>Ga0137390_10006228_pt1 | contig 10145 bp, 10 predicted proteins | sample 15con2h24AmetaG_FD_104937 | JGI IMG/M metagenome (GOLD analysis project Ga0137390, IMG submission 104937) | Vadose zone soil microbial communities from Angelo Coast Range Reserve, California, USA - 15con2h2.4A metaG | ecosystem: Environmental > Terrestrial > Soil > Vadose zone > Saprolite... | reverse complement strand
GACCGTCACGGTTTCCGAGTCGACGCTTGGGCCGCTTGGGCCCTTCTTCTGTTTTCACCGCGGTCTCCGGTCCGGTCTATGTATACCTCTGTTCGAAATTGGAACCCTTCCTGCGTATATCGCGTGGCTGGCTATAAGAAGCATCCAATATTCAACGTTCCGTTCTTGCACCGACCTGGTCCCACTGTCAACGTCCCAGTCACGGTTTTGCTTTCAGTAAATTATTTATGTGTCTCTGATCATAACCAGAGGTCATCTTCCATCTCATCATGTAGGACATCTTCGGCGATAAAAACCATGGTGATAGTTAGTTCCCTCTCCGAGTCTTTGTATCCTCCTCGACTTCTCAAGCCCTTCTGTTTCCGCTGTAACGGCAATGTCATAAACACCCGCCCCTCGCAACTGTGGCCTCGTTGAGACAGGCTGCGGGTACTGTATCCAAATGCCATGTACTATACATGACAACACATTGTTCATGGTCGATGTATCGTACTCCCGTGGCCCCGCGCGTTACTGCGGATTACTGGGGGAACCCTTGACCGCACCACACTGTGCACACACGTGGAAATCCTCCACTGGCGCCCACCCCCAAAACGTGTTCACCCCATTGCCCCCCACTTATGACGCCGACCGAGAAATATGATATGTCCGATGAGGCTGGACCTCGTTCATTTTTTGTCCACCCACGTAACCCTGCCTACCTTACCCACGGCGGCCATTGTCACTACCCCAGCGGATATAGAGCTCAACCTGTCGCATGGTATCCACCAGTGCCGCGGTGATGAACACGAAAGCCTTGCCAATTGGACATGAATATGCATGAATATTAATGTTGAATACGTTGAATGGCCCTTCCAGTTCGTCCTCTACATTCATACTCCGCCATCCATTCTTGGAGCTTAACTTTGGCGGCCCTATCCATAGAACCCCAGTGGATCTGTCTTTGGATCATATGGAACGAACTATGATTTACATGTGATGTACCGAATATGAGAGGCGTCGTTACTTTTGAAGATACTTCGAGCGTATTGGATAGTAAATATGCCTCACAAAGCTAGTCTTCAGGCGAGATCAGATCTCGAGATATCTCGTCAGAACTACTGTAAGCTTGCTTGCGAAACGAATTCTTCATCGACCCGAGGACACGGTCATCTTCATTTCGCGGGCCTAGGGTGTTGCCCATCATCCTGCACTAGTACCGGAGCGAGGCAGAGCAGTAAAGCTGTTGTGCTGTGCCTACGGAGAGTGCTATGTGGGGTATATGCCACGCGGCGCGAGGTTTGCACCATATTTGTAGTCAGCCGCAGGCGCAACCTGCAGTGGTATCATACGCGTACTATCCACCGCGCCCGAGGCCGTGTTTCAAACTCTCGACTAGCTGATAAACCTTGATTCACGCCTGTAGGCGGTTTTGATAGAATTTGAATTACCCCGAGGTGTTTCAGCCAGAGAGTGTGTGGCGGTCCATTTACAGTCCGCCACATAGATTTGATCAGCGTGATTTCCCCGATGCAAACGAGGCATACATACATACACAACAAAAACAATAAAACAAGGAGCCAAAAAATTTTCGCTCAAGAGCGTTCTCTCAGCCTGTTTCGACTCGCGGATGTACTCGCGTAGGTGAGCCCAAGGAGACTCGGGGCGCGGGTGATGGGCTTGTCGCTTGTCGCTTTACCGGGGTTTGAGGCGTCCTCCGCGGTGTTAGAACCCACAGAACACGCTGCGGTTCAGTTCTCTTCAACGCGTGGATTGCTTCTGTTCATACACATGCATACACTTCAAAGTACTAGTGACGCAAGGTAGGATTGGGGTGGATGCATGACCGATGTTGATGCGACATCGAGATTCGAGATCTCATCGACTTGACCGACTAGTGTCAACGCTATGCGGTTTGTCAGTACGGTACTAGTGACGAACAAGGGTGAAGCTGGGAAGATGGCAAGGAAGGAAGCGGCATAGTATGGAGATCAATCACGGAGATCAGCCAGCGATAGTCAATGCTGGGGTGTACTGATCTCAAATTTTTAATTGTTCACGGGGGGGAAGTCTCTTGCGTAACCGAAGACCTCCCGAGTGACGCGTCTGATGAGAACGTTGCATGGAAGATGCAGACTGCCACGAGTTTACGACGTACTCCCGTCTTCCACGGCAAGAAGTCCGGCATGTGGGCGGCCATAGTTTACGCACGCTAGAAAAGGAGAATGACGAGCCACTGCTGGATGGATGTGGTAGCTTATCTGCGTATCACTATTCCCGAGGAACTGGAATGGGAATCCCTTGCATGAACACGGGATCATGAGGTGGCTGACGCCCGGCGGGACGTCGGCGCGTACCTGGATGGTGGGAGAGTGAGGAATAATAATAAGCCCCCGCGGGAGTTATCAGCCACACAAGTAACGCCGCTGTCACTGAACGAGAAAAAATGGTCGATTTCGAAGGAGCCCTAAAAAGGCAGGCAGCATGTCTTGATGGTTTCTGGTTTGAAGACTTCCTCGCTACACATGGGCGCGGCAGCAAGGTAACCACGGCTTGCCGGCGGCGGGACTAGTACGACATGTAGTACTGTGGATGTGATGGTCAAGAGTCGAGACATTAGATCCGATTCATCGACCCTGTCGGCTTTTGTGGGCGTTGCGTTTCATGGCGTTGGCCGCTCGTTCTTGTGCGTGACGCTGGGACCGGGGGCCTAATTCTGCCGACCCATCGCAGCACTTTGATGGACTGGCATCGATTCGGCAAAGTTTCTGATCGGAGCGCCCGGACCGAGCCAGGTCCTGGGGACCACATCTCCCGTTTCTGCGGAGAGGCGAGAGACGTAACGTAACGCAACGGACCACGAGAGGATTTGAGGGTGCTGCTCTGGCGCGGGTGGGCACAAGACGCCCGGAGTGGCGAGTGCTCATCTCTAGATTCCCAGCAGTGTCGTGGTGTCGAAATCAGTGCATCGCATGGGACAGGAATTTGTTGCCATGTGACAAGTGTGATATGAGTTCCTCGGATGCAAGTCGATTACGATGGACGGGTGGTTGTCGGCAGACAGGCGGCAGATGAGTGATGTGAAAACTTTTATCGATACTTATCCCCCGACGGAAAGGCTGTGCCGTTGCGCGGGTGCAGAGATCGGGTTACATAGTAGTAAATACGGCGCAAACGTCGGATGCCTGCTGCGTCAAAATAAGGTTAATTGCGTCGAGTCGAGATAACATCCCACAAGGTAGGTGGGAAACAAGCGAGCACACGTAGGTTGCTACCACAGCTTTGATCAGGAACAATGACTGTGGGGCAACAAAGCCAGGGGGATGGGGCAAAGGTAGGCGATAAGATTAGATGGGTTGGAGAAAAAGGGGGGTTGAAATTTGTTGATGTCGTTGTCGTTCTCGCAGCGGTTCCACTAAATATGTCTTGCCCTTACGTCGCACTTCTCCTAATGTAATGAATCCTTTATTTTATTTTTCCACCGGCCTCAAGCGCCCTTGGATGCTTTCAGATCGGCCCAAGCACGGGACTAGGGAGGTGACATATTAACTCATGCCACCGTCCGTTCCGCCTTCCCTCCCCTCTCTCGGGTTCCCCTCCTCTGCTGTGAGTGTACCTCAGCTCCCTATCTCTCATGCATGGCCGACTTCTTCACCCTTCTCATCAATGACACCTCTCCCGTTCTCTCTTACTTCCCCTTTGCCGACACCCTCTCGACCCCCAATTTCTCCCTAGGCTGGAACCCCTGCTTCAACCTCTCAGCCTGCACGACATATCACGATGAGCAGGGGAACGGGACAAGCTTTCATATCACGTCTAGAGATCGCGCCGCGTTCTCCATTGAGTGGTGGGGTGCGTGGGCACTCAAAGTTTGCAGTTTGTCATCATCTGATTAGACGCAGGAAACGGCATCCAGCTATCCGGCTTCGCCGAGGGGCCCGTCACTTACGACCTTCAGCTCGACGGCGTCACAAATCCGTCCATCTCACCTTCCACTACGACGCCTACCTTATTGGCGGCGTATGATGACCTACAGCCCAGGACTCACACGTTGTCCCTCATCGTCAATAACCCCACCAACTCATCATCAGCATTGATCGCGATCGACTACGCGCTTATCACCGTCAACTCCACAAAGTGTGTCTCTTGATGACTTTACCCGGCGCCTCCGGGTGTTCCGGATACTGACTGTTTCCGGTCCAGTGTGACTTTCTCCACCAAGGTTACCGAGGATACTGACCTCCCATTCACGGGTCAATGGTCATTCCTGGATGATCCTTCGTTATCCTCCCTCGACACGACGTATCATACCACAACCAACGCCGGGGACTTTGTCAACTTCAATTTTACTGGTGCGTTTGTCTCAGTCCCTGTTTCAGCTCCTCTAACCGTAATATGCACTGCTATCACCAGGCACCGCTGTAACAGTCTTTGGATTTCGTGATGCGGAATCTGGGTCATTTTCTGTGCAATTAGACAACGATACGGTCACTCTCAATGGAGCATCCTCCGCTAAGGAGGCAACGACGCTGTTTTTTCGTACCGGGCTCAACAATAGCGTTCCGCACACACTGAAGATCACCAATGAAGGGAACAGTAGCTTATCCATAGGCTCGATCAATGTCACGACCGCATCGTCGCAGTCGTAAGTACATAGTTTTTAGCTATCTCAACGCTTGGAATTCTAATTGCTCTCGCTAGGACAAATCCTATTTCCGGTTCCTCGTCGCACAAATCCCGGGGCGCCATTGCAGCGATAGCGATTGCCTCAATTCTGGGAGCACTCGTATTTCTAATTGTTGGGTTCTTTTTGTGGCATCGCCGACGCCAATTTCGCCGTATCTTGCATCGTAAACGGTTGTACGTCCCACCAACCGGGAACGACCACTCGAAGGTTCTTGACATTGTCCGCGGGCCCGAGGTTGACGACTTTGAGGATATGTACGAAGACAAGGGTCCGGTCGACAAAAGCCGTCATGGGACGAATGACGGCAGTGGAAGCTTGAGTTTCACCCTCGACCTACCGATTCAATCCAGGCCTTCTCTTCCTCATTCGCAACGCGATTATTCAGGGAATAGTGCTCAAGAACTGCCACGTAGTCCCACCATCTCATTAGGACGCACTGGCACTCATGCCAGGGAATCAAGCCGCGGAGTTCCTTTGCAAGAGATTCCTGTAGGAGATGATGTTGACGATAGTGATGCGTACCACACCCCTCCATCCCTTTCGCAAGGTCAAGCAGCGGACGACGGCGCCCGCACAAGCGTTTTATCCCAAGGCCAAGAGTTAGCGTCCCCCACAGAAGCTAGAACCTTTGCGCTTACGCCTGTCGTGTCGTTCCCCCCACTTCCTCGCGAAAGTGCTGTTGCTAGCGGTCCGGAACAGGGAGGCAGCGATCAAAGCCAGCAATCTTACTCGTTCCTGGACATTACTGCTTCTTCTCAGGTATCGTTTGCTAGCGTACGACATCCAGGCCTTGGTGCCTCATCTTCATCCTCATCTTCCGGCTCTATGCGACGAAGAAGTGACGAGCCTTACTCAGCTACCCGACGGATATCACTCCCATTTGCGATGGGATACCACCGGGGGCCACTCACTAGTCTACCCGATAGACCGGGCCCGTCGCACCTTCCAACCGTGAGTGCCGACTTTCCACGGTTCTCTTTGAACATCCGTCCCCTCCCACGGATCCCCCAGTCGGCGGTCGAGCCTAGGATCGACCCAGTGCTTCCAACGCCCCCGCCTCGTGCTTTGCGACCACACACCCAAAGTACTCCGCCCTTATACGTTCACACCGAATTCGACGAGCCTCAGCAACTTCCGCGTTCCGTCTCTGTCACCACGGCCCCACCGACTTCCGCTTTAAGCGGTGGGAGGGTTCCGCAGATCATCATTCATCCTTCCTCATTTTTGCGCGCACGTCCCCGTAGCAGTTCCGTCATCTCGCCAACGGAGAGCGTGCCAGTGACGGTATCGGACATCCATTTCCGTCATTCTTCGGATGAAGAACCAGGCGAGCCAGAGAGTAGGCGTGCCAGCACAGGTGTGAGTGAGCACCCGCCACCGCATCCGCCGCTGCCGCAGCGTTCCTACACGTCGCCATTCATCATGCACAAGCTATTTGGCACGCCGGCGCCGCCACCCAGGCTCGCAGGGGACCGGTTTTCACAGCAGACTCCTGGCGCAGGGCCATCAAGACTGCCCGATCCTGAGCAACCGGCTGAGGAGGACTCCGCATCACGGCAGGGGACACAAACTTCATGACTTTGATGCTCAATGAACCGCCATCACGTTGAACAATCTTCACCTACAATCATCTTGTTTTGCATTTATCACCGACGACGTCGAGCAACTACATCAATTATATTGCTTTGAGGGCCCCTATTTTTTTTTCCGGGCACCGCCCTCGTTCATGTCGGTATCCTTACAATTTGTTTTTTTTCCGCAGTGTGTACAATTTTCTTTTAGTCCTGTTGTTTCATCATTGTTTCTTTGGTGACAATGACATGACATGATGCGAATTTCCAACGTGCAGCGCTGGGAGTTGGGTTGTACGTTACGTCAGAGAACCGTCAGAGCCGGACAGCTCGGAGGCCGGACCCGGGCCGGACCCCGGCTGAATGTGAAAATGCCGATTTCCGAGTCTCCGTGTCGCACACTCTCACTCTTGCTCTAATCGCCAGTGATGAAGCATGGCGTCGCCTTTCGCAAGTTCTCGAGAACATCGTCGCATAGAATGTTGATGCTACGGTGAATCCTTGTTCGCATTCTCCGTCATGAATATCGTCCAAACAACACATTCTAGCAACCTCGTCACATCTCTCATTCAACACGAGCAGGTGAAGACCACACTCCCAAAAGCCCGTGATGCCGCTCGTCTCGCAGAAAAGGTCTCGTCCTATCCCCTCTCATCTGCGCATCATCTCACAGCCCATCCTGAATGGCCGACTCGTCACACACCGACACTTAGATCATCACACTAGGAAAGCGCGGCACGCACCCAGCCTGGCAAAAAGCGTCCGCCCTGCTGCTGCAGCCCTCGCTCACGCCCAAGCTCTTCGAGACGCTCGCGGCGCGCTACGCGCAGCGCGCGGGCGGCTACACGCGCATACACAAGTTTGGCCGGCGCCCGGGCGACAACGCGCCGCACGCGGTGCTCGAGCTCGTCGACGGCCCGCGCGACGTGCGCTTCGAGATGGCCGCGCGCGCCGCGGGCTGGGACGTCCTCTCGGCCCGGCTTAGGACGACGCAGAGCTCGGCGCGTGCGCTCGTCCAGCAGGGGGGCGTGGGCGGCGAGCAGGATATCGACGAGATGATCGGGCGTGAGCGCGAGCGAGAGCGAGGCGGCGGCGGGGGTAGCGCTGAAGGAGGAAGGGGAGGCGGAGGCGGGGGTGGTAGCGGGGGAGGCGGCGAGCTGCGCGAGCGCACGCGGTGGAACGTCCAAAAGGCGCTGCGGTATCGGTCTGCGGAGGATGTGAAGAGGTTCGGGGAGAAGGTTCGAGAACACATGGTGCGATATAGTCCCCCCCGAAATCGCCGTCGTGCGTTTCTTTTCTTTCGTTCTTCACTCACTTGGCGCCGGTGTTTGTTCAGGACACGCTTCTCGCACGGCCTCTGGCCGTGAAGGCCCTGCGCGAGCACTCGGAAAAAGAGTCCGCGGAATCGGATCAGCAATACTTCCGTAATATCAAGGATTACAAGTTGAAGGCCGGGGAGACCGTGCCAGGTGCTGCGGGCAGTGCATTAAGGAGAGCACAGGGCGATTTGGGTTGGGTCCCAGGTCGAAAAGTGCGGTGGTTCGAAAGGCGCAAACTAGGGATAGACCGTCCCTTGACCTGGGAACAAGTCTAGACATTGTTGTGGAGTCTGCTTCTCATCCTTGTACACATGGTCCGACAGCCACACACGCTTGACCTCTTCGGATCAACATCTTCCCACTAGGGCGCAGCGTCGATAAAATAGACAAACAATACGCTACGTTACGTTACTAGTACTGCTATTACTGCGGCACAGTGTCCCGTCTGACAGCAAAACTCATTAATCGTCGAATATCTGAAAAAACTTGCTTGGTCGCGTTGGCGTCCCCCCGGGGCGGTGTATCCGCGCCCGAGGGGGTGTTGCTAAGTGGTGGCGACCCCAGCGTCGCGAGCAGTGCCTCACCGGCTCCCGTGCCCGACAACGTAACCCGACTACCATTCGGAGACGTGTACACGAGGGCGCTTGTCGTGGGAGGGTCCATATCCAGGTCCGTGAGAAAGGATGTCTGCTCAAGTTCGGGTTTCGTGCTCGTGATGGTTACGAAGAAGTCGAGCAGATCGCTTTGTTCTGCGCGTGGCGTTCCCTTCAAGTCAATGATCTACAAGATGTGGGTTGCATGAGCTGCGGCTGTCCCGGCCTGCGAGCACTGTACCCGTGCATTGACACGGACCTTCTGGAAGTTGGAGTACGATGCGTCCCCGATCAGAAGTGTATAGTTAAGGATAAAGCCCTCAGGTGGATCCTGAATGAGGCGTAAAATCAACTTCTATCAAACATGTGCCTTTGAAAAGATAGCGGACCTGTGGCGTAACGATGACCTTGAGTAGCGCCTCTAAACGTTGGGTAATCCTCGTAACGCTTCTGGTGTACCTGGGGTGTGTAAGGCATCAGCCGGTGCTTGGATTGCTCACCGATGATGACCTACCCAGGCGTTATTAAGGCCTCTCCAGGGAGCTTTAGCAAACATGACTTCAGCGCCGACAGATCAATCAGCAGCTAGAATCGGGCGGAACTAGTCAGGCAATATTGCAATCAGAACATTATAAAGAAATGCACCTGTTCGGCCCCATTCTCCTTAAGCGGCCGGCTTCGCACGAGCGCATTCGTGAACCGCGTGATAACCAAGCTTTGGACGCCGTATGTAAACCATACCCGAGTGTGACAGGTGCGCGTGGCATTCGCTTACCTTGCCGCCTTATCAAAAAAATTCCGTAGGTATTTCTTACTCTCGACTAGTGGGACGATAGCCTCCGCGATAGATTCCAAAGCACGAATGAGATCATCAATGTATGGTGATTGGCCAGTCACGAGCTCATGGTTTATCCATGTCGTACGCGTCAGTGTCGCTAGCGCTGGCTCACACACGGCCTCGAGCTCTCGGAGGAGGGCGACGATAGACGAAAACGCAACGCTGTAGTCCGATTTTAGGCAGAACGTACACAGATAGGGGTTACCGGCCAACGCGTACCTGATGAACAGATCCCATTCCGTCTGCAGCGAAATACGCTCCTTGAATTCGCCTTGGATCCGCTGGCGGACCTTTTCCTCGAGCTGTGAAGACGTTCTGTTTCAGATCGGCAAAACTCGGAGCCAGACCCTGACCTCCTGTGCTGTTGTTTGACAGTATTCTGCCGTGTTGATCACGAGGCAATCGTTCTTTATCTCATTTATATCGTGTCTCACATCCGCCGATCGGCGAGGCTGAGGCTGTGTTCTAGGACCAGGTCAATCGGGAAGTTCGATACAAACCTTGGCAAAATAAAGGAGCTTACCGGCGCATCTGTGGCACGAGCACTTCCTCTGCCGGCACCAGTTATGGTTAAATTACGCTGATGGGATCAGGCGGGTGGGTCGTGCTCACCAGCATAGACTCGAAGCCACTTTTTGAAGACCCCCAACAAGTCGAATAATGGTCTGCCTGTTGATAGCGTTGCGCAACCCTCGAGTGTCTGCCCATAGACGTAGAATAATTCAGTCGAGGACGGAAGCACAACGATGGCTGCTTGCTCTTCGTCACTTCCAGTAGAATGACTTTGGTTCGTGTCAAGGGATGCTCTCGTCTTTGACCCCCGATGGGGACCAAGAAGGTCAGCAATCGCCCTGGGACATTGATAAGTATACGGGTGCTCTAGAAAGTAATTGGATGTACTCCCTTGTCTTGGTATTGTACATATACCCCCATGTGTGGCTCAAAGGAGGAAGTGATCGGCTGCAAAACTCGAGCTGGCGTCGGTGATGTCGCTTGGAGGATGTCTTGTAACTGGAAAACGGTCAGAACGACCCCCCCCCCCCTTGGACTACGAAGACTTACAGAAGCACCAAACTTCTTCGACATTGACAATTCAAAGTCCTTGGTTTGCTGCAGAGCATCGAGGAGGACGGTGACAGTAAGGTCTTTTCCCGCTTT
>Ga0137390_10006226_pt1 | contig 10145 bp, 7 predicted proteins | sample 15con2h24AmetaG_FD_104937 | JGI IMG/M metagenome (GOLD analysis project Ga0137390, IMG submission 104937) | Vadose zone soil microbial communities from Angelo Coast Range Reserve, California, USA - 15con2h2.4A metaG | ecosystem: Environmental > Terrestrial > Soil > Vadose zone > Saprolite... | reverse complement strand
GCGGAAATCGTCGGAGGACATCGCGTGGGGCAGCAAAGGCAAAGACGCCCGGTACCTAAACAAGCTTCGCCGCGTGTTGAGCAAGACTGATGAGGAACATCGCAAGCTCGTCCTCCACATGGCCCAGAAAATGGTCCATCGCTAGGCTTACGACTTTCCTCTGCTAAATTCGTTATCCGCTTCTCGCTCGATTCCTAAGCCGGGGGAACCAATCTATTTCTATTCCGGAGTTTCTATGGCTCTTTGGCAGAAAACGAATTCATAATCGCAGGCCATCGCGCATCGATCCGTTCGAGGATGAAAGCGGCATCATCAATTGCACGATCCACGAAAAATCCCTTCGCCATGTTCGGTTTGTTCGGGTCCATGTCGATCAGTTTCCTCGCAGCCAGAATCGTTGCGGCAAACAAAATGGCGAACTTTCTTTCCTCGGTCACACAGAACTCCTGCATTGTGGAGTGAAATTCAGGCGAGAGAAGCGGGAACCGCAGTTTACTTTTTCTTGTCCCACAAGTCTACGAACACTTTCACGCCTCGGTTTTTCCGATTCGCCAAGGCATCGAGCATTTGGCAGAGGTTAAACCTGCCCCCTCAGAAATTCATGGTTTACAGGTTCGGCAATTTCGGAAAGCGAGTTACTCGTTGCGTCTTAATTCCGCAGCGCCACGGTCGTTATCATTTCCTCTGAATACTGATTTTCCGGACCTGTGGCGTTGTAGCTCATCACAAAGTCCGCCTGGATACTCACTACGGTTTTCCCTAATATCGCATTCGTATTTTCAAGCCGGGTGAACGTTGACGTTGCAACAAGCACGTTGTTATCGGTGATCGCACTAGAGGCAGCGCTGCATGCCGCTCCTCCGGCCTGGCGATACAAGACACCGGAAACGACGCAATAGGAAATTGTCGTCCCGCCCGTATTCACAAGCGTAAGACCTGAACCGTTAGCGCTGTTTATCGGAGCGTAGAAGACGGTAGAGGTGGGAGCACTGGTTTGTCCCCCTGTTGTGTAGATATACCCATTGTTTATAACGGCGGAGAGACCATAAATCGCGCTCGGCAGCGCGGTCGTCTTCTGCCATGCGCCGATCGAGCCGGTGGAGGTGATCGGAGCGTAGAAGACGGTGGAAGTGACGACGCCACCACCAACATTCCCTCCTGTCGTATAGATATATCCGTTGTAGACGACTGAGGAGTGTTGATAAATCGTGCTCGGCAATGGGGTGGTCGTTGCCCAGGCGCCGATCGAACCAGTTGAGTTGATTGGAGCATAGAAGACAGTGGAAGTGACGACGCCCGTAGTTCCCCCCGTCGTATAGATGTAACCGTTGTTCACGACGGCGGAGTGGTCGTCGATCGCGCTAGGCAATGGGGTGGTTGTTGACCAGGCGCCGAGCGAGCCGGTGGAGGTGATCGGAGCGTAGAAGACGGTGGAGGTAATCGTTCCACTGGCATTCCCTCCAGTTATATACAGATAGCCATTGTTCACGACGGCGGAGTGATGGGAGAGCGTGCTCGGCAATGGGATGGTTGTTGACCAGGCGCCGATCGAGCCTGTCGAGTTGATCGGGGCATAGAAAACGGTGGAGGTGGCGCCACCATTAATAAAGTTATATCCCCCTGTCGTGTAGATATATCCATTGTTTACGACGGCGGAGAGACTATTAAACGCGCTCGGCAGGGCCGTCGTCTGCCATGCGCCGATCGAGCCTGTCGAGTTCATCGGAGCATAGAAGACGGTGGAGGTAGGGTTGCCGTTATATCCCCCCGTCGTATAGATATAGCCGTTATTCACGACGGCGGAGTGCAGGTAGATGGCGCTTGGCATTGCATTCGCGTTCGACCACGACCCCAATGTGCCGTTACCATTCGAAGGCGACGTCGGTGTCGTAATCGACGTCGCCGCGCGGAGATCATTTTGGATTTCCTGAAACGCAAAACGAAGATTAGAGTTTACTGTCGTCTGCGCTTCGCTTTTTCCCCTGCCGGTGCCAATGCCCACAAAAATTTCCACAATCACGATCATGACGACAGCGAGAAGACCCATGTAGATCAAGAGTTCGAGAAGAGAAAAACCCAGCCTTTTGTCTTGCATGTACTCGGTCAAACTAAAGGGCGACTACGATTTAGTTTCTTTGTGGTTCTTTGTCAGGACGCCGACACCCCAGTGGATGATGAGAAGGAATACAAATGCACCAGCAAGGTTGGGCAGCCAGAGATTGCTGCCGGCAACTAGATCTACTCCAGCGCTAAAAGCACAAAGCAACCCCCCGGCTGTATAAAGGGTTAGAAAAAAGCGAGGACTTTTCTCGAAATGCGCTCGGAAATTATTTTTGAAATCTTTTCTTAGGTTTTCTGCGAGTGTCATCTTTATTTTAATGCTACCAAGCAGACGACGTATGTCAAACAACAACCCTTGCAGGTGGTCGTGGGGTTCTCCGATGGCTGAAATACGCAACCCCCAACGCCGCCGCATCAAAGATACTCATCCGGTAGTCCTCGCTCTTCCAGATTTTGCGAACGCTTGGCAGCTTTGGAACAAGTTCAGGCAGCTGCTTTGCTAGAGCAACAGCAATCGCATACTTGTTGCGATTGGAACCGACAAAGGCGTTCTTCACGACACGCCGAGAAAGTAATCGGACGGGAATGCGGTGTTTTTCGGCTTGCGTAACGAGGGCCTGGCGCATTCCCGCTTTCTTTCTGCTCTCCACGGACCCTTTCCGAACAACAATCGTACTCGGAGAAAATTCATCCATGAGTCCCGCAAACTTCAGACTGGCAGGAATCTTCACAGCGTTTATTCCTTGTCTGAAGCTTCTTACGCCCCAATCGAGGAGTCGTGTAGGACCTTCAAAAACAACGAAACCGAAACTGCGCGAGCGCAGATCGATGGCGAGGATTCTCTTCTCGTTCGGGTGAAGCATGGAATTCAGTATTTTCGAAGAGCTTGAGGTATGCAGCGTTCGGCCAGCCACTGCAGTTTGTAGGGAATGAGAGTCTTCCCGCGCTTTGGCGTTCTCGTTTGCAGCTCAACGGTCAGGGTTTGAGCACGTGCCGTCACCTGTTTAGCGACTGATTCGTAGGTTCCGGCGTAGAGCTCCGAAAGCGGCGTGCCAAGAGCCGCTTGAAAAGCAAGAGCGGTACGCAGGGGCGGCATGTGTCTTCGACGTTCGTAGCGAGATACTTGAGCGGGATTTTTGCAGCCGAGCAAATACGCAACCTCGCTCTGACTGAGCCCGGATCGTTTTCTGTAAGCTCGCAGATAATTCGCAAGTTTGTGAGACGTCATGTGGGAAGTGATGGTGCACTAAGAACCGTAACGTGCTCAGCGTAAACGGGAATCGTTCTGTCCGCTAAATGGGAGATGTTGCTGGAAGTGACTAAATTAAGCGTTTTAGGCCCGAAAATTCTATCTTTGACGATAGTTAACCATGTAATTACAGCACAATAGCCTGATTTTGTCAAGTCGGAGCTAATCGGAGCTGAAATCTTCATGAAGAATTGTTAAAGAAATTATGAAGGACTCACGACCTCAAATATAGCGTGCGTCATTGGATCCGCACGGAGTGGCCCGAGCACTATTTCGAGTTTCTTCGCTACGCTCAGTATTAGGGTGGGCCTTCGACGGTTGACAAATTCCTGCCACTTTCTACAATTAAATCAATGTCCTAAACGCGCGCTGAAACAGTTCGCCCGAATGCGATCCCCCTTGCGTGTGGTCGTTAAGCTATGAAGAATAAAATTGTGTACATAATCTTTGCTTTGGTTACCGTAATAGGCTTTATGTTAATGACAGGCCTTTTAAGATGGCCAGCGCAATGCAGTGCGGGCTTGTACGCACAGGACGTCACCATCAATATGCCAGTGGCAGCCTTTACAAAATATCGGTTTCAAAGTTCTTGGGTTCAGGTACGGCCAAGCTTCTTCCTACCGAATCGACTTCCATGCCTTTTAGGGGTTGGGCCTAATGGTCAGACTTTTGAGCTGCCGTCTAAATTCAATGAACTGGTTCGACTTGAAAATCTGTCGGTCTCTTCACCTAAGGAGGGCAGCGATATTGCCGTCACTTATGTAATTCTAACCGCACCAATAGGTCGGGTTATGGTGCTCTCAGATTTGGTGGGCGTCCCGGGTCTCGACCAACATCCGCCGGATCCTTCTCTTAGGGCTGTTATATCAGCTCCGTCGGTGAAACGAGTGGAACCCAACATGTATATCGTGAATTTGTTTGTATGGAAAGAATTCGGCGGTACTGTTGAGAAATGGACAGTGACTGTTTTTAACGATGCAACGGTTAAAAGCACAAATAAACTCCTTGCGACTCACGTCGGAAATATGATTGGGCTAAGATAATGCCGAGTCTACTTTCCAAGATTTCCGACCCGTATGACCATGGCATCTATTACAGCAATGATTTCCGGCTTGCTTAGCTCCAGGGGCGTAGTGGTTACATAACCGTCGATCAGCCATGTCAGCGCGGTTGCCCTGAGGTCGTGGAGCAAAGCCTGCAGAGCACCGTTGGTGGCCCGCGTGTTGAGCATCTTCTCAAGAGCATCAATTTTATTGTGGAGCGCTCGTCGCGTTTGAACTGGATTTTGAACGAAGCCTAAGTCAGGAATTGCATCAATCGCGTCATGCAGTACCTTTATCGTTGGCGATACTCTGACGAGTAGCTGCGTGCCATGCGCGATTTCAACAGTTGCTGCAGTTTCAGGATAAGGGATTGTCGCTAATATGGGAACCGTGTCGGTCGGTACGCTGCCGAGACGCTCCACATTCATTGTGAATGAGACGGGTAGGGTCAACGAGGCGAGTGTGTGCTCGGTGCCATCGAGCACTCTAATCTCATAGTCGCCAGGCATATTCTTAGTCACCTGCGCATCCGTTAGAACATTCCACGGTCGTAGATCGACACTTCCGTTCCTGTGGAGTAGTAGTGTTATGAGAAGAGTAGTCGGCTCAATAGCGTTCTTTGGAAGCGGTAAAAGGTAATTGAAGTGGCCCGTGTCTACCCAATTCGGTGGGACTCCAGCTCCTGATGTTCCCATGAAGCAAAAGTTGTCTTCTATTGGCGTTCCTTGAATCACCCAGTAACCGCTAGCTGGCTTGCCGGGCTTCGGAGCTTGAGTAATATACTCCTCCTCGGCTATGCCATACATGTGCCCAAGCTCGTGGGCTACATCCGAAGAACCACCTTCAGTCACCAGTGCGGCGTCGAAATTCAGCCAAGTCACGCCCAAAACACCGAGGAGACAGCTATGGTAAGTGAAATAGTTACTCGGAACAATGCCTACAACTTTATCCGCAATAGGATCAGCACGCTTACCCCACCTTGCGACCCTTAGGATGTCCTCGCTAACGCCAAAGCATGGAATAGGGTCGCCCAGATAACCAGTAAATTGTAGCTGCCCAGAGTAATTAGCCTCTGCAACAGGATACGTCGCCTTTATAAAAGTGTTGCTGTCCGTTACTGTTTCAGTGGCTTGTGTGAGAGGCCCGTAACATGTGCCGACAATGCAATCCGGCACAGTGATGTATACCAGCCTTAAGTGTCTTGTCTCCTTGACTTCGACAGTTGAGACGCTCTCGTTGTTGTTCGGGTTGGATTCTGGCACAGAAGTGAGGCCTGGATTAACTCGGGCGATAACCTGGTGAGGTCCAGGAGAAGTTGGGCGAATCCTCGGAGTCGGATTGACAAACAATTTGGCCTCGAACCCACCCGCCACACGGGACGAGAATTTATCCGCAGTGATACTGTCTGGATATGAAATGCCCTCAAAAATCAATTCTATTGGTATGGGAGAGGAGGGTAACGCACCGGGATAATCTACCTGGACCGCAACCTCAAAGGCTGTATTTTTTCCAAGAACTAGATCCACGCCATATACCACCTGCACCGGTCTGACGCTCGTGATGGAGAGGTCGGGAAGGATGACAGTGGCCTGTAAGGGAATGATCGTTGGCGAGGTCGGCGCATTGCTCACGATAACTAAATTCCCTGCGAAGGGACCTGGACCTGTCGCGAAGAAATCCACACCGAGAGTGTCCTGGCCACCAGCCGGAATACTTGTGGATTGCCCCACCAAAACAAAGGGACTAGGAGCAGTGATGCTGGAAATCAAAAGCGTTGCTGTTCCCGGATTTTTGATTGTGACAAGTTCGCTGAAGGTCTGGTGCAAAAGAGTCGGGAGGAACGTAATTGGCGAAGGCGAAACACTGATCGCGGGCTGGCCGCCGCCTCCACCGGGTGGAGGAGGACACGTAGTCGGACTCGGCGCGCCCCAAACCCAGGTGTCGCTGCTGAAAGAACCGTTGAATCCTCCGAAGACGACTATCTGAGAACGCGCTTGATCGTAAGCCATACCCGGGAGGGTTGTACCCGGGGGATTGTTTGCCGGGAGCTGTTGTGTCCACGTAGTCCCATCCCAAGCCCAGGTGTCGTTATAGAGAGGAGTGTTGTTCGGCCCCTGTCCGCCGAAGAGCACCACCTTCTGCTGTGCAGTATCGTATGCTAAACCGTAAGAAAACCTTGGTACCGGCGGGCTGTTCGCAGGCGATTGCTGCGTCCAACTAATTCCGTCCCAAGTCCACGTGTCGTTGAAAAAAGTATTCCCATTCCAGGATCCAAACAACACCACGTTTCCCCGCGCGGCGTCGAAAGCCAATCTATGATTAACCCTTGCCGGAGGACTGGTTGCCGGAAACTTCTTTGTCCAATTGACCCCGTCCCAGACCCAGGTGTCCGCGAGTATGTTTGGGTACAAGCCACCCCCGAAAAGCACGACCTGCTGCCTGATGGCATCGTAAGTCATGCCCACGTATACCGAAGCTGGCGGACTGGTTGCCGGAAACTTCTTTGTCCAATTGACCCCATCCCAGACCCAGGTCTCAGCCGAAGGGCTCCCATTGACAAAGCCACCGAATAACACCACCTGACCGCGGGCAGCGTCGTAAGCCATCGCGTGCGCAACTCTTGCAGGAGGACTCGTGGCGGGGAATTTCTGTGTCCAATTGGTCCCATCCCATACCCAAGTATCATTGAAATTAGTGTTGATGCTTGGATTTACTCCGCCAAATAGGACCACCTGCCCCCGAGCAGTATCGTAAGCGATGTCGTGTGCATATCTAGCCGGAGGAGTTGTGGCCGCGCATTTCTGCGTCCAGGTTAACTGGATGGCGGGAGCCACGAAGACTTCCGCACTGGCCAGAGATGCAACTCCGTTCGCACCTCCGGTAACAAGTACGTTGCTGTTGGGCAGCAAGGTGCTCGTATGGCGGTCGCGTGCCGTGGACATGCTGCCAGTTGCTGAAAACGAACCGGTTACAGGGTCGTAGAGCTCTGCAGAGGCATTTACTAGGATTGTGTTCCCGTCGCCACCCGCGACTAGCACCTGACCATTCGATAGGAGTGTCGCTGTGTGCTGGAATCGCGCCGTCGTCATGCTGCCAGTCGAGGTGAATGTGTTCGTTGCAGGATTAAAGACCTCCGCGGTGTTTTCCGCTTGTCGTCCAGAAAAGTTGACAATCTGAGTGCCGCCAACTAAAAGGATTCTCCCGTTCGACAGCGCGGTCGCTGTGTGTAGCGCGCGCGGCGCGCTCATGATGTTCGCGAGAAGCGTGAAAATGCCCGTCGTGGGGTTGTAAACCTCTGCGCTTGCCTCTGGTACGGTCGATCCGCCAAAATCGTTAATCCCGCCGGTAATGAGAACTCTGTCGTCTGGCAGTAATGTGGCCGTGTGCCAGAGACGCGGCACCTGCATGCTGCCTGTGACCGTGAATGTGCCTGCATTCGGGTCGTAGAGTTCCGCGGTCGATTCGGCGACTCCGAATCCTCCCGCAATAAGCACCTTGCCACTCGGAAGCAAGGTTGCTGTGTGGCTGGCCCTGCCAGTCAACATTGAGCCTGTCCGGCTGAAGGTCTCCTGAGAAGGATCATAGAGTTCAGCACTCGCGGATTGCAGGCCTGATCCATCGAAGCCACCAGCGATAAGGACTTTGCCATTTGGCAAAACCGTCGCGGTGTGGAGAGCGCGCGCACTTATCATGTGGCTGCCGATGAGAGCAAAGGTGCCGACAGCGGGGTCATATAGTTCAGCCGTCGATAGATATCCGATGGAATTAGCGAAGCCTCCAGCTATTAAGACCTTACCTCCGGTCAACAATGTCGCTGTGTGCCCGGTTCGTGGCACACTCATGCTACCTGTTGTAATAAAGGTGCTTGGCGCCGGCGACTGCGCCCCAGCCTCGGAGGCGAGCACACCTGCGGTCAGTAGAATTGAGGCGAGATACAAGGGAGAGGTTCTGAGGTTCACTTCGTCCCCCTTGGACTGGACAAGTCAGCAGAGTCGCCCAGCCCTGAGGCGGTTTTCTGTTCGCGGACTAGAGACCCTCCTGGGAAGGGCCGTGCCTCGTTCGGGCTCACAGGCATGAGTTCGGAGTTGGTACGGTGCTCTTGCGAGGCGTTGGCCGGATTGTGCTACCCAGAACACACTAGTGTCAAGCAAGAGTTATCTCTCCTTCGCAGGCCCAAGGTTGCCCGTCAAATTTGAACAGCAATTTGAACCGGATCTTTTTGAATCTGAGATCGCGACCTCTAGTCGTCGGAAGCTCCAGTTGACCTTTCCGGGTGGAATATTTGCGCGACGGCTATACCTTCGCGATTAGCCAAAAGAATGTCTCTTTTCGATGCCATGAGGACTAAAGATAGCCGATTCAGAGGCAATCCGATCATTGCTACCAGTTGCGGCCAAACAGCATCGCCAAAAATCAGCAGGGTCGCGCGACCAAGACTCACCTTTGTGGACGCAGTACCTTTCGAGGTCAAAAGGCTGAGCCGATCAAATGCACACTTGGACTAACAACAGCGTCGTCGGAGAACACGAGGCTGCCGGAAACGTGGGCTGGACGGCCAACGAACTGAACGTCCACAGCACAAATGGCCCCCGGCCCCAGGACTATAAAGGAACAGCTTTCAGCGGAAATTACGAAGGCTGAGTTCGTCAAAATAGGGCCGGAAACGATCACGTCGGCACTACCGATATTTGAGAGGATTATTCTCTGTGGAGGACTGACCGTCCCAAGAGGCGTCGAAAACGACAGAGTATGGGCACTCACACTCAGTGCTTGAATGGGTGCGGGGAGCGTACCCGTTCCGGATAGCGAGATCACGTGAGGGCTGCCAGGCGCATTATCCGTGATCGTTATGGTTCCGGTTCGGGTACCCACGGCGGTGGGTAAGAAGATGACATTGATGACGCAGTTGGCTTGGCTGGCCACGCCGGGGAAGCAGTTATTGAACTGAAAAAAGTCTCCAAAGGCAAGGATGCTGGTGATGGTCAACGGTGCAAAGCCGACATTACTCAAGGTGACTGTCTGCTGAAGGCTGGGGGTACCGACAGTTTGGCCACCAAAGGAAAGGCTCGTGCTGGAGAGGCTGACCGTGGGGAGAAGCTGCACGCGCCTAACCCGATTACTAAAAGTATCGGCTATGAAAAGGTTGCCGGAGAGATCCACGACCGCCGCCTGCAGACCATTCAGGGTGGCATTCACGGCCGGCCCACCGTCGCCGGAGAATCCTAAACTTCCGTTGCCCGCCACCGTCGTAATGATACCCGTTGAACCGCGTACCCCCCGGACGCGGTTATTGGCCGTGTCGGCGATCAACAGGTTGTTAGCACGGTCCACTGCCACTCCTAAAGGAAAATTCAGCATAGCGCTGGTGGCTGGCCCGCCGTCCCCGCCAAAGCCGCGGCTCCCGTTTCCAGCTACCGTGGTGATGATGCCCGTCGAACCATCCACGCGGCGAATACGGTTATTTCCCGTGTCGGCGACGAAGAGGTTGCTTGAGCCATTTATCGTTATCCCGAAAGGTGAGTTCAGCGTGGCAGTGGTGGCCCGCCCGCCGTCGCCGCTAAACCCGGCAGTGCCGTTGCCAGCCACAGTTGTGATGATCCCTGTGGCAGCATCCACCCGCCGAATGCGGCTATTGTCGGTGTCGGCGATGAAGAGGTTACCCGAGCCATCCAAGGCCAGCGCCCTAGGATTACTCAGGCTGGCGCTGTGGCCGGCCCGCCATTGCCAGAAAATCCAGGGGAGCCGTTGCCGGCTATGGTGGAGATTGTACCGGCCGTGTCAACCTTACGAAT
>Ga0137390_10006219_pt1 | contig 10149 bp, 8 predicted proteins | sample 15con2h24AmetaG_FD_104937 | JGI IMG/M metagenome (GOLD analysis project Ga0137390, IMG submission 104937) | Vadose zone soil microbial communities from Angelo Coast Range Reserve, California, USA - 15con2h2.4A metaG | ecosystem: Environmental > Terrestrial > Soil > Vadose zone > Saprolite... | reverse complement strand
GGCGTGCTCACCGTTGCCAGCGCATGGGCCTTGCAGGCGTGGACCCACTCGGCGGCGGTCGACGTGTAGCCCACGTTCGACTCGATGAATCGGATGGCCATCCAGTTGGCCCAGCCTTCGGCGGCTGTTTCGACATACTCGCCCGTAGAGGTGCAATCCCGCAGGACAATGACGCGGTAATTGCGATACATCGCGTCGATGGCCGTGGTGCCAAGACAGATCCGACTGTCGAAGCCGACCAGCACCAGGGTGCGGGCATTGAGGCTGCGGAGCAAAGAGTCGAAGTGCGTCTCGAAAAAGCCACTGTAGAGCTGTTTGCGCACGACCGGCTCATCTGGCGCGGGCGCGATGACACGGGAGAAGCTGAGAATGTCGTTGGGCTCCTGCCAGGCGTCCAGCACGTCGATGCCCGCGGTTCGCATGGACATCTGACGCCACTCGCTCTGAGCGGTCAGACCCGGCGAGAGATAGTTGTTCAGGTACACAACGGGTACACCGGCCGCGCGGGCGGCTGCCCGAGCTGGCACGATGTATTCGCGTACGATCGCCCGATTGGCCTCTACAGTGCGGCGGTAAAAAGCGGCTGCGTCGCCCAGATCGACGTCGTCGTCGAAACCCTTGCCGTAGACGTCGACGAGAACGAACACGGTTTCACGAGCCACCAGCTCGAGCGCGTCCTCGACATACCCGAAGGGCGCTTCCGATGGGTAGCCGCGGTAGTAGCGCGTCTGCAGGCGCATGCAGCTACACCCGCCAGCAGGCGACGGCATGCCCGGACTCCTTCTCCTCCAGCATCGGCACGTTGGTGCGACAGTCGTCGACGGCCAGCGGACAGCGCGGATAGAACACACAGCCCCCGGCGGGTGGTGGCTGGTCCAGCAGGTCACCCTTGATCGGGCCTGCGCTGGTCAGCCTGGATGGTTCCAACGACGGCGCCGAAGCAATCAACGCCCGCGTGTACGGATGCAACGGCTGCTCGTACAACCGCCGTTTGGGGGCCAGCTCCACCAGCCGGCCCAGATACATGACACCGATGTTGTCGCTCATGTGATAGATCGAGCGCAGGTCGTGCGAGATGAGCAGCATCGTGAACCGGAAATCTTCCTGGAGTGTCCGCAGCAGGTTGAGGATCTGGGCCTGGATCGACACGTCGAGCGCGGACACCGGCTCGTCGGCCACGATGAAGCGCGGCTCGACGGTCAACGCTCGGGCAATGACCAGCCGTTGCCGTTGACCGCCACTGAACTGGTGCGGGTACCGGTCCAGCACCTCGGGGCCGAGTCCTACCCGCGCCAGGAGCGCCGTCAACTGGTCGCGACGCTCGCGCCCGCGCGCCAGTCCAAAGACGTCGTAGCCAACACCCAGGCTGTCGGCCACACTGCGGCGCGGGTTCAACGACGAATACGGATTCTGGAAAATGATCTGCGCCTGTCGCCGGTACTCCAGCAGCTCCCGCCGGCCGAGGGTCGTGATATCACGTCCGTCGAACAGGACCTGACCACTGGTTGGCTCAACAAGACGTACCAGCATGCGCCCGAGCGTTGTTTTGCCCGAGCCGGACTCACCTACCAGGCCCATCACCGTGCCTTCAGGGACGGTCAGCGAGACGTCGTCCACCGCCCGAGTCACCGAGACACCCGCCAGCGACCACAATGCACTCGCGACGAACTGTTTGCTCAGGTGTCGAACCTCAATCAGCGACCGAGGAGCCGCCACCGGCGTCGTCGGGGACTCCTCTGCTGGCTCAGCGGCCCGGTGCCACATTGCCGCCTGACGCTCGGGTTGTTTCGGATCGTACAGGAAGCATCGCGCCTGCTGGTGGGCACCGAGGTCGAACAGTGGTGGATGCTGGGCACACACCTCCATGACGTGCGAGCAACGGTCGGCGAAGCGGCAGCCGCGGATATCGGCAGTGGGATCCGGCGGTACGCCCGGAATGGCCGGTAAGTAGCGTCTGGGGTCACCGCTCAGCGGTGGGATCGATGCCAGCAGGCCCCGCGTGTACGGGTGCTTCGGTGAGTGGAACAACTCCGCGGAAGGCGCCTCCTCGACGATCTCACCCCGATACATGATCAGCACGCGGTCACAAATCTGCGCTACCGCAGCCAGGTCATGTGAGATGTACAACACCGCGCTGCCGAGCTGGTCGCGGGCCCCCCGTAGCAGCGCCAGAATCTGCAGTTGGATCGTGACATCCAGGGCCGTGGTGGGCTCGTCGGCGATAATCAGGTCTGGCTCGCAGGCGAGGGCGGCGGCGATGACAACCCGCTGCTGCATCCCGCCGCTGAACTCGTGGGCATAGCGGCGGACCATCCGCGCCGCGTTCTGAATGCCCGTTCGTCGGAACATCTCGATCGCGCGTTCCCAGGCAGCGCGCTTGTTAGCTTGACGGTGCGCCGCGTACACGTCTGCCACCTGCTCACCGGTAGTAATCACCGGATTCAGCGCCGCCAGCGCATCCTGGAGCACGATCGAGATGTGGCGACCCCTGATCGCGCGCATCTCCTCGGAAGATTTGCGAAGCAGGTCCTCACCCTTGAACAGGATCTGACCCTCGACGATCCGACCAGGCGCAGGCAGCGTACGCAGAATGCACTGGGTGGTGACACTCTTGCCGCAGCCAGATTCGCCGACCAGTCCGACGATCTCCCCCGCGGCGATCGAGAAGCTGACGCCCTCAACCGCGTGCGCCACGCGCTCGGCGAGCTGGAACTGCGCGCGTAAACTGCGAACCTCGAGCAGCGCACCGGCCGAGCTCGGGGCGACCCTGCCGGCGGGAGCGACCAGCGTCGCTTGCGCCTGCTGGTCGTCTGATGACACCATGACCGCGCAATTCTTTAAGCCCGGCCCCCGGTCTGTCAAGTTTGACCACTCGCATGAGAACACTGCTCCGTGCTCGCCTGCTCATCGTCGGCACGGGCGTACCGCCGATTGAGGACGCGGCGATGCTGATCGGCGCCGACGGCCGCATTGAGTGGGTCGGAACGTCGGCCGCGGCCCCACGGCCCGAGGCCGCGCGTGTCGTGGAACTTGGCCCCGCGACGCTGCTGCCAGGCCTGATCGACAGCCATGTGCACCTGTCGTTCGACGCCGGGCCGGACCATGCCGCCGTCCGTGCGGTCCTCGACTACGAGGAGCAACACGGCTTACTGGCTGCGCGAGCGCTGAGCAATGCCCAGATGGCACTACTGAGCGGCGTCACCACCGTGCGCGACTGCGGCGCAAAGGGATTGGTCGCGCTGCGCGTGCGCGACGCGATTGCAGATGGACTGGCGACCGGTCCGCGGGTGGTGGCGTGCGGTATGCCAATTACGACGACCGGCGGCCACCTGCACTACTGCGGACTGCGCGCCGATTCGGAGTCCGACGTGCGCAGGTCCGTCCGCTGGTTGGCTCAGGCTGGTGCCGATGCGATCAAGATCGTCTCCAGCGGCGGCAACATGACGGCGGGCAGCAATCCTCTGCTGCCGCAATACCCAGCCGGCGTACTGGCCGCCGCGGCGGAGGAAGCCCACCGTCTCGGACGGCGCATCGTGGCTCACGCGCTGAATGCCAGGTCTATTCGCGATTGCTTCGAAGCCGGCATCGACACCATCGATCACGCGACCTGGAGTCTGGCGGATGGAAGCGTTGGCTTCGACGCGGCACTGGGCGCGCGTCTGGCCAGATCGGACACCACGCTCGGACTGACCGGATCGGGCATCATGCGCCAGCTGCTGACTGACACGGCTGGGGTTCAGGAGTTACGCGAGCGTCTGCGCCCGCATCGTGAATTACTGGCGCTCGGGGCTAGGGTCGTCGTGCACAGCGATGCCGGTGTGCGGTTCACTCCGTTTGACCAATTCATCCTGAGTCTGCATGTGATGGAGGTGGGCCTGGAGGCCGCGCGCATGCAGGTGCTTCAGTCTGCCACGGCGCATGCCGCCGTGGCGCTCGGCTTGGCCGACGAGGTCGGCACTCTCGAGGTAGGCAAGCGGGCCGACGTGGTGTGTGTAGAGAGCAACCCCTTGGAGGACCTGAACTACCTTCGCCAGGTACGCCGCGTGTGGCGGGACGGGCGCGTCGTTGTCGAAGATGGAAGGCTAGCGGCACCGGCGGTCGACGATGCTCGATAACCCACCGTTGGTACTGCGGGCGCGCCGTGTGTTTGACGGCACAGGCGCGCCACCGCGCCACGACATGGCGGTCACCATTGCGGGTGAGCGGATCGCGGCTGTGGAGTCGTGCGGGCCGGATTGGCGACCGCCGGACCAGGCGCACACCGTGGATTGCGGAGACCGGACGCTTCTGCCTGGGCTGATTGACTCGCATGTCCACCTGACAATGGGTGGTGGCGCAACGACGCGCGAGAACGTCGAACGCTTGCAGCGCGAAGACCGCGATATGCTTGTCCTGCGGGCTATTGCCAATGCCCAGGCAGTGTTGCGAGGTGGAGTGACCACCGCGCGCGATTGTGGCGGACGTGACCTGGTCATGGTGGCGGTGCGTCGCGCACTCGAGCGGGACCTGTTCACCGGCCCGCGGCTCCTGGTTGCTGGCATGCCGGTCACGCCCACGGCGGGGCACTGTTTCTGGATGGGCCTGCAGGCGGACACGACCGACGAGGTGCGTCGCACGGTGCGCTGGCTGTGCGAGCAGGATGTTGACTTCATCAAGGTGATGGCAACCGGCGGGATGATGACGCCCGGCAGCAACCCATGGATGGCCCAATACTCGGTCGACGACCTTCGGGTGGTGGTCGACGAGGCGCACCGATTGGGACGCCACGTGGCCGCTCACGTGCTGAGTAGTCCGGGCCTGGCCAACGTTCTGGCGGCCGGTGTCGACACCGTCGAGCACGTGTACTCGATCACTGGCGCCCGCCAGGACTACGATCCGTCGCTCGCCGACCGTATGGCCCGCCAGGGCCTGTTCGGCAGCGTCACAGCCCATGATGGACTGCGCAGCCTGCTGCCGGACCAGCCGCAGGGCGACCTGGAGTTGTTGCGGCTGCGATTAACAGTCCACCGACGGCTGCGAGAAGCAGGCGTGCGTCTGTTGCTTCACAGCGACGCGACGGGGCCGCCGACCGCCTTTGACAGCTTCGGGCTGGGCGTTGAAGTGCTGGTGCGCGGCATGGACGTTCCGCTGCACGAGGCCATCCACGCGTGCACAGGGCTTGCCGCCGAGGCGCTCGGGGTGGCGGGCGAGACCGGCTCGATCGCACCTGGCAAACGCGCTGACCTGGTCCTGTTGGACGGTGATCCAACCGTAGACCTCACGGCGATGCGCCGAATATACGAGGTATTCCGCAACGGCGAACTGGTCGTCCAGGACGCTCAGATGGTGCCTGTGCTCAACCGAAACTGAGCCCGGCGAGGACGGACTCAGTGTCGATTGGTTCACTGACAAGCCCTTGTGCAAACTGCTCGGCGCAGAATGCCGCGATCATCGCCCGGTTCGGCTCCGCGCCGTACGCTCCGGCCTTCGGGCCCATCAACGCCTCGGTTTCCTCGAGCTCGGCCAGAATCCAGGGTGTGACATCTCCCAGCAAACGCCTCGTCCGGGCCGCCTGCTGCCGTGACTCCTCGAGGGCCTGGAGCAGGCGTCCTGGCAGCCAGGGATGATCCGCCAGGATCTCTCGACGCAGCACCACCAGATGATGTGCAGGCTCGATGCCTGTTCGGGCAAAGTAGCTGCGCTCGGCGCTCACGAAGTCAAGGAAGAGGCGTACGATCGGACCCTCGGTGGCATGGAATCCATCGGGTGGCTCTGAGGACAGGATTGCATCGAGTTCGCCCGCCAATAGCTGTTCGGTGAGCGTCGCGCCCTGCTGGATCGACTCGACGTACGAGGGCAGCGCCGTAGCGGCGACTGGCGGTGCGGTCGGGGACAACCGGCCGACGAACCAGCGTATGTCGGGCAGGTCGATCCCGCGCTCGCGAAAGGCGGCACGCGTCCAGGTGTGCCCGGTCGCGCCCCACTCGTTCAGACCGACGCGCCGGCCGACCAGATCGGAGAAGTCGGAGTCGGAGAAAATGCTTCCTCGCCGGACGAAGACGCAGCGATGGCGGAACCCACGCATGACGAAAGCCGGGAGGCCGACGAACGTGTCATCGCTCGAGGCCACGCGCTGCAAGTAGCGACTGAACGAACCTTCGCCGCCGTCGATCGTGGGGTCGGCAAGGACTCGCTGCGGTGCATCGAAGGCGCGCACAATCGTCAGATCCACGCCCTCAACCGTCACGTCGCCGAGGGCGAGCGGAGCGACATGGGCATAGTCGCGAAGCGCCAGGGTCAATGAAACTCGAGACACCAGAACGGACCTGCTTTCCACCCGACGCCGCGAGGCGCGGGGCCGACGCGTTTGACACGATAGCAGCCGGCAGCTACCGTCTGCTCAGGTCGGCTGACCGGCTCGCGCCGTACGCGATCCTGTGGCCGTCTGAGTAAAAGGTGTCATGACCATGCGAACCGAGCAGCTCTCGATCTCTCGCCGAGGATTCTTGCGCACCCTCGGATTCGCCACCGCGGCAGGCCTCATCCAGGCGTGCAGTCCGGCAGCACCGGCGCCGACTGCCCCTGCGACAGCGAAACCGTCTGGCACCAGCGCAGCGCCGCAGCCAACGGCTGCTCAGGCCGCTCCAACCGTCGCTGCAGCGAATCCAGCCGCCCAACCGACCACAGCCGCCGTGGCTACCGCAGTTCCGGTCTCCGCGAGCGCACCGCAGCAGGCTCCCGCCGCTGGCAAGCCGGGCGGCACCCTCGTTGCGGGCTGGGACTCCGATCCGGGAGCGCTCGACAACAACGTGGACCGTGGCGCGGTTACCCGAACGTTGCTTCATATGGTCTACGACCGCCTGGTGGAACGGGACATCTCCCTGAAGGCTGATTTCCCGCCATTTTCGCCCGGGCTGGCGATGTCCTGGGACATCTCGCCAGACGCGAAGGTCTACACGTTCAAACTCCGGCCAGGTGTCAAATTCCAGGATGGAACCCCGTGTGATGCCGAGGCGATCAAGTTCAATATCGATCGCAACTGGGACCCCAATCACCCGTTCTATTCCAAGACTGGTGCCGGTGCGAACGCGCTTGGATACAAGGATCTGGACAAAGTCGAGGTGGTCGATTCATCGACTGTCCGCGTCACCCACAAGTCACCCTTCGCCGACTTCTTGAACGTGCTGGCTTTTGGCACCTATTCGATAGGAAGCCCAACCCAGATCCAGAAGGTGGGCAACGACGAGTTCGGCAACCAGCCGATTGGAAGCGGGCCGTTCAAGTTCGTATCGCGCGAAAGCGGCGTCAAGCTGGTGTTCGAGCGCAACCCGGACTACTGGGGCGGAGCGCCGCCACTCGACGGTTTCATCATCCGCCCACTGCCCGAGGCCGTCGCCCGGCTCACCGCGCTCGAGACCGGCGAGGTGGACTGGGTCAACAGCGTTCATCCCGACAGCATAGATCGGGTCCGCGCCAATCCGAACCTGACCATCGATCTGGCCCAGCTGCCGAACACCTGGGGCTACATCCCCAACCATCGAGCCGACCCGACGAGCAACGTGAAGGTGCGCCAGGCATTGAACTGGGCCGTCAACCGCGAAGCCCTGTGCAAGGACCTCATGCGCGGCCTGGCGGTGCCCTCGACGAGTCCGTTCGCGCCAACCGGCACGTTTGGCTACGATCCGGACATCAAGGGTTATGGCTACGATCCCGCAAAAGCGAAGGCGCTTCTCGCCGAGGCCGGTTTCGGAGACGGCCTGAAGCTTCACTTCCAGATCCCGCAGGGCGCGGTCGGGTCGCCGTTCGCCGTCGAGATGAACCAGTACCTCCAGCAGAACTTCAAGGACGTGGGCATCGACGTGAACATCGAGACGCTCGAAGCGCAGATCATGCAAACGAACCTCTCGAAGGGAATGCCGCCGGACGTCCACGCATACAGCGTCGGCTTCAGCGTTGACGAGATGGTGAACCTCCAGCGCCAGTTCCGCTCGGACCTGGTCCCGCCGAACGGCAACACCAATCCTGGCTGGATCGAGAACGCGGACCTCGACGCACTGCTCAAGCAAGCGCTGCAGACGCCCAACGAAGACCAGCGCAAGAAGATCTACTTCCAGGTTCAGCAGCAGGCCGTCGATATGGCTGCCTGGGTGTGGGTTTGTCACCAGAAAGGTGCGCGCGCGTGGAGCAAAAAGGTTCAGGGCTTCGTTAACCCCAACTCGTATATGTTCACATTTAAGACGGTCACGATGGGGTAGCGCCGACGGCACCGGGGCTATTCTCCACATGCGTGCCTACATCCTCGGGCGGCTCGCGTCGGCCATCCCGGTTTTGTTCGGGGTCAGCATCGTCATCTTCCTGCTGATGAAGCTGATTCCAGGCGACGCTGCGCAGGTGCTGGCCGGTCCGAGCGCCACCCGTGACGAGGTCGAGTTGATCCGAGAGGATCTCGGCCTGAATGAGCCGCTCTACATTCAGTACGGTCGCTGGCTGGCGCGCGCTATGCACGGCGATCTGGGTCGTTCGATCGAGCTCCGGGCCCCGGTCACGACGATGGTGATCGAGCGATTCAAGAACACCGCAATCCTAGCGGTCACCAGCATGCTCCTGTCGATTGTGCTGGGTGTCTCGGCTGGTGTCATTTCTGCCGCGCGACCGCTCTCGGCATTCGACCGATTGGCGATGATTGGCGCTCTCTTCGGCAACAGCATGCCGACGTTCTGGCTGGGTCTGGTACTGATCCTCACCTTGTCACTCGGACTCGGCTGGTTCCCTTCCAACGGCATGTCGGATATCCGTGGCAATGGTGGCCCGTTCGATCTTTTGTCGCACCTCGCCCTGCCGGCCATCACTCTGGCCGGCGTCTCGTCAGCAGTGATCGCGCGGGTGACACGCTCGAGCATGCTGGAGGTTGTCGGCCGAGAGTACGTGACCACGGCCCGGGCAAAGGGACTGTCTGAGCGTCGGCTCATCTGGGGCCACGCGTTGAAGAACGCGATCCTGCCGGTCGTCACCGTGATCGGAGTCCAGATGGGTTACTTGCTCGGCGGGTCGATCCTTGTGGAGACTGTCTTCTCCTGGCCCGGCCTGGGCCTCCAGTTGTATCGCGCCATCAGTTCGCGTGATCTTCCGCTGGTGCAGGGCGGGGTGATGCTGGTGTCGGTCGTATTCGTGTTCTTGAATCTGGCGGTGGACTTGCTGTACGCGATCCTGGACCCGCGGGTCCGTTACTCCTGAGCGCCCAGGTCGCACTGGTCGTCGCGCCCGCTCGGCGACCAGCACACAATCGCCAGCTGTGGAGGCTGGTATGGGCACGACTCCGCCAGGACCCGGTGGCATTGATCGCCGCGATCTTCCTTGTCGCGCTGGCGGTGGTGGTGCTGGCGGCTCCACTAACTGCACCGCGGGATCCCATCCGCCAGGAGTCATCCATGCGGCTCTCGCCGCCATTGACTCCCGGCTATCCGCTGGGCGCGGATGGACTCGGGCGGGACGTCCTCAGTCGGCTGATCTGGGGCGGACGAGTGTCACTCGTCGTAGGGATCGTGCCCGTCTTGCTCGCGGCGTTGCTGGGAGTCGCCATTGGCCTGGTAAGCGGGTTCTACGGTGGGCGTCTCGACAATCTGCTGATGCGCTGCCTGGATATCATCTTCGCGTTCCCGGCCATCCTGCTGGCGCTGGCTATTGTTGCCACGCTCGGGCCATCCGTCTCGAACGCCATGCTGGCGATCACCGTCGTCGCGGTGCCGCCTTTCGCCAGGCTCATCCGCGCCGCGGTCCTGACCTTGAAAGCACAACCCTTTGTCGACGCGGCTCGCGCGCTCGGAGCGAGCCAGGCAAGGATCGTGGTGCGACACATTCTGCCGAACAGTATTTCGACGGTGGTCGTATACGGCACGCTGGAGGTCGGCAAAACGGTCGTGTTCGCCGCCGGTCTATCCTTTCTCGGGCTGGGTATCCAACCTCCGAACCCGGAGTGGTGAGCGATGCTGGCCGAGGGTCGGCAGGTGCTTGCGGTTGCTCCGCACGTGTCGACGGTTCCAGGGGTGATGATCTTCCTGGTTACGCTCGGCTTGAATGCGGTGGGCGACGCAATGCGTGATGCGCTCGATCCGCGTCTGCGCTAGTGCTCCCCGCGACCGAAACGCCGGCGCCACAAACAGATCAAGGGCT
>Ga0137390_10006213_pt1 | contig 10157 bp, 8 predicted proteins | sample 15con2h24AmetaG_FD_104937 | JGI IMG/M metagenome (GOLD analysis project Ga0137390, IMG submission 104937) | Vadose zone soil microbial communities from Angelo Coast Range Reserve, California, USA - 15con2h2.4A metaG | ecosystem: Environmental > Terrestrial > Soil > Vadose zone > Saprolite... | reverse complement strand
GTGACGCGTAGCGGGTGGGATACGGGCAGTGGTCAGGCGGCCGGGGTCTGGGTGGCGGGGGTGCCGGGGTCCGGCTCACGCGGGGTCAGGGTGACGACCATCCCGGGGTTGAGCTTTTCGAGTTCGCGGATCTTGTTGCTGGTCTGGCGTTCGGGATCGAGCCTGGCGTAGTAGCCGGCACCCAGTTCGATGTAGCGGAAGCCGGGATCATTGATGATCAGGTAGGCGATCTCGCAGATGGTGCGGGCGACGGCGACGATGGCCTTTTGCTTGCCGCGGCGGCGGGCGATGCGCCGGTAGCGTTCGCCCAGGAAGGTGTCGGTGTTGGCGGCCGTCATGACGGCCGCGCCGAGCGCGCCGCGCAGGTAGGGGTTGCCCTTGCCGGTGCGGCCGTTCTTGGTGGTGGCGCCGGATTGGATGGTGCGGCTGGTCAGTTTGGCCCACGCGGCGGCGTGTCCGGGGGTGGGGAACTGGGTCATGTCGGTGCCCAGTTCGGCGACGATGACCTGGGCGGTGTCGGGGCCGGCGCCGGTGATCTCATCGAGCCGTTCGATCACCGACAGCACTTTGGCCTGGTCGCTGGCGCAGGCGGGGGCGTGGCCGCCGCCGATCACCCCGCAGCTGGTGCAGGCCCCGCTGATGCCGGGGATCTGCTCCAGCAGGCCGGTGATCTGCTGATCCAGCCGGGTGATCTTGGCGGTCAGGTCGTCGGTGAGTTCCAGCAGCATGCCGATCTCGAAGGCATGGATGTCGCGGAACCGGCCGGTGAGGGCGGCTTCCAGCTGAGCCGGGGTGGCCCTGAGCCGGTAGTCACCGAGCGCGGCCAGCGCCTTGGGGCTGCGCTCGCCGTTCACCAGCGCGGCCAGCATCCGCCGCCCGCTGACCCCCATCAGATCGGAGATCAGGCTGGAGATCTTCAGCAGGGAGTCTTCGAGGATCTTCTCGATGCGGTTCTGGTGCCGGGTGCGGTCGTGCACCAGGCGGGCCCGCAGCCGGGTCAGCGCGCGCAGGTCACGGATCTGCCCGGGCGGCACGAACGAGCGGCGCAGCATGCCCCGCTCGTTCAGCTTGCACAGCCACACGCAGTCCAGCTTGTCGCTTTTGGAGCGGCCCGGCAGGTGCTTGACGTCCCGGGCGTTGACCAGCCACACCTCCAGGCCGGCCGCCTCGGCAAGGTAGTACCAGATCCGCCAGTAATCGCTGGTGCTCTCCAGCACCAGCCGCTCGATGCCCTGGTTCACCAGGTGATCCATCAGCGTCACCACGGCGGCGAACGTCGCGGTCACCTCCCAGACTCGCTGGGTGCGCCGGCCCGCCCTGGTCTCGCTGGGCAGCCGCGTGCACACCATCCCCGAGCCCTTGGCGACATCGATGGCCGCCGCCCGCGCGATCACCTGCACCGGGACATCGATCACCTCCACGCCCTCGCCGGCCGGCGCAGGCACCGGCTTCTTCCTCGTCCTGGCCATGAACCGACCTCACCTTCCTGGATGCGACACGATGAGGCTGCCCGGGGAACGTAGACGGGGAAATGCCGAATCTGATCGGCGTGCACGAAGCGACAGTACCCAAACCCGCGAGATCGTTCCCAGCGCCAGACTGTCTTTCGGGCACACAGGCACCAAGCGAAAACCGGCGACACGGGCAGCACACCTCAAATCATGCCGTACCCGGCCGTCGGCGCCGGACTCGCCACATCAGCCCCGCCCGGCTGGACACCGCTCGCCCGCTCCGCCACGCTTAAGGACACGCCGCGGCCGGTCGCGGCGATGCGGGCAGCACACTCGCACAACCGCACGGCCGCGGCGCTGCCACCCGCACTCCGCGCACGGCACCCAGCCCGGCGCGGAGCCCGCACCCCGACTACGGCGCCCAGCCCCCGCGGGGCGGCCCCGACAGTTTCGCGGCTACCTCGCGCCGCCAAGACCTACCGACTGTCTTGGCGAGAGTCTGGCTGGTGCATGTGGCTTTCCTTCTCGTGGTGCGGACATCGCCGTCGACGCTAGGCGCGGGCAGGCCCCAGGTCATCGACGAGGCGGGCGATCTTCGGATCGGGCAGCCGGCCGATTTTCCGCGGCCGTGGCCTCAGCCGACTGGCCGATGACAAGCGGCCCGGGCGGGATTACCGTTGCGGCATGTACCTGCGGTTCGGCGATAAGCGACAGCGCGACTGGCTCGTCGCCGTCGTTCTCGCCGCGGCCTCGCTGCTGCAACTCTCGCTCGGGCCCGGAACGGCCCGCCAGCAGGCCCTGGCCTCGCTGTTCGCTACCGCCATCTGCGCCACCGTCGCGTTCCGGCAGCGCTACCCGGCCACCGCGGGCGTCGCCGCGCAGGGCATCAGCGTGCTCGACTTCCTCACCTGGCACAACCTGCAGGCCGGCGGCTGGACGATCGCGTGGTTCTGTTCGCTCTACGGCCTGGCGGTCTGGTCATCGCGCTGGCGGTTCGTGGCCGGCACGGCCTTCGTCGGGCTGACCGACCTGCTGCCGGTCGGGCGGGACGCCAACCCGGCCAACTGGAGCAGCACGGCGATCGTATTCGCGCTCGGCACCGTGGTCGTGATGGTCGTCATCCGCCGCATCGTCGGCGACCGCGACAGCCGGGCCCGGCTGGCCGAGCGCGAGCGGGACGTCGCCGCCCGCGAGGCGGTCGTCGAGGAGCGCGCCAGGATCGCGCGGGAACTGCACGACGCGGTCGCGCACAGCGTCTCGATGATGGTCATCCAGGCCGGCGCCGAGCGGCGCGTCCTTCCTGACGGCTCGACCCGCGAAGTACTGCAGACCATCGAGCAGATCGGGCGTAGCGCCCTGACCGAGATGCGGCGACTGGTCGGCATGCTGCGGACCGACTCCTCCGACCGGCTCGCGCCGCAGCCAACGCTGGCTGACCTGCCCGACCTGCTCATCCGGGGCCTGTCCAACCCGGAGATCTGCCGCGAGCTGGTGATCAGCGAGGCGACCGCCAAGACCCACGTGGCCAAGATCCTGCAGAAGCTCGGCCTGCGCGACCGGGTCCAGGCCGTCATCTACGCCTACGAAAGCGGCCTGGTCTCGCCCGGCCCGGCGTCCTGACCGGCGCGACCCTCACCCGAGTTACTAAAGGTGCAACTGAGCACGGTCCGCGAGGTCATCCCGTTATCGTGGGCCGCTGCTGCCCCGATAAGGGCAGTAAGGGCCCACGATCATGGGCGGCGCCGAGTTCGAACCCGCGCCCCGCGCCCGAACGAACCCTGGCCCGCCCCGGTGCCCGACGCGGGCGCTGCTTATCCAGCGCACCATCGCCCACGGCATAGAGTACGGGTGTGGCATCAGGGGTCAGCGCGATCTTGCTGGACGCGGGCGGGGTCCTGATCTTCCCGGCACCGGATCTTGTGCTGCCGCCGCTGCGTGCGGCGGGAGTATCCGCCGACGTCGGCGCGCTTGAGCGGGCCCACTACCGGGCGATGGTGGCCCAGGACCTGGCCGGCACCCCGCCCGTCAGAGGCACCTGGTGGCATGAGTACCTGCTCAGCTACATCGCCGCCTGCGGGGTGGCCGATGGTCAGTGCGAGGTGCTCGCCACCGAGATAACCCGGGCCATCACCGGCCCGGCGTGGACGCATGTCGGCACCGGCGCGATAGATGGCCTGCAGACCGTGGCCGAACTCGGCGTACGGATGGGCGTGGTCTCGAACTCGGACGGCACCGTGGAGTCCGAACTGCGCCGCCTGGGCGTCTGCTACGTGCCGGACGGCCAGGAACCGCCGCCGCGGGGGGTCGAAATGGGCGTCATCGTTGACTCCGCCGTGGTCGGCGTGGCCAAGCCCGACCCGGGCATCTTCCGCATCGCGCTCGATGCCCTGGGCGTGCCCGCGGACCGCTCCGTCCTGCACGTCGGGGACAGCCTGCGCTACGACGTGGCCGGCGCCCTCGCGGCGGGCCTGCGGCCCGTCCACATGGACCCGTACGGGTTCTGCCCGGCCCCCGACGGCCACCCGCACGTCCGCAGCCTGGCCGCCTTGGCCGAGCTCGTCAGCCCCCCGGATATCGACTCCGCGATAACCCAACGCGGTGCTAGCCCGGGGGGACGACCCCCCTAGACCCCCCCGCGCGGGCATAGACTACGGGCTCATGCGCTGGTCCACGATGCACATCCCGACGCTGCGCGACGACCCGGCGGACGCCGGCGCGCCCAGCCACCGCCTGCTGCTCCGGGCGGGCTACATCCGCCAGCTGATGGCCGGGCACTACTCGCTGCTGCCGCTCGGCCAGCGGGTCCGGCTGAAGGTCATCGGGATTATCCGCGAGGAGATGAACGCGATCGGCGCGCAGGAGATCCTGATGCCGGTCATGCACCCGGCCGAGCCATGGCAGCGCAGCGGCCGCTGGGACCTGATGGGCGAGGAGATGTTCCGGCTCAAGGACCGCAAGGGCACCGAGCTGGCCCTCGCCATGACCCACGAGGAAATCATCGCCACCCTCGCCACCGAGCTCGAGTCCTACCGCGAGCTGCCGCAGCTGTGGTACCAGTTCCAGACCAAGCTGCGCGACGAGCCGCGGCCCAAGGCGGGCCTGATGCGCACCCGCGAGTTCACCATGAAGGACTCCTACAGTTTCGACCTGGGACCGGCCGAACTCGACGTGTCCTTCAACGCCCATCGCGACGCCTACGCGCGGATGTTCGAGCGCCTCGGCATCCCGGCCATCCAGGCCGAGGCGTCCAATGGCACCATGGGCGGCTCGGACTCCACCGAGTTCATCTGTCCCTCTCCGACCGGCGAGGACCTCATCATCCACTGCCCGAACTGCGATTACGCCGCCAACATAGAAAGGGCCACGTCCCGGCTGGCGAAGATAGACGATTCTCCCGAACGGACCGTGGTGCGTGCCGCCCCCGAGCCATTCGCCACCCCGGGCGTGCGCACCATCACCGATCTCGCCGACCAGTACCAGGCCCCGGCCGACCGGCAGATCAAGACCCTGGTGTACTTCCTGGACGGCACGCTCACCCTGGTGCTGACGCGCGGCGACCACGCGCTGCACGAGCAGAAGCTCGTCGACGCCACCGGCGCGGTCACGATTCGCCCGGCCCAGCCGGAAGAGATCCGCGACGCGCTCGGCGCGCTGCCGGGCAGCCTCGGCGCGGTCGGCACGCTGCCTGCCAGTCCCGGCGATCACCCGATCATCGCCGACGAGGCGCTGCGCGGGCGGCGCGGCATGTACACCGGCGCCAACGTGGACGACACCCACCTGCGCGGCGTCGACGTCGAACGGGACATCACCGTCGGCCGGTGGGCGGACCTGCGCGAGGTCGCCGCGGGCGAGGCGTGCGTCAATTGCGGTCATCCGCTCGAAGTGAAGCGCGGCATCGAGGTCGGCCACATCTTCAAGCTCGGCTACAAGTTCAGCGACACCATCGGGATCAGCGTGTCCGGCCCGGACGGCAAGCCGGTCAGGCCGATCATGGGCTCCTACGGCATCGGCGTGGAGCGGGCGATGGCCGCGGTCATCGAGGTCCACCACGACGACAAGGGCATCATCTGGCCCGTGTCCATCGCGCCGTTCGAGGTCGTCGTGGTGATCGCCCAGCAGGACGACGCCGCCGTCGCCGCCGCGGGGGAGCGGGTATACCAGGCCCTGCTCGACGCCGGCGTCGAGGTCATCGTGGACGATCGCCAGGTACGGGCCGGCGTCAAGTTCAGCGACGCCGAGCTGGTCGGCATCCCGTTCCGGGTCACGGTGGGCAAGCGCGGCCTGGCCGCCGGGACGGCGGAGCTGACCGACCGCGCCACCGGCTCCACCGTCCAGATCCCGCTGGAGGACCTGCCCAAGCATGTCCGCGAGGCCTTGGGCCGGGCCTGACATGACGCAGACGGTCAAGTGGCTGCCCAAGCCGGAAAAGCAGGACTTCCAGTCGGCGGAGGACTACCTGTCGCTGATCATGCCGCCCAAGCGGGCCGCCGAGTACCGGCGGAAACTGGCCGCCGCGCGCGATGACATCACGCACCGCAAAGCCAAGGACATCCTGCGGGCCAGCCAGCTCGCCCTGCTCGGCGAGGACAATAAGCACGTCGCGTCCGACCTGCGCAAGGCCGCGTCGGGCGCGGCCCTGTCGCCGATCCTGCTGCTGCGCGGCGACGATGATCACCCGCTCATCGTCGCCGACGGCTACCACCGGGTCTGCGCGAGCTACTGGATCGACGAGAACACCGACATCCCCTGCATTCTGGTGTAACTTACGAGGCCTGGCGGTCGCGGGCCTGGCAGCGCAGCGCCCGGAGCACGTCGTCGCGTCCCTCGGTGAGCAGGCGGCGCAACGCGGCGGGCGGATCTGCGGCTTTGATGTAGGCGTCGGTCATTTCGACCGTCTCGAGCGAAATCGCGCACACCGAGTAGACGCCGCTGACGAAGTCCTGCGCCATCGCCGACGACCAGTTCCGCCAAACGTCCCCGACTACCTCGAAGTACTTCTCCCGGTAAGGCTCCACCAGCTGCGGCTGATCCGGATCGGCGAAACCCGCCAGCATGGCGCGGAACATGGCGATGGTCAGCTCGCCTCCGGTCAGTGTTTCCCAGGCCTCCTGCTTGGCCTCGGCCGTCGGGATCGCGGCACGGCACGCCGCGGCGTGCCTTTCGCCGGCGTCGGTAGCGTCCCGCGCCAGCTCAGCGTCGATCTCATCCTTCCCAGAGGCGCCCCGGCTCACCAGCCGCGACAGCAGTGACCAGCGCAGGTCGGTGTCGACGGTGAGGCCGTCGAGGACCACGGAGCCGTCGAGCAGCCCGGCCAGCAGGGCCAGGTCGTCGGCGGAGGTGGCTACCCCCGCGAAGGCCCGGACGTACGCGAGCTGCGTGTCCGAGCCGGCCGGTGCCGCGTGCAGCAGGTCGCGCAGCGTGCTGGCCATCAGGGCCAGCCCGGTCTCCCGCCAGCCGGGGTCGGCGAACCTGCGCACCGCCTGGCTCGCCTGCCGCAGCAGGGTCTGCACCACGCTGATGTCGGCCACCGAGGAGATGCCCGACAGGACCAGCCTCACGTAGTCGCGCGCCGCCATCTCGCCGTCGCGGACCATATCCCAGGCGGCCGACCAGCACAGCGCCGCGGGGAGCGAGTCGGTGAACGCCCCAATGCCTGTGCTGGCCCGGGGGGACACAGTGTCCCCTGGGGACACCCCAGACCCCGATGGCCCGGAACCCCCCGGGCCGATCAGGGTGAGCAGCGAATGATCATCGAGGCGGATCTTGGCGTAGGTGAGGTCCTCGTCGTTGACCAGGACCAGGTCGGGGCGCGGCTGGGAGATGAGTTCCGGCACCACCGTGCGGGGGCCCGCCACGTCTGTCTCGACGCGCTGCCTGCGGACGATACCGGCCTCGGTCCGGTCGTACAGGCCGATGGCGATGCGGTGCGAACGAAGCACCGGATGGGTGGCGGCCGCTTCCTGTTCCACTGCGAACTCGGTGAACCGGCCGTCAGCGTCCACCGAGTAGGACGGCCGCAGCGTGTTCACGCCCGCCGTCTGCAGCCATTCGGCCGACCACGCGGCCAGGTCGCGACCCGAGGTCTCCTCGAGCGCGGCCAGCAGGTCCGCCAGCGTCGCGTTGCCCCACGCGTGCGCAGCGAAATACTTCCGCACGCCGGCCAGGAAATTCTCCCGCCCGACGTAGGCCACGAGCTGCTTGAGCACGGACGCGCCCTTGGCGTACGTGATCCCGTCGAAGTTCACTTCCACCGCGGCAATGTCGGGGATATCGGCGGCGATCGGGTGGGTGGAAGGCAGCTGATCCTGCCGGTAGGCCCAGGCCTTGTACAGCTGCGCGAACGTGGTCCACGCGGACGTCCACCTCGTCGCCTCGGCCTGCGCGAGCGTGCCGGCCCAGGTCGCGAAGGACTCGTTCAGCCACAGGTCATCCCACCAGCGCATCGTCACCAGGTCGCCGAACCACATGTGCGCCATTTCGTGCAGTATCGTCTCGCCGCGCGCCTCGCGGGCGAAATCAGTGACCCGTGACCGGAAAATATAGGCTTCCACAAAGGTGACGCAGCCCGCGTTTTCCATCGCGCCTTCCTTGAACTCCGGCACGAAAAGCTGGTCATACTTGCCGAACGGATACTTTATGCCGAACGAATTGTGGTAGAAGTCAAAACCCTGGCGCGTAACTTCCAGGATTTCGTCGGCGTCGAGGTACTCGGCCAGCGACTGGCGGCAGTACACACCGAGCGGAATGCCGTCGTGCTCGTCGCGGACCACGTGGTACGGTCCGGCCGCGACCGCCGTGATGTAGGTCGGCATGACCGGCGTGGGCGGGAAGTGCCAGCGGATGGCCTCGCCGTCGCGAACGTTCGATTCGGGCGCCATGTTCGACACGACCAGCCAGTCCGCCGGGGCGGTGACGGTCAGCTCGTAGCTGGCCTTCATGTCGGGCTGGTCGAAGCAGGCGTAAACCCGGTGCGCGTCGAAGGTCTCCAGGTCCGAATACAGGTAGACGCGCCCGTCGGCAGGGTCGGTGAAGCGGTGCAGCCCTTCGCCGCTGCGCGAGTAAGCGCAGTCGGCCGCCACCCGGAGCACGTTGCCGGCGGCCAGCCCGGTCAGCGTGATCCGGTCACCGTCGAACGCATCCAGGCCGACCGGCGTGTCGTTAAGGGTGATCTCGCGGACCGCGGGGGCGGTCAGGTTGATGAAGGTGGATGAGCCCGGTGCGGCACAGCCGAACCTGACCACGCTGACCGAGCCGAACGTGGCGTCGCTGCCCGTCAGGTCCAGGTCGACCTGGTAGGAGGCGACCTTGATCAGCGCCGAGCGCGCCATTGCCTCGTCGCGGGTCAGGTTCGATGTCACCGGTTGATCGTCCCTTCGGAATTCGCGGTCCTGCCGCAGGGTTGACCCTGCGGGGGACAAAACCGGAATCTACCCTCGTTAAGGAGTCCGCATGACCCAGCAGGAGCCAACGCGCGTCGACTTCTGGTTCGACCCTATCTGCCCGTGGGCGTGGATCACCTCGCGCTGGATCCTCGAGGTCGAGAAGGTCCGCCCGGTCACGGTGGTCTGGCACGTGATGAGCCTGTCCGTGCTGAACGAGGGCAAGGACGACCTGCCGGAGCGATACCGCGAGTCGATGCGGAGCGCCTGGGGGCCCGTCCGGGTGCTGATGGCGGCCGAGCAGGCGCACGGGCCTGAAGTGCTCCTGCCGCTGTACACCGCCCTCGGCACGCGCTTCCACCACGAGAAGGCGCCGCGGGACCGGGAGACGATCTCGGCCGCGCTGGCCGAGGTGGGTCTGCCCGCTGACCTCGCGGACGCGATGGACTCGACCGAATACGACGAGGCCGTGCGCGCCTCGCACGCCGACGGCATCGACCGGGTTGGCTACGACGTCGGCACTCCCGTCATCTCGGTGAACGGGACGTCGGTGTTCGGGCCGGTGGTGTCGCCGATCCCGCGCGGTGAGGCGGCGGCCAGGCTCTGGGACGGCGTCCTGCTGATCGCGGGCACCGACGGTTTCTTCGAGCTGAAGCGGTCTCGCACCCGCGACCCGATCTTCGACTGACCCCACCCAGGGCGTCTGGCAGACTTGGCCTGTGCGCGTATACCTGGGATCTGATCACGCGGGTTTCGAGCTGAAGACCCGCCTCATCGAGTGGCTGGCCGCGGCCGGTCATGACCCGGTGGACTGCGGGCCAAAAGCGTATGCCGACGACGACGACTACCCGCCCTACGTCATGCGCGCGGCTCACGGGGTCGCCGGTGACCCGGGCAGCCTCGGCATCGTGATCGGCGGCTCGGGCAACGGCGAGCAGATCGCCGCGAACAAGATCCCCGGCATCCGCGCGGCGCTGGCCTGGACCGATGAGATCGCCCAGCTGGCCAGGCAGCACAATGACGCCAACGTGCTCAGCCTCGGCGCGCGGATGTACACCATCGACGAGGCGGTCGGCTTCGCGAAGGTCTTCATCTCGACCCCGTTTTCCGGCGAGCCGCGTCACGCCAGGCGCCTGGCCATGATCGCCGACTACGAGAAGACCGGTGAACTGCCCCCGCTTCCCGGCTCCTGAAACCTTTAGCGGGAAGGGCGGCCCCGGCGCCGGCGCGGGAAGCCCGGCCGTCCCGGCCGTTCGTCCCTGACGGCACCGGGCGACCCGCCCGTTTCCGCCCGGCCAGTTTCTCTGCCGCCAGTTTCTCTGCCGCC
>Ga0137390_10006211_pt1 | contig 10159 bp, 15 predicted proteins | sample 15con2h24AmetaG_FD_104937 | JGI IMG/M metagenome (GOLD analysis project Ga0137390, IMG submission 104937) | Vadose zone soil microbial communities from Angelo Coast Range Reserve, California, USA - 15con2h2.4A metaG | ecosystem: Environmental > Terrestrial > Soil > Vadose zone > Saprolite... | reverse complement strand
GTTGGGCGCCGAGCGGAGCATCCGGGAACCAGGAGATTAGACCCCAAAATTTTTTCGGGCGTTGACGCGGCGGGCCTCTACTTGTACAGTGTTTGCACCGACTTTTATTAGATCGTGTTCAAAATTCGGGCCCCGACGTGATCATGATCACGACCGACTGGTATTGAGCGACGACGACACCTCCACGTACTGCCATTGTACGTTAGCAGAGGCCGCAGAGCTGGTCAGGCAAGTTTTGCAGCAAAATTTTTACTCGCCACTCAGGGATCGGACCTTCCAAGAACAAGCTTACTGTAAAGGAGACGCGAGCAACAGCCAACGGTATAGTTACACGTTCGTCATCCACAACACGCGCACACGTAGCATGCGAGTTGATGCATAGCCGATGAAATGGAAGGGGTACCACTTGTACAGCACGGTATTGCCCCACTCGGAAAAGAATGGAAAGCGTAAAACACGCGCAAGCGCACTCATGCATTGCGCTGTTTTTTTTTCCGTATAGCCGGTTGGATGGACTGGCTGACACGTTACAAACCGGGAAAATAAGTTCTTGCCGTATTGCGTGCTGTATCATGTCCATGCTATTACAGTCCAGTTCCAGTATAGTACAGTCTTGGTACGGTACTGTACAGGTACCGGTATGGCGTCAGACGTGATATACGAGTGTGCGCGTGCCTCGCTATCGATCGCGCTCTACTCCCGATCGTGGGAGTCTGCCGTTAATTTTCTCACCTATGCTTTCCCTCTAGGCTTCGCCCCTTCTGGCCCTGGCCCTTCGCCTCACTTTCACTTTCTTACGTAACTGTGTGATAACCGCTCAGAAAGTTGGGCAATGGGCACTTCAGTCACGATCGTCTACGTAGGGGGCAGGAAAAAGAGGGAAATCACATTCTTCAGTTTTTTTTTCGGCACGGAGGTGTAGCACGTATAACCGTACTGGTAGAAAGAGGAAGGGATGTGCGGTGAAGAAGGACAACAGTGGAGGTAACACATTTTACAGGGGTCTCAACAATAAGAATATAAAACACACAGCGAATCCAAAGGAAGGGGGTAACGAGGATACCGTGGAATCAGAGTTACAAAATGAAAGGAACTCGAAAAGAAGGAAGGGGGATATCTTTTTGGTACGGACAAGGACATATTGTGAGGTCAGTGAAAAGAGGGGCGGCGCAGCAGATCAGGCAGAACGGAAGCATTTGGAGTATGTACCTGGGAAGCGAGAGAGCAAGGAAAGCAGCGCATATAACATAAACCCGGCGGAAAAAAAGAAAAGTTGAAAAGCAAACGGCAATGACAGACCCGAGCACGGATAAATCCCAACGAGCAATCGGATGACAGGAATGAAAACAAAAGTGGTATTATCACGGCCCAAAAGCCACGATCGAGCAGTTAAAAGGCCCCCAGCAGGACAGGACAAGAGGAGAAAGCGCGGTGTAGAAACTCAGACCCTCATTCCAAGTGCAGAGGCGGCGTGGGGAGAAGAGACCGCGAGCCGAACTTGCTCTGCGCGTTCCCGACGAGATTCGACCGTGCCGTAACTGCGTGGAGCGCTTGCGTTTGAACTGGGACTTGACCCTGGAGAGGCGTACGCGGCCGCGACCCCGGGCCCACCTGTGCCGACGACGCCTGAGACTGCCCGTAAGGGAGGTGATGCAGAGGCGGCTCCACCATGCCGAAGTACGGCGGATGTGGGAACGACGTTGCCGAAAACGGGTGCACGCTGCTGGTACTGTTGCTGGAACTGCTGCTGTTGGTAAACTCGTCCCGTGACGCGCGGGCTTGTGCTCGCGACTGAGCTTCCGCGCGGGCTTGTGCTTGCGCTTGTGCCTGAGCCTGAGCTTGCGCTTGGACTTGATAGGCCTGGATGCCCTGTTGCTGCTGCTGCCTGGTGAATTCCTGCACGAAATGGTGACTGGTGCCGGTACGGCTGTTCGTACGAAGTGGGGGCATCGGCGATTGCGAGTGCAGCGAGGCTCGTTGAGGCTGTATTGGGACGCGATGAGGACCCTGCGCCTGGGATGCCCTGGATTGCTGTAAGGGGTAAAAATGGTCGAGCGGAGGGATCTGCATCGGTGTCATTGCAGAGCTCCATGACTGAGAGTCTGCGAGATTGGGGTCGTGACTCCGAGCCGCCTGCGGAGGAGCCGAGCCGTTCGCGGTCATCATCGTCGATTCCAGAGAATGGTCGCTTCCGTGAGACGAGAGACTGGTCGGCGAGCGCCGGTGGGTGGAAAGAAAATGGCGAGTCGTATCCACCGCCGACTGAGGGGTCAACGGCATCGGTGGCGGAGCCATATCCTGACGATGAGCGGACCAACTCTGTGGATCCGTAGGGGTTTGCTGCCGTTGCTGGTGCTGCTGCTGATACAACCAATCCAGCCCCTCCACCGATACCGCCGAATGATTGCTGGGAGGCGTAGTACGATGCGGGAGCTGTGCCTGGACGTGTAGCGGTGGACGGTCTGCCCGGGACAATGCCTGGACCTGAGGGAATGGGAAAAACGGATTGTGGGGGGACGGGGCCCCATTGGGATGGGGGGAGGGATGAGGAGACGACAGCTGAGAGTGGTGGGAGGGTTCGAGGATGTGAGTCTGCAGATTCGCGAGATGCAGTGGGCGGACGGCTGCTGCTAGAGCCGGGTCTGACATCTGTGGGACGGCTTGTTGTTGACCATGAGGGAGTGGCGGATGGGAGATCGGGGACACCGAGTTCGACGAATGACTCTCCTGAGGCGAGAAAGGACTGGCCGGGGTGGGGTTGATGTGTAGATGGGGAAGAGGATGAAGTGGGGGCGGACGGAGCGGTTGAGGATGCAGGTGAAGTTGGGGATGCTGCGGATGGGGCACGAAAGGACTGGCCGGGGTCACGAAAGGAATGACTACTGGCTTGACGGGAATGGGAGCGATCTGCGTCTTGTACGTACCAGGTACGAGAAGGAGCGGAGGGGTGGTGGTAAAGGAGATCCGTTTCCCCTTCGTAGCCGGTGCTAGTGCCGGGACGTTGAGAGACCAAAGAGAGGCCCTGTTGCATATCTTCCTGCTTGACACCACCGGGACCGCCACCACCACCACCACCGTTACCACCCCCGGCCGAGCTCTGCTGCTGCTGCTGCGACTGTTGTGGTTGTTGCTGCTGTTGCTGCTGCAAGTGGTGGGGAGCAGAGGCGTCGGCGGATGCATCCGAGATGGTGTCGGATGACAACGAGACGGCAAGAGGTTGGGAGTGCTGGGCACCGCGCTTGCCGCGCTGCTGGGTGGCCTTGTTGGCGGCAGCCATCGTCGCGTGCAAGGAGGAGAGCTCGCGCATCATACGCTCGTTGGCCTCCTGCTTATCGGCGTGAACGGTCTGGGCATGCTGGCGAAGGTTGTCGAGGCGAGAGAACTGCTTTCCGCAATGGCAGGTGAAAGGACGTTCGCCGGTGTGCTTTCTGGGAGTGAGGAGGGTAAGCCAGGGACGGGACGAGGAACGAACGGAGGAAGGGCAAGGAACACGGACCTAATGTGCCTGGCCAGGTGCTCGCTCCTGCTAAAAACCATGCGACAATCGCCATAACCACGACATTGGAATGTTTTTGCCGGTGCGGGACGATAACGCCTGTTTACGCCAGGACCGTTCTGCTGAGACTGGGGCTGTAAGTTGTTTTGGGGGAGGACGAGAGTTGTGGCGATGTCCCTGTGAGGGGAATCCGAGGCCGAGGTGTCCATGGGTAACTCTGTCGGGGGAAGAGGCGAGGGAAGGTGAGTGAATCAAAATCCATCTATAAGCATTCAGGTGCCTTATCTTTTCGTATTTATTTATTATCCTCAGCCATTTCCCCGGCTCGACACACGTCCCTGATCCGATTTTTCCATGCTCTTAGCCTCATTAGGACTAATGCCCTCTCTCCCCCAAACCTTACTCTATCATTCATCCATGGCCCCACTCTTCCTCCCTTGGCCCTCCCATACTGCACCCCCACTCCCTCCCCTTTCCCCTGCAGATCCCACTTCGAACTCTCTTCCCGTTCCTGGTGTCCCTACCCCCGCCTTATTTCCCCACGTGTTTCCCGTCCTCCCCTCCATCCCGTCCTCCCAGAACATCCTTTGTCACCCTCTCTTATTTGCGGAGTATAAATCCTCTTTTTTTTTCTTTCCCTCCAGTCCAGGTGCATTCCGCTTCTCACGGAGAACGTCAGCCAGTGCGCGCAACCTCTCCATACATGAACCGAACCGCGTCTTCTGATATCCAAAGCCGTGGCCCTTCCAACGCGGTCGGGTCGGACCAGAGTGAGAGACAGTGCGACTTTATCTCCGTTTGACATACCCCCTCCCTCCTCCTGACCGGCGAGCTTCTTCATTTCTGTCTCTGCGGATCCGGGGTCACAGTAAAGTTAAACCCCTCACTAGAAGCCGGCGTATGTAACAGGGGCACTCTGTCCGTACAATATATACCTAGACCAGCCTCCCAATGACAATTGGGCACCCCGCTCCCCCGACTCTCACAGTCCTTTACGGCAAATTACAGCAAGGTACCAAAAGACCGGATTGATTACGTACCAACGATCGGTTCCAGAATACGCTCTCACTGTACTTGTACCTTCGTCCCCCGTTCAAAATAGAAGAACAGAAGAAATTTCTTCCCCCAAGCGCCTCACGCCTGATGCCTGGGTTTCGCCACCCGTGAGATGAGCGCGCGCACGGCCATCTGACCGATTCTCCTCCCGAATCCCCCATCAATCAATCCTTTGTGTCCTCTCAAAACAGCAATTCGCGTCTTGTCTTGCGCACCACCCACCTCTTCTGTTCAACAAACCATCATCGCTTTTGTACTGTGGCGTCCATATCTTTCAGCCACCTTTTCCGACTTTTTTTTTTGTCTCAACTTATCATCCAATAACCCTGCCCGCTTCTTCCACCCACTCCGAAACCGGACGCGGCGCGGCGGTGGGGAAAGCTCGGATGACAATCTAGAAAAATACCAGCAGCGGGAACTGATATCATTTATTTTTTTCTCTTCCATCAATCGTTCCACCCCCGGCGTTTCATTTTTTTCTTCTAATCGTTGCTGTTTTTCGCCAACTGAGCCCTCTTTGCAGTTGTGCTGTGTATAAACTTGGTCTCCGCTCTACCGTCCGCTTCTTCCCTTTCCCCCCCACTTCTCTCACGTGCCCTTGCCCGGCCTAATAATGATACGGTACGCGCCGATCGATGCGAATCGTCCCGATCGGCGACGTACGGGCGACGGCGACGTCCCTCTGTTTGTCGGTCTCACTCGCAACCACTGTGGGTTAACCCAAAAACACCTGCAAAAATTCATTAAAAAAGTGATTTTTTATTTTTATTTTTTGCCGTAAACGTTCCGTAGGACTTATAAAGTTATTGCACGGATCGCAAAAAAGGCTTCTTTTCTCTCGCGTCGCTCGCTCGCGTACCTTTTACCCCCGACCCGGAATTTTTTTTTCCACACACGTACACACCCTTATCCTTTCGTCGACGGACGGGTGCGAACCGTTCAGGGGTTTTGTTTGTCTTCGTCTTTAGCATAACGAGCCCAGACAATTGAATCCGACCAGTTGACCGTTTAATTTTGTTGGGCGTGTAATACTACATTCCCTGATATTGCGGCGTGACATGGCAACTTTGTTATCGTCGGAGGAGGCGCGGAACTCCGCAACTGGGATAGCACGGAGCAGCGCTTAACCCTTGTGTCGTCGCGCATACCTGTGGCAGTCTTGCTTGTCCTCCTCCAACCCTTCCTGCTGTCTATCTGTCTGTCTACTTGTCATGTCAAATCTCTGGTGTATGGTGGCTTACTTCGGACCCTGTGCGGACTCTATCGAAGGACGAACAGTCGGCGCTCTACTGGCAAACCTATTCTGTACGTTACTTTTACTCTATCAGCACGTAATAAACCTACGATCCCTCAAAAAAATCAAAACGCAACAACAAAACAGAAATGAAATGAAATGAAACATCAAGCATCAAGCCGCGACGCTTTGCGCCATCATTGACAACTGTTATGATACGATACGATATGATGCAACCCAACTTTACTTGTAACAATTCCGAGCTGTTTCAGCTTAAACCTGCGCTGTGCATGTATGCATGCATAGACGCGAGCGATTAATATAATATTGATGTAGATCTGCATACATCTCCGTGCATACATGTACAGGCAGACGTCGCACTCAGTACTGTACTGTGTATCATATCGAGAGTATCGCCCGCGTACCATTGCCAGGGTTGAGGGTGTCAACAGTGCATGATCGATCATTGTCAAGCGCATAGTAAAAAAAAAGGTCAAATCGCGTGCCACACCTGATCGCGTCCAGAACCGGTTTGCGAACTACGGAAGCAGCAGAGAGGAGGGAGAGACAGAGAGGTGAGAATGACACTGCGAGGCCGTTAACTAGTCGATCCGTTGGAGTGCCAGTGGAGGACTGACCAGATGGGGTTGATGGCCAGTGACGTTGCGACCAAGCACGACCCCAGACTTGGGGCCCCGAGAGCCCACGCAAGCCCGCACACATCGGCCGATCCACCTCCAGACCCAGCCAGCGAAACTCCGTCCCTCCGTCCCTCCGTACCCACCACACGTTCTTCCAACCCCACACTCCAAACCCCTGGCCTCGAAGCCAGGGGCGCATTGCCGAACCGAGCCGAGCCTCCAGCAGTCACTCGCGCGGCGGCAGGGGTATTGTCCCTACCGCACGACGTTCTCCATTTCAAGCAGCGTCGCAAACGCCTCTGTCTGCTGACGCGCACCGCCGCCATCCCGCACGAACCGCTGGCACGCGTCGACGCGCCATCCGTCCCCAAGCTTCGGCAGCACGTTCGCGTGCACCCAGTCCCACTCGCGCGCGACGGCCGCCCGCGCCGCATCGGGGTCTGGGTACTTCGCCTGCTTGTGCTCCCGCGAGAGGTACGCCTGGAAGGCGCGCGTTATCGCGAGCCATTCGGGGTCGTAGGACAGCGCCGGAGAGCGTCCCACGCTCCCGCCGTCTTCTTCTGGCGCGGGGATGTCGACCACCTGTGGGGTGATTATTTATTTTGGTGTCGGCGACGCAGGGGGGGAACACACACTCGCCTCGAGGAATTGGCGGCGGGGAAGACATTTGTCTAGCGCGAGAAACTTTGTCTCGCGTGGTGGCGGTGGCGGAGGCTCGACCATCCCTATCTCGTCCTCGAGCGTGATCTCGTCCGGGTTTTGCAGTGCGATTGGTGCACTCGGTACCGTCGCGGCGCCACGGCTAGGGTCATCAAAACCACCTTCCACTTCCTCCTCGTCGATCGTGATTTCATCAGGATTGTTTGCTCGGGGTGGAGGCCCTGATGATGGTTGCCTCGGCTCAGGCAGATCGTGCCGCAAACGCGCCTCGAAACGGGTGTGCAGGTGGGCGGCGAACCACCACGTCGGTTGGAGGTTTCGCAGGAGGCCCATCAGTGGCGGTGAGCCAAGCTGGTTTGACTTGATATCATCACGGAAGAACGGTTTGCGCCGTAGCAGGTCATTAAGGTCCCCGTGCTGCTCGATCCCGCTCGGCCAGTCGTGAGAGAGAAAGACGTCTGGCGACGAGAGCTAGATATGGTTAATCACAGGATTTACCTTCTCACCGTTGGGCTACTCACCAATGACAGGCGGCGGACGTTGTATTCTCGGATGTGGTATATACTTCTCATGGTCGACTTGTCGTACGGCTGCTTTTCAAAGTGGCCTGCGCGATCGCATTAAAATTGTCCAAAGTGAGATACATCCGTCGCGGGACGCACCGCGATTGTAATCATGTTCTTTGAAAATGCCCGATGCACCTGCGATCCGGATCCCATTCACTTGTACGCATCCGGCGTAGCCAAGAAAGTAGATATTTGGGGCCAGCCAACCTCCATGATAGCTTTTGAAAAACGCAAGTCAATTACGGGCGTTCACATACAGGGACGCGGCGCTAGATCTTACAGTTCCCATAGATGGTTGGACGCTTCGTGATTCCCACCGATGACGACTGTCAGGATAGGTGCCACGGCCTGGCCTGTATAATACCTTGGGAGAAAATGAAGCCTGGTTGACGTTGCGAATGGACAAAGAAGGGCTTACTTGTGGAAGTCACCCATTCGCTTGTACTTTTGCGGCACGGCCATTGTTTGGAGGTCATGGCCATCGCGAATGGCTTCGAAATCGCCGCATATCAGGAGCAGATCTACTTTGTATTTCTTTTGGGACTCCAGCCTTTGAATGTGGCCGTAAATTGCGTCAAGCTCGCCATGACAGCAGCCTTCCACGGCAACCTACGGCGCCACCAGTCAGCGTCATGCAGATATGAACGAGGACTTGTAGGTAAACCTTCATATTGTTGTCCTTGTTGAATTTCGCCCAGAGCGGCTGATTGTTGTTGACAAGATTGGACTAGGGCGGATGGGAATTGTAACAATCGTACATGAGCGGGTGGGAATGGTCTCGGGTAGTTCCGTGGATAAGTGCCCCCGAATTGACTTACACAGGTCAAGCCTCATCGTCTTCGCGCGTTTTATCACGTCTTCTCTGTCATTCTTACTTGATCCAATCAGCTGATTCTAGCCTAACATCCCCCACCCACGAACCCTACTCGTTTACACAACCCTTATTCAAATCCTTTTGCCGCCGAGAATTCCCCCATTTTCTTCTTTCCCACACATGCGTCCTCTCCCTTCCTCATTTGCCTCCCTCGAGGTTCAGTTTCTCCGTTCAAAGCTCGATTTTTACCTTGTCGCTCGTCCTCGCCTCTGCGAGTCCCGGCCTCGCTTCAAAGCCACCTCTATTACCGTGTTTCGTCCCTCCCCCTCCAACCCGCAAACCCACATAATACCGTAAACGTGCTCGCGAGTGGCGCGCACATTACCTTAATTTCACTCTCTTGGGTTGTTTTTTGTGTTTCGCTTAAGACGCATCGAAATGTGGCGCATCTCCCACACACGTCCGGCCGCGTCCGTCCATTGGTGGACGAGACCCGCCGACAGTTGTACTGTCGTGCTGTAATACACGTCAATATCCAGCCGAACGCATTTGGAAAAAACTCCACAAGCGATCGCGTCCGTGCGTAAACCTACACTTTCTCCGTGTCTTTTTTTCTTTGTATTTTTCCTTTTGGTTTTTCGACGCTTACTGTGCCGTAGGCCGTAGGATTAAAAAGACGCTCATATCCAGGAGAGCGCCTGTTAAGTCCATCCGGGGATGCGCTACTTGAGTCTTGAACATTTATGTGGACAACTCCGGGCGCCTGGACCACGTATCACAATAATAATCCCTAGCTTGAGCACTTCTGAAATTCGGCCTCCGTCGGGGGTCATCTGCCTTTTTCAATTCACTTCAGTCACTGTAGTCTATGTGGGGCGCTGAACAGTACTGTTGCGTGCTTCTCGCCCCCCATTCGTCGCCCCCCCACCATTCCAGCCCAAGTCGGTACCCTCGATGCGTCGCATACCCATACGGTACGGTAAGGCGCGTTCCAACCCGACTCGCTACTCTTCCAAAGCAATGTTATCTGACTTGCTGCTACGCCCGAGTCGCGAACGCCTGTGACCATTATTTGGGTGCACCTATTGACGCTCGTCTAACTCTCTATGGTCACTTATCTCCCCTTCTCCGTCGCGCAAAAGTGAATCGTCCGCGAGATAGCACGACTATCGCCGCTGGCCCCGTGATGGTCCTGCGGATTTGGATTATGATATCTTGGCGTCTGATACCTGATGCCCGACTGTGCCACGCACTGTACCGTATATGCATACTGCCCGTAACACCCACCGATGCGCAAACTTGCGCCGCCCCCCCCCGCCTCCCACAACGGTCCCCCCTCGCCTTCGCTGCTTGTCAACCCTATTCTCCAACTTTATTGCGTAGCTCCACATCCCGCTTCTGACCCTGACAGTACGCTTCTGCGCCCTCGAAGAACCGCCACTAATAATTATGCCTCGGAGGAAGGACTTACCTTGACCCCGGACAACGGTGGGGCGAGGGGGCAGCCTCCGGTACTAGTTCTACGCTCGCCGTTCAGGGCTAGCGGGAACGACTGGCCAAGAACAACGGACGCCATCACTGGTCTGGGAAATGACCACCCATACGCACGGTGGTGCGGTCGGTGCCAATGTCGCCGGCCCAGCGCCGCTTTTTGTTTTTTTTTGGCTCAGACGGAACACCTTCTTTTCCTAT
>Ga0137390_10006209_pt1 | contig 10159 bp, 8 predicted proteins | sample 15con2h24AmetaG_FD_104937 | JGI IMG/M metagenome (GOLD analysis project Ga0137390, IMG submission 104937) | Vadose zone soil microbial communities from Angelo Coast Range Reserve, California, USA - 15con2h2.4A metaG | ecosystem: Environmental > Terrestrial > Soil > Vadose zone > Saprolite... | reverse complement strand
TCGCGTCTCGTCCAACGAGAGGGCACCCAAGCTCGCCCTGAGACCAATGTCCTCACCACCCCTCTCGTGCCACAAGAAACGGGCCAATTTCTCCAGCCACAGATGACAGGTTCATCGGTCATGTCCGACTACTCGGCACGAATTGTGTCAGACCTGCGGACACAGTTTGACGAGGTGCAGAACCTGAGACGAGATCTCGGGGCCATGCGACAATTATATACGGAATTTATGAAGCAGATGAAGGAAACGTTAACCGGGCTACGTACCCAGACACAAACTGTGCGGCAAATGGCTTCAACTCAGGTACCTGGGGCACGTGCGTATATCGACGCTGGCAAGAAGAAGCTCGATGCGCGTAGTCAAAACGTGCTCACCAAGATGGAGGAGCTGCAAGATACAGTCGAGGGCGTCAAGGACGACGTGCTCAAGCGCCACATCTCACCGAAACCGCAGGTGCTACGCTCGATCAAAGAGGGGCTTTCGACCGTCGGCACCGAACTCGAGAACCTGAATGAGTACATAAAGACGATCAAACCGATGTGGAAAAAGACGTGGGAGGAAGAGTTACAAAGCATCGTCGAAGAGCAGCAGTTCCTTAATCACCAAGAAGAGTTCCTCGCCGACCTGATCGAGGACAGCAAAGCCGTCTCCGATATCTATGGCCACGTCGAGAAGGTTATTTCGATCCGCGGTGCTTCGGGTGCGCGCGGGTCGCGGGGACGCGGGTTCAAGCCGCCACCGCCAGACAAGGATCACGGCGGGCTAAGTACGGTGATGCTGGAGATCCGAGGTGCGTCGGTGGACCCGGAGCGACGACTGAAGGCGATCGAGGCAAGCCAGAAGAACCGGGAGCGGGAGCTTGCTGGGCGGGCGGACGAGTTCGAAGCTGAACTGAAGGGTTTCGTCGGCGGGAAGAAGCTGAAGATGACCGGGGGCGCGGAAGAGACCGAGCGCGTGCGCCAGCACAAGAACGATCTGACCCTCAAGGCGATGTTTAGCGGAAATCCCGCTTCTGCTGCGCAGGCGTCGCTTGTTACGGCCGCCGGACATCTATCAGCAGGGCCGTAATCGAGTATCCTGTGGGTTTACCCCATCACACGCAATCCTGACATTTGTCTTGTTCCACGTATCCAATGCAACTGCTTCATATCGTTACCTTATCAGCTTGTTTTTCCATTAATTATTCCATTCGTGCATTTTTGGCTCTTCGCTCCAACCTTCGGCGTTTTATTTTACGTGGTCCAGAGATGGTGATTTCCAGGGTTTACTTAGGTATTAAGTCGGCAATACTTCTAATCAAACAATACTTTCGGGACTCATCCTGTTATATTCTGTAGAGTGCATGCACGCAGGACAGAAATAAATAATGCAAGCACTGTTTGACTACGCCTCGCCCGTGACTTATGGGTGTGCGTACAGTCAGCAAACTACCGCATACAACGAAGGTTTGAGTTTGAGATCTGAGGTACAAGACCTAAGTAGAACAAACACCGGTATCTAGAGAATGTATAGAGCCAGTGCCCGCCATAAAGCCATACAGTACGGTACCTATGACTCGGAAGCGAAGCCCATTTGATCTCATCAACGTGTGCCCGATCCGGGTGTTGCTCCAAGTTCTGTTCCGCACGCCAGCACACACAGCATTAATTGCATTCTTGGTCTCACCGGGGGTCCTGACACGCAACGACCCCAGATATGGGGGACAACATCGTATTTTCTACACCTATGTTTGCCTGGCGCCGTCGGAGAAACTCGAAAAGTTGAAACTGCATCGACCTCTAATGGTACAGTCTCAGCCTCGCCTCACAGCAAACCGTGACCTGCCGAAGCAAACTTCGCCATGCGAACCCATGTCGAGCAGCAGGATACTTTTTCAACGATTGTCTCGTGTCGCGGACGTCGTCAAGTTTGTGCCTTCTGTCGAGTATTGTGAGAATCTGGTGACGCGGGACTAATATAAAAATTCCTCGAAGTGGCCGTCATTGACCACCACCGCGAGCTAACTCAGTGGCCCGCATCACAGGTAGCACGGCCTGAATAATAGGCCTGAATAACCGAATACTACGCATAACGCATACCTGTCCGACCAAAGTCAAACCGCTCTCTCGCCTCGGGGACTAGCTGGACGCTCCTTACTGTTCGCTCAGCCAGCCTCCGTGTGCACGTACGTCTGTTGTATCATGAGGATGGGTTACCACTAGTGAGGCCTAGTGAGGCCTAGTGAGGCCCCGTGACTAGGACTGTGGGAATGATTTTGTCTTGCGGTGATGTTCACGAACTTGAAGGTACAAACTAAACGCCACCACGAAGTATGTCATTATGAAACGAGAACCTCCTTACCGTACTGAATACTACCATGCCCTCTACTCTGATTAGGTCTTCTCCGAATCGTGTTGATCATCATCACCTCTATCAGGATCTATGTCGAAACTCTGGTGTATGGAGGAAGTGCTGCACGATGCTGTACTCGGCATTACTACACACTTTGCAAAGCAATGTGAGGAACGCCCCTATCTATTGCGAAATATTAATTGAAATTTTTTGCTTATTTTTCTCTCCACTCTTTCATTCACTCCTTGTTAAATCCATGGACATTTCTGTGTATATAAACGTCGTAGACACAACGGGGCAACGCACGCGTAGGGATTGTCAGGGGTAACCCAAGGGTAGCCTTAAAAAAAAAAGTCTACCCCTGACAATCCCTACGCACGCGTTTGTACCCTAATAAACGTGTTCTCGCGCTCGTCACCCCGTACCAGAAAAACTACATCTATACCATATCATTCCATCCTTTCACCCATAATGATTACACTGACTTCCTGTTGGAAACTTCAAGTTGCTTCTGTTGTGCATCATCCTCCGTCGCTGACAGAATCCTTATAAGAGACACCGCGGGCTAACTCAGTCAGTCAGCTACTTGCTTCAGTTGACTGGAACACAAAGACTCGCCCAGGATATCCGTGCCTCACACGCACAGACCACGTATGGTAGACGCCGGGACTTGTAGCATCAATACCACTAGCTGTGCCCTTAGCGCTTATGTCCATTTCGTCCTCAAAGGGAGCGGATAGGCCAGAAGAGTACCCTATGGTTTTGAAAGTGGATATAGGGGATCTTTGTAGCATTCAAGGTTGATGCATGGGTTGAAATCTTTAAAATTGCTATCGCGGAGAGTCTATCGGACAGAGCGCTCACTTATGGTTGGCCAGTCCCTTCCTTACCACGAGTCCCCGGTGTCACATTTAGCTGAAGCGCAACAAAACAGATGATCAGAATAGCTGGGAAGACTGCTAGAAAGACTAGAACTAGAGCCGGATAAGATCGAACAGTTACGCGACCAGGTGAGTGCAACACAACTCAGAGCGGAACTACTGCGCGATAAGGAGCCCAGGACGGACAGCATAACGAGAGACGCAACCGAGCAAGGCGCAGCACGAGTGAAACGCAGGCACTCTCATTTTTCCCCTGTATTGCTGCAGCGCGTGCAGGACCAGCGCAGGCGCTCATCAACTCGCTCAAGCCGAAGGACGTCAAGCAAGACGCCTACAAGAGCGCAGCCCGCAAGGACCGAAACGGGGGGCGCTCCCAAACACGACAAGTAGGCTTTGTGGCGCACCCACATACACACGCGCCCGTCGATTCAGCTAAAGCACGCACTACGATAAGATGGCCGCAGATGCCATGGGGGAGAAAGCGGCATAGTTAATTCCCATGATCATGTTTACTACACACCAGGCATGTACCCATGCATAAAGAGCTACGTGGGGTTCTGTACCCCGAGGCGCACTAAAAAAATAAATATTGAACAGTTACGTAACCGCAACTTGAGCCTCTCAAGCCGACTACCAATATTAATGATGATCTACCTTCTTTATATTTATCATTCAACTCGCTCAAGACGCCAGACACGCCTACCACTGCTCTATGTTCTGATCCGATGGTGACAACAGAAGGCAATGTCCCGTGATGGTCTTGGTATGCTACGCGCTCAGATGACTCATGACCGCGGACATATAGTCACTCGTGAATGGAAAGTGATGACAGAAAGTCATCACGATGGACCGGTAGTAACCTGTTGACTTCTCCCGACCACTTCTCCCGACCATATGCCGGTCCACCAGTTATATTGGACATAACGGAATCAAAAATGGAATGAGAGACGCTCCTCCTATTGTCACCATCACACCCACAGGCTCACCTGGTCTCGCTGCATCTGCAAAAGGAAGACTACTCGGTTACCGTTTCCTACAGCCCATACTCTGTTTCCTTTTGTGAGTGGCCCTCTGGGATTGGAGGATAAACCAATAGCGATTGGAAACCGCGGAGGATCGGTCGCTGTCCCACTGGCACCGGCGTAAGACCCTTGTCTTGGCCCACAAGCTCAGCTGGGATGGACCCACCTCATTTCTACGCCACATAGGCTCTCAAGTGGAGCACGACATATCTGTCGATAATCCTGCCATTCTATCCAAATCGGCGAAGCAGGAACATAGAACCGGCGGGGCGGCGATGGCGTGGCGTCCTCGTTCAGTTGACCCAAGCGGCAGCATTGCGGCAGGCTGGCAGCCCCAATATCTCATTGGCGACCGCAATAAATTCTTACTCAGAGCCCAGTTCACATGAAAAATGCATCACCGTATTGTTCCGGTGCGCAGAACAGCTCGTTACTTTCACCGACACCCAAGCGTGCGTCAGCAGGTCGTAAGATCCTGACGACAAGATGCGATAAGGCTGCTTAGGCTTTCACTCAGTGTTTTTCCGACCTGCATTTGACGAAAGGCCTAGAAATTCAGCACGTCAACTCAACATCCCCGTGTCGGAATAGTGCAAGGGCGTTATGCTATTCCGACACAGTGGTTCCGATGCAATTATTCATAGCCCCACAGCAACACGACGGTTCTTTGTCATCCAACTCCACTCACGAATCAGAGACTTCTCCTCGGTCGGTAGTGGTTCTGATCTGTCTGCGCGACTCGGAGCACTCTCACCCATGACGTATGGGGTAATTCGGGTAATTCACGGCAACCTGTCCCGGCCATAGCTTGGGAACTTTCACCAATACCATCTACGCCCGTTCACGAGATGTGTGTCACCCAGTATAAAGGTGGCGAGGACGGACTTTGGACGGTATGGCTCTGAATACCGCCCTAGCTAGTTCACTGCACTCTGCAGAACGCGGCATCAGTCAACAGGCGCTAACCCCCCCGGGGGGGGGGCTTTATAAACCCCCCTCAGCCGAGGTGGGACCGGACGAAGACGATCCTCGAACTTAACACAGCATGGTCAGCAGCAGCATTCGTATTGCAAGAGTCTGGTTTATCACCGGTCAGTTTCCCAACGTCCTTAGCATTCCAACGCCCGCTCAACTCGCATCCAAATCAGGCGCATCAGCTGGCATGGGCTTAACACTCACTCGTAATATTCTTGCCCGTGGCGATTATGTCATCGCGACGGCACGTTCACTGAATTCCTTCGACGAACTGCGCCAAGATACCAAGATCGACGGAGAAAGGCTAAGGTTCTTGGCCCTCGATGTCACGTCGCCAATGGCGGAAATACAACAGTGTCTGGACGAGGCCCTGGGAATCTGGGGTCGCATCGATGTCCTTGTCAACAATGCGGGTACTATCACCTATGGTGCTGGCGAGGAGCTCGGGTAAGAGCTCCCCCTTCCCTCCGCGAGGCCTCGTGGAACCGAGATATGTGATTTTCTAGTTCAGAAGGTTTTATGAAAGACTTGAAAACAAATTTCATCGGACCCATGAATGTCACGAATGCGGTCCTCCCTCACATGCGCCTGCGGCGTGATGGCACCATCGTTCTGATTGGAAGCCGCTCCGCTTTTCGGTCCCAGATGGCTGTACGTACATTCTTACACTGTACCCCTCGTTTCGCGTCTGAATCGGGTGGCCACATAGGGCTCGGGTATGCACCACGCCTTGGTGCTTACGTGAGAACTCGAACTGACCTTTACCCTTACGTCCAGCCTCCTACAGTGCATCGAAAGCAGCCGTCCACTGTACGTGACACTCCTTGGCTGGTCCTTGCGGAAGGTATTGATCCATCGCTTCGCTCTCAGCGTACGGAGAGACGCTCGCTACCGAGCTCGGACAGTTTAACGTGCGCGTGATGATCGCCATCCCCGGGGGTTTCACTACCAAATTCAACGCCGTGATGCGCTCGGGCACGCCACTCGAGGGCTACGAGGCGATGCGCAACTACCTGGACGAGGTGGCGCCAAATTATCTTAAGGTCCCGAAGGGCGACCCCGTCCTAGGAATGGATGCGCTCATCGACGTCGTTCGTGGCGAAGGCCGCGCGGCCGGCCATGGCCCGATGCCGCTCTGGCTTTTCCTCGGAGAGGACTGTATGCGGGAGGTGCGCGCGCACACGGGGCGATTGTTGTCCACGATGGAGGAATGGAAAGACGTAGGCTCGAATCTGGGCCTTCAGGTAGAGCAGCCTTCGGCTCTGTAAGACACTGTATAGTTATCATATCAGTACTACACATAGATCCCACGCCACTATGGAGGTGCAGGAATGGGCCTGACAGATGAATCTAAGGTGCACATGGGCCTGTAGCGCCGTAGCAACAGTGGAAGCAAGAAAAATTCACCACACATTCTGTCGGGGTTAATGGGAACAGTTTACGATAGTCCGTGGTCCCTCACAGTGACATGTGTTCCACTATGGATTTCTCCAAGGAAGGCAGAACAGGTTTCTAGAAGGCGTCAATGTCAATCTACCGCAAGCGCAAGCACATGGGTTAGCCAGTTGGAAGTGCAACCCACGTTATCTGTCGTGGGAAAAACCAAAAGGGGAGTGTTGGGGAATCCTCTCTCCTCGACCATCACCAGACCTGCCCATCGAATTCGAGTAATATAGCTTCTTTGATAGGGGTGTGTCCCTTAGATCTCGTAGACGTTGAGTGGGTAAGTGTCGAGGGGTCCGTAGAATCAGAATCGGCAGCACTGCCCCTGGGTAAACCCTAACCCTAAGAATTCTTGTCCCCGATGTCCGCAGTTGGAGGGGCAACATGGCAACATAGTACAGCGCCTTCGGGTCTCACGTCGCAGAGTCCCCAACAACCCTTTTCCTTCCCATGAGCCTTGATCGCAACCTCTTCACATTAAACATCGTCCCCAATGAAAGAGACAATGCCGTCCAGGACCTCGTTCTTCCGTCGGGGATGATACATTATCAGAGAGAAAGGGAAGGAGGCCCCTCATATCGAATAAACCTATTCGGTGCGCTACACGACCTCCCTTTTATCGGACCCATTGACAGTGGGTGATATGCGGGTAGACCCAATGTCGCAAAGTCTACTCGTCTCTGCAAAGGCGCCGCATGCGTCGAGCAAGCACAGGACGATCGAACTTTATAATCCGACCCAGGTCGTAGAGTTCAAATCGACTGGCACGCTCACTTTCCGATGGGTATTCAGCTGGGAAGAGTCAGTTGGGCCCGGATACTTTTTTGCTCGCATTGACCTCGCTTTAGGTATTCCTTCGAGTGGAAGCGCGAAGAGTGTTACCTCATTCGGAAACCAGATCCAGCCGTCCTCGTCGCGATCACCAAGGAGGTGCACGGAAGAGTCAAGTCTTCCGCTGTCCAAATTCTCGATTACAATCTTAATCGGCACGTCTTCATATCTTAGCCTGTGACTATCTTCCTCAACGTTCAATAGGTTTGACATCGCCGACCGCAAGGGCTTGGAGATCACCATCCTCACAACCCTTCTCACTCTCCACGATCTCACTGCCGCGAATCATGCTCCGTCCGAGCCCCACATCATCTCACCTCCTGTGCAAGTCGAAGCTCCGTCCCCTCCCCCACGTCCCGCCCCGAAAACGGGAATTGACCGGATCGCAGAGATGCATGCCTTGCGCTACGAGCCCAACGAAGTTACAGTCAACGAGGAGGGCTCGGTTGAGAATTACGGCGAATATGCAGAGGGTCTGCTCGCGGTGCGTCATACCCGCGTCCTACGGATCAAATGTATTGACGCCGAAAAACTCGCGGCAGGATGACGCGATGCTATTCATCACCGTTCGCTCTGCTTCACCCGCGGACGTGCCTAAGGTCCTGCAAGTAGTCGAACACGTGAAGCGCCTGAGGCACAAACGCGGTGCGACTCTCCTCTCTCCTCCCCTACCGCCTCGTACAGTGCCGCTGATCCGAATCGCAGACGTCACCGCGGGGGCGCTATCCGAAGACCTACACCAATACGTCGTGTACGACTCGCAGCCCGCCGGGCTGCAGCGCATCAAGCTCGACGATCCCCCGCGGAACGCCTACGCGCCGCCGTCGAGCCTCTCCGTGCACCTGAGCAAGATTTCAATGCCCGAGCTGCACCCGCGTCCCACTTTGCCCAAGCTACACATCTCCCCACAGCCGCCGCCACCACCACCGCCAAGGAGCGTCCCCACGCCGTCCGCGCGACAGCCACTTCCGCAGGCACGTGTAGCGTCTGCTCCCCTTGATCGACTGCGTAGACCTCGTTCGTCGTTCTTCCATCAAGACGCACCACCTCCGCCTATCCCCCCACAGCAGCAGCAGCAGCAGCATCAAGCGACAGGATTCGGAAGCTTATGGGGTCGGCCTCGCAAGTAACATCTACAGTAGGATCTTTTGATACCATCATCACAATCAAACATGTTGTCCTTCATTATATGTGATCGAGGTCGGGTTGGCTTAATCATGATTTTTTTTTCCTAGCCGACTTGATCCCTGCTCCTGCTGCTATTGTGACAGCTCGTGTTACGTTACCGATAGATCTTTGATTTTTGTATTGTCTTGGAGAGGTACTTGTATACCGATTCAAGGGATTTGTACCTACCTGTGCTCCTACCTACGCATCTAGGGTAGTAGTTCACCAGTGAGGATGGATGATTGTCACGTGTGTATGCGGTATCAGCACGTGGTACACCGCGCGGTCGCGTAGGGAATGCCTTGTCGGCGCAACAAAACTGCCGCCTTTGGTCAGGTCCAACTACTCTCTAGAAGTATCGACGCTGGTGTGGGTACTCGTGATCCATGGTCGTTTGGAAAGTAGAAGCAAGGGGAAGAGGGACGGGGACGTTGGCCGGAATGGGGAAACCACCCTTATTCGGGATAGCGTTTGATCCGTTTCAGTGCGTCGCATGCACCACAGCACCAGTCACACAGGAACATCTCGAAAAGATGGAATTTACAGTGCTCTATAAATCCTTAAGGAAGTCAGTGTATTGCTGTACGGTATGCACAGTATTCCCTGACTGGCGCTGGGTATCGCCCCAATCATCATGATGATCAATCAATACGCGGTACGAGCTCAGCCATACGGATGGCCTACAGCAACCATGATTGGCAGTTTGCCACCCTTCTCACTTGTCACTTTTTCACTTGCCCAAACAGATTTCCCTCTCTGGGCCTGGGGAGCGGGGCCCTTGCTTACGCAGTACGTTGCCTCCCGCGCCCTGCTGCTGCTGCTGCTGCTGCTGCCATCACTGTTCCGCCCAGTTGTGGGCTCAGCACGTATCGTTACGACCGAGGGGCCGCACCCGCTCTGCGCTGCGCGTGCCCACAACACGGTCGGTCGGCTTTCGGTTTGTCCCCTTCAACCGGCTAATGAAAAAAAAAATTGGGAGGGGGAGGGGTTCCCGGTTTGCGCGGTGTGTCAGCGTCACATTTTGATGGCCGCTCCACGACGATCGATTCACATTCACTGGAGGTGTCCTGTCCGGGTGCTGTGGTTGTGATTGCTGCGCGCGTCAGCAAAGGTAGCAAGAGCCTGAGCAGCAGCACCAACAGCGACGGCGGCCTGGCAGGCAGACTGGGTCTGATACCCGAGCAACAGAAACGATCAATCAAAAAAAGTATTGTATTGTGATACTGTCAATAGTAGATAAAACAATAACAATGAGTGTGTGTGTGTGTCGACAGGGAAGGAGAGGAAGAAAAAACAAAACTAGGTGTTACGCTGCACGAAATTGGCAACTTTATGTTAGGGGGGAGGGCGAAGGGAGAGGAAAAAGTAGAAACAGGTCAACTCTCCAACAGGTGGGTGTTAGTGGCCCGCTGAATACAGTACTGCGGCACTTGCGCTCGGCGACGCCGGGGAAAGTTTCCCTTGACGAGCGCCTCTCCCGTCTGACAACTTGTCGCGCGACCCGGGACC
>Ga0137390_10006204_pt1 | contig 10163 bp, 9 predicted proteins | sample 15con2h24AmetaG_FD_104937 | JGI IMG/M metagenome (GOLD analysis project Ga0137390, IMG submission 104937) | Vadose zone soil microbial communities from Angelo Coast Range Reserve, California, USA - 15con2h2.4A metaG | ecosystem: Environmental > Terrestrial > Soil > Vadose zone > Saprolite... | reverse complement strand
GGAGAAGTTGAGGTCGTCGAATTCGATTTCCGGTTCTACGGCGGCGTCGTGCTGTTCGTTCTGCTGATGCTGGAAATTGCGGATCGCGTGGTGATGAAGCGCGACCTGGAGATTGCCCGCGACATCCAACGCTGGTTGCTTCCGGCAACTCCGCCGCAGGTTCCAGGGATGGCGATCGCCTTCGCGACCAGTCCCGCAAACACCGTTGCAGGAGACTACTACGACGTGTTTGCCCGACCGGCTCCAACCGCTGGTGAAGCCAGGTTTCTGCTCTCGGTGGCGGATGTAGCCGGCAAGAGCATCCCGGCAGCCCTGCTCATGGCCACATTTCAGGCCAGCCTTCGAACCATTTCTTCTACCCCGTGCTCGCTCGGGGAGATCGTTGCCGGGATGAACAAGTATGCCTGCACCAACAGCCAGAGCGGACTGCGCTTCACCACAGCTTTCCTAGCTGAATTTGATCCGGCCACACGCGAACTCACATACATCAATGCCGGTCACAATAATCCCATTCTGCGGCGCAGCTCCGGAGCCGTCGAGTACCTAGTCGCTGGCGGATTGCCGCTGGGAATTCGTGCAGAGGCGGTTTACGAATCAGGAAGTGCGATCTTGCAGGCGGGAGACTGGCTGGTCATCTTCACGGATGGCCTGATCGAAGCGTTGAATGAACGTGGCGAGGAATATGGCGAGCCGCGGCTGCTCGACGTATTGCGTGCAGGCGCGGCCTCAGGTCCGGACGAGTTACTGCGCCGCATGCTCGGCGAAGTAGATGCCTTCGTGGGCGCGACGCCCCAGCACGACGACATAACCTGCATGCTGGTGAAGATCAGCGATTAGCCCTTCGCCGTCCGCGGAACAAAAACCCGAGTCCCGCGCCCAGCAGCAACGCTCCCACCAACTTCTTCTTGTCTCCAATAGCGACGAAGCGAGTCTCGGTGGGGCTGACTGAGAAGACACCGACTGGAAGGACCCCGACTCCACCGCCGCCGCCACCGCCTTCGCCGCGGGCAGTCTTGATCTCCAAGCCGCCGCTGCCGGTGCCGCCGCCAAAACCATAGGCGATTTTGGCTACAGGAATGATGGTTTTGTCGCCGGCGGTGATCGGCTCTCCGAACACGCTCTTGACCTGTGCCCGGCTGGAAAGATTCTCGTGCAATGATTGCAACAAACTCAAACTGCTCATAGTGGACTCCTCAGTCGGCATTCATCACATCCGCGTACATGCGGTGGAACGCGTGCACACCCACTTCCTGCTTGATGCTGTAGCGCCCGCGCTGATAGCTTCGCGAGTGCAGATTTTTCTGGACGGTCTCGCAGATTCCCACATCCTCAATCTGAATTTGATCACTAAACTCTACCGACGCTTTGGCCGCGGCGCTGCCCAGATCTTTCTCCGGCAGATACCATTCAAAGATCGCCAGTGAGCATTCGGCATCGACGGGCACGACGATATTCAGCGAAACGTTGTCGGGATAACAGTTGAGCATCCAGTTGGGGAAGATCCAAAAATAGTCCGTGGTCAGGTTTTCACGTGCTTCCCGGTAACGGCGTGGCGTCGCGTCGCCGGGCTGCGCTCCACGAATGGGACTGAACTGGCGCACGTGGCGGTCGTAAGGCTCGACCGTGTAGGCGTTGTAGTCCAGCTCCCGGTTCAGTCCGGGATGCACGCTCGGCAGGTGGTAGCCCTCGAGATAGTTATCCACGTAGGTCTTCCAGTTGCACTTCATGTCGTAAGTGCGGCGTTCAAACAATTTCATGCCCACGAAGCTGAAACGTTCTACTTGCGCGGGAAGCTGGCCCAGACTCTTGACCAGGGGTTCTGCGCCGAGGTCAAGATTGACGAAGACCAGGTTGAACCATTCCTCGGCCCGAACCGGGGCGAGCGCGAATTCTTTGGCATCGAAACCGGGCTGGCCTTCGAATTCCGGGGCGCTGATGAGGGAGCCGTCGAGCCCGTAGGTCCATCCGTGATAGCCGCAGCGGAACAGTTTGCGCGAACCGCATCCCTCGGCGGGAGGGCCGGCGCGGTGGCGGCAGACGTTATAGAAACCATGCAATTCGCCTTGCGTGCCACGCACCAGCAAGAGAGGTTCGCCTAAAAGTTCCGTGGTAAAGAAGTCGCCCGGCGTGGCCAATTGCCCGCGATGCCCGACCACCTGCCAGGTCCGGGCGAAGACTCGTTCTCTTTCCTGCGCGAACACCCCTGGGTCGGTGTAGAAAGGCGCGGGAATCGACCAGGCGCGGGCAATGTCGGAATCGATCTGAATGGCTGGTTGCTGGGGCATGCCGGAACATTCTACGTCAGCCTTCGGACCTCGGACCTCAGCCCTCGGCTTTTCAATCCTCAGACGCAGACGGGCGAACTCCCACCCGACCTGGATCCCGAAACATTGGGACTAGAAGCCGGGAACCGCTAAGTCCCAAGCGCAACCAGTTCAGAAGTGGGACAACATGGCTGTGCCGCTCCCCCCTTTTACTCAGCTGGAAGCTGGGTCTTTGTGCGGGTTGTGGTGTCTCATGGTCTGTGGCAAACTGACACAAGTTGTCAGTTAGCCGACAAAATCTGACACTTGCTGGCTCCAGGTGGTGGCATCCGAGTCTCGGGAGGTAGTCACTAAATGTGTTCCTCCCGATTGAAAATAAAGGGGCTATATCCGAAAGAGTGAGCCAGTTCGAGACATTGGCCGATGAAATGCGAACATACTCGGCAAGCGGGTCCAAGAGACCAGACTTCAAAACGGAGAGAGGGAAAAACAAAATGCGGAAACAGAAGGGCTTTTCACTTATTGAGTTGCTGATCGTGGTGGCGATCATTCTGATCATCGCAGCGATCGCGATTCCAAACTTGCTACGGGCGCGCATTGCGGCTAACGAATCGTCTGCGGTCAGCTCGATTCGTACCATCAACACCGCCGAAGTAAGCTACCAAACCAGCAATCCCACAATCGGGTATGCGAAGCTCCTGACCGACCTCGGGCCGGGCGCTGGAGTTTATGTGTGCCCCGCGGTTCTGACTGCGACTGCGTCTTGCTTAATTGACGGTGTCCTGGCGAATAGCGGAAACCCCGCTGGCAGCGGCAAGAGCGGTTATACCTTCGCAGCGGCAGGCAAGGTTGGCGCCGTTGGAACAGTCGACATTCTGTACACGGCCGGTGCAGCTCCTCTCAGCTACAACCAGACGGGCGTGCGCCTTTTCTGTTCGAATGAGGACGGAGTTATTCACGCCGATCCCAATGCTGGAAGCTCAACCGCACCGCCCTCTGTCTCTGCGACCTGCGCAGGGTTCGCCGTCCTGAACTAGACTAGAGAAGTTTGGCGAAGTACCTGGGGGAGGGTACAAGTAAAGGGAGCAACCGAGGTACTCCGTTGCTCCCTCTATTTTTGTCAGCGACCAGTTTTGTCATCCGGAGTTGCCATTTTTTGGCTTATTGTTTACATGAGAGGTGCTTGAACTCAGCCTGTCCACGCCTAACCGTTTGAATTCGCCCTAGATGCTGGAAACCCGCGTAACCTGAACCGGAGCTGGACTGGCCATTAAAATGCCATGAAAACGCTATTAGATGAACTTCACAGGAAAAAAATCGCGTGCGGCGGGGCGCAGCAGAGGCTTTTCTCTGATTGAGCTTCTGATTGTGGTGGCGATCATCTTGATCATCGCCGCAATCGCCATTCCCAACCTGCTGCGGGCCAGAATTGCCGCCAATGAGGCCTCGGCAGCCAACTCGGTGCGCAGCATAAACACAGCAGAGTTCGCCTACAGCGCACAGTACCCGACCAACGGCTACGCCGTGGCACTTGCAAACTTGGGGGGCGCGGCTCCTTGCACGCCGACCGCAGCGGCCGCCTGCCTTATCGATAACGTGCTGGCAACTGCCAATGTCGGTTCCGCCGGCAAGAGCGGCTACGTATTCGCAGCCACCGGGCTGCTCCCAAATGGCGCGATCAACCTGTCGTTCATCTCCGCTGCTTCTCCAGTCGACTATAACCGGAGCGGCGTGCGCGATTTTTGTTCAACCGAAGATGGAGTGATTCGCTTCGACGCTGGAGGTCCCGGCAAACTGCCGGTCAACACCCTGGCGGCCTGCCGGGCATTCTCGATCATGCAATAAGCAGTTTGCCATTCTGGGAAACAAGGCGCTACCCGCCTTAGCGAAATTCCAGGTCGGCAATCGTTTCCTCCAGATAACTTTATAACTTTTGACCAGCGAATGACTTCCGTAACCATCTCCACACTCCCAATCGCTCTCATCTTTCCTATAATTTCTCTTATAATTTCTTGGGCAGTCTTCTGAGTTCGTATCTATGATTGCAATAGAAATTCTCGGCATGGAAAAGACCTACAGCGTGGGCTTCTGGCGCAAGAAGCCAAAATGCGCCTTGAAGCCTCTTCACCTGCGAGTGGAGGAAGGTGAGATCTTCGGCTTTCTCGGGCCCAACGGTGCGGGCAAAACGACAACCCTCAAGCTTTTGATGGGTCTGGTTTTCCCCACTGCCGGTTCAGCCCGCATCCTGGGCATGGAAGTGAACGATCCACGGATGAAAGCGCAAATTGGCTTTCTTCCCGAGCAGCCGTATTTTTACGATTACCTGACTGCCCGCGAGTTGCTCAACTACTACGGACAGCTCTCTGGCATGGCGCCGAAAGAACGGTCGCGCAAAATCGATGCGGCATTGCAGCGAGTAGGAGTGCCGGATGTGGGCGGAGTGCAGTTGCGAAAATTTTCCAAAGGAATGTTGCAGCGGGTGGGGATTGCACAGGCCATTCTGCACGACCCCAAACTGGTCTTCTTCGACGAGCCCATGTCCGGCCTGGATCCCATGGGCCGGCGTGAAGTTCGTGACCTCATGGAAGATCTGAAGCAAGAGGGCAAGACCGTATTCTTCTCCACCCATATTCTGTCGGACGCAGAAGCGTTGTGCGATCACGTGGCCATCATCAACAAGGGCGAACTGCAAGGCGTGGGTGCAGTGGCCGACCTCACCTCCAGCGTCGACAGTAAGGTGGAACTAGTGTGGCAAGGGCCGGCCGTGCCGGCGTCGCTGCGAACGCTGGGAGCGGAATGCCATGTGACCGGGGATACGGTCCGCGCAACAGTCTCCGAAGCCAACCAGGACGCTGCCATCGAGGCTCTACGAAGAGAACGGCTGCGGCTGATTTCAGTCACTCCGGTGCGGACTTCGCTGGAAGATTACTTCATGCAGAAGTTGCAGCCCACTGCTGCTACATCGGGGGCAAGAGCATGACCGCGCGTATTGTGCACATTGCGTCCAATACTTTTCGCGAAGCTGTACGCGACCGGGTGCTTTACAACCTGATCGTGTTCGCCTTGCTGATGTCGGGCGCTTCGATCCTGGTCGGACAGATCTCCATCGGTATCGAACGCCTGGTGGTGATCAACCTTGGGCTTACGGCGGTGTCGTTATTCGGAATGGTGATCGCCATTTTCATCGGAATCGGACTGGTCTCGAAGGAGATCGAGAAGCGAACACTCTACACCGTGCTCTCACGGCCGGTGCGCCGCTGGGAATTTATTGTCGGCAAGTTTTTCGGGCTGGCGGGAACGCTGGCGGTGAATACGTTCGTTATGGCCATCGGGGTCTTTGTCTCTCTGCTCTATGTTTCCCATCATTTCCAGAAACAGGATGGCTGGGTGCTGGTGGCGCTGTATTTCATTGTTCTGCAGTTTCTGATCGTCACCGCGCTGACCCTGTTCTTTTCCTCGTTTTCGTCCCCGCTGCTTTCGGCGGTTTTCGCGTTTTCTTTGTTCGTGATTGGCAGTTTTGCCGAGGACCTGCGTGGATTTGCCGGCATCACCCACGGTCTCACACGCTGGCTGGCCACCGGCGCGGCGTATCTGGTGCCAAATTTTTCCGCACTTAACGTCATCAGTTCGGTGGCCCACGCCCAGCCAGTGTCGGGACAACTCATTCTGTACAACAGTGCCTACGCTTTGATCTACGCCACCATGGCTATCAGCGGAGCGGTGCTGGTGTTTGAGCGCCGGAATCTGAAATGAAGGCATCGCGGCGGGTCACGGTCGTATTCAGTCTTCTCCTGGTGGGGTGCGTTGCCGCGTCGGCGCTGTTGTTGCGCCGCCTGGACCGGATGAGAACCGGCGCCACGCTTGAAGAAGTGCTCTACATTTCTTCGCCTAAGGCACTAAAAAAGATGAGCCTTGGCTACGATGGCCTGCTGGCCGAGATTTACTGGACCCGGGCGGTGCAGTATTTCGGCAGCAAGCATCACGAGGGCTCCCATCATTTTGATCTACTGGCGCCGCTGCTGGAGATCACCACTACACTCGATCCGCACCTGCTGGTGGCGTATGAGTACGGCGCCAATTTTCTGGCTCCGAAGCCGCCCAGCGGGGGCGGCATGCCCGAGCGAGCAATCGAACTGGAGGAATATGGTATCCGTAACAATCCCGATGAGTGGCGTCTCTATTACAACGAGGGCTTCATCCACTACATGGATTTGAAAGACTATGCCGGCGCGGCGGACGCCTTTGCTCGTGGCTCCCGGGTACCGAACGCACATCCCTATTTGAAGGTGTTAGCTGGCAGCATGGCGCAACATGCCGGCGATTTGCACATGGCCCGCCTGTTGTGGAACACAACTTACCAAACCACACAGGATAAATCCGTCCGCGCCAATGCGGCAGCGCATTTGCGCGCGCTGCAAGTCGATGAAGACGTGACCAACCTGGAAGCGCTGACCGGCCGCTACCAACAGCAGACCGGCCGTTTTCCGTCCAGCTTTTCCGAACTGCAGGCCGCGGGCCTGCTGCGTGGCACGCCGGTGGACCCGCTCGGCCATACCTACAAGCTGATGCCCGATGGACGGGTAGAAGTGCGTGCGCCGGACGATCTGCCATTCATCCAGAAGGGCACGCCTCCGGGATACGTTGCGCCCGTGGCGCCGAAGTTTCTGCCGGCAGACTAGGCTGTGTAGAGCGGACACTCTTGTCCGCTGCCTCTTGCAGTTGATTTTGGCTTTGAGCATGGCTCTCTGTAGCCGCCGAGGCGCAAGTAGGGTTTGAATACTTCAACGTCCAAGTCAAAGGCGGCGGACAGGAGTGTCCGCCCCACATGTGCCCACATTTCTCGTCCTACATTGCGGTCGCGAACTGCGATATCGTTAGGTGGTGAGAGTTGATTTTATTCTCCTGTGGTTCCTTACCCTCGGGCTGGCCTTGATGCCGGCACTTGCTGCGAATCCTGCCTCCGGCGTTCACACCATCGCACAGGCCGTGGACAATCACTACAACCACCTGCAAACCCTGCAGACGGAATTTACCGAGAGCTACCGCGGCGCTGGAATCGAACGGACAGAATCCGGATCCCTGTGGCTGAAAAAACCGGGCAAGATGCGCTGGGAATACCGTTCCCCTAGGGAGAAGCTGTTCTTGAGCGACGGCAAGGATGCCTGGTTTTACCTCCCTGAAGATCGGCAGGTGCGCCGGACTTCGGTTAAGAAGCTGGACGATTTGCGATCACCTCTGGGCTTTTTGCTGGGCAAGACGCGGCTGGAAAAGGAGTTGGAAGGATTGTCCCTGGCACCGGACGTGGCTCCCCTGACCCCTGGGAATACGGTTTTGCGGGGTGTGCCCAAGGCCATGGCTGACCGGATACGCGAAGTTATTCTGGAAATCACGCCGGACCACCGCATTGCCCGCATCCAATTTGAAGAGGCGGACGAGTCGGTAACCGAGTACCGCTTTAGCCAGCAGCTAGAGGACGGCGCGATTGCCGACCAGCGTTTCAGGTTTGCGGCTCCGCCGGGGGTTGAAGTTATCGAGGGCGAATTTGGGCCGTAGGCCCGGCATGATGGATCTAAGGTTAATTATTTCAATGATTTAATTATGTTTCCCGAAGTTAGCTCTTGGGGGTTACCACCGGTACATGCCGGAACGACTCACTAGGGCATATTCACGCCGGGTCAACACTTCTGAATGCTAGACTTAGGAGGGAAGAAGGGTAACGAGACCCAGGTTATTCAGAATCAGGACATGGCCCAATTTCTGGTAAAGATCGCGGACGACCGCGGGCGCCTGGCGCAGCAGGTGGAACATGGTTACTCGGAGTCCGAGGTACGTGAGCGCTTCGTGCAACAAGGTTACCTGGTCTACTGGGTTAAACCGAGGAGTCTTTTTTCCGGGGGCAAGTTCCAACTCGGAGGACGGAAGGTCAAGCAGGGCCCGTTCGTGATCTTCAACCAGCAGTTCCTGACCCTCATCAAGGCTGGGCTGCCCATCCTCAGCGCGCTGGATCTCTTGATCAAGCGGCAGAAGGACGGGAACATGAAGTCCTTGCTGCAGAATGTTCGTGAACGAGTGAAGAGCGGCGAACTGCTTTCCGATTCCTTCGCCGCGCAGGGAGTATTCCCCCGCATCTACACCACCACCCTGATGGCGGGGGAAAAGAGTGGCAACATAGAGGAAGTGCTGGGCCGCTACATCGCCTTCCAGCGGCTGGCGCTGACGTTCAAAAAGAAGTTGGCGGTGTCCCTGGTCTACCCGGCGCTGCTGGTAACGATGGTGCTGGTCATGATCGTGTTTCTGGTGACCTACGTAGTGCCCGAGTTTGCCAAGCTCTTTGAGAATCTTAATGCCCAACTACCCGCCATCACTGTACTGATGTTAGCGGTGGGTACGCGGACACAGAAATTGGCTCCCTTTCTGGCGATTGGGCTGGTCTTGATTGTGGCGTTCTTTTGGCGCTGGAAGAACACGGATCGCGGCGCGGAGCAGATCGATTCCGTAATTTTGAAGACGCCGTTGCTGGGCGATATCTGGTTAAAGTATCAGGTAGCAAATTTTTCACGCATGCTCTCGACCCTGCTGGCCGGCGGTCTGCCGCTGGTGCCGTCGCTTGAAACCGCGGGTGCTTCGATGAGCAGCCGGCGCATTCTCAACGGCATCGTCGACACGGCGGCGCGGGTGCGCGAGGGCCAGACGCTCTCCGGAAGCCTGGAACAGCAGAAGATGTTTCCCGATCTTTCGGTGGAAATGATTGAGGTCGGCGAATCCACTGGAGCATTGCCGGCGATGTTGAATTCGGTGGCGGAATTCTACGAAGAGGACGTACAGACCGCGCTAGGTGCGACCATGGCGCTGATCGAGCCGGTGATTCTGATTATCATGGCGGTGTTCGTCGGGGGAGTGTTGATTTCGCTGTATCTGCCGATCTTCTCTTTAGGTTCGAATATTCACTGACGCGGGCGGCGATGGCAGGAAGAAGTGGAATTGTGAGCATGGCGGAAAACAAGACAACAGTAGTTGCGCACGGTGGCAATGGTGGAGCCAGATTGGTTCCCCCGCCTCACGTTGACGATGTGGCAAAAGCACAGGACGTAGCCCGGCGCTACCGCTGTGAATTCGTGGATCTGCACAACTTTCAACTCCACCACGATCTGTTCAAGAAGATCCCAGTGGACCTGATGTTTCGCTACAACTTCGTTCCTCTGGACGAGACCGAGGACGGACGTCTGGCCATTGCGATCGCCGATCCCAGCCAGTTGATGATGATCGACGAGATCAGCCTGCTGCTGGGCAAGCGCATCCTGACCAAGGTTTCCACGCTGGCGCAGATCAGCGAAATCCTTAAGAAGACGGAACAGTCAAAGCGGGTGCTGGAAGAAGCCAGCGAAGGCTTCACTCTGGCCGTGGTGTCGGAAGACGAAGCCGGCGGCGAAGACAGCATCTCCATCGACCGGCTGACCGCCCAGGGCGACATCAGCCCCATTATCCGCTTGGTCGATACCACGATCTTTACCGCGCTGCAGCGGCGGGCCAGTGATATTCACATCGAGACCCGCGACGACTCGGTGTGCATCAAGTTCCGCATTGACGGGGTGCTTACCCAGGCCATGCCGCCCATCGGCCGGGAGCACCATTCCACCATCATTTCGCGCATCAAGGTGATGAGCGAACTGGATATTTCCGAGCGCCGCGTCCCTCAGGACGGCCGCTTTCGCGTGAAATACGGCAATCCCGAACGCCCCATCGACTTCCGCGTGTCCATCATGCCTTCGATTCATGGTGAGGACGCCGTACTCCGCGTGCTCGACAAAGAATCGATGAGTGAAAAGTTCCGTACCCTGGTGCTCGACGTAGTGGGTTTCGATGAGGAGGACCTGAGAAAGTTCCGGCGGTATATCAAGG
>Ga0137390_10006203_pt1 | contig 10164 bp, 10 predicted proteins | sample 15con2h24AmetaG_FD_104937 | JGI IMG/M metagenome (GOLD analysis project Ga0137390, IMG submission 104937) | Vadose zone soil microbial communities from Angelo Coast Range Reserve, California, USA - 15con2h2.4A metaG | ecosystem: Environmental > Terrestrial > Soil > Vadose zone > Saprolite... | reverse complement strand
GTCGTCCACATCCCCCTCGGTGGGTGGGCCCGGCTGGTGGGGCGCGTCCCCATCCTCATCCGGCTGGTCGTCGGGGTCGTCGTCATCCGCGGGGTCGCCACCCTGGTCCTCAACCACGCCGCGGCGCTGGGCGGGCCGAGCGACCTGTTCCGTCCCTTCGTGCTCGGGACGCTGTTCACCCTCGTGGTGCTCTACCTGCTCGCGGCGCCCGGCCGCCAGCCGACCCCGGCGAAGGCGTCGCCGTGAGCCGCGGCCTGCGCCGCCTGCTGTTCGTCGCCGCGGCCGCCGGCGTGCTCGCGGTGATCGCCGCCACGGCGGCCGGGGCGCTGGACTGCACCGAGATCACGGACTGCCTCGGCAACTCCGTCCGGGGATCGATCTCCGCGCTCGTCGGGGTGGGGCTGTTGGCCGGCCTGATCTTCGCCCCCGAGATCTTCGGCCCGATCCTGATCGCCAAGGGCCTGACCGAAGCGATCACCGGCCACGACGTGGTCAGCGGGGAGCCGCTGGACTGGAAACAGCGCGCCCTCGGCGTGCTGCCGGTGCTGGGCGAGGTCGGCCAGGAGCTGCGTGTCGGCGAGTCCGTGCTCCAGGAGGGCACCGCCCTCGCCAGGGAGGAGCAGGCCCTCACCGAGGCGGAACAGGCAGCGAACCAGCAATGGCTGGACTCGCTGCCCAGCAAGGCCACCCCCGTCGAGGGCGCCGCCAACCAGTACGAGATCCATACGACCGGGCCGGACAACTTCCTGATGGAGGGCGGCGGCGAGCAGGTCTGGGCCGACGGCTTCCGGGTCGGCGACGCCAACGTCCTGGACGCCAAGTACGTCGGCCTCCCGGAACGGAGCCCATTCATCCCGGACTCCGCCATGCCGCCGGTGGTGCGGGACGTGATCGTGGGCAAGCTCAACAACGAGTTCGCCCGGTACGCCGCAGTGATCGGGGACTCCTCGAACCCGGCGAGGGCCCTCGAGGTGATCACCAACGACCCCCGTGCCGTACCCTTCTTCGAAGGGCTGCTGACGAAGTACGGGATCCCCGGGAGGGTCGTCGTCGTCCCCTGACCCGCGAGCCGCCCACGAGACCACTACGAGACCCCGTGAGATCAAGAGGAGGAACCCCGAGTGCAGAGCTACTTCGTGTCCCCCCCGGCCGAGACCGACTGGCACATCGACCCTGAGGACTTCGCCGCGCGGCTCCGGGCACGCTGGCCGGATGCCGAGGTCCGGAGGGTCTCCAATCCCATGCGGACCGACACGCTCGACTTCGTGCTGCACGATGTCGGGGGAGAGCGCGTCGACGGGCACCTGGACGAGCACGGTAGGGCGGTCGTCATCGAGGGCAGCCCCCGGGCGGCGGCCGAGGTGGCTGCCTGGTTCCGCACCCAGGTCCCCCCCAGCCAGCCGCTGATCTTCTTCGACGAGGGCTACACCGCCAGCGTCGACCTGACACAGGGGCTCGATCCGTCGGAGCTGGTCGCCCCGTTCGTGTAGGAGCCACTGCTATCCTCGGGCTCCATGACCACCGCGGACGCCATCGCCCACCAACTCGAGGCCCTCAGGGTCGAGGCCCTCTTGGCCGTCGTGGCCGCGCCGGACGCGGCGGGCCTGCGCGACACCGAGATCCGGTACCTCGGCCGCAAGGGTCCGCTGTCGGCGATCCTCTCCACCCTCGGAAAGATGGAGCCCGACGAGCGCCGGGAGGTCGGCAAGGTCGCCAACGACGTCCGGACGGCCTTGGAGGCCGCCGTCGCCGGTCGGCGGTCCGCCCTCGACGCCCAGGAGGCCGCGCGGCGCAGCGGGGCGGAGCGGGTCGACGTCACCCTGCCCGGCCGCAAGCCCCCCCTCGGCCACCTGCACCCGATCACCCAGGTCATCGAAGAGATTGTCGACGTCTTCGTCGGCCTGGGGTTCAAGGTCGCCGACGGCCCGGAGGTCGAGAGCGACTACTACAACTTCGAGGCGCTCAACATGCCCAAGGACCACCCCGCCCGGTCGATGTTCGACACGCTCTACGTCGAGCCCAACGACTACGGCCAGCCGCTGCTGCGCACCCACACCTCGCCGATGTGGGTGCGGGCCATGGAGGCCAACGAGCCGCCCCTCTATGTCACGATGCCGGGCAGGGCCTTCCGCCGCGACGTCGCGGACCCGACGCACCTCGCCGGCTTCCACCAGATCGACGGCCTGGCCGTCGACAAGGGGATCTCGTTCGCCGACCTGAAGGGGAGCGTCGAGGTCTTCGCCAAGGCGCTCTTCGGCCCGCACCAGCGCATCCGGATGATCCCGCACTATTTCCCCTTCACCGAGCCGTCGGCCGAGGTTTACGTCTCCTGCTTCAACTGCGACGGCAGCGGGTGCCGGGTATGCGGCAAGGAGGGCTGGATCGAGATCATGGGGGCCGGGATGGTCCACCCCGAGGTCTTCAAGGCCGTCGGCTACGACCCAGACGTCACGGGTTTCGCCTTCGGGATGGGCATCGAGCGGATCGCCCTGCTGCGGTGGTCGATCGGCGACATCCGCTGGCTCGTCGAGAACGACATCCGGCTCCTGGAGGGGTTTTAAGGAATGAGGGGTTCTAGAACATGAGGGGGCTCTAGATGCTGGTGCCGCTGTCGTGGCTGGCCGACTACGTCACCATCGATCGTGACGCCGACTCCGTCGCTGAGGCCCTCACGTCCGCGGGCTTGAAGGTCGAGGCGATCCACCGCCCCGGGGCCGACATCGAGGGCGTCGTCGTGGGGGAGGTGCAGGCCATCCTGCCCCACCCGAACGCCGACAAGCTCCTCGCGGTCGAGGTGACCACCGGGGTCTCGGTCCGTCGCATCGTGTGCGGCGCCCACAACTTCTCGGTCGGCGACAAGGTCCCGGTGGCGCTGCCCGGCGCCCGCCTGCCCGGGGACGTCACCATCAGCCGGGCCACGATCCGGGGGGAGGTCTCCGAGGGGATGCTCTGCTCGGCCCGGGAGCTCGGCGTCGGCGACGACCACGACGGCATCCTGGTGCTCCCACCCGACGCGGAGTTGGGGGGCGAGGTCACCAAGGTGCTCGGCCTCGACGACGTCATCCTCGACATCGAGGTCACGACGAACCGCCCGGACGCCATGAGCCTGCTTGGGATCGCCCGGGAGGTCGCCGCCATCACCGGGGGGCACGTCACCTTCCCAGCGCTGCGGATGAACCGGGCGACCGCCGGCAGGCCGCCGGTCGATGAGCTGGCCCAGGTCACCGTCGAGGACCCGGCAGGCTCCCCCCGCTACCTGGCCCGCGTGATCACCGGCGTGACGCCCGGCCCCTCCCCCGAGTGGGTGGGGAAGCGCCTGGCGGCGGCGGGGGTGCGGCCCATCTCCAACATCGTCGACGCCACGAACTACGCCCTCATCGTCACCGGCCACCCGATGCACGCGTTCGACCTCGACAAGCTCTCGGGCTCGCGCATCGTCGTGCGGCGGGCCGCCGAGGGCGAGCAGCTCGTCACGATCGACGGCGACAGGCGGGACCTCGTCCCCGACGACCTCGTCATCGCCGATGCGCAGGCGCCGGTTGCCCTCGCCGGCATCATGGGTGGGAAGGACACGGAGGTGTCGGCCGGCACGACCCGGGTGCTGCTGGAGTCGGCGTATTTCGACCCCGCCTCGGTACTCCGGAGCTCCAAGCGGCACGGGCTGCGGTCGGAAGCGTCCGCCCGCTTCGAGCGGGGCGCCGACCCGAACAACGTCCCCTATGCCGCCGAGCTGGCCGCCGCGCTCATCCAGGAGTGGGCAGGGGGGGAGTCGGCGCCGGGTGCCATCGACGTCTACGCCGAGCCGGTGGAGCCGTGGACCCTGACCCTGCGCCCCGAGCGGGCCAACCTGGTGCTCGGGACCGACCTCGGCGTCGAGGAGATGGTGGACGACCTCCGGCGCCTCGGCCTCAACCCCGTGGTCGACGACGGCAGGATCCGCGTGACGGTGCCCACCCGCCGGCCCGACCTTCGGGCGGAATGGGACCTCATCGAAGAGATCGCTCGCCTGACCGGCTACGACCGGATCCCGTCCCGGATCCCCACCGGGGCCCGGGTCGGGGGGCTGAGCCGTCCCCAGCGGATGGCGCGGCGCGTCCGCAACGTGCTCACCGGCGCCGGCCTCTTCGAGGCCGTGACCACGGCCATGATCGGCCCGGCGGACCTCGACCGGATGGGGTACCCGCCCGGGCACCCGGCCCGGGCGGCGCTCCGCCTGGCGAACCCCCTGACGGTGGACGAGTCGATCCTGCGGCCCTCGCTGCTGCCCGGGCTCGTCGCCTCGGCGGCCCGCAACGTCGCCCGGCGCAACACGTGCGTGCGGCTGTTCGAGGTGGGGCGCTGCTTCGTCCCCCGGGAGACCAACCTCCTCCCCGAGGAGCCGTTGCGTCTCGGCATGGTGATCCACGGGCCCACCCCCCAGGAATGGCACACGCCGTCGCGGGAGCTGGACTTCTTCGACCTGAAGGGCGTCGTCGAGGTACTCATGGAGGCCCTGCGCATCGACTACACCTTCGGGCCCACCAATCGGGACCCCTTCACCCCCGGGCGAGCCGCCGCCCTCGTCGCTCCCGCCGGCGCCTACGGGACGATCGCCGAGCTGTCGCCGGCCAGCGCCGAGCGGTACGGGTTCACCAACCGCGTCGTCGTTGCCGAGCTCGAGCTCGGCAAGCTGCTGGAGCTCGCCCAGGACCCTGCCGAGGCGAAGGAACCGCCGAAGTTCCCGCCGGTCCTGCTCGACCTGGCGGTGGTCGTGCCCGACCCCGTGGAGGCCACGGAGGTCGTCGAGCTCGCCCGGTCCACCGGGGGCCATGCCCTCGTGGAGGTCCGGATCTTCGACGTCTACCGGGGGGAGCAGGTCGGCGCGGGCCGCAAGAGCCTGGCGCTCTCGCTCACCTTCCTGCGACCCGACCGCACCCTGACCCAGGACGAGGCGGTTGCTGCCCGGGACGCCATCGCGGCAGCCCTCAAGGCGCGCCTGGGGGCGGAGGTCCGCAGCTAGCCGCAATACCAGCAGGCGGCACGTCCGTCATGGCGTTGCTCCCACGAGGTTGCTGTACTGCTCGTGGAACTCTCGGGCGGCGGGCAGTCGGGGGTAGCGGACGGCGAGCACCCTGTCCAGGTCTGCGGATCGGGACCGCACCGAGCCGACCACCCGCGCCCGGTATCGGCGTGTGGCACCGGGGGCCTCTTGGTGGTCCGAGCCCCACCTTCCAGGAGGGGTGGTAGCCCCCCTTCAGAACACGGGTGCTACCCCCCATTTCCCGCGCTTAGTGAATATGGGACGATTCGTCCCACTGCCGCCACGTACCGCGTGGCTGCCAGGAGGACAAGGAGGCGCGTGGAGAGTGGGGCTCACCTAGAGGCCCGTCAATTCACCGGTAATCAACCTTTGCGGGGTTTGCTACCCGCACCAGACGAGGAGGAGCAAGTGCGACGGGCGGCGGTAGTCGGATCTTCGGTTGTGGCGACCATGGCGGTGGCGGTCGCGGTGGTGGTCATCGAACAGCCGGGGCGGCAGCGGGTCGTGAAATCCGGCGCATCGCAAGCCAGCACCGTAGCTCCGCCGCCCACGGCGACCGTCTCCACGGCTGCACCGACGGTGACGGCCGCTTCCCCCGCAGCGTGGTCCGGCCCTCCGATCGCGTGCGGGACCCTGAGCCTCCCCTGGAACGCCCCCGCGGGCAGGCAGGTCAGCACCTCGGCGACCCTCGGTGGCGTCAGCGCCACCTTCAGCGGGACGTCGGTGGCCAGGGCCTACAGCGACCCGACCATCTCGGGTGCGCACCTCACCATCACGGCCGGCGGCGCGGCACCGCACTCCGAGCAGGTCTTCGGTTCCAACGACCGGCACGGGGGCCCGGCCACCAACCCCGAGGTGGTGCCGTGGAGCCTCAGCGCCTCACCGCCCGATCCCGCAAAGGTCGATTCCCAGGACGCGTCGCCGGGGTGGACGGCGCTCTGCCTGGCCCGGTTCGCGGGCGACAGCCAGCCGACGGTCCTGCTCGGCCTGGACCTCGGCGGCGCCCACTGCTGCGCGCTCGTCCGGGCCTACACGGTGTCGCCGAATAGCACCGCGTTGTCCTACGTCGAGGAGGGCTTCGGCAACTCGGCCGGCAGGCTGCAAACGGACGGCGACCACGCCATCCTCGTGACCGCCGACGACACCTTCAACTACGCCTTCACCTCCTACGCCGCGTCCGCAACGCCGGTCAAGGTCCTCGACTTCCAGCACGGGGCCTTCGTCAACGTCACCCGGCAGCACCTCGACCTCGTGCGGGCCGAGGTCCCCAGTCTCTGGACACTCGTCCAGCAACGCCCCGACAATCCGCTCGGGATCCTCGCGGCCTGGGTGGCGGACCGGTGCCTCCTGGGCGAGAGCACCCAGGCCTGGGCGCAAGTGGATCAGCTGCTCCAGCAGGGCCGGCTGCATGTTGCAGGCAGCATTCCCGGGGTGCCGGACGGAGCCGCCTATGTCCAGAAGCTCCACGCGTTCCTCACACAGGGCGGCTACTGCTGAGGTCGGACGGCTGGGCCCAGTTCTGCGTAGGGTCGGCCATGGCAGAGCGGATCGACCCCTCACGAATTGGGGAGGAGCCGTAGTTCCTGGATGCCTCGCGCATCGGAGTTGGCGCATCGGAGTTGGCGCATCCCAATGACCGGCGAGCCGGTCCGAGTTGCCCATTCTGCGTCCACGAACGAGAATTTGATGTAGAAATTTCCGCCGTTACTTCCGGAGAGCCCCCCTCAGATGGACGTTCCGAGCGGCCATTTCTCCGCTCCTCCAGGGACGTTCCTCTCCCCCTACTTGCGGAAGTACATCATCGGGGCGTGGGGACGACCCACGAAGCACTGATGCGTGAAGCCGTACTTCTTGATGATCCACACTGCCCTGCGGGCGTTGGCCTCGCTGATGCCGAAGTTGAGCATGATCGAAGATGTGTCTGTGACGATCCAGCTACCCCCGGACTGTTGGGCGACGACCTTGGATAGATCAACGGAAATGGCATCCTCGCCTGCAAAAGCTCCTGCCGGGGAGGTACCGTTCACGGTGAGATACATCATGAGCTGGTGGTTCGTCGGATCGGGCCGGCCGACGTAGCAGATCCGGTTCATCCCGTAGTGCGCGATGACATCCTTCGCCCGCTGCGCGTTGCCTTGGTTGGTCCCGAAATCGAGGATCCAGTGACTTCCCTCGACCACCTTCCAGCGGCTGCCGAACTGCTTGGCCTGCACGGCCTGGGGTTTGATCCCGGTTTGATCCCGATGCAGTCCTCCGGAAAGCAGGGAGGGGGAATCGTCTTGACGGTATTGCCCGCAATGTGGACTCCCGCCCACACGAAGTTATTGCCGTAGTGATCTTCGTGCACGACACCGCTGCGGTTGGTCTCGGCCTCCAGCACGTAGTCACCGTCGGGCAGGCCGGTGATGTCGATCCACTGGCAGTCCAGCCCGGCTTCGTAGACGTCCGCCCAGCCTGGGGAGACGCCCTGATCGCTGCAGGTGAAATGCTGATTCGCCGGGCCTCCGGCGATGTGGCGGAAATCCTCGAGGCAGAAAGCCTGTTTTCTTCCGACCCGGACATGGCCCTGGCAGTCCAGCAGCTGGTAGTTGTTGAAGTCCTTGAGGTGCCAGTGGCCGTGGCAGGGAGACCATACGAACCACTGCGGGTTGGCGGCCGGGCTTCCGAGATGAGCGGCGGTGTCCCCGGGGTTCCAGCACAAGAAGTCGAAGCGAAGCAGCTTACGGGTGCCAACCACGGCGCAGCCCTCCACCACGGCGCAATCGCCGGCGGCGAAGGACTTGTTCTCGATCAAGAAGTTCTCTACCAGGGGAACCAGGTCAGCACCCATCAGGCCTCCTTTTCTCGAGCCAACTGGATATATCGGGACGCGCAGCTACACGTACTCGTAGTGGAAGTTCGTCTTGATGTTGCGGGTCTGTGGCTCGTGAATCAGCCACGGATCCATGATGTCGTGGGGTGCGGCCAGGGTCGGATTCTTGCCCTGTCCCTGGGGGCTCTGCTGCCACTTCCACCAGAGGCGGTCAATGTTGGCATGATGCATCCAGAACATTGGGTCGGCGGGTGCCCGGTCGAGGAAGGACATCGTCCCCGTGGCCCCTCCTACCCAGACGTGCACCCTGTCGTGGATGGTCTCGAGCCCGGTCGCGAAGGTGCTGTACGTCGTCGCAGCCTCGACCCCACCAATCCCGGCCACGTCGCTTGCAAGCTGGGCCTGCGTCCCTGGATGCCGCGTGACGGTCACGGTGCCCGGACCCGGAGCGGGGATGAGCACGGTCGGCGTGAGCCCGACGAGCCACCCAGGCACGTGCTGCTCTTGGGGCTGGGTCCAATCCCAGTACGGGATGGTCACCGTGGGGTGGATCTGGCGCAGCCGCTGCTCGAGCACGTAGAGATACACGCGGTGCCACGGAAGGAACCTCTGCTGGCCAATGGCTCCTGTGGGGTCCATGGGGGGCATCGGCATATTGTGCATGTCATGGCTCATGTCGCTGTGAATGGCCACGAGCTGTCCAAAGATGCTCGGGGCCTGAGGATTCGGCTGGTGGTTGAGCTTCGTGATCGCATCCACGAGCTTCAGGCGCTCGGCCGATGTCAACGCCGCCTGGTCCTTGCGTTGGCGCAAGACCGGGGAAGCCACCGGCGTGACACGGGCTTCGATCAGGTCGTGAAACGTCAGCGGTATGCCGTCGCTGTGAACCCAGGTGTGGAAGCCAACAGCTTCCTGCACGTCAGTCATCCTTTTCTCCTTCTGTTCCCCTTCGGCGGTATGGAGCCACTTTCGTTGATTCGACCATCTGTCAGGAAGGAGTTAAAGGGTGCTGGCCTCCGTATTTCGCGATGGTGCTAGCACCCCCTGGGACTGCCCTCCCGCTGAGCCCGAGCTTCTCGAAGATGCCCGCCGCCCGCTTCTCAACGCAATGTGAGCAGGTACGTGGGCCAACGGCCGACCGTCGTGGTTGGAATCCCTACGCGACATGATGAGGATGGCCACGTCGTTGACCCGGCCCCGGAGGATGGTTTGCTCTGCCGTCGTCGGGCCCTGGCAGCCCTGTCCCCAGTTATACTGATCCGCGCTCATTCGCGCGTCGAGAGGGGCCTGCTTTCGCTTGAAGGGAGCAATGGGTGACGGATTACCCCAGCGGCCAAGACCTGAGCGGCCACGATCTCAGCGGGGCGGACCTTAGGCATGCGAACCTCACCGGCCACAATCTCACCGGGGCGAACCTGACTGGGGCGGACCTCAGGGACGCGAACCTTACGGGCGTGAACCTCAGCGGCGCGGACCTCAGCGGGGCGGACCTCAGGGACGCGAACCTTACGGGCGTGAACCTCAGCGGGGCGGACCTCAGCGGGGCGGACCTCAGCGGGGCAACCACCCGTGACACCGTCTGGCCTGAGGGATTCAGCCCGGAGAAGACGAGCGGTGCGGCCGAATGAGCCCTACCTTCGCCGTCATGAACGAAGGGCAGGTTGACGCCTGGGACAAGAAGCGAAATTCCACGTAAAGAACCTCCGAAGAAAGGCCAAACGATGAGCGGCGGGGATCAGGAAGCCCCGAAGTTCTCAGTCATGATCGAAGGGAAGGTTCACCCCTGGGACAGAAAGACCATCTCGGTCCCCGAGATTCGCTCCCTCGGCGGCCTCCCGAACGACCGTCCGGTCCTCGAGATGGAAATGGCCGGCGGGGAAGACTACGGCCCGATTACGGAGCGCGAGCTCAAGGAAGACGAGATCCACGAGCTCGTCCCGCTGGAACCGGGAAAGGCCCATGCAAAACACATCGCGTTCATGGGGGGCTGATTCGGCCACCACCGCGACCAGGGCGGCAGAACAGGCGGACGCTGCGAGAAAGTAACGGTCGAGAAACCGGGGAGCTCCAGCGAGGCCTTCACCAAGCATCTTCATCTCCAAGGCGACGTTGATGAGATCTGGTGGGTTGTTCAGCCAACCTGAAAGGGCACCTCCTCCCATTGGGGAACAACAGCGACTGTCAGTGTTGGAGTGGATCGCTGACTGGGCCGCGTCTACCGCCTGCGGACGATGTACCTCGCGAACATGCCATCCCGCGAGTAGTCGGCTTCGTCGATCTGGAAGCCCCAACCTCGACCATCGGCTCGAGAAGCCATGTGAACGTTGAGGGC
>Ga0137390_10006199_pt1 | contig 10166 bp, 10 predicted proteins | sample 15con2h24AmetaG_FD_104937 | JGI IMG/M metagenome (GOLD analysis project Ga0137390, IMG submission 104937) | Vadose zone soil microbial communities from Angelo Coast Range Reserve, California, USA - 15con2h2.4A metaG | ecosystem: Environmental > Terrestrial > Soil > Vadose zone > Saprolite... | reverse complement strand
GCATCTATTCTATGTCTATTAAACAAATAGACATTTGGTGGTATAGTGAAAAACATGAAAATCTCTCAAAAAGGTTTGTACGCACTGCAAGCCATGATGATGCTGGCGCGTCACTATAACCAGGGCGCGATCCGGATCCGCGACATTGCTTACGAAGAAGAGCTGCCGGAGAAGTTCCTGGAGCTGATCCTGCTGGAATTGAAGAACGCACGCATCGTGGAAAGTGCGCGGGGGGCTAAGGGCGGATATCAATTGCGCCGGGCGCCTTCGGAAATCCACCTCAGCGAAATCATCCGGCTGATTGACGGACCGCTTGCGCCTTTCGGCGATGCCGATCAACTTCGCGCCCTGATTGATCGCGACGCGGAGCACCGCGCCCTGTACCGGGTGTTCCTCGAGGTGCGCGATGCCGCCGCCAAGATTCTTGAAAGCAGGACACTCGCAGATATTGCGAACCCTACCCCACTGTCCCAGCGGAAGGGCCGCAAGAAGAAATCCGAGGCTGGTGTTCTGCCCATGGTTGTTCACGGCAACGTTAATAAAGGTGAAAAATGAAGAACGTATTGATGGTGGCGGGTGTGATTCTTGCGTTATCCGCTCTGGGCTCGGCGCAGGGTTCGGTCACCTTGCTGAATGTCTCCTACGATCCGACGCGCGAACTATATCAGGACTACAACGCCGCGTTCGCAAAGTACTGGAGAGCGAAGACAGGGAAGACGGTTGAGATCCAGCAATCGCATGGCGGGTCGAGCAAGCAGGCGCGCGCAGTCATCGATGGCCTGGAAGCAGACGTGGTCACGCTGGCGCTGGCGTATGACATTGACGCCATCTCGGAAAAAGCCAAACTGCTGCCGGCTAACTGGCAGTCGCGGCTGCCGAATAATAGCTCGCCTTATACCTCGACCATCATCTTTCTGGTGCGGAAGGGCAACCCCAAGGGCGTTAAGGATTGGGATGATTTGATCAGGCCGGGAATCTCGGTCATTACGCCCAATCCCAAGACTTCCGGCGGTGCGCGCTGGAACTACCTCGGCGCCTGGGGTTATGCGCTGAAGAAATCTGCAGGTGATGAATCGAAAGCCAGGGACTTTGTCTCGAAGCTTTATAAGAATATCCCGGTGCTGGATTCTGGAGCGCGCGGTTCCACCACCACGTTTGTTGAGCGCGGAATGGGCGATGTGCTTATTGCCTGGGAAAACGAAGTTCTTCTCGGTGCAAAGGACCTGGGTCAGGACAAATTCGACATTGTGGTGCCCTCGGTCAGCATTCTGTGCGAGCCGACGGTCAGCATCGTTGACCGGGTTGTGGACAAGAAAGGAACACGCGCCGTTGCTCAGGCTTATTTGGAGTACCTCTACAGTCCTGAAGGGCAGGAAATTGCTGCTCGGCGTTATTACCGGCCGCGCTCAGAAGCGGTAGCCAAAAAATATTCCAGCCAGTTTCCCAAGGTGAAGCTATTTACGCTGGCAGAAATCATTGGCGACTGGCAGAAGGCTCAGAAGACGCATTTTGCAGATGGCGGGGTGTTCGACCAGATTTATCAGCCTAATTAATAGCCAGGAACGATGACGCTAACTTTCAAACAGAAAAGCATTTTGCCGGGCTTTGGCCTGTCGCTGGGATTCACGGTCCTATATCTCAGTCTAATTGTGCTGATCCCGCTCGCGGCCGTGTTTCTTAAAACCACTTCGCTGACCTGGCAGCAGTTCTGGCATATCGTTAGCGCGCCGCGAGCTGTCGCTTCCTACAAGCTCAGCTTCGGCGCGTCTGGCATCGCGGCAACCATCAATCTTGTGTTCGGGCTGATCGTGGCCTGGGTGCTGGTGCGCTACAGCTTTCCTGGAAAACGGCTGTTTGATTCGCTGGTGGATTTGCCGTTCGCACTGCCGACCGCGGTCGCCGGCATCGCGCTGACTTCGATTTACTCCACCAACGGATGGATCGGACATTATCTGCAACCGCTGGGAATCAAGGCGGCGTATTCGCAACTTGGAGTGGTGATCGCGCTCACGTTTACCGGACTGCCATTCGTTGTGAGGACGGTGCAGCCGGTTTTGGAAGATCTCGACAAAGAAATGGAAGAGGCGGCCGCAAGCTTGGGAGCTGACCGCTGGCAGACGATTACGCGGGTCCTGCTTTCGGCGGTTTTGCCAGCGGCGCTGACCGGCTTTGCCATGGCGTTTGCGCGCGCCGTCGGCGAGTACGGCTCGGTGGTCTTCATCTCCGGCAACATGCCAATGCGGACCGAGATCACGCCGCTGCTGATTATCACCAAGCTCGAACAGTACGACTACGCGGGCGCGACCGCGATTGCGGTGGTCATGCTGGTGGCGTCATTTGCATTGCTGCTGACCATCAACCTGTTGCAGGCATGGAGCGGAGGACGCTTGAAGAGCAAGTCTGGTGCGGCGAGTGCGGACTTGGCACTGAGCGAGGCTTAAATCTAAACGAATCAATGGCGACGACTTTTCCATTAACGAATCTCAGCGGAGCGGCGGCGCGTAAGGCTACGCGGGCTACGACTGAGGGAGTATTCATCCGCTGGTTTCTTATTGGCATCACGGTCTTGTTCCTGGGTGTGTTCCTGTTCATGCCCCTGGCTGTGGTTTTTTCGTCAGCTCTAGCCAAAGGTTTTTCAGTTTACTTCGCAGCCCTGCGCGAGCCGGATGCATTGGCCGCAATTCGGTTGACGCTAATCGCCGCCGGTATTGCCGTACCTATGAATCTGGTCTTTGGAGTCGCCGCAGCTTGGGCCATCGGCAAATTTGATTTCTTCGGTAAGAATTTCCTTATCACGCTAATTGATTTGCCGTTTTCGGTTTCGCCTGTCGTTTCGGGCCTTATCTATGTATTGATCTTCGGCTTGCAAGGTGTCATGGGACCGTGGCTGGCTGAGCATGACATCAAGATTATTTTTGCGGTGCCGGGAATCGTGTTGGCCACTATTTTCGTTACTTTCCCGTTTGTTGCGCGCGAGCTGATTCCGCTGATTCAAGCGCAAGGCAACGAAGAGGAAGAAGCGGCGATCACGCTCGGCGCCAGCGGCTGGCAGACGTTCTTTCGTGTGACTCTGCCCAACATCAAATGGGGATTGCTGTATGGCATGATTCTCTGCAACGCCCGTGCCATGGGCGAGTTTGGCGCGGTGTCAGTAGTCTCCGGCCACATCCGCGGCCGTACCAATACCATGCCGCTGCACATTGAAATTCTGTACAACGAATATCAGTTTGCCCCTGCGTTCGCGGTCGCTTCGCTGTTGGCTTTGCTGGCCTTGGTGACTTTGTTCGTGAAGAGCGCTGTGGAATGGAAGTCCCGGCAGCAGGTGGCGGAACTTGAAGTGGTAAGAGTGGGAGAACCTGTATGAGCATTCAAGCGGTCAACATCACAAAACGGTTTGGGCGGTTCCTGGCGTTGGACAACGTGGACCTGGAGATTCCCAGTGGCGAATTGGTCGCCCTGCTGGGTCCGTCTGGATCGGGCAAAACAACTCTGCTGCGGATCATTGCCGGACTCGAATTTGCGGACTCAGGGAGCGTTCGCTTTGACGGGAACGACATAAGCGGCCAGACTGCGCGGGAACGCCGCGTAGGATTTGTCTTCCAGCATTACGCCCTGTTCCGTCACATGACGGTGTTCGAGAACATTGCGTTTGGCCTGAAGGTCAGGCCGCGGCGGTACCGGCCTTCCAACAACCAGATTCGAGCCAAAGTCCGGGAATTGCTGAAGCTTATTCAACTCGAAACTCTCGCCCAGCGATATCCATCTCAGCTGTCTGGAGGGCAACGGCAGCGGGTTGCACTCGCGCGAGCGTTGGCAGTAGAACCCGGAGTTCTGCTGCTCGATGAACCGTTTGGCGCACTGGATGCCAAGGTACGCATGGAACTTCGGCGGTGGCTGCGGCAATTGCACGACGAGATTCACGTGACCAGCGTCTTTGTCACTCACGATCAGGAAGAGGCCCTTGAAGTTGCCGACCGCGTTGTGGTCATGAACAACGGCCGCATTGAGCAGCTTGGGTCGCCAGAAGAGGTTTACAACCACCCCGCCACTCCATTCGTTTATAACTTCCTTGGCAACGTGAATTTGTTTCACGGTCGCGTTGACGACGGCAAGACCTATATTCACCAGGAAGAAACCGGCCACGTCGTCTATGTGCGTCCGCATTCCCTGGAGATTGATCGTCTGCCCAATGGCGGCAGCCATTTTCGGGCGCGGATCAAGCACATCAACTCCGCTGGACCGCTGGTAAAAGTCGAGGCCATTACCGAGTGGGGTGACCCGGTGCACGTAGAAATGGCGCAGGAGCGTTTCCGGAATCTTCAACTCATCAAGAACGAAAACGTCTTCATCATTCCCAAGGACGTGAGGGTGTTCGAAAGTCAGAAGAAGGTGGCGAGTAAATAGGTGACCTCGCCGGGTTTGTCTTCAGTCTTAGGTCGGTTCTATCCTTCAGTTCCACACTTCCGCTCCCTGCATTATCATGAAACCGAGTGTTCAGGAGGAAACTTGGCCGTTCTGGTGGTCGGGGGAGCCGGATACATTGGCAGTCACGCCGCGCATGTTCTGCAGCGGCGAGGCTACGAAGTCATCATCTACGACAATCTGTGCACCGGCCATCGGGAACTCGCTGAAGGATTCGAACTCATTGTCGGCGATATCGCTGATTCTGCGAAACTGGCGAAAGCGTTGAGCCGGGCCGATGCCGTGATGCATTTTGCCGCGCATGCCTACGTTGGAGAATCGGTAGAGAATCCCAGAAAATATTTTCAGAACAACGTCAGTGCCGCGCTGGCATTGCTCAACTCGGTGATGGACTCGCGGGTGCGCAAGTTTATTTTCTCCTCGACAGCCGCCGTCTACGGTACTCCGGAGAAATCGCCGATCACCGAGAACAGTCCACGCCAACCGGTGAACCCGTATGGCGCTACCAAGTTGGCGCTGGAGAATGCTCTTGAGGCTTACAGCCGCGCCTACGGCCTGCGCTTTGTCGCATTTAGATATTTCAACGCGGCGGGAGCGGACGAAAGCGGAAAGATTGGGGAGAACCACGATCCCGAGACCCACCTGATTCCTCTCATCCTGCAAGCGATCCAGGGTAAACGCGCCGCCCTGGAGATTTTCGGCGACGACTATCCAACGCCCGACGGCACCTGCATACGCGATTACATCCACGTGAATGATCTCGCCGAAGCCCACGTGCTGGGATTGGAACACCTTTCGAAAGCCGAATCGGGCGCGATGAACCTGGGTACGGGCAAAGGATACTCGGTGCATGAAGTGGTGGCAGCAGTCGAAAAAGTTACCGGGCACAAAGTGCCGACCCACATCGGCCCGCGGCGCGCCGGGGATCCTGCGGAGCTGGTCGCCGATCCCGCACGTGCGAAAAAACTGCTGCACTGGAAAGCGAAGCGCTCGCTTGAGGAAATCGTTGCCAGCGCCTGGAAGTGGGCGAGCAGGAACAGCGAAGTAGCCGCGAAGTAACCGCGTGTGTTTGCCGTCTGCACTTCAGCCTCAACATCGGGATACAAGTTTTTCGGAAAAGTCCTCATTACCAAAGCTAGAAACCTTCCGTTAGTTGCTCGCCTGCCGCGGTGTCCCTTTAACTATACCCATCACGGTTGCCTGAGTCCGCAGAAGCCGCATCGGTTCTGCCCGAAGGCAAACCTTAATCTGTCAGGGGGAACACATGCGTAAGGTTCTTTTCTGTTTCGTGGTTTTGATGGTGTCGGCAGTGGCGGCAAATGCGGCGCCCAAAGCAGAGGTATTTGGTGGCTATCAGTTCACTCACTTTGACGGCGGTCCGAACATGAATGGCTGGAATGGTGCTCTGACCGGAAACTTCAATAACTGGTTTGGTGTGACGGCCGACTTCAGTGGCGTCTATGGCTCCGGTCTTAACGTCTACACCTACGCCTTCGGACCGGAAGTGCATGCGCACCTGCCTTTGCTGAAGCCCTTCGCTCATGCCTTATTCGGTGGCGCCCGGTTGGCTGGGGGCGGCGGCAGCACGAGCGGGTTTGACATGATGTTGGGTGGCGGGATTGATGCTGGACACGGCCCTCTGGCGTTCCGGGTGGCGCAGTTCGATTGGATGACCACGCGATTTTCCGGTTTCACCGATCGCAAAAACGTTCGCGTTTCAACTGGGTTGGTGCTCCGCTTCTAGCGCAAAGGATGAGTCTCATTGGGCGCGGTGTCCGGCCGCGCCTTTTCTTCGCCTATCGCCCGAAAAAAGTACGTGAAAAGTCCGGCACTTTCGCGGATAATCAGGCCGGCATTTCCTGGGGCTAGCTTGGAGATCTCTCAGCAGGAATTCGAGCAACTGCTTCAGTTGATCCGCGACTTAACGGTGCGGGTCCACCGGCTGGAGAGCCTTTTGCATCTGCAAGCTCCGCAACCGGGAACCGCGCCAGCCGCACCCGTAGAACCTGCGGCACCGGTCGTCACCCAAGGGCCACCACCGGCGCAAGCGGCTCCGCCACTACGGACGACGATTCCGCCTCCGCCAATGTTTGTGACCCCTACTGCAATCAGGGAGAGGTCCGATCTCGAAGCCCGTATCGGTTCGCACTGGCTTAACCGGATCGGTATCGCAGCGGTGCTGATCGGGGTTTCTTATTTCCTGAAATTTGCTTTCGACAACAACTGGATTGGCCCTGCCGGCCGCATTGCCATTGGCTTGATTGCCGGCATCGCGGTCGTGCTTTGGAGCGAGCGCTTTCGCAGCCGGGGCTACCGCGTTTTCTCCTACTCGTTGAAGGCGGTTGGCATTGGGGTCCTCTATCTCTCGCTATGGGCGTCATTTCAGGTTTATCACCTGATGCCCTCAAGTGTGGTGTTCGCCTGCATGCTGATGGTCACTGCGGCGACGTGCACCATGGCCCTGTCGCAGGATGCGGAAATTCTTGCCGTGTTTGCCATCACGGGCGGCTTTTCTACTCCGCTGCTGCTTTCAACCGGGGAGAACCGCGAGATCGCTCTTTTTTCGTATGTTGTCTTGCTCGACCTAGGCATTCTCGCCCTTGTCACGTTCAAACCATGGCGTCGAATGTTGCTGCTTGGATTTGTAGGAACGCTGCTTCTCTATGTCGGCTGGTATTCCGAGTTTTTTGATCGCAGCCAGATTACGCCTACGCTGTTCTTCGCGACGCTCTTCTTTTTGATTTTTGCTGTAGCGCCACTGCTAATGCTGCGCCAAGAACGCGGACCCGGAACCATGCCGCTGATTCTGGCCTTGGTGAATGCCGGAACGTACTTCCTGCAGGCCTACGCCATGATCATGGACATCAGCCACACCGAAATGGCCTGGTTTTCATTGGCGCTGGCTGCGGTTTACTTGGCGCTGAATCGTCTGCGCTCAAAGATCTCTGACGCTGCCGGGGAACACAACCTGCGCCTCATGCACCTCGCTCTAGCCGTCGGCCTGGTGACCGTGGCTGTCCCAATTCGCTTGGAGAGCCATTGGATTACCATCGGGTGGTTCGTTGAGGCGGCGGCGCTCTTGTGGGTAGGCGAGCGCATCGAATCCGATCTGCTGAATGTCTTTGCCCTTGCTGCGCTGGTGCTAGGAGTGGCGCGTTTGCTTCTGTTCGATAACTTCAACACTGTTCAACTCGTTGTCAACATGCGAATGGTGACGTACGGCACCGCCATTGCAGTTGTGGGATTGGTGGCGTATGGAGCGTCCAAACGCGACGACGATACGGCAAGAAGCATAGGGTCTCTCGCCGTGGTTGTGGTGAATGCGCTGGCTCTGCGAGGGCTTAGCCTGGAAGTCGCGGACTACTATTCCCGGCAGTTAGCGTCTGTCGAACCGGCGGCCGGAAATTGGCGAGCGGCAAACTGGACGCAAATCCACTCCGTAGAAATTGTTCGCGACTTTACCTACTCCGCGCTCTTCATGGCTTACGGCGCGATGCTGATGATTGTGGGCTTCTGGCGCTCGACTGCGTTTGTGCGCTGGCAGGCGCTGCTGCTGATTGCTGCCACTATTCTCAAAGTGTTTATTTACGATACGTCGCAACTCGACCGCATCTACCGCATCCTCAGCTTTGTTGTGCTGGGGGTCCTGCTGCTGGCGATTTCCTTTGCCTACCAGCGTGACTGGCTGAAACTGTCCAGGAAGGCTTCGAGTGCGGCAGGGTCAGGGTAGGCGATGAAGAGCATCCTCACTACGCTGCTGCTAGCGTCGCTTCTCACGGGATCTGGCTACGAGGCGGCCATCGAGTACTTCAGCCGGGAGCGGAGCGTGAACATCTCCTCACCCGATCGGCAGAATTACATTGTGGTTGACTCCGAGGTCTGGAAATTCGCTCGTCCTGATCTTGCTGACCTTCGTTTGTATGATAGTCAGACGCAGATCCCGTACGCGTTGATTACGCAGCGCGGCTCGAGTTCCACGCAGGATAGCCCGGCAAGAATTCTTAACCTTGGGAAAATTGCGGGCCGGACAGAATTCGATCTTGATGTCGGTGGTCTTGCAGAATACGACCGTGTGCGCCTGGTGCTGGACGCCAAGAATTTCATCAATCGTGCGCAAATCCAGGGCCGCCAAGCTGCTAATGACGGTTCAGGTACCGACCTCGGAAGCACCACACTCTATGACTTTACTGCCGAGGGGCTTGGTTCCAATTCAGCGTTGAAGTTCCCCACTTCCAGCTTTCCATATGTGCGCGTGCGGCTGGCGCCCGGCATCGCACCCGATCAGATCAAAAGCGCCTTCGTCTCGAATGTTGCGGAAACTAAAACCGCATGGACGGGCGCTGGCAATTGTACGGCCGCTTCCGGCGGGTTTAAGCAGAGCGTGTTCGCATGCTCGCTCTCTGACGGCGTGCCGCTCGATCGCATCATTTTTGAAGTGCCGGCAAATACAGTCAACTTCAATCGCACGGTCGTGGTGAGTGACGAGAAGGGGGGCGAACTGGAGCGCGGCTCGATTAGCCGGGTCCGCCTCAGTCGCGCGGGTCAGACGGCGGTTTCGGAGGATCTTGCGCTGGATCTGAATCTGCGGACCACGAACCGACTTACCGTGGCCATTGAAAACGGGGACGATGCGCCCTTACTGATTCAGCAAGTGCGTCCGCTTTCGGTCGAGCGACGTGTTTACTTCGATCCCAAGGGCAAGTCCGCGTTGAAGTTGTATTACGGAGACGCCAAGCTCGAAGCGCCTTCCTATGATTACGGAAAATTCTTCCAGCAAAGTTCTGATGCGGCAGTAGCCCAGGTCGGGCCGGGAGAAGCCAACAGTGAATTTACTGGACGTCCCGATGACCGCCCCTGGAGTGAACGTCACAATGGGGTGCTCTGGGCCGCGATGCTGCTAGCCGTCGCGCTGTTAGGAGGCCTGGCATTGCGCGGCCTGAGGCGAAGTCCGCCGCAGGGAGCGGCGTGATATTCCGCCCCAGTTAGCCTATTAGTTATCCGCCTTCCGCCACTCGGTCGCATTCCGCGCAGAAGTTCAAGAACCAATCCTCCATGAAGCGCTTGATCAGCCGCTCAATGCCCGGGACATCGAAGTCAGCGCCGGTAATTTCCAGCCAGGTGGAAACGCGGGCTCCGCCGCCGGCAGCCGGGTCGAACAGCACCCACTGCTCCATGGTGTATCCCAGCACGTGATTGATCCACGCCACACACCGGGGCGGCGTGCATATGGTGATCACGCGGTCTTGACTAGCTACCACTGGTTTCACGATGTCTATTTGCAAACGGCTGCCGGGGGCCCAAGGCGCGCCTCGCCACTCGATCTTGCGGTAGGCGTCGGAGAAACGGTGCCAACGACTGATGTCCGAAAAAATTCTCCATGCCATGCCGCAGTCGGCTTTGGTGGACCGGGCATACTCCACGCGCACGATGTCGGGCTTCGGACGCGTATCACACACGATTGGCCTGAGGCCTGGGGCGGGCCCTGATGGATGATTCATTCTAAGAAAACACCTTTCAATAAAAATTTCGATGGACGAGCACAGCGGGGAGTCCCAAGACACAGCAAGGGGCCGAGGTAAGCGGTCGTTCTAACCGCCTGTGGACCTCCTGAGCATTAGCCCTGGAAATCCACAGGCGGAGGGCTTACAATCATTACGTTAACACTGTTATGTTAACGATGTCAACATAATTGTATCGTTTTAGTAGGGAGTTTTTAAGGGGGCTAATGTCGCGTCACATCGATC
>Ga0137390_10006197_pt1 | contig 10166 bp, 9 predicted proteins | sample 15con2h24AmetaG_FD_104937 | JGI IMG/M metagenome (GOLD analysis project Ga0137390, IMG submission 104937) | Vadose zone soil microbial communities from Angelo Coast Range Reserve, California, USA - 15con2h2.4A metaG | ecosystem: Environmental > Terrestrial > Soil > Vadose zone > Saprolite... | reverse complement strand
GCTTGGCTTCGCCCGAGGACATCTGCGCGACCGGGCGCCCGGCAAGGTGCGCGATTCCCAGGCCGGCGAGCGCCGCGTCCGCCTTTTCGAGCAGAGCGGGATTAGGCGCGTGATGCGGGAAAATGCGCGTGCTGTTGAAAAAACCGGAGAGAACCACGTCGCGGCCGGTCGCATCGCTGGTGCAGGATGCCAGCAGATCGGGAGAGACGATGCCCAGCAGCGAGCGCAGCTCAAAAACGTTTCAGCGCTCGCGACCGAAAATCGAGATGGAGGAGCCTTCGTTCGCGACCGGATAGCATTCCCGCGTGATGGTTTTGATCAGCGTGGACTTGCCACAGCCATTCGGGCCGAGAATGCAAACATGTTCGCCAGCCTCCACGCGCAGGGTGATGTCTTGCAGCGCCGTAAACTCTCCCCGCATCACGTAGATGTACTGGTATGCCGCCATACTATTGATTTCCTTATGTTTTTTAACGCAATTTTGAACTGTGCAGTAACTGTATATATCTTCTCAGCCAAGCCATAACCTACACGTTCTCGATGGCGTTGTACAGCCGGGCAAGAATCGGCGTAGGGGGCTGAGGGATGACCGCCCCCTACGCCTGGTGGAAAGTGGCTCAGAAGCACTAACGATGTTAAGCCGCACATGGCTCCTCGATTTTCCCGGCGGTGCTGGCACTGAATTTATGGATGAAATCAGCGGCCTTCTGCGCGTGCGCGGCGGCGGTAAAAATCGCGCGGCTGTCGTTCTGCAAAACTTCCAGCCAGTTGGCGATATAGGCGGCGTGATCTTCGCGGGGCTCCAGGGCCAGTTCAAGATCGGCGCACAGGAAGGCTGCGCCTAATTCGGCAACCAATTCTTCCTGGGCATAGGCGTTGCTGCCGAAGCGGTGGCCGCCGAAGTCGCGGTCAAGGCGGCTCTTGCAGCTTGTCCAATGGGTGAGCTCGTGCGCGAGCGTTGAATAATAGCTATCGACATCGCGGAAGGATTCAAACGGCGGCATCTGCACGGCGTCGGCCGAGAGGCTGTAATAGGCGCGCGTTCCGCTGTGGACGATTTTTGCGCCTGTGGCATGAAGGAATTTCTCGGCATGATCGATGCGGGCCACGGGGTCGAGCGTGGATTCTGCCTTCGCGTAGTAGATTTCCGGCAAGCCGTCGATCTGTTCGACGTTGAAGACGGTGTAACCCTTCATGTAGGGGATTTCGCGCTCGACATCCTCGCCGGTCTTGTCGTCGTGCTCGGTGCGGGTGATGCTGTTGGCATAGACGACGAGGGAGCCTTTCTCGCCTTTGCGGACGTGCGCGTCGAGTTCGAGGGCCTGACGGAAGGTCATCCAGATGGGAGCCACGAAATTCTGGACCGTCGCGGACATCCAGAGGGAGAGAATGTTGATTCCGCTGTAGGGCTGGCCGTTGTGCCGCAGCGGGCGGGTAATCCGGCCGGCGGCGTGTTCGGCGTTCCATGGTTTCACCCACGGGCGCACGCCCTTTTCGAGGTCGGCCACGATGTGGGCCGTGATGCGCGTGTAAACGTCCTGACGTTCTGTTGTGTCTGTTTTCTGCATTGTTGTTTCCTCCATTAAAAGTTTTTTCTTTCCGAAATCCTTCGGAATGGAGGCCAGCTTTAAGAGCCGAGCGGACCAGTCACAGGGCGGAGGCACAGCCGGAGTTCATCGCAGACCCTTGACGGGGAGCACGGCTCTGGGAAAAGGCCGGAAAGAGTCCGAGGGATGCAGGAAGAGGAGAAAAAACGGGTGGAGGAGAAGATTTAAGAAAGAGAAGAACGAGAAGAAGCAAAAGGACGGAAAGGACGAAGAGGGCGACAGCGGTGAGGACGAGGAGTGTGATGATGCCGATGGTCATGATGACCACGATGGCCATGATGATGGCGCCGGCGACGGCGGTGGCGCGGCGCGGCGGTGGTGGGAGCGGGCGTGGTGGTGATGGGAGCGGGAGTGGCGGTGGGCGTGGTCGTGAAGGTGGATGCAGTGGTGATGCTGCTGGTGGTAACGGTTCGATTGACCCGCCCGTCAGATCATTCAGGATGTCTTGAGGGAATCATCCGCATCGGAGATATTCGCGTCACTTTGTCGTAGCTGCGACCGTCAGGATCTGTTTCTCGATGGAGGCACGCATTTCCTTGGGGAGCAGGTCCGCCTGTTCGAGTTTTTTCCAGCTCGCGACGGTACGCTCCGCGGTCTCGACGGCAATCTGCCAGAGCATGCTTGCGGGAATTCTTGCCGTGTCGGCAAAGCTCCGCATCTGGTCGGTTGTGATTCCGTCAAGACTGCGGGTGCCGCCGAAGTTCAGGGCAAGGGTGTCGCCGGGAATGTAGGGGAGCGTTGCCACAAAATCGTAGGCCGGTGACAAAACGGGCTTGCGCCTATCGGGGTACAGAAGGGACCAGTTCTTGAGATGCATGTCGGCATTGCCGATCAGCACGGAGAAAATGAGCCGCCGGACAAACTCGTAGGTGGATTCCTCGCCGGTTTCCGCCCATAGAACGGAAGCGATATTGGCATAGCTGCGGTGGCCGTACTTGTCATCGGGATAGACGCCGAACACCTGCGCAAAATCCTCCATGTGAACGGGGTCGCCGCCGGGGACGCGGTCGAACCGCTGCACGGCAAGCGCAGTGCCTCCCGTCGTCCGGGTTTCTTCCGGCAGTCCCTTTATGTTTGCCATATCGATCAGGCGGTTGGGCGGCACAGCAATGCCGACGCGACGCGCCAGCTCAAGCATGACGAATTCGTTTTCAGGGACGGCGGGAAAACGGGCAGAGGGAAGTTTGACAATCCAGGACCCTCCCATGCCGCCGGCGGGAACGGTGAGACCGCCGGATGCTTCCATGACGGCGGAAAATTTTAACTGCACACCGGCGAGAGAAAACCGCAGCGCGGCTTCGGGGGGACGATCATCATGATCGCCATGGGCATCATCGTGATGAGCATCGCCTTTCTGCGCATCGCCCTCAAGCGGGCTGATGACAAGCGCGCCGGGCAGGTCGGCGCCCAGGACGGCGAGCAGAAAGAATTCACGCTCGGGCTTGACCTCGGCCAGCTTTGCCAGATATGTGCGCAGATGCCCTTCGGGAAGCAGGTTCGAAAAGAAGGGCGGTACGCGACGAGGAACCGGACGTAAAGCTGTGACGAGCCCGCCGGTGCCGCTTTTGAAAGACAGGCTGAGGGTCGGGCGGTTCGGGTCGTCGATGTAATCCTGCTCGAACGCAAAGATCTGCCGTTCGCCGGCCAGACGGTTGATGATACCGATTTGCCGCCCGTGCAGGCGTACGGCGAGCGTGTTGAGTTTTTTCGTATCAAACTTCATCTTTGCGCTCCGGCGTTTTCTGCTCGTCGTCGGCGTCACCATAGAGAGGGCGCTCTTCACTCTCGCCCTGCTGGTCGTGCCGGAGATGGTCGCGGATGAGCGACTGCACGGCCGGAACGAGGGCGCGGGGGACCATGAGGAGGTCGCGGTCGAGGATACGGACGAGTTCGAGGAGGGTGTCGTAGCGCGGCACAATCTTGCCGGACTCGATGCCGGAGATGTGCATCTGGGGCAAACCGAGACGGCTTCCCAACTCCCTCTGGCTCCAGCCGCGGCCGACGCGCGCATCCTTCAGCTCCCGGCGCATGTCCTCCGGAAGGCCCTCTGGACGCAGCGGTTTGATATGCTTTGTTATATTTTTCCTCATGCTTGATATAATATAGCACATCAAGCGCCAATGCAAGTCTATAGGTTAAATTATATCATTTCGACTGTTTGATATAACATAACATATCAACGGTGGCAAAGCGACGGTCGCGCGGGCCACTACCAGACTGCCGGAAACTCCTCTATCGCGAAGTCGATGAATCTGAATTCTTCCGGGTCATCGAGGGAAAATATCGAGGGGTCTGTGAGGTGGAGAATGCCGGCCTCGCGAAAAGCGGTCAGTGCTTTCCTGATGTGGTGGGGACGAGATTCGATGAAGAGGTCTCCAAGTTTCATGGGGACGCCTTCGATGTATTCCATGGCATAGCAGCAATCGAGTATGTAGCGGTCGGCGACACTTCCGGCAGGGCCGGTGACGTTCTCAACCACACAGCGGCGGAAGGATTGAGCTATGTGGTTGCGCAGGAAGGGATGCTGTGCCGCACAGTCATAAGCTTTACATTCCGACATGCAGGTTTTGCGGCGCCGCTCATCGTCTTCCGGACGGGTCAAGCCCTGTGTGATATTCGTGGGATGCCGGCCGCTGATGAACTGCTTGGAGACGAGCTTGGACTTGGGCGGCCTGAAAATGTCGGCGTAGGCTCCGGATGCGATTATGTCTTTGGTCCTCAGGATCATGGTTCTTCCTGATAGGTCAGATCCATCCTTTTGGAAAGCGCGCATAGTTGTACTCGTCGATGAGCTTAACGACGGTCTTACTGGTGTCCTCGATGTGTACGTTGGCCATTGTTCGCGCCAGGCCTCTGATTTTGACGAGGAATCGCAGGTATTTCGCAGCTGGGTCGGCCGAGTAACGGCAGTCGTACGCGTTTGCGATTTTAAGATCCCAAAGCGGAAAGAAACGGGGCGCGAGGAGATGGAGTGCCTTCGCCACGGCTAACAGCCTACCACTGTGGGGTCAAGGAAAGATTCTCTACCGCATGTCTAGGCAGCGCGCCAGGACGACAAGCAAGTCAGTGTTCATGACAGGGGCCTTGAAAAGTGGGCGTATATCGAGAATACTCTTAACTGGGGCGTCATTTCTAGTGAAGGCGTCATAGTTCTCAGGTGGGCCATGTCTAGTTTTCCGGAGATAAAATCTTGGCTCACAGTGACTGTCCAAACGGATGCTGGAGGACGATACCAGCATGCCTTGGGACAGGAAAATGGGGCTAAGCGGTCCACAGTTCTTCCGCGCCTGCAGGTCTTGGTTTCGAGCGCTCACGAAGATGCTCGCAATAGGCTGCGCCGCCTGGCGAACGGTTCCCTGGACCCTCTAGGTGCGCCAAGTCCGAAGGACCCTGCGGACGGATACCCAGAGCGCCTGCACATTCAGACGCTCAAAGGCTACTTCGGCGAAATCGTCGCAGGTGCGGTCGCTGAGAACCTTTGTCCATTTGGTAAGGAATGGAAGGTGCCAGCGTATCTATTTCGCTTCCATCTCGTGGAGTTCCAACAACTCGCTATGATGAATCAAACAGGTGCGAGCGCAAAGTTACGGCCTGGCCGCACCGGAGACGATTGCCTGGCATTCCTCCGGGACAGTAACGGCGATATTGTGGCGGTTCTTTTTTGCGAAGCGAAGTGTACGTCTGACCATGACTCTGGACTGATCGGTGATGCACACGAGAAATCGAGTTTGCCTAACCTCCTGCCGGTCGATCTTCTTCAGGTGATCGAGGTTCTGGAAGATTCGACTGATCCCGCCGCCGCGGGGTGGGTGGAGGCTCTTCGCAGCCTCAACTTTAAGGGTCCGACTCCGGCTGCACCCTATGAGCGGTTCGACCAAGTCACTTATGTATGCGGACAGAAGCCAGTTCGCGTGAAGACCTGGATTCCGTCAGGAAACCCTCACCCTAAGTACACTGGCGGGCGCCGCCTTCATGTAGCTGAGATTCAGCTGAGTGATGTAGAGGAATTGGTCAAAAAGGTTTACGGTGTGGTGTAGCAGCTATGGCTAAAGAGAGCGAAGTTCTGGGTCTTGCTCGCGCCTTGAGCGAACGAATGGCTGGGGGAGCCCTCACGCCGGCTTTCGCAAAACTCTACAGTCAACACACGCGGCTGGATGCAGGGCAGCCAGGACTCAGGCAGTGGCGCACGAGTGAAGCAGCAAACCGTCTTGACGATGCTGTGAGGCTTGTCGATGCAGCTTTGTATCAGAGGAGTGCCGGCGACGAGAAGTGGGTCGAAGCGATGCTTCGTGCGGCTGAGGTTATGGAGTGGCTATCCCATCCAGTGCTCAATCCCGAGCGCCTCCCGATGCGTCTGCTGGCGGCCTCGGCGTATCAGCTCGCCGGTTATCCCGCGCGCGCGGCCGGGTTGCTAAACATCGCAAGCGAGTCGACTTTAGAGTCAGACACGCTACGTTCGCTCTTGAGTGGGGACTTTCCGTCTCTGCTCAGGTCGCTGATGAGTCGGTGGGCAACGAATCCGAGGCGTCCCACGGATTCTGTGCGTGTCGAGTGGTTGGATGAAGAGCAATCGGCGGTGCAGCTCCGCAAACTGGTAGAGGACGAAACTGCGAGCGCCCTTGGCATCCTGTGCGCCTCCATGCGCTGGGGAAACGACGATCACATTGTTGCAGCTCTGGAAAAACTTGGAGCGGTGTCCCAAGTCATGCTCAACGGTCACGATCGATATTCGTGGCTGCTCGCCAAGCTCGTTACCGAAACTTGCGCGACCTTCGTCGAAACCTCTCTTCGCAAATGCCTTGCTTGGTTGCCTCCTGAACTCGATGAGTCAGGAGGAGGGGCCGTGGAGCGGTATCTCCGTCAGGCGTACCAAGCGTGCAAGACACAGGCATGGCCGTCGCAAAGAAATGGAATCGAGCGCCTGAAGGAGGGTAATTCGTTCGTATTGTGCACTCCAACCGGCTCAGGTAAGACGACTGTCGCTGAGATTGCAATATTGCAGCGCCTTTTTTCGTCTGACGTAACGAATTCGCCCTTTGAGATCGCGCCTCTCGTCATGTATCTGGTGCCGAAGCGTGCGCTTGCGGCGGAGGTAGAGGCGAAGTTGCTTAGGACGATTGGTCCTCTTAGCAAGGACCGCGTTGTGATCACGGGTCTCTACGGGGGAATCGACTGGGGACCGACGGATGCATGGCTTACCAGTGATGACAAAACGGTTCTTATCTGCACTTACGAGAAGGCAGAAGCCCTTATCCGATTCCTTGGGCCGCTTTTTTTGGCCAGATTGTCGCTTGTTGTTCTGGACGAAGCACACATGGTTCAGTTCGATGGCAGCATGGAAAATCTGCGAAATGCAGAGAGTCGGTCTTTGCGTCTTGAGTCGCTAATTGCGCGGTTATTTGTTCATGTCCCGCCACAGCAAAGCCATGTTATCGCTTTATCTGCTGTTGCGGCTGGCATGGAGAGCACACTCGCCAAGTGGATTACCGGAGATGAATCAGCCAGTCCTGCCAAGACGCTGTATCGGAGCACGCGTCAGCTCATCGGACGTTTGCAGTGCAAGGCGCACAGAGCTTTCGATATTCGCTACGACCTGCTTGACCGGGCAAGTCTTCGTTTCACGGAAACTGGAGAGGGTGGAACGCCTTTTATCCCGAGTCCGTTCCCGCCGCACCCGGCTGCACCTTCGTTCGATGCGTCGGGACCCGAGAAGCGGCTGCGTCCGTATCTCTTCTGGGCCGCAATGCACTTGGTCGCGCCAGTCGAGGCAGGTCGACGGCACGCGGTGCTCGTGTCTATCCCGCAGCGGATCGGGGGCTATGCAGAGGATCTCCTGAACCTGATCGAGGACGACTGGGCGGACGTTGAGATGCCTGTGGTGTTTGAGCCCCCAGCTGATCCCGAAAAGAGGGACAAGTGGGAGCGATGTCTCCTGGCCTGTGAGGATTATTTCGGGAAAAGCTCACGGGAGTACCGACTGCTTCAAAAAGGAATTGTCGCCCATCACGGAAAGATGCCCGGACTCATGGCACGGCTTCTTGTTCAATTGGTCGATGAGGGCGTCGTGCATCTTATCCTTGCAACATCGACGCTGTCTGAAGGCGTCAATCTACCGTTTGAGGTGGTCTTGTTACCAACTCTGCGGCGAGGCAAGGACTGGATGACCCCGCATGAATTCGCAAATCTTGCGGGAAGAGCAGGGAGGCCTGGATACGGCACCGAGGGGAGATGTCTCGTTCTGTTACCCGTTGATCCGAAAGACTGGAGTGGAAATCAGCTCGTGCAGAAATATGAGGAGCTGATTAAAAGACTCGAAATATCGCATGACGCGCCAGACAACTCGACAGGTGGTCGAAGCGCATTGGCTGAGCTGGTGCTCTTCGGAGAGGCGTTGGGTGGAAGTTTGCTCCCGGTAGGATAAGTGAGTCAAGAAAAATGGTCAGGGCCGTACTGAGCGCCCTTGTCGATGTGGGTCTGGATGTTCCTGAAACAATGGTGCGGGCGGTGGGAGTCGAACCCACATGAGGAAAAATCCCCGGAGGATTTTCATGCCGTCTGCGGCTTTCGCCGCCCGGACGCGGTGCTTCGAGAGCGTTCACGCCCGGTTTGCGGTCTGGACTATCCCTTCACCCTCCCCCGGAAGATCCGGGGCTTAGGCGCTGCCCGTCTAGTCTCTACACCTTCCCGGCTGGTTGCTCCGGGCTTGGCTCGGGATTGCCATTACAGGTTTCCCCGAATTTGGGCAGTTCTGCATCGCCGGTTTCCCGGCGAGCACTCAAGTTTCGCTCAAGTCCTCAGCGTCTGCCATTCCGCCACGCCCGCATGGGTGGCTACAGCTGTCTATCATACAAGCAGCGAAACGGAATTTACACGTCAGTTTCCGGAGGCGATGGTCGTGGCCGGTTTTTTGTCCTTGTTTGTGTTCCGGGCTGGTTCTTGATTATTTTCTTGGGCTTTGGCCTCATGATGTTGATCGCGGCGGCGTCAAGGTTCGTCTTGATGTGCGCCGCGTAATACTTCTCGATCATCTCGACGCTGGTGCGGCAGTTTTTGGCGATCTGATAGATGTCGGCGCCTTCCATCAGGCGGAAACATATATATGTGTGCCGCAGGCTGTAGGCCGTTCGAGGTTGGCCTTCACGGTCGAACCTGAGATTTTCTTCGTTCAGGATGGCGGTGAAAAGCTCGCGCTGCCACTTCGGAAAAATGAGGTCTGTCGGTTGCGGAAGGCGCATTTCTTCGGACCCGTTCTTCATGGTGTTTGGTGCGTTCTCATCCTTGCCCGCATCGTCTACGTGTGCCGGACGAAGTCTGGCCTTCAGTCTCTCAAAGGGGCGCACAGCGCCGGTCATGCTCTTGCAATAGCCGACACCGCGCTTGCCGCGCACTTCGATCTCAAGAATCGTTTGACCGCTCCCTTCGTCCGCGACGATTGTCACATCCCGGAATTGAAGGCGCCGTGCTTCGTCAGGCCGGAGGCCGGTGTTGGCCGAGAACAGGACGTAGTCGTGAAGTTGTTCTGATTCCCATTTGAAGCGCGCCTGCTTCGGCGCGTGCGCGCGCTTTCTTGTGGCCTCATAGAGCTTCTTGTATTCCTCGGGAGAGAACCACGCCCGGTGCGAGATTTTTGGCGATGATCTGTACGGCTCGGAAAGATCGGGAAGGTGGTCGAGCCATCCCTGGCGGACGGCGGTTTTCAGCGTCTGCCGCAGAGTCACGATCTCCTGGTGCATGGTGTTGTGGGCGGGCGGCTTGCCGCGCTTCGCCACCGCTTCATTGTGGCGGTGAATGCGGTAGTCCTGGACCTTGCCGGCGGTGATTTCTGAAAGACCCATGTGGCCGAAGAACGGCACCAGGTGCACCTGCGACCGCCAGTGCTGGCATTTGACGTAGATTCTGCTGCGCTCGCCCTGCGTGATGATGTCGTATTCCCGCAGATACTGTTCCGATGCTTCTAGGAATGTTTTTTCCGTTTTGATTTCTCCGGAGCGGAGTTTTCCGCGGAGTTGCAGATACCAATCCTCCGCGATCTCCTTGGCTTTGGAGAGGCTGTCTTCTTTCGTGCTCGTCCGGCGGTTCTTGCCGCCGAGGTAGCTGGAGCATTGCCAGCAGCCGCTGTTCGGACGTTTGTAAACGTGAACCTTGCCGCCGAGGATGGTGTATTGTTCCGGCATCGAGGATGCCTCCAACTCCTTCAAAAATCGCTAAGTGTGAAAGAGTTGTGTAAGGCTATTCCGGACCATGGACTATGTCAGTATCTATTTTATTTACTTGCACTTGGACAGATGCTGAGAATTACTTGTTACGATTGTAAGTCCTCTGCGTCTGCCATTCCGCCACCCGGGCGCTGGCCGTACAAAGTTAACGAATCGAAAGAGTTAGTGCAATACTGGTGCCGGCGCGGCGGGCTATGAGCGAAAGAGTAGTGCTGATCACGGGGCAAAAGGGGGCCTAGGCTCCTTTGTCACGGAGCGGTTTCTGGCGAGCGGCGCGACGGTTGTCGGGGTGTCGCGCAGCATCTCGCAGCAAGATTTCCCGCGCCCTAATTTCGAGGCGCTC
>Ga0137390_10006190_pt1 | contig 10172 bp, 9 predicted proteins | sample 15con2h24AmetaG_FD_104937 | JGI IMG/M metagenome (GOLD analysis project Ga0137390, IMG submission 104937) | Vadose zone soil microbial communities from Angelo Coast Range Reserve, California, USA - 15con2h2.4A metaG | ecosystem: Environmental > Terrestrial > Soil > Vadose zone > Saprolite... | reverse complement strand
GCGAGCGTGGCCACGTCGGCTTCGATCTTCAGGCCCTCGTGAATCGGCGCGTCGAGCGCCCGGGTCACCGCGGAGCGCGCCAGCGCCAGCACCGGTAGGCTGTAGCCGGTCAGCTCGCGGGCGAAGCTCAGGCCGGCTTCGATCGGGTCGCCGTCGATCAATCGATGCGCGAGGCCGATGCGCAGCGCCTCTTCGGCACCGACGGTGCGCCCGGTCAGGATCAGCTCGAGCGCACGCGCCTCGCCGACGACGCGCGGCAGGCGCTGGGTGCCGCCATAGCCGGGGATCATGCCCAGCTTGATCTCGGGGAATCCCAGTTTGGCGTTCGCCGTGGCGAGGCGAAAGGTCGCCGCCAGGGCGAGCTCGAGCCCGCCGCCGAACGCGTAGCCGTTGATGACGGCAATCGACGCGATCGGAAGCGCCTCGAGCTTCGAAAATATTTCTTGGCCGCGTCGGAGACTGTGCCTGTGCGCGGCGGGGTCCCGGCCGCGAAGCTCCTTGACGTCGGCGCCGGCGCAGAACGCCTTGGTCCCGGCGCCGGTGATCACCAGGGCACGCGCGCCCATCTTCCCTACCGCGTCGAACGCGTCGGCAATCTCCTCGAGAAAAGTGAAGGACAGCGCATTGAGCACTTCCTGGCGATCGAGCACGAGGACGGCAACTTCGTCGCGGCGCGTGAGGCTCAAGGGCATCAGGCCATCTCCTTGGCGCGCCATCGCACCGGCGTGGGCTCAAGCTCGCCGCGCCGGATCATGGCGACCAGCTCGCGTTTGAGGATCTTGCCGCTCGCGGTCAGCGGCAAGGTCTCGACGCGCAGAAAATATTCCGGCATGTCGGATTTCGACAGGCCTTCCGCGGCCAGGTGCGCGAGCAGCGCATCCGGCGCGATCGCGCCGATCACCGCGATGCAGGCGCGCTCCCCGAGCCGGTCGTCCGCGATCGGCACGCAGGCCGCGCGCTCGACCGCGGCATGGCGCAGCGCCAGCGCTTCGATGTGGGCCGGATAGATGTTGTGCCCGCCGCGGATGATCAGATCCTTGAGGCGGCCGACGATTTTCAGGTTGCCGGCCTCATCGAGCACGCCGAGGTCGCCGGACAGGAACCAGCCGTTGCGGTTGAAGCTTGCGGCGGTCGCCGGCTGGTTGCCGTAATAGCCGAGCATCAGCGCGGCGCCGCGCCCGCCGATCTCGCCGAGCGTGCCGCACGGCACGTCGCGATCGGAATTCTCCGGATCGAACAGACGGACCTCGTAGGCCTGGCCGCCGCGCCCGCAGGTATCGACGATGGTCGCGCGACCGTCGTCCGGGTGCGTGTATTGATGCGAGGAATTCTCGGTCATGCCGTAGATGTTCTGCGGCTTGATGCCCTGCTCCAGAAACGCCTCGGCGACCGATGGCGGGATCGGCGCGCCCGCCATGTAGAACACCTCGACCGAACCGATGCGCTCGAGCCCGCGGCGGCGCTGCTCGGCAATGATGTCCATCGCGTGGGTGGGGACCCCCATGACGTAGGTCGCGCCGGTCTCGACGATCCAGTCGATGCCGTGGCGGCCCGCCGGCGGATCGTTGACGATCAGCTCGCAGCCGGCAAGCAGCCATTGCGCCGCCGCCACCCAGGCGATGTGGTGCGACAGCGGGCTCAGCGTCAGCAGCTTGGTGTGCGGCCCATGCCCCCAATCGCGGACCATCTCGCGAGCGTTGGCGAACAGCGTGTTGTCGGAATGCATGACGCATTTCGGGACGCCGGTCGTGCCGGAGGTGAATGCGAGGTATGAAACCTTGTCCGGATCCGAGATCGCCTCGCCGGTCGCGGGTCCGGTCGCGGGAAAATCCGGCAGCATGTAGACGCGCTTGAGCGAGGTTGCCCGCGCAAGCACCGCGGCGAGATCCGCGGGCTCGCGGCCGGCACCGAGCCCCGGCTCGGTGATCAAGGCGCTCGCCTTCAAATAGTCGATGAGCTGCGCGACTTCGGACGGCGTGTAGGCCCGGTGCAAGGACGGATTGCAGGCATAGCCCTGGCGCGAGCAGGCCAGAAAGGCGATGACGGCCTCGATGCGGCTGGAAAGCCAAATCGACACGCGGTCGCCGCCCGCGAGCCCTTGCGCGGCGAGATCGGCGGCAACGCCGTCGACCCACGCCAGTATCTCGGACCAGGTCAGCCGATACCGGCTGTCGCGCAGGGCCGGTACCTGCGGACGCTCGCCGGCATGGCGGAAGAGCAGCGAATAGAACGTATCCTCCCGCCACAGGCTTTCGGCGTAATAGCGCCGCGCCGCCGCGGGGTGATGGAGGGTCAGGAACGGCCGCATCTTTATCTGCCGAATTGCGCCGGGTCGGGCTTTCGCTTCTGGGCGAAGGCCTTGGCAAGCTCCTGGCTTTCTTCCGTCTCCAAGTACGCGCGCAACAGCAAATCATGGGCCATCCGCGAGAGCCCGGCTACGCCGCCGTGGCGGGCGTTGAAGGCGGCCTTGATCGAGGCCAGCGCAAACGCTCCCCGCTCGGCGATCTCGAGCGCCATGGCCCGGGTCTCCTCGCGCAGCCGAGCGTCCGGGACCACGCGGTTGATGAGCCCGAGCTGCAGCGCCTCGCGCGCGGAGATCTTCGGATTGCAGAACCAGATTTCCTTGGCTTTCTTCTTGCCGACGAGATCCTCCAGGTACCAGGTGCCGTAGCCGGCGTCGAAGGAGCCCATCATCGGCCCGACCTGGCGGAACACGGCGCTTTCCTTGGCGATGGTGAGATCGCACAGCATCTGCAGCACGTTGCCGCCGCCGACGGCAAACCCATTGACCGAGGCGATGACCGGCTTCTGCAGGCGCTCGATCGATTCGTAGACTTCCAGCGTCGGCAGGGTGCCGGCGTAAAGAATGGTGTCCTCGAGCCCGTCCTTGCGCCCGCCGATGCAGAAGAACCGCTCGCCGGCTCCGGTGATCACCAGCACCCGGGTGCGCGTCTCACGCCGGATCGCATTGATGCAATCGCGCAGCTCGTGACACATGGTCGCGTTGAACATGTTGCCGTCGTCGGGGCGATTGAGCGTGATGGTGCCGACCGGCCCGTCTTCGTCATAGAGGATGGTTTGGTAGCCCAAGTGTCTCTCCCTGGATCATCGGCCGACATGATCTCGCGAGCAGGCATCCGGATCGCCTCGATTCTGCCGGCTCCAACGCGCGCCTCGAAGCTAGCGGTTGAGCGATCGTCTCATGAACCCGAGCAGCCCCTGGGGCATGAAGATGACCATTGCGATGAAGATGAGCCCTACCGGAATCAGGTAGTACTCGGTGAAAAAGCGCGAGAATCCTTCGCGCAGCAGCAGGAAGAACGCCGCTCCCACGATGGGTCCCACCAGCGTACCGATCCCGCCCATGACGTTGAAGATTACCACTTCGCCCGAGACCAGGAAGAACACGAAATCGGGCGCTGCGAACCGGTTCTGGATGGCGTAGAGCACCCCGGCGAGCCCCGCGAACAACCCCGAGAGCATCACCGCCACGATCTTGTAGCGCTCGACAGGATAGCCGATCGCCCGGGTCCGTGCCTCGTTCTCGCGGATCGACTGCAGCACCATCCCGAACGGCGACTGGGTGATGCGCCGCAGCACGAGGTACGACAGGGTCACCACCGCGAGCACAAACCAGTGCAGCGTCTCCGAAGTGAATGGGACCGAGAAGAGCCCGGGAACGGCCAGTGCCGGACGGCGGAAGGTCAGTCCGTTCTCGCCGCCTGTCACTTCCGTCCAGGTGAAGATGATCACGTAGAAGATCTGCGAGAAGATCAAGGTCGTGATCGCGAAATAGATGTCGCGAAGACGCGTGGAGAAATAGGCGACGAAGGCCGCGACCGCGGCAGCGGCGACGAGCCCGAACAGGAACGCCATCCATAGATTGGGCGGGCTGGTCCACAGCAGGGCCGCCGCGGCGCCGTAGATCCCCAGGCCGAAGAAGGCCGAATGTCCGAACGATACCATGCCCGTGTAACCGATCAGGAGATCGGAGGACATGGCAAGCAGTCCCCAGATCAGGATCTCGGTCAGGAACTGGCGCCAGAATTCCGGCAACGCGAGCGGCGCCGCGATCAGCAGCGCCAGGACGGCGGAGAACACCATCCAATAGCCAACGAGGTGGCGCGCGGTCATTTGGGTGTCGGAACGAAGAGGCCCGTGGGCCGGAAAAGTAGCGTCAGGATCAGCACGACGAAGGAGAAGATCACGGCCTGGGCCGGGCTCACCCAGATCGAGGCGTAGGATTCCAACAGGCTGATGAAGATCGAGGCGGCGATGGATCCTCCGAGGTTGCCCATCCCGCCGACCACGACGACGATGAATGCCTTGAGCACCCAGTCGACCCCCATGGCATGGTTGACGCCGACCAGCGGCCCAAACAGCACGCCGCTGGCGGCGGCCATTCCGGCGCCGATGGCGAACACCGCGGTAAGGACCTGCGGCACCGGGATGCCCATGGCCTGCGCCATGACGCGGTCCTGGGTCGTGGCGCGGATCCAGATGCCGTACGTGCCGAATTTCAGGAACAGCCACAGCGCACCGATGATGGCGGCCGAGAGCAGCGCGATCACCAGCCGGTACCACGGATAATCGAGATAGAACAGCGTGAAATACCCGCTGAAGGGCTCTTGGATCTTGCGCGCCACCGGACCGAACTGCCAGAGCGCGTAGTTCTGCAGCACCAGGGAGATGCCGAAGGTGGCCAGGATGGTCGTCAAGGGATCGCGGCCGAGCAACGGGCGCAGAGCGACGACATGAATGCCGGCGCCGAGCAGCGCGATGACGAGTGTGGCGATCACGAGCGCAAGCCAGAAGTTGCCGGTGGCCGTCAATACGATCACGCCCACATAGGCGCCCAGCATGAACAGCTCGCCGTGGGCGAAGTTCACCACGTCCATGATGCCGAAGATCAGCGTCAGGCCGGAGGCCACCAGAGCCAAAATCATGCCGGCGACGATGCCGTTGACCGTCTGGATCAGCAGCTGATCGAGCGGAATGGCCTGAAGCAGCTGGTCGATGGCCATGTTACACGCCCAAATACTGGTGGATCACCGCGTCGTTCACCCGCAGCTGCGAGGCTAGGGCGTGGTGGCGGACGGCGCCCTTCTCCATGATGTAGACCCGCCGGCTCGCGTCGAGCGTCAGCGGCACGTTCTGCTCCACGAGCAGGATTGCCACGCCCTCCCGGTGGAGAGCGTCGATGATCTGGCGGATCTGGGACACCATGCGCGGCATCAGCCCTTCAGTCGGCTCGTCCAGCAGGATGATTTTCGGCTCGAGCATCATCGCGCGAGCGATCGCGAGCATCTGCTGCTCGCCGCCCGAAAGCGTGCCGCCGGCTTGATTGCGCCGTTCCGCCAGCATCGGGAAAAACGCGTAGATCTTGTCCAGGAGCTCCTTCTTCCTGGCCTCGGTCACCGCGCGGCGGTCGAGGCCGGTGCGGAGATTCTCCATGACGGTCAGAAGGCGAAAGATCCGTCGATCCTCGGGAACGTAACCGATGCCCAGCCGGGCTATCCGGTGCGCCGGAAAATCGGTGATGGTGCAGCCTTCGAGCAGCGTTCTGCCCCGGCTCGGCCGTACGAGGCCCATGATGGTTTTCAGCGTCGTGCTTTTGCCGACGCCGTTGCGCCCGAGCAGGCCCACGACCTCTCCTCTGCCGACTTCGAGGGACACGCCATTGAGAATATGGCTCTTGCCATAATAGGTGTGGATGTCGTCAACCGTGATGAGGGGCTGCGGGGGAGTGTCGCTCATGTCTTGAGATAGACCTCCAGCACCCTGGGATTCCGCTGGATCTCGGCCGGCGTACCCTCGGCCAGAATCGCACCGTAGTGAAACACGGTGATGCGATGGGCGAGTTCCATCACCACTTGCATGTCGTGCTCGACGATCAGGATCGTCAGATCTTTGGCGATGCGACGGACCAGGGCCATGGTGTCGTGGGTCTCGGCCGCGCTCATGCCCGCGGTCGGCTCGTCCAGGCACAGCAGTTGCGGCTCGGTCGCCAGCGCGATGGCGATCTCGAGATTGCGCTGCTCGCCGTGGGAAAGATTGGCGGCGATTTCGTCCGCCTTGCCTTGCAAGCCGACGGCCTCCAGTACCGCTTCGGCCTTCTCGATGATGTCGCGATAGGCGCGGTGGTGGGTCAGCAGGCTCCAGCCGTGCCGGCGCGACTGAGCAGCGATGCGGACGTTCTCGAAGGTGGTGGCGCTGGGGAGAATGTTGGTGATCTGATACGACCGGGCGATGCCTTTCTGTGAGATCCGGTTCGATGGAAGCCCGGTGATGTCCTCATCCTGGAACAAGATGCGCCCCGAAAGCGGGCGCAGGACGCCGGTCAGGCAATTGAAGAAGGTGCTCTTGCCCGCGCCGTTCGGCCCGATGATCGCCCGGATCTCGCCGCGGCGCACTTCGAAGTTGACATTGTTCAGCGCGGCCAGGCCTCCGAAGCGGACGGTCAGATCTTGGGTCCGCAACAGAGCGGCGCCCTCCCGGCCGGCGTTTGCCGGGAAAGGCGCCTCGATGGAGAGGCGGGCAGCCACTTAGGTGGAAGCGAACGTGCAGGCCGGCGGGAAGACCGTTTTGTCCTTCGCGACCACTTCGATGATCCGGTGCTTGCCGTCCTTGATGTCGAAGATGAACTCGCGGAGGAAGGCCTGGTGGTCGTCCTTGCGGAGAAGCTTGTCTCCCTGCGGAAAGTCGTCCCCCTCCTTCATCTCCAGCCCCTCCAGCGCCTCGATCAGCTTCGGCGTATCCTCGCGGCCGCGGAACCCCGATTTCTCCATGCCGATCTTGAGGGCATTCATCGCCTCGAAGTTCGACTGGACGTAGCGGTCGGGCAGCGGACCGGACGGATCGATCTGCTTGAGCCGGGCGACGGCATCGTCGAAGAACTTCTTGTGGGCGGAGGTATTGAGCGGTGCATCGAAGACCGGGACGTAGCGATTGATGCCGACGAAGCCCTCGATCTTGTTGCCGAGCGCGGGAAGATTGGTGGCCTCGGCGATAGCGCCGTCGCCCGCCCATTTGTACTTTCTGGTCAGGCCGAGATCGAAGGCCTGGTTGCCGATCGTCACCCCGTCCTTGCCGAAGAAGATGCCGAAGAAGCCGTCGAAGGCGCCCCTGACCTTCGAGAGGAAAGGCGTCATGTCGGCGGTGCCGAGTGGGATGCCGGTGGTCTCCACCACGCTTCCGCCGGCCTTCGCGATCTGGTCGACGTAGGCGTCGCGGGTGGACTGCCCCCATGCATAGTCCGCGTAGGCAATGTGCCAGCGCGGGCCGATATTCTTCACGAGCCACGGCGCGAACGCCACCGCCTGAGCAGGCGCGTAATCGAACGGTCGGAAGGTGTGGCGGTCGCACTTGCTGGTCGTGATCGTGGTGTCGAGGCACACCCCGATCATGTTGACGATCTTGTGCTCGGAAAACACCGGCATACAGGCGAGGCACACGTTGGAGAGGAAGCCGCCCTCGTGAACGTCGATGTTGTCCTCGACGACGAGCTTCTCCGCCTTGCGCCGCCCGACGTCGGGCTTGGACTCGTAGTCGGCTACGATGAGCTCGATTGGCCGGCCGTTGATCCCGCCGGACTTGTTGATGCGATCCACGGCCATCTGGGTGCCCACCAGGGCGGTCTTGCCCCCGGCCGCCGCGGATCCGGAAAGCGGCTGCAAGGTGCCGATCTTGTATGGCTTGGCCTGGCCGAATGCGGCCTGCCACGGCGCCGGCACCAGCATGGTTGCTCCGAGCGCGCCGGCGCCCGCGGCGCTCCACCCGATCAGCCGGCGCCGCGTGACCTTGCCGCGGTACCAGAATTCTTCACCCCGATCCTGCGCGTCGTCTCTGTGGGTCATGGCGGGTCCCTCCTGGTCCGCTCTGACGTATTCCGGTCATCGCCGCGAGCGGTTCGGCCAAGACCTGATCAGCAAACGCGATTTCATCGGCATATTCAAGCAGCGGGCCGGTGTAGGCATTCAGGCCGCGTCGCGGCCGGACTCCCGGCGCAGCAGGCCGGAATCGAGCAGCGCCTGGCGGATGCGCTCGATCTCGGCGTCGCCGAGCTTGGCGAGCGGCGGCCGCACCACGGCGCGCTTCTGGCGGCCGAGCAGCACCAGCGCCTCCTTCATGCGGTTGTGCATGTCGGACCACGGCTCCGAATAGAACACGCGGGCGAGCGGGTAGATGCGCTCATTGATGCGTCGCGCTTCCGCAAGGTCGTCGCCGCGGACGGCGCGGAACAGCGCCGACTGTAGATCGGGGATCACGCTGCCGCTGCCGGAGAGCAGGCCGTTGCAGCCGAGCACCAGCGAGCTCAGGAGCCAGGCGCTGTGGGTCGAGAGCACGTTGACCGGGCGCGGCAGGCTTTGCAGCGTGCGCACGTGCCACTCGTGCTGCTGCAGGTTGCCGCACCAATCCTTGATGGCGCGGATGTTCGGGATCTCCTCGCACATCCGCAGCAGCGTGTCCGGCGGATATCCCTGGCCGCTTGCGATCGGATACTGGAAGACGATGATCGGCAGATCGCTCGCTTCCGCGATGCGGGAGAAATGCGCGAGCGCCATCTGCGGCGACTGCCCGAGCGTGAACGGCCCGGGCGGGAACACCAGCAGCGCGGCGGCGCCGCCCGCGCTCGCCATGCGGGCGATCCGCGCCGCTTCGAGGCTGCCGTCGGCCCAGATGCCGTTGACGAGCGGCAGCCGCGCGCCGATCTCGTCCCGGGCAATCTCGAGCACCTTGCGCTGCTCGTCGAACGTGCACGAGGCGACTTCGGTGGAATGCGCGTTGACGGTGATGGCCGAGATGCCGTCGGTCGCCGCGACCTCGCGCAGATGCTTGCGCAAGGCCGCCTCGTCGATGGCGAGATCGTTGTCGAACGGCAGCAGCACTGCCGGAATGACGCCGTGAGGGAGGTAGGGACGGGGCATGGCCGACCTTCTTCGTTCGTCGAAGCCGTTTCGGCATCGTATCATCTCAAGTCGGCATCCGCACCTCGGCTGCCGGGACCGTGATGGGCTGCCGCCGCCGGCCCCAATTGCCGGGCCTGTCCTGGAACACGCCGGCGCATGCAGCGCCGCAATGGCCGCATCGGCCGGCGCTATCGAGATTCCACGCCGTCAAGTCGTACCAATCCCGGCCGATCAGCAGCTCGCGGCAGCGATGACAATAGGTGCTCTGGCCCGCGGGATCGTGAATATTGCCCGTGAACACGTATCGCAGCCCGATCTCGCAGGCGATGCGCCGCGCCTGGCGCAGCGTCGCGGGCGGCGTCGCCGGCTTGTCCAGCATCTTCCAGTCGGGGTGGAACGCGGTGAAATGCAGCGGCACGTCCGGCCCCAGGTGCTCCATCACCCAGCGGCTCAAGGCCTCGACTTCGGCCGGCGAATCGTTCTCGCCCGGGATGAGCAGCGTGGTGATCTCGAACCAGACGTCGGTTTCGTGCTCGAGATATTCCAGCGTGTCGAGCACGGGGCCGAGCCGTGCCGAGCACAGGTTCTTGTAGAAGCTCTCGGTGAAACCCTTCAGATCGATGTTCGCGGCATCCATGTGCCGAAAGAGTTCGACCCGCGGCTCCGGGCAGATGTAGCCGGCGCTCACCGCGACGGTTTTCACCCCGCGCTCGCGGCAGGCCTGCGCGACATCGACCGCGTATTCGAGGAAGATCACCGGATCGTTGTAGGTGAAGGCGACGGAGCGTGAGCCGCTCGCGACCGCGGCTTGCGCGATGGCCTCGGGAGAAGCCTGGTTCTGCAGCCGGTCGAAGTCGCGCGCCTTGGAGATGTCCCAGTTCTGGCAGAACTTGCAGGTGAGATTGCAGCCCGCCGTGCCGAACGACAGCACCGGCGTGCCCGGCAGGAAATGGTTGAGCGGCTTCTTCTCGATCGGATCGATGCAGAAGCCGGACGAGCGCCCGTAGGTCGTGAGCACCATCGAGTCATCATGGCGGGCGCGCACGTAGCACAGCCCGCGCTGGCCGTCATGGAGCCGGCAATAGCGCGGGCAGAGATCGCACTGGATGCGGCCGTCCTCGAGCTTGTGCCAATAGCGGCCCGGGGCGCCGTCAAGGAATGGATCCATCCTGAAACGACCCACGTGGGCTGGGGATTATACTCGATATATCTGGGCAGCGCGCGGCGGCAAAGCAATGCGAAGGGCATCGGAAATACCCACAG
>Ga0137390_10006182_pt1 | contig 10180 bp, 13 predicted proteins | sample 15con2h24AmetaG_FD_104937 | JGI IMG/M metagenome (GOLD analysis project Ga0137390, IMG submission 104937) | Vadose zone soil microbial communities from Angelo Coast Range Reserve, California, USA - 15con2h2.4A metaG | ecosystem: Environmental > Terrestrial > Soil > Vadose zone > Saprolite... | reverse complement strand
TAGAGGGAACGGCCCAGAAGGGAAAGTCAAGTCGAGAGGAGAGCAACCCAGATCTCCCTGGGCAAGATCGGCTCAGATCCCTGATCTTGCCTTTTCCCTTTTCGGGCATGCTTCAATTCGGCCGTGAGTAAGCGGACATTTCGCGGCGCGACCCAACAAGTTCCCTCTGCTGTCATTTCTCACGCCTGCGCCGGGCGAACGAACCGTCGTGGGCCCAATTTTATGCTAGTTGTGGGTAGAAGCCAGCCGACCTTCATCATCATCACCATCATCCCCGCCCGAACCCAAAATCTCCCTCCGCCTCGGCGTTTCCTTGGCCAATTTTCTGCTTCCCGGAATTTTTTTTTCTATTTCTTTTCTTTTTGGTCTCCCGGCTCCCACGCTGTAAACCCTAGCCTTTTCCTTTTCATCATGGCCTCATCGGTCCAAGCCACGCCTCCGCCGCCTCAAACTGGTCAATAAGCTCTGGTAACACAGCTTGCTCCGAATGCAGTTGCCGCATGGCTGTTAGCGCCTGAAATTTCCGGGTCAGATGCCGACCATGCACCTCACGGCTCGTAATCGGTCTCCATACTCACCACGTCCCAGAACCGAAACCCGCGTTCGACTTCCATTCGCGGTGACTTAACCCCCGGGAATGTCTCTTCGCAGATCTCGAGCGCCATCGCCTTCGCCTCGCGTACTCCTTCTGCATTCGGATCACGCACACGTTGCTGATTGTTCAGATGCGTTAATGCGTCCAAATATACCTTCGCCAGCACACCAAACCCTGTGTTCACTTCACCCTGGAACGGCAGTGATAGTGCAATGTCCAAAAGGTCGTCCCGCGCCCGCCGTGCATCGGACCGTAGCAGCATGTTCAGCGTAGTCACCTCCAGAAGCGTCCGAAGCGCCCGAGAAAGCGATCGGACGAACGAGTTGAACACCAACAGCTCCCGTGACAACGGCGCTGACCATGGCACCGGCTATATCAATTCAAACATCGGCTCCCTGCAATCCGATTTCGCACAGTGAATAATAGAAAACACACCTTGAAGTTTAGCGGAACTATGCTGAGCGTGCGCATGACCAGTAACATGCATGACTTCTCGTCGTCTGCCGCCCCCCACCATCAGCAGCCACCTAGGAAGCGTTTGGACGTGGGAACACCCACGCCCTTCGATGGACAGACGACGTACCTGTCCCGAAGCTTGGCCCTCCACTAAACGCCCTTCCAGACCACAGGTGTCCGTGCATCACCCCAGCTCTAACCAACTCGAGGAACAGGTAGAGGGGATCTTGGAACTTGTCATTTAGCCGTGCTTGCCGGATTGCCGAGTGCATGGCCCGTGCCATCGGCGAATGATCATGGGTTTTCAACAGAAAACTGTAGTGTGGCGACAGCAACAAGGTACCGTGGCGTGAACCCCACATGAATTACATGTGCAAGGAAAAAAGTTCGTATGTTAGTGCCGCACATCAACCATGCTATTAGCGCCACAAGCGCCGATGCAATCCCAAAATCCAGGAAAAAGGAAATACGTACCCTCGGAGCTCAAGGAATCGCCAAATCACGTTTGCGACCATCTCATCCTTCTTCTCCAGCGCTGGCGGGTTCGTCCCCCCCGGCCTGACTCTTGTGCGGCTGGCCTGCCTCTCTGTAGCGGTCGCCCCAAGGCAAAGCGCGAAATCGATCGTCGAGGACTGTCAAAGAGCTACGTATTAGCGGGAATTTCAACTCCAATGATGATTCTCGGCTGACATTTTGTCCGCGAAGCTCCTCTTCAACAATCGCATATGGCACGTGCCAGCCTACAACACGTTCGGCGAGCTGCGCGGTCTGTTGCGACGTGTGTAACACGTATTTATTCGACGACGGCGCTGAATGCTCGAACCAAAATGCGCCGGAAACCTTCCGGATAGCCCAGAAATTGTGCGCGACGCTGCTAATCAGGGCGAGTGTGGTTGCACGGGGGCCGGTCTGTCCTTCTGTGATGACTTCCTTGACGAACCGCCTATATTCGTTCGTCTCTCCGTTATCCAGAGGTGGGTGTTCGATGATCTGCCCGCTGGCAAGCCACACCAGCGCCTGCGGGCTCATGAGCCCGCGCGACAAGTAGAAATAGATTTCGTCAGGCAGTCGGTTAGTAAAGATTTCGTGCAGATCTGTTGGAATGTCCGCGGCGGTGGGGTGGTGTGAATGGTGATTTCCTCCGTGTTGTGGGTTTGGAGAGGGAAGGGCGAGTGGGAGGGGTTGGACGGTGCCCTCGACGGATAGGATGAGCGAGTACTTGATCATGGATCGCGTCCGCGCGTATGTATCCGGATACTGTATGGGTTTTACCGCGGGATGGTCAACATAAACGGATACGGCAGCGTGCCCAGACTTGTAGAATTTGACCATATCTACCGTGGCCTTCAAAGCCTGTTCGTGGACAGTAGGTGGGAATGGTTGCGCGTAGTCGAATCCAACCAAGATACCGATATCAAGAAATTGGTCCTCGGTAACCCCGAGGTCGCTAAGGATGGGCTTTTTGGAAGTGAAGGTGAATGTGGTGTCTGCGCCTGTGAGATTAACGGAGGTGATAAGTTTATCCACGCCGGGATATAGGAGGGTATCGGTGGGTCCGTAGATGGCGTGGACATATGATTTCTGGTGCCGTTGAAGGTATATGAGCTTATGATGGCCAAAGCCAGTCGAGGTCAGCGAATCCTGACAAGAAATAGGATACAGGTGGCGCACCTGTGCCCATGCAACATACGGCGCGACGAGGAACTCGACATTTCGGTTGCGGAAAATACGCAGGACCGGGCGCCAAAGGTCCCAGTGGGTCAGACCACTTCGTCCGTCGAACAGCTTCGTGGCGGCGTCCTCCTGGCCAGACTCATATTTGCTCCACGCGAGGTTTCGGTCGCGACACGCCTCTTGCTGTTCAATGTCGCGTTGCATGTGTCGAGGGCGCTTGTTCGGAGTGAGGCCGGGAAACACAAAGACGGGTTTGATGCGCAATTTTTCGAGCGTTCGGAGGTCGCTCTCGATGCGTGTGGTCAAGCTGAGAGGAAGTCCGCCAGTGGCGGCTAGGAGAGGTTCCCGCGTTGGCGGAGTATCGTAGATAGATTGGAGGTAGTAGGCGGCATCAATGCCCAAGCGGGAGTCGGAGAGGACGTTGAGAGGAAGTGTTTGGAGGTGCTTCTTCTCTTGAAGATAAGCTGGTAGAATAAAGATATGTTATGCGCACAGTCGAGCTCGATGGGGGAAAAAATGGGACACACTTTCCAGATGTTTGATGGGCATGGCGGCTGTTGTTGCGCTCGAATGTCTGTGGCGGGGCAGCGTGCACGCGCACTCCAACAGCCCGAGACAAAAATCGCTTACATAACCAAATACGATTCCATATTGGGAAACTCGCCGTTTACGAAGAACCCGTCATCCATCCAATCCAGTAGTAGCAAGGCGAATGTCTTGCCCCCACGCATTGTGGGTTCTGCGCATTTCTGCGATGGGACTAGATTTCGAAGACGTAGGATCCGTTGTTTGCCGTTAATGACTGCAGCCTGAGTTTGCACGACCTCCGCGAGGTCGTTTGGCCGCGCATGATCAAGGCCCATCTGTTGAGTTCCGTCGTCTTCACAAACTCCCGATTGCATAACGAAACTCGATAGCCGAGTTTTTTTGCGTGTACAAGTGTAACAAACTGTACAGTGGTGCTCACGCGATCACGGACAATAGGCGGAGTCACCCACCGCATGGTGATTGCGTCTAGATCACGATGCGACCGCCTCATTGGACTCGTTATCGAGTCCATCTCGCTTAGTACAAAGTTCACTCGGGTCTGCACGTTCCCACACCCGATCAACCCAGTCAATGTTGTTGTCCTCGGGAAGAGGGCGCAGGCCTATGTAGAAGTTCGATGAACTCACATTCAGTTTGAACAGGTGCAGCGAGTATCACATGAAGGACGTGTTTACGCGCATCGTAAATACTGAATTCGCTCTATTCCCTTATCACCGGTCGCTCGAGGCCATGAACGCATTTCCCAGCGTTTCAAGAATTCGGCCGTTGACATGTATGCATGTATGTATCAGCGCCACTCTTCGGTCGGAACTCACTTCTCTTTCTCACTGTGCGCTCTCATGGCCCACGGTTGTCAAAGACTCAGATAAGTGGACGTCACGGTCGTGACGTTTCATGTCTAAATCCGACGCAGTATTTATGGACCATATGTGTCACCGCGGACAGCGCATCACGGCATGGCGGCCTTCGGACAGATGAGCGCACAAGGTTACAGTATAAGGGTGCTCGCACGGTACTTTCTCCATAGCAGCACGGAAGCTGCTCGAGGTGGTGAGACATCAGACTCAGAATCATGGTCAATTATGTCAATTGGATGTTCTAGACTAGATCAGGTCAACTGTCTCGGGAAACAAAGGAAGAAGTCCGCTACCCTAGAGAACATCCACAAACTTAGCTTACATCAAGGGCAGAGTGGTATTGACAAGTGGGTGACCACCGACCAAGTTAATGAGATCCTCTCCTGATTCGGCGTGGGAAATATATACTGATATGCGGCTACACCGACGAGTCGTGAGAGCTAACAGCGCTAACCTGTCAAGAGGTATAGCTATCACCATACTTCGTGCTCGGTCTGATTAGGGAGAATCGATCTTTATTTCCGTCGTTGAACGATGGCTTGTCAATGTTACTTGCCGACGTCGCACTCAATCAGAACATATCTGGTGGACAGCTGCCATGCGGCCCCATGCTAATCCCGGAAGGTATTACGCCGTGTGTGAACGCGTCCCAAGACCGCCAAATATAATGCGCGCGTCAACCCCATTATACACGCCACAAGCGGAAATGGCGGCGACCGCGTTATGGAAGAGTTTGCGGGCCGTTCGTCTGAACGCATGGGATGATGAACAGTTCGGGCCGAGATGCGAAATACACAAGGTTATTGGACGCGTATGCCGTAGAAGAAAAGATGTTTATAATGCTACTGTGCAATGCTAGCGGCAATATCAGGCTAACAATCTCCGAGCATCTTCGCCTGTATCTTCAAGCCGCCGTGGGTATAGCCAAGGGAGGAATTTTGAACTTAGCAGTTAAGTCGTCAAATTCATTCGCCTTCGCGTTCACCGTAGTTACTAATGGGTGCTCGGGATATGCTGATGCAAGTCGGCTGAGAAAAGTAATAAGCCGTGAGTATCGGGATTGCAAAAAGAAACATTCCTATCGCACATACCCCCAAAGCTCATCTGCATCACCTTTTTTGGGTCCTAAACCTGCAGCCACGACACTTGCAGCGAGTGTCTCCGCATCATCGTGCCCACCCTGCTGCGAGATAGCTTCTTCAAGGTCAGACTTTGCTTCTTGGGCTTCACCGCGGAGCAGGCGAGTAACCCCGCGTGCGGTGAGAAGGTGGGGGGAAGAGAGAGACGGGTTAGCGAGTTGCTCCGTGTAGAATGATTGTGAGTCAGAATAGCCATCCTTCCCAGTGATGAGTCCGATAGTTGATTCGATCAACTGGAGCAGCAGGTCATCTTCAGCCCATTGCTTCGCGCGGTCGAACGCTTTCCGCGCTAAATCAGGACGATGGATGGAGAGGTAAATTTGGACTGCGATAGCGACTCTAGGAATTCGGTGCGTGAGAAAAGAGAAGCAAGGTAGGTTGGACGAATGATAGCAGGGTCAGCTACCCGTTTGGAAGACTCTCACACATCGATGAACACTTACGCTTCAAGATTCTCCGTAGTCGATTCTGCCCCAAGAGTTTCTAGAGCCTCTTCTATTTCACCCGCACGGGCAAAGGCCGTTCCTGCAACGACGCGCACCCAGCCCTTCTCACGTTCAGTCGCTTCCACGTCATCTCCTTCAATTTCGACAGATAGATCGCGGAGCTCCTCGAGTGCGGCGTCGCCTGCTGGCGTAGATATGTAATTGGCAAATACTACCACTGATTTGAGAGCAAGGTTTTCAGTGTCCGTGGGAATGAGAGATGCGATGGGTTCAGTATCGCCCAGAGCAATGTGCGCGCGGGCTTTGTAGAAGAGGATTGGGGTGTAGTCTTCCGACGATTGTTCTGGGAGGTTCTGTTCCACGAGGGACTTGTATGCACCTTGTTACAAAACCGGAGTAAGGAAAAAAGAGGTTGCGGTTGCGAGAGCGGAACATACCTAGGAAGAAGCGTTGCTTGACATTGTACAAGTCCGTGGACTCCATGACGGTTCAATGCAATAATTCAGCGCTCTTCAGCCCGCGAGTGACAATCAAGGAGTGACGCTCCCACACGTGATCACCTCCGACCCCCTTCATCTCGGTTTAATTTCTGCAACAGTACTGCAGCCAGCCCGGTAAGAGCATCACGTTCTTTTTAATGAACGTTCCTCTTTTTGACAGTCATCCTACCAGTTAGCGGAGACCGGAAATACCGCCTGCCATCCAATCATTGTCAATTGCGTGCCCATGGAGGCATCCATTGACTCCTCGGGTTTGAAGTGTATGCCGCCACACACGCCTTTGTGACCATTTTGCCAATCTCCACGGGAAACACTTCCCAGCGTTCACGCGCGCTCTCGCCTGTATGTCAAAATACAGCGAAGAGCTTTTCATCAATGCCATGCCCGATTCCGTCTCGTTCTCCGCAACAAATACTTCAATGTCTGCTTATTGCCGCTTCACGTATGATAGGAGCTTCTTTACCAAGTTCAATGTCGGCGGCAACAACGTGAGAGATGGAATCCCTGACATCGATGATATGGAGCAGTTGCAGACCGTATCCGGTCAGTTGTGCGTGCAGGTACCTCCTCAGTGGATGAAGGTGAACTTCCTTACTCAACGAGGTCTTTCGCAGCCCCTACTTGCGATTCTCAAACACAAAGCGCTCGACAAAATCCTGGAAAGATTCGATCTCATTGTAGTAGATGGTGTATTCAACCACGAGGATGAGGATCTCGATGGTTTGGAGGGCAAATTAATTGTTCGCTTGCACTGTAAACATGGTGAGGTTACTAATATCATTAGCATGTCGTGTTTTTACTGAAACGGACATGGTATCGCTGCCGTCAGGTATCGTAAAGACGCATCGATTGACGCTACAAACGCCGCCCTCCCAACTACACCTCCATGTACCCGAGGCTCTGAACGAATCACACGTTGTGATAGGCCCCAAAGCCATGAAGGATATGATTGACCACTTTCCCTCTATGAGGGGCAAGGCTGACCCACAACTAATATGGGTGTTTGATGACACTGAAGTACAAGTCAGGAGTTTCGAGACCTCGCTAGACGGCAAAGGTGCGTTAAACGCCGTGTCGCCTGGCGTGCATGTAAAGCAGCGTACGCAGGGGCTGGGCAACTGGCCACCGAATTGACCATCAGCGCGGACGAGTTTGAGAACTATGACATCTTTGCGACGCCTATTTCCCTTGCCTTCCATCTTCGTGAATTCAATGTGAGTCTTTCAGTCTCCCAACAACCTTCTCTGGCTGGCGCAGTGATCATGCGGTATGAACTCATGTACGGCATCGATCAGGCGACGATTGCGTATGCCGAGTCAATGGGGACGTTACTCGAAGTGCGTTTCACCGATCCAGCCGCGGCTCTGTACGTGAACGTACAGAGTGACAGCATCGAGAGTCTCTTTGCCATGTCGACCAACCGCGTCCCTGGCGCCCCCGAACCACCAGCGGCTGCCGTACCAAGCCAGACCCGCTCCGCGGAGACGTCTGGGTCTGCGCAACGATACAAGCGCTCTCGTGAGGAAATGGCGGCGCGGTATCGCACGCCAGCGAAGGTAGTTGAGCGTATAGCGCCCGCCGAGTTCACACGGCGCTCTTCGCTCGCCGCGCGCCGCCCCCGGGAAGAATCCCTCTTCCTTCCGGGGTCCCAGATGTCCACCGCGGACAAGGAGGCGCTCCACGCGTCTGGACTTGGCGATATGGATGCGGATGAATTCAATGCAATGATGGAGGACGAGGGTGAAGAAGTCGGTCTTGACCTAGACCCATCAGACGTTCCGGCACCGTTAGTGCCACCACCGCCACCGCCGCTGTCGCCAGCTCCTGATTCGAACTTGGACAAACAAGGGCACGGGCAGGGCGTTGGCTGTTTCGAAGATGATATTGAGACGGATATGGGTCCCACACAGTCGGATGAGACCGGCAAGGTATGCCCACCTACTTGCCTCTTCCGTGCCCACGTTCAACTAATTTCGTTCTGATCGGTCGTGTATTCTGGGTGGATGACAGGCGTTCCGACCGCTCTTCGATGACTGAAACACATACCAGACTTATCGAGGAAGCCACCGTTTGTATTTTTTTTGTTGCGCGCAATTGTAAACCTTCAGATCTCTAGCTGCCCCGAGGGCACAACGTATTTACTGTTACTTGCGTGCAATAAATATCTTACGCAGCTTGTACGTACTTTCCACATGCTCAACCTGGATTCCTCGCCGTATTGGTTTCCCCTGGCGGTGTCTATTCCCCACCCCAGTCTGGTGAACACCACAGCGATTAATCTTCCTGTACCTGTCAAGTCGATGATGAATGATACAAGATGACGCGAGGGAAGGGGTGGCCACGATAGTGACATGGATTCGATGCAACCTCACAGAAGACTGGGAAGGAAGTGATAGCAAGCTGATGCCGAGGGTTCGGTTATTGGAAACAGAGTTTTCGACGCCACCACACGAGCATGGGCACGGGCCCTTTCCCCCCTTTCCCCTTTCCTCTTGGCGTCTTGGTTATCTATTTTCGTCTACGGAGAAAGCGTATCTCTTGCACGAACCCACCCCCATTCCATGGGCCAGGCCGTCACCTCTTCTGAAACATTCTATTCTCAATTTCTCACTGGTCGATAGGCAGCCCTCATCGAAGACCCTCCCTGCCGCTCGCGAACGGCGCATCTGCTGGCATCACCTTCACCTCAGTTCATAATAGATTTCCCATCGGACCTTTTATAATACACATAGGTGGATATGAACCCGGTCGGAGAAACTAGTCTCCAATATCCTGCGATTTTCCCGAGGTGTAACTCTAACGACCGCCAGAGGGATCCCCAGTTGACGCGCGTGTCGTAGGTAATAGGACTCGAGCTTATTCTGAAAAACGTCATCCACGGGTCACACTTACTTATTAATGCTGTAATACATCCGCAACGGGTCCACGTCGTCGCAGTACAGAACGTCGGAAGCTCGGTCCCGATGGAGGGGATAAAATGCATCGCTTGCGCATCTAGGGACCTGTGGGGATTTATGGTAGATCGGCGAATCGCCCTTTACTTGCTGCAACGTCGACTTCTTTCTTCAACGGGCGCGCGGTGCATAAATTGGAACCACACAGGCCAGGATCGATTCTCATTAATTATTGATATGTTGCGACCGGCGCAAGGCAAGGAACACCGTCGGAACCGACGGCGTGTCAACATTAATGCCTGATGAGGGGGGGGTCGAGGATGCGATCAGCCACCCAACGGAATTATCAAACCGTTCTGTTTTCTTCGCCGTCGGAGTGTTTCATGTTTTCATTTTGGGGGTGGGGAAGGTGGTGGAAGGGAAGGGAAGGTGAGCGATGGCCGGCGGGGGGAGATTCGTGTTGTCATTTGGGTTTGGGAAGCACGGCAAGATCATACAGACCGATGCCGTCGCACACGGGCTGCAATGCTCGTCGGAGGGGTATAAACGAAAGCATATGGTCTCACAAAATCATGGATACAGTATATGTACCTACCTTGGTTTCTAGCGGACACTCGACTTCGACATCGAAAATCCGGCGGGAGCTCTCGCAGTCCAAGCGCGTAAGCCAAGGCAAAATGGCAAACTGCGCAAGGTCCGCCGTCAACTTGCTACCTTTGATGATACCCTACCGTGAGCGAGCTTTCTAGGAGAATGATGATCAACGCGGGCTCTTGACCGAACATACTGTATATCGACCCAGGCCTGATCTACTCGCTTTACGTGCCAGAAGCGCACATCGTCGGAAGGAGATGGCCTTTTGGCTAACGGAGTTTGTCAATGCATGAGCTTAGCACCTGACCCATCGATCTCCGCATCGGGAATTGATTGGCATGGCGGATGACGGGCGTACTGTATGGGAATTTGGAATTGTCGACACTCACTTGACCCGACTCGGACTGACGGTCTTCCCACTGGGATTTGGGCTGGGGAAGAGATACTGACTCTCTGCTGCGTTTGATGACGCTTTT
>Ga0137390_10006179_pt1 | contig 10183 bp, 11 predicted proteins | sample 15con2h24AmetaG_FD_104937 | JGI IMG/M metagenome (GOLD analysis project Ga0137390, IMG submission 104937) | Vadose zone soil microbial communities from Angelo Coast Range Reserve, California, USA - 15con2h2.4A metaG | ecosystem: Environmental > Terrestrial > Soil > Vadose zone > Saprolite... | reverse complement strand
TTGACCCTCATCGAGACGGGGCGGGTCAAACAGCATTTCGTCCTCCACCCGGAGGGGGCAACGGTGGCCGAGCTCGCGCGCATGCTCGAGAGCGAACGCCTCGCCGCGAGCGGCGCCGTCGTGCGTCTCGCATCGGACCCGGCCTTCCTGGCGACGCTCACGATCGAGGGGCCGAGCCTCGAGGGCTATTTGTTTCCCGACACCTATCAGTTCGTGCGCGGCATGACGACCGAGGAGATCCTGACGCGCATGGTGCAGCGCTTCCGGGCCAAGCTCGGCCCCGACGTCGCGGCCCGCGCCCAGGCGCGCGGGCTCAGCGTGCATCAGCTCCTCACGCTGGCCTCGATCATCGAGCGCGAGGCGGTCGCCCGCGACGAGCTGCGGACGATCTCCGGGGTCTTCTGGAACCGGCTCAAGCTGAACATGCCGCTCCAGGCCGACCCGACCGTGCAGTATGCAACCGGCAAGGAACGGCGCGCGCTCACCCGCGCCGACCTCGGGATCGAGCATCCGTACAACACCTACCGTAGTCCGGGGCTGCCCCCCGGCCCGATCGCCAGCCCGGGGCTGGCGGCGATCGAAGCGGCGCTCGATCCCGCGCCGGTGAAGTACCTTTACTTCGTCGCCATGGACGACCATCGTCACTATTTTTCGTCCACGCTCGGCGAGCACAACGCGGCCGTCGCCCGGTACCGGCTCGCCCGCGCTCGGTGAACCGTGCTATAAAACGCGCGACATGGCCGGCCCCACCGCGCTTGCCGCGAACCAGCGCGTCGCCCGCGAGGCGCCGCCGGTGCCGTTCCTGTATCGCGCGCTCCGCGGGCCGGTGCGCCAGGCGCTCGGGCGCTGGTTCGATCTCCGCGTCGAGGGACTCGAGCATCTCCCCGCGAGCGGCCCGTATCTCATCGCGGCGAATCACCACAACTATCTGGACGGGATCGTCCTCGGCGTCGCCGCTCCCGAGCCGATCTCCTTCCTCGTGATGCCCCGTGTCTGGCGTGCGACGCCGCTCCATCCGATGTTCCACCGTCACATCGGCTCGATTCCCATCGACCTGGAGCGGGCCGACGTGGGCGCGCTCCGCCGCGCGCTGTACATGCTTCAGTCGGGTAAGGTGGTGGGAATTTTCCCGGAGGGCCCGTTCAGCGTGCGCGGCCGGCTCGAGCCCGGCCTCCCTGGCGTCGCGCTCCTGGCGCTCCGCTCGGGGGTGCCCGTGGTCCCCGCCGGCATCCGGGGCACGTATGAGGCGCTGGCGGGGCGCCGGGGTTACATCCCGCGGCGCGTGCCGCTCGGCGTCAGATTCGGGCCGGCGCGCAGCTTTTCCGAGGACGGCGCCAACGGACGCCGAAGCGTTCGGCTTCACGTGACCCGTCGGATCATGGACGACATCGCGGCGCTCCTGCCGTGAAGTCGCGGTCTCGAAAGCGCAAACCCGCCCGGACCGGCGTGGCGCCGTCCGAGAAGCTCTGGGGCGGGCGTTTCAGCCGGGGCGCCGATCCGGCCGCCGAGCGCTTCACCGGGTCGCTTGCCTTCGACCGGCGTCTCTGGCCGCATGACGTCAGGGGGAGTGTCGCGTGGGCGAAGGCGCTCGCGAAGGCCGGACTCCTGTCGGCGTCGGAGCGCGACACGATCGTCAAGGGGCTCGAGGCCGTCCGGGAAGAGCTCGCGGCGGGCACCTTCCCGTTCCGCGCCGAACTCGAGGACATCCACACGAACGTCGAGCGGCGTCTGCAAGAGCTGGTCGGCGACGTCGGAGGGAAGCTGCACACCGGGCGCTCCCGGAACGACCAGATCGCGCTCGACGAGCGGCTCTACCTTCGTGAGGTGATCGCGCGCGTCCGGGCGGGCCTCCGCCGAGCGCAGGAGACGCTCGTGGCGCGCGCCGCCGAGACGGTGGACGCGCCGTTGCCGGGCTACACGCACCTCCAGCGGGCCCAGCCGATCGTTCTCGGCCACCACCTGCTCGCGTACGTCTTCATGCTGCAACGTGACCGCGAGCGGTTCGGCGACTGCGGCTCGCGCGCCGATACGCTGACGCTCGGCGCGGCGGCGCTCGCGGGCACCGCCTTCCCGGTCGACCTGGAGGCGCTCGCGAAGGACCTCGGATTTTCCGCGGTGTCACCGAATAGCCTCGACGCGGTGAGCGATCGCGACGCGCTCCTCGAGTTCCTCGCCGGGGCCGCGATCACCGGGATGCATCTCTCGCGGCTCGCCGCCGATCTGACGCTCTGGGCGACCGCGGAGTTCGGGTTCGTGGAGTTCTCCGACGCCTTCGCCACCGGCTCGTCCATCATGCCCCAGAAGAAGAACCCCGACGTGGCCGAGCTGATCCGCGGCAAGAGCGGACGGCTCTACGGGAATCTCATGGCGGTGCTCGCGACGATGAAGGGACTGCCGCTCGCCTACAACTCCGACATGCAGGAAGACAAGGAGCCGTTCTTCGACTCGGTCGATACGCTCGAGGCGATCCTGGCCGTCCTGCCGCCGATGCTGGCATCGCTCGCCTTCCGAACCGATCGGATGCGGCGGGCGGCCGGCGAGAACTTCGCGACCGCGACGGACCTGGCCGACTATCTCGTGCGCAAGGGTGTGCCCTTTCGCCAGGCGCACGCGCTCGTCGGGCGGATCGTGCGGTTCTGCGAGGCCGAGGGGAAGTCGCTGGAAGGGCTCGGACTCGTCGAGCTGCGCCGGTTCTCCCCGCTCTTCGACGACGACGCGAAGGACGCGGTCACGGTCGAGGCGTCGCTGCGCGCCCGCGCCCTCACCGGCGGGACGGCGCCCGAGGCCGTGCGCCGCTCGCTCGCCCTCGCCCGCACGCTCATCGCGCACGCATGACCCGGCGCGGACGGGGGCTCGCCCCGTGCCTCGGGCTCGCCATCCTGGCCCTCGCCGCGTGCGGCAAGAAGGCGCCGCCGGTCGCCCCGGAGGTGCGGGCGCCGCAGCGGGTGGCCGATCTCACCGGCGCCGTGCACGAGTCCGCGATCGAGCTTTCGTGGACGCCGCCCGTCCGCCGCGTGGACAACACGCGTCTCCGCGATCTCGCGCTGACGCGGATCTTCCGGGTGGAGGACGGTGGCAGCGGCGAGCCCAAGGCGGCGATGCTCGTGGACGGTCGGATCGCCGGCTACGCGGAAGTCGCGTCGATCCGCGCGGGCGACCCGGCTCCCGCCGTCGCGCGGGGCAGCCACCTCGTGTTCGCCGACCGGCAAGGGCTCGCGTACGGGCGGCGGTACACCTACGTGGTCGTCGCGGGCGATTCCCGGGGGCGCATCGGACCGCCCTCGGCCCGTGCTTCGGTGACGTACGTCCCGGCCGCCGAGCCGCCCGTCGACCTCGTCGCCGAAGGGGGCGAGCGTGAAGCGCGCCTGGCGTGGCAGGCGCCGGCACAGCTGATCGACGGGAGCGCGCCGACCGACCCGCTCGCGTACGAGGTCCTGCGCGCGCCGTCAGGCGACGCGGAGCTCACCCCGGTGACGCGCGCGCCCATCACGGAGCGCGCGTTGACCGACCGCGGGCTCGAAAACGACCGCACCTATTATTATGCGGTCCGCGCCGTGTGGGTCGTCGCGGGCACGACCGCGTACAGCGCGCCCTCGCCGCGCGTCGCGGTCACGCCGCGGGACATGACGCCGCCCTCGCCCCCCGCGAACCTCGCCGCGATCCCCTCCGAGGCGACGGTGCGCCTCACGTGGAGCGCGAGCCCGGAGAGCGACGTCGCCGCGTACATCGTCTACCGCGCGGCGGCAGGGCGCGCGTTCGAGCGTGTGGGCTCGACGCGCGCGCCGACCGCGACCTTCGTCGACCGCGATGTCGCCCGCGGCACGTACCGCTACGCGGTGACCGCGCAGGATTCGGCCGTCCGGCCCAACGAGAGTGGGCGTTCGAACGAAGTCGTGGTCAGCGTGCCTTGACTTCATCTGGTCCGGGTGCTACCAACAACGAATACATGGGCCACTTCGAGTACCGTGATTCCGAGCTCTGCTGCGAGCAGGTGTCGCTCCGCGCGCTGGCAACCGTCGCCGGCACGCCGGTCTACGTCTACTCGAAAGCGGCGCTCCTCGAGGGCCTCGCCGGGTATCACCGCGCGTTCCGCGACGTCCCCCACGTGGTCTGCTATTCGGTCAAGGCCAACTCGAACCTCGGCGTCCTGTCGGTGCTGGCGAAGGCCGGCGCGGGCGCCGACATCGTCTCGGGCGGCGAGCTCTATCGCGCGCTGAGAGCCGGCATCCCGCCCAAGAAGATCATCTTCTCCGGGGTCGGGAAGAATCGCGACGAGATGCGCGACGCGCTCAAGGCCGACATCCTCATGTTCAACGTCGAGTCTCGGAGCGAGCTGAGGGTCCTCGACGAGGTGGCGCTCGAGATGGGCGTCCGCGCCCCGATCGCGCTCCGGGTGAACCCGGACGTGGATCCCCAGACGCACCCCTACATCGCGACTGGCCTCAAGACGTCCAAGTTCGGCATCCCCTTCGACGAGGCGCTCGCCGCGTACGAGGACGCGGCGAAGATGCAGGGTCTCGAGATCGTCGGCGTCGACATGCACATCGGCTCCCAGCTCACCAAGGCCGCGCCGGTCGCCGACGCCGTGGCGCGCGTGGTCGCGCTCGTCAAGGCCCTGCGCGAGCGCGCGATCGAGATCCGCATGGTCGACATCGGCGGCGGGCTCGGCATCCGCTACCGCGAGGAGACGCCGCCGACCCACGAGGAGTACGCGACGGTGCTGCTGCCGGCGCTCCGCGAGGCGGGCGCGACGGTCCTCCTGGAGCCCGGCCGGTCCATCGCCGGCAACGCCGGCATCCTCCTCACGCGAGTCCTCTACCGGAAGGACACCGGCGCCAAGAAGTTCGTGGTGATCGACGCCGCGATGAACGACCTGATCCGGCCGGCGCTCTACGGCGCCTTTCACGACATCCTGCCCGTCGACGAAACGGACCGCGCGCGTGCGCGCGAGACCGTCGACGTCGTGGGTCCGATCTGCGAGTCGGGCGATTTCCTGGCCAAGGACCGCGAGCTGGCGTACGTCGAGCAAGACGACCTGCTCGCCCTCATGAGCGCGGGCGCGTACGGCTTCGCCATGGCCTCCAACTACAACACGAGACCGCGGGCCGCCGAGGTGCTCGTGGACGGCAATCGATACACGATCGTGCGCCGCCGGGAGACGTACGAAGACCTGGTGGCGGGGGAGACACCCCTATGAGCCAGACATTCCAGGGTTCATTCGTCGCGATGGTCACGCCCTTCAGAAACGGCAAGGTCGACGAGGCGAAGCTCCGGGAGCTGGTCGAGTTCCACATCGCGCACGGGACCGACGGCCTGATTCCGTGCGGAACCACCGGCGAGTCCCCTGGCCTGACGCACGACGAGCACCGGCGGATCGTGGAGGTCGTCATCGAGGCGGCGCGCGGCCGGATCCGGGTCGTCGCGGGCACCGGCTCCAACTCGACCGCCGAGGCGATCGAACTGACGAAGCACGCCGAGCGGGCGGGCGCAGCCGGCGCGCTCGTCGTCAACCCGTACTACAACAAGCCGACCCAGGAGGGCCTCTACCGGCACTTCCGGGCCGTGGCCGAGTCGGTCGCCATCCCGATCCTCGTCTACAACATCCAGAGCCGCACGGCGGTGAACGTCGAGACCGACACGCTCGCCCGGCTCGTCCGCGACGTCGCGAGCGTCGAGGGGGTGAAGGAAGCGTCCGGGTCGCTCGACCAGATGAGCCAGGTGATCGCGGCATGCGGTCCCGACTTCTCCGTGCTCTCGGGTGACGACAACATCACGCTGCCGCTGCTCGCGATCGGCGGCAGCGGCGTCGTCTCGGTGATCGCGAACATCGTGCCGCGAGAGACGGCCGACCTGGTGCACGCGGCGCTCGACGGCGACTGGAAGCGAGCCCGAGATCTGCACTACCGGCTCTTCCCGCTGGCGCGGGCGGCGTTCCTCGAGACCAATCCCATCCCGATCAAAGAGGCCATGGCGATGGCCGGCATGCTCGAGCCGGAGTTCCGGCTGCCCATGTGCCGCATGAGCGACGCCAATCGAGAGAAGCTGCGCGCGATCCTCAAGCCGTACGCCCTCGTCAAGTAGTCGCATCATGAGTGCCGCCGACGGGGAGACATCCCCGAACGTCGGGCGCGGAGGCGCCCCGACGACCGATGTCATCGTTGCCGGCGCGGCCGGGCGCATGGGGAATCGCATCATTGCCTGCCTCGCCGACACGCCCGACCTGCGCCTCGTGGCCGCGCTCGAGGCGCCCGGCCACGCCTCGCTGGGAGGCGACGCCGGCGAGCTCGCCGGCGTCGGGAAGGTCGGCGTCGCGGTCGGCGGGGACGCCACGGCTGTGATCACCCGCGACCGGGTGCTCATCGAGTTTTCCGTCCCCGAGGCCTCGCTCGAGCACCTCCGGCTCGTCGCGCAGGCGGGCGCCCGGGCGGTGATCGGCACGACCGGCTTCACGGCGGCCCAGCGCGCCGAGGTCACCGAGCTCGCCCGCCGGGCGGCGATCCTCCTCTCGCCCAACATGTCGGTCGCGACGAATGTCGCGTTCAAGCTCCTCGCCACCATGGCGAAGGCGCTCGGCGACGAGTACGACATCGAGATCACCGAGACCCACCACCGCTTCAAGAAGGATGCGCCGAGCGGCACCGCGCTCCGCATGGCGGAGGTCGTGGCCGCCGCGCTCGGGCGCGATCTCGACAAGGTGGCCGTCTACGGCCGGCAGGGGCTGCCGGGCGAGCGCCCGAAGGGGGAGATCGGAATCCTCTCCCTCCGCTCCGGGGACGTCGTCGCGGAGCACACGGTGTCCTTCGGCACGCTGGGCGAGCGACTCGAGCTGGTGCACAAGGCTCACAACCGCGACACGTACGCGCGCGGCGCGCTACGCGCGGCTCGGTTCATCGCCGGGCGTCCACCCGGGCTCTACTCGATGGCCGACGTCCTCGGCCTCGCGTAAGGGTCGCCCATGCAGATCGTGCGCTTCAAGACGGAAGCCAATACGTCCTACGGCGTGCTCGAGGGCGGCGTCGTTGTCGAATACTCGGGCACCCCGTGGAGCCCCTTTCGTCGCGGCCGTCGCCGCTTGCCCCTCAAGCACGCGGTCCTGCTGGCGCCGACCCTCCCGTCCAAGATCATCGCGGTCGAGCTCAACTATCGCGACCGCGCGGCCGAGATGGAGCGGCGCGCCCCGGACGAGCCGCGCTTCTTCCTGAAGCCGACCACGACGCTCGTCGGGCCGAACGATCCGATCGTCTATCCGCCGATGAGCGCCAGCGTCGAATACGAGGCGGAGCTCGCGGTCGTCATCAAGCGCCGGTGTCGCAGTGTCCCCGCCGAGCGGGTGCGCGAGTACGTGCTGGGCTATACCTGCCTCAACGACGTGACCGCGCGAGATCTGGAATCGAAGGGACTGCCGTTGCGAGCCAAGGGGTTCGACACCTTCTGTCCGCTCGGGCCTTGCATCGCGACCGACCTCGACCCCAACGCCGTCGCCATCGAGACCTACGTCAACGGCGGGCTGTGCCAGTCGTCGTCGACGACGGAGCTGATTTTCCCGGTCGAGGAGATCGTGGCGCGGATCGCTCAGGTCATGACCCTCCTGCCGGGGGACGTGATCGCGACGGGCACGCCGGCCGGGGTGGGTCCGCTCGCGGCGGGCGATCGCGTCGAGGTGCGGATCGAGGGGATCGGCAGCCTGAGGAATACGGTCGTGAAGCTCTGATGACCGACAAGCTCCTGCTGGAGGACGTGCGCTTCTACGGCCAGCACGGTCTGACGCGCGCCGAGCAAGTGGTGGGCGCCTGGTTCTCCGTCGACGTCGAGATGGCGGTGGACCTGGCGCCGGCGGTCGCCTCCGATCAGGTGGCGTCGACGGTGGACTACGGCGTGGTCGCCCGGCGCATCGTCGAGATCGGCACCCGGAACCGCGTGAACCTGATCGAGCGGCTGGCCGGGCTGATCGTCGAGGCGCTCCTGCGCGAATTCCCGGCCCGAGAGATCCGGGTGCGCGTCCGGAAGCTCACGCCGCCGCTCGAGGGCCTGGTGGGGACCCCCGCGGTCGAGCTGACTCGGAGCCGGTCGTGACACGCGTCTACCTCTCGCTCGGCTCGAATGTCGGCGACCGGCTCGCCGTCCTGCGATCCGCCGTGCGCCGGCTCTACGGGCTCCAGGCGGTCCGCTTCGTCGACGCCTCTCCGCTCTATGACAGCGAGCCGTGGGAGAGCGAGCCGGGTCAGACGGCCGGCGAGCAGCCCTGGTACCTCAACTGCGTCGTGGCGATCGAGACCTCACTGACGCCGCGAGCGCTGCTCGCCGAGCTCCAGACCATCGAGAGCGCGCTTGGACGGACCCGGCCGCCGGGCACGCCGGAGGCCCAGCGGTTCGCGCCGCGAACGCTCGACATCGACATCCTCTTCTATGGTGACCAGGTGCTGAGCGCGGGCGATGACCTCCAGATCCCCCACCTGCTCCTCGCGGAGCGCGGCTTCGTCCTCCGGCCGCTGGCGGACCTGGCGCCCGAGCTGGAGCACCCGGCCCTCTATCGCTCGGTCCGTGAGCTGCTCGCCGAGCTCGCGGACGAGCACGACGTCCGCGCCGGCGCCTATCCGGCGCGCTGGTTCGAGGACTGAGCGGGTCCGTGGCCTCCGACGAGTTCTCCCGGGAGGCGCTGGAGCACCTGGACGCGCTTTACAACTTCGCCATGTACCTGACCCGGAACCCTCCCGAGGCCGACGATCTCGTCCAGGAAACCTACCTCCGGGCTTTCCGGTTTTCCCACCGGTTTCAGCCGGGAACCCATCTCCGCGCCTGGCTGTTTCAAATTTTGAGGAACACGTTCTTGACCTTTTATCGGCTTCGCGAGCGGGAATCCGCGCTCGCCGAGGACGGTGTTCCCACCTGGGATGTCCCGATGTTCCACGACGCGCCCGAGGAGTCGAGTGGCGCCGTCGAGGCGCACACGGATCTCGAGCGCGCCCTCCAGCGCCTGCCCGAGGCGTTCCGAACCGTGCTCCTGCTCGCGGAAGTCGAAGGCATGGCGCTCGAGGACGTGGCGCGCGTGCTGGCCTGTCCGGTTGGCACCGTCAAGTCACGGATCTTCAGGGCGAAGGAGCGGTTGCGCGGGCTCTTGCGCGACTACGCCAAGCAATGAGCGGCGACCACTCCCCCGATTCCGACGAAGCGCTCGGCACGCGCCTGCGCGCAGAGTTGCCGCGCTACACGGCGTCGGCGCACCTGCGCGCCGCCATCGCCGAAGGGGCCGCGCCTCCGCGGCGCCGGGCGGCGTGGCTCGCCCCCGTGCTGACGGCCGCCGCCACGGCGCTGGTGCTCGGGCTGGTGTTCTTGCCGCTGCTGCCGCGGCTCGTCCCCGCGGATCCGACGGAGCGGCTCGTGCGGTCCGTCGTGGCCGAGCACACGCGCGCCCTCATGTGGGGAGCGCGACACCCCGAGGTCATCCCGACGGCGTTGCCCTGGCTCACCCAGGAGTCGGGCATCGGCCTTCGCCAGGTCTTCGTCGGGGACGACCGGCTCGTGTTCGTCGGCGCGGAGCCCGTGTACCTGGAAGGGCACCGCGGCATGGCGCTCCACTACCGCGACGGCGACGGCCACCTGCTGACCTACATCGTGCTGCCCATTCCGGGCCTCCCGGTGCCCGACCGTCAGCGCGTCCAGATCGAGCGCGGTACGAGTCGGTGGAGGCCGGCGCTCATGCACGACAGCGGGTTCTCGGCCTGGGTGTGGCGGCAGGGCGAGCTCGCCTGCTTCCTGGTGTCCGACATGGTCTCCGAGGCGGACGTCGAGCGGTTCAAGGATTACTTCGTTCGCGTCCGCGTCTCGACCGACCCCGTTCCGGCTAATTGACATCGGGGGGAGCGGCGCCGCTCGGCAAGGCTACCTGTAGGCACCATTGACCTGTCTATCAGGTTCGAGGGTACCCTAGCCCTCGCCGCGTAGCCTTACCCCGAGTCGTCCTGAACGCCCCGATGCCCTTGGCCGGGGCGTTTCCTTGTCAGGTAGAGTCGCAAAGCTGCCTCAATGACCTTGGTAAGAGTTGTCCTGGACCTGAGCGCGTAGAACATCGCCCGGCGTTTCAAGACTTCGTCCAGGTTCAAGGTGGTACGCCCACCGAGCCGTCCTTGTCGTCCCACGTCGCGAAGGTAACACACCCCTTCCGAAAATTGGCGGCGGCTCAACG
>Ga0137390_10006177_pt1 | contig 10185 bp, 20 predicted proteins | sample 15con2h24AmetaG_FD_104937 | JGI IMG/M metagenome (GOLD analysis project Ga0137390, IMG submission 104937) | Vadose zone soil microbial communities from Angelo Coast Range Reserve, California, USA - 15con2h2.4A metaG | ecosystem: Environmental > Terrestrial > Soil > Vadose zone > Saprolite... | reverse complement strand
CAGCTCGCCCTCCAGCGCGCCCTCGACCACCATCCTCGTCAGCTTCCCGAGCAGGCCGCCCTCGCCGGTCAGCTGCAGCCCGCCCGTGCGGGCCCGGTCGGTCAGCTCCCGCAGCAGCTGCTCATCGGCAGCCGACAGCTCCGCGCGGTCCCGGTCCTGCATGTTTGTCACATCAGTCACTGGTGTCTCCCTTGTTGTCAGGAGTTACACCGTCAAAATTACAGTCCCCCCGCGCGCGCCACCGTCGAGACGAACACCAAGGTGATTGACAACCCGGCCCGCAAGACCGCGAACGCCGCCGTCCGCAAAGCTGGGGTGCCGCGCTCACCGCGGCCCGCGAGGACATGGCCGTCATGCTCGCCGACCCGGCCATCCCCGCCGACCCGGCCATCCCCGCCGACCCGGCCATCCCCGCCGACCCGGCCATCCCCGCCGCCGCCAAGAACACTCGCCTGATCCCCGCCGCGGAGAAGAAAATCAGCCGGGCGGAGCGCGCGCTCGCCGCCGCCCGGGCCGCCCGCGACAAGATCCCCGCGAAACTCCCTGCCAACATCATCGACCCCGAGGCGAAGACCGCGCTGCTGCGGGCCGGCCGCGGCCTGCAGATGGTCCTGCGGCTGCTCGCGCACAACGCCGAGCACTGGCTCTCCAGGCACCTGAACGCCTACCTGCAAGACGACGACGAATACCGGGCCATCATCCGCGGCCTCGCCGGGACCATCACCTACACCCCCGCCGCGATCACCGTCGAACTCGGCCAGCCCGGCAGCCCCCGCGTCACCGGTGCCCTGACCCTGCTCCTCGACGAGATCAACCAGAACCCGCCCAGCATGCCCGGAGACACCCGGCCGATCACCTACCAGCTAACTGCCAGCACCCCGGCCTTCAACAGCTAACGCAGGCCAACTTCCGGAGATCTGAGACCTACCGCTGGGGATACTTCACCTCCTTTCATGGGCTATTGGTCGTCCCTTCGTTAGTGTGCAGGTCAGACAGATCAATCGTTACCGTAGTCGGTTTGGGTTGCTTACTGGCTGAAAGCTGTGGCCTTGCCCTTATGCGGATCAGGAACACCGTCACACCTTGAGAATCCACCCTCGGCGGCCATTCGCCAGGTTGACCTTCTGTGGGTAGCTCTAGTTGCTTGTCGGACAGATTGACAACGACAAGGTGCGCGGTGGCCTTACCGTAGTCATTCGCATATTGGACTGCTTGACGGAATCCTTTGCCAACATACGCCTTTCCGTAGTTCGCTCCATCAAAAAGTTTCACTTCGCAAATCAGTGGGTCGTCGGTGTCGACTTCAGCGATAACGTCAGCTTCGCCCGAAGATGAGCGCGGCTGGCTAAAAGGATAATCGATGCCCTGATCCAAGAGAAATCTACGTAGGTCGTGCTCGTAGATGGCCTCACCGTGAGCCTTGTCCGCCGCGTACTGTTCCCACAAGCGTCGCTTATCGAACCATTCAAGACGACGGACATAACGTTCCAACATATAGAGAATGTCCGACGAGCCTGCGAGATGTTGCTGAAAGTAACCAATTAGCGGTTCGATCATCTGTTCAGTCGCCAGTCTCGCTGCGCGCGTCCTGAGTGAGCGTCAGCGACGGTGTGCATTGTCGGCGTTGGGCAGCTGATCCGCAGCGCAGTGTTCCGAGAAGCCGGTCGCTCTCTGTGATTGGCCACGGTGCCTCCTCGTGGCCACCAGTGAGATCCTGGTGACCGCCCACAGTGGACGGCGGCGAGGCCCGCGCAAGATCAAGCAGTCGAGGAGAGCGGGATGCTCAGGGAGCCTTGCCGAGGCATCCTCATGCAGTCCGGCCACTGGATCTTCAAATAGCGAGGTCGCTAACACTGGGCTGCTGCGTCGGCTGTTGGCGCAGCCGCATGCGTGTTATGCGTTCCGGCCGCTGGTACAGATGTGCCAGGCGTGGGCGGATGCGTTCGAGGCAGAATACGCGACCGCCGGTGCGGCCGGCCGGATCGATCCTGGGCTCGCCCGGGCTGGGATCGCGTTGTTCCGGGACCTGCCCACCACAGCGGATCGCCAGGTGCTGCCATGCACTGATCTGCATGGCGACAACATTCTCGCCGCCCGGCGGGAGCCGTGGCTGGTCATCGACCCCAAGCCATATGTTGGCGACCCGGCCTGCGACGTGCTGCAGCACATGCTGAACTGCGAGGACAGGCTGGCCGCCGACCCAGCCGCGCTGGCGGCCAGGATGGCCGGCCTGGCCGAGGTGGACGCCGCCAGGGTGCGGCAGTGGCTGTTCGCCCGCAGCGTCCAGGAGTCGCCCTGCTCGCCGCTCATGCGCCAGGTGGCCAGGCGGCTTGCGCCCGCGTAGCTCACCGCCGGCTGGCCTAGCCAACACAACGCTTCGTCTGGGCGTTGTCGTGGTGGAGTTCACGATGGGTTATGAAGTCGGGGACGAGGACGAGCTGCTGGCGCAGATCGCGGGTGGCGACATGCGGGCGCTGGAGGCGCTGTGCCGCCGGATACGGGTGCAGGTGTTCGCCGTGGCGCTGGCGGTGGCCGGCGACCGGGCCACGGCCGAGGCGTGCAACTAGCGCGCAATTACGAAGCGCGCTCGGGCCGGGATACTCGATGTATGCCCGAACTGGCGGCCCTACCCGATGTCGTGGAGCGCATCAAGAAGATCCGGCGCGGCAAGCCCGGAACGGTGCTAGTGGCGATCGATGGTGCCGGGGGTGCAGGGAAGAGCGCCATCGCGGCCAGTATCGCCGGTCAGATAGGCAACTCATGCATGATCTGCCTGGACGACTTCGCGCGCCCTTCCGCGCTGGGCTGGGACCAGGAACGGTTCCGCCGCCAGGTCCTCAACCCCCTTCTGGCTGGGCAAGACGCCTGCTATCAGCGCTGGGACTGGCTGACCGACTCCGAGGCGGAATGGCACCGCGTTCCCGCCGGCCGCGTGGTCATCGTCGAGGGCGTGTCGTCCACGAGGACTGGGCTGGGGCACTGCTGGGATCTGACCATCTGGGTAGATACGCCGCGCTCCGTCCGTCTTGCCCGCGGCATCCGGCGAGACGGCGAAGCGATGCAGTCCCAATGGATAGACGTCTGGATGCCCGAGGAGGACGCTTACATCGCCGCACAGCAGCCAGCCGAGCGGGCCGACCTTGTCGTTAACGGAGACGGCCCCGACTGAGGCCTCCCGCCGTGCCGACTATAGGCAACTCGGGTGACAGGAGTTACGCGTTCACTCCCTCGGCTAATGACGTTTAATGGCATGCCATGGAGGTGATCAGTCCAGCCGATCCCAGATCAGCTTGAGCGAATCAACCGTGTTCGCTGGCCGCGCGACCGTTCCCGAATCACGATGATCGTCGAGCGAGCCAATGCCGCGAGCGCGGGTTCCCTTGCTTCGAAGGCACGCGACAGCGACCAACCTCTTCCCAAGCAGGGCAGGATCGCAGCCCATACGGCCAAAGGCCCGGTGAGAGGGCCTTGCAGATTGGGCCAGCGAGCCCTGGTTTCGCGACTCAATTCGGGCAGGCGTTCGATACCCATCCATCGGGGTCTGCTACTGCAAATCTGAGTGTCCCGACCCGCGCCATGACGGTAGCGCCCAGGCACATCAGACAGGGGAACAAGGTCGTGAGGTCTGGGGGATCGGTCGGCTGGTCAGAGTGGTGCGCGTATGGGTGATCAGCGCTATGCCTGCCTCCGTGACGAGATGCGCTGTCTGGTGCTTGGCCAGGCACGGTCGCTGGCCCCGGTCCGCGGCCGGGCGCTCGGGTGCGGGGTGAGCCGTTTTGCGGATGGGACCGGCCAGAACGGGGCCCGGGTGCCGGGCTGAGCGGCGGATGCGCGTGCTGACGCCCTGGGTACCCTGGGCTTGTGTGCCGGGCCATGACGCTCCTGGCAGCGGTTCTCATCGGTGCCGGGCTCTTGGCCTGCTCGGGCGCGCAGGCGCGCGGGGGGCATCCGGTGCCCGGCCCCGCTACGTCGTCGCTGCTCCGGCTGAGATGTTCGGACTCTGCTGGTCAGCAGGCCAGGGGCAACCAGAAGGTGGTCAGGGGAGTCGAAGGCCTGCTCCCCGGATCGCGCGACGTCGCCAGCCTATATCCGATCCGGGCCAGCGACGGCAAGCGCTACTTCGTCTATAAGGCCTTCCTCGCCGTTTCCGCCTCGGCGGCGCCTTTCGCGACGGTCTCCGTCACCCGTCCTGCTGGTGCCAGGCTGGTGTATGGCTCGTCGTCGCGCATCGGCGAGCTGATGAGCGCCCCTTCAGGCCAAGCCCTGGTCGCGGCTTCGCGGACCAGGGTGCGGCTGCCTGTATGCGGACCGCGGTTCACCGGCTTCGTCGGCGGCATCATCGTGACTCGCCCTGCCTGCGTGGCCTTCTCGGTCTCCTCGCCATCGCTGCTGGCAGCGGCCGTGAGCGTTCCAATCGGCCCGGCCAGATGCGGAGCTAGTTCGCCCTAGTCGGAGGGCGCGGCGGCGGTGGCGGGTCATGCGCGTGGCGACCATCGGGCGGCCGCACGCGAAATGTCCGGGTCTGTCGCTGAGGCGCCTGACGCTCGCGTGTCATATCCAGCCACTAAGCCGGGCGCCGTGGCTGACCTGGCATCGTCCGGCGTGCTGTATCCGCCGCTGTCGTAGAGGCAGATGACAGAGCGTGACATGAATTGGGCGGTGACTGGCCCATGTGTCGGAATGCTCGCCCCCGCAGGCCGATTACCGTTCCTGGATCTTGCGTGTGATCTGCGACGGTCCGGGTGGGGTGGGTGACTCTTGCCGTGTATGGTGCAGACACCCCATCGCAGGTGTGGGAGGTTGAGATGGCCCAGAGAGTAACCGTCGCGCTGGAAGACGACCTTGATGGCAGTCCGGCAGACGAAACCGTGCGGTTCGGGTTCGATGGCGCGGAATATGAGATCGACCTGAGCAACAAGAACGCCAGCGCATTCCGTAAGCAGCTCACGCCCTTCATCGAACACGCCCGCAAGGCCGGGCGGGGACAGCCTCGCCGGTCAGCCCGGGCGGCCGCAAGCCATCAGCGCAGCGGCGATATCCGGGCCTGGGCGAAAGACCACGGCATCGCGGTCAGTGCGCGCGGGCGTATCCCGGCGCGCGTGGTGAAGCAGTACCAGACCACTGCCCAAGGACGCTGACGCAAGCGGAAACCGCCGCCCCGTGGGGAGCATATGGGTGCTCCTTCGCCCGTGCGTGATCGCTGAGCTGACGTTCTTGCGGCTGAGCTGCGCGGCTCGCCGGCGTCGGCCGGAAGCTGGCAAAACCGGCGAGCCGCGCATGAACCGGCACACCTGGGTGGGTCAGGTGCTGCGGCCTTGGCGCGCCAGCTGAGCCCGGGGCGTGACCTCCCTAGGGTGATCCTGTGAAGCCGTTCTTGCTGCTGGCCACGCGCGCTGAGGATGCTGCCGCGGATAACGAGTACGAGTCGTTTCTGGGCTTCCGGGTCTGGGCGAGGGTGACCTGCGCCGACACCGGCTGGAGCGGCAGGCTCTGGGCAATCTCGATCTGCGGGACTGGTCGGGGATCCTGCTGGGTGGCGGGCCGTTCAACTCCAGCGACCCGGAGGGGTCGAAGTCGCCGGTGCAGCGGCGGGTCGAGGCAGAGCTGCGCGGGCTGCTCGAACGGGTGATCACCGCCGACTTCCCGTTTCTCGGGGCCTGCTACGGCATCGGGACGGTGGGCAGCCATCAGGGGGCAGTGGTGGACCGGCGGTATGCCGAGCCGGTCGGGCCGGTGCGGGTCACGCTGACCCGCAAGGGCCGGGATGATCCGCTGCTGGGCGGGCTGCCTGCGACCTTTGACGCGTTCGCCGGCCACAAGGAGGCGATCAGCGGGCTGCCGCGCCACGCGGTCCTGCTCGCCACGTCCCCTCGCTGCCCGGTGCAGGCGTTCCGGATCGGCTCCCACGTATACGCCACCCAGTTCCATCCGGAATTGGACGCGGCCGGCCTGTGCACCCGGATCGAGGTCTACAAGCACGCCGGCTACTTCGAACCAGGACAAGCCGACGAACTCAAGGCGCAGGCCCGCCGCAGCAATGTCAACCATCCGCCTGCCATCCTGCGCCGGTTCGTCCACCGCTACGGCCACGGCGCGTCGGCCAGGGCCTAGGCCAGACCGCGGCCGCCCGGCCCCCATGTCCTCAGCAAGTCCAGCGCGGACAGCTTCACATTGCGCGGTCCGCGGCGGAACCGGATGTTGACGGTGGCCTTGCCCGTGCGCGAAGTTCGTGTCCCCGGCCGAAGAGTTGAGGTCATCGTGCTGGCCTCGGCTGACTACGACGATGGGATCGTAACGGTGGCTCACCCATGGGCAGACAAGTTATGCGCCTCTTCTTGCCGCCTGGTAGAAAACGGCCAGCCGACCTGCATCGGCAAGATGCTGCCAAGCCTTCGTTGCCATCATTGCCGAGACCGCAGCAGTTCCAGCTGCGGCAGCGTCGCCGGGAGTCCCATGACGGCTGGCATAGGCAAAGGACTGTTGAGCAATTATCGCAGCCAAACTGCCAAGCACTATCCTGCTTGGCTTATTGCTCAGCTTGTCCGCGATGGGGCTGAGCCACCTCGCCGTCCTGATGATTCCTGGCAGCTTTCTGCCGAATTCATCGTCTACAAGGAGGCGGGGGATCCACTCCTCGTGCAGCACTGGCCATAGCTTTCGCTTAGCGATTTTGCGAATCTCATCGAGATTTCCGCGCTGGTCCGCCCAATTACTAGTGAGCTGCTTATTGACTGGCTCGTAAGCTGAACGGCTTGATATCAGAGCATCGAAGTAAGCCAGGTAACCTTCTGGCCCTTGAAAGTCGCCATCTCCGGCAAGCAGGTCGGAAATCAGAGGTCTTTCGATATTCTCCTGTACCTGAGCTTGCTTGCGCATGGCTTCCGGATGCAGCCCGGTGCCCGGAGGCTGGCAGAGAGGAAATCCCGGCAGGAGTGGTTCGGCGAGATGAGCCATATGCCGCTGAACATCCACAGCGGTATCGGCGACCCGCCGCTTCACATCATCGGGCTGCCAGTTGCCGATACTGTTCGGCTGGCCAGAGCCAACGCAGTGGTAATGGCGCATGACCGGCTCAATCAGTCTCTCTTTGAATGTCTCGAGCGCGGCGCCGTCTCGGGCTGAAATGAGGTCGCGTATAAGTTGCTCAGAGTATGATTCTCTCAACCGAGCGTGTCGCGCGTTGAGTTGTCTCCCAACCTGGGCGGGCAATTGCTGCCAGTCAACTGCTTCAACGACGCCTTCTGCCTCAAGGTCTCTGAGAATCTTTCCGCTGGCCCAGCCGAGGCGTTCATATGCTGCATATTCGTTGTCCAATGACTCTTTGGTTACATAGACCTTTTCGAAGAGCCAAAATTGGTGAGCGCCGTTCCAGAAGACCGCTGCTGGCAAGGCCGTGTTCCGCGACCGGACAGGATCGTTCTGGAGTAGGCGATTATACTCCCAGCCGGATAGATAAGCGTTACTTATTGGCTCGGGCATGTGTGCCATCCATTTGCTGTCGGCCTTCAGCTAACTCACCAGGTGGGCTCTCGCCAGGTTATCCCGTCTGACCATACCGCTCAGTGCTGTGCTCGCCCAGTCGATTGAGGCGACGGTTAGCCTGTTCAACCGCGAACGAACGAGCGGCGCGAATGGGCACGATGCGGTAAGCGAGACACGCAAGTTGGAGACCCACTGGCCGCCGCTACGGCAGTTCTACAGGCTGTCAAACACCGCGGCGTCGGTTGTGCCGTGGACAGCAGTCTGGTCAGGACCGCCACAGTCGCGCCGCAATTGGATGTACCCAGGGCGGAGCCTAGTGGTCTGTGAGACCGCTTGTTTTAGTCTTCGCGCGTTTGATGCTGGCAAGGATCTGCTCGGCGTCCTTGGTCTAGGCGAACGGGTGCGGGTGATCGTTCCATGAGTCGATGAAGGTTCCGATGGCGGCCGTCAGCTCCCTGACCGAGGTGAGGGACCCGCGGCGGATGGCCTGCCAGGTGGTGATCGAGAAGAAGCACTCGATTAACCGGCCCTCGGGGGCAGTTTGGAGGTCCCCGGCTTCGGCGCGTCTGACGTGAGTCGTTGCAGGTGGTTCTGGATGCTGGCTATGACGCGTGAGTGGCGGGCGACTTCGGTGTGCCAGCCGCGTTCGGCTGCGTCGTCGCGGAGTGCGGTGGTGTCGGCGAGCTGGGCTTGGAGCTGCGGGATGAACTCCGGGGCGGTGACGTAGTTGTCGCATTGGTCGCAGATGTTGGCGTAGGGGCAGGCCTCGGCGGCGAGCTGGCGGGAACAGTAGCCGTGGGCGACCCGGGTCTTGAGCATCTCGGCGCGCAGCCAGTCGACCCTGCAGGGGATGGGCTGACCGACCGGTGCAATCGGCAGCATCATCCTGGCCCTGGCCTTGCTCATCGCTTCCTCGTAGGCGGCGCGGATCGCGGGCGAGGCCAGCGAGGCATAACGAAGGGTCATCGCGGCGGACACGTCGTCTGTCACCTGGGCAAAGTGCTTCGGGAGTCCGTGTTGCTTCGCTCGTCGCTCTGCTCGCTGGTGTCAGTCTTGGGTGTCAAGCTCCGACGGTGCGGCATCGCCGCGGCAGTTAGTCGGCGTGCAGGACGAAGAACAAGAAGCACAGGAAGCTCGGCTTGGTCGCGAAGTCGTCGGTGAACAGCTCGCTGGCGGCCGGCACGGGCTGTGGCTCGCTGATGACGGAGATCCGGAAGCCGGCCGAGGTGAAGGCGTCGGTCATCGCGTGCAGCGGTCGGTTCCAGAAGACCATCGGGACGGTCTGGCCGCCCATGGTCCATTCCTCGGTCCAGCTGTAGGTCGCGAAATAGTTGGTCCTGCGCCCGGCCCCGCGCTGGATGCCGTGGATGGCAAAGGGATGGTCGACGGCCACGATGAGTCGGCCGCCGGGCGTCAGCACGCGCCGCAGCTCGGCTAGCGTCGGCCCCCAGTCTTCCAGGTAGTGCAGTACCAGGGACGCCATGACATCGTCGAACGCGCCGTCGGGGAACGGAAGCGGGCTACCCAGGTCGGCCACCTGCAGGTCCGCGCCGTCACCGAGCCGCCGCCGGGCCAGCTCCAGCATCTTGGTGCTCGTGTCGAAGCCGGTCACGATGGCACCTCGGTCGCGCAGCGCCCCGAACAGCGGGCCGGAACCGCAGCCGGCGTCGAGGATCCGCCGGCCGGTCACGTCCCCGGCAAGGGCCAGGATCGCGGGTCGCTCGTAGTAGGCATTTATGAGGTTGGCCTCGGTTTCGGCCGTATACGCCTCGGCGAGGCTGTCATAGTCGTTTACCCGGGCCGGATCTGCGGGCTGAGTACGATTCTCGGAACGGGAGGCATGCGGTCCATCCTGGCATCCCGCTCCTGGCCCGTCCTCCCGATAGGCGCCGAACGAGCCGTGGAAGATCAGTGTCAAGAATGGCGCTTGCGCCATCACGCAGCATGCATTTACCCGCAATTGCGCTAATAGCCGCCTGCCGTAGGGTAGACGTGAGAGTCCACGCCATCCGATACGAAAAGGGCCGGGAGTCGGTGTCTACCCGATCCAGCCTGTGCGCTGGGCGGCGGCCCCGGCGGCGAACCGACTGGAGGCGCCGAGCCGTTTCATGATCGCGGTGATGTGGCGGCGGACGGTCGTGACGCTAATGCCGGCGCGGCGCGCGATCGCGGCGTCAGGCAGGCCTTTGGCCATCAGCTCCAGCACCCGCCGCTGGGCAGGCGGCAACTGGTCCTGGCTTGCTGCGGGGCTGCCGGGCGCGGTGACCGGGGTGGCGCGGTCCCACAGCAGCTCGAAGTACTCGCGCAGGGCGTCGACGATCACCGGTGCCCGGACCACGAGCGCGGCTGCAGTGCCGGTGCGGGTCAGTGGGAGCATCGCGGTGGTGTGGTCGGCGAGCTTCATCTTCATCGCCACCTCGGGCAGCAGCCGGGCTCGCTCCCCGGCCTGGACGCAGGTATGGATGATGCGGCGGGCGACCGGGTCGTCCATCGCGGTCGCAGCGTAGATGGACCTGCACCGCACCATCCCGGCGGCTGAGGGCAGCGGCGGGCCGGCGAAGTCCTCGGTCAGCGGCATCTCGGTAGCCAGATCGTCCAGCGTCATCCAGTCCCGGCGAGCGGTGTTCACCAGCGATGCGGAGAGCTCGCTGATCTGGGTCCGGTCGGCGATGACTTCGACCAGGTGCTCGGGGAACCTCCCGT
>Ga0137390_10006173_pt1 | contig 10190 bp, 5 predicted proteins | sample 15con2h24AmetaG_FD_104937 | JGI IMG/M metagenome (GOLD analysis project Ga0137390, IMG submission 104937) | Vadose zone soil microbial communities from Angelo Coast Range Reserve, California, USA - 15con2h2.4A metaG | ecosystem: Environmental > Terrestrial > Soil > Vadose zone > Saprolite... | reverse complement strand
GCGACTCGCGCCACCCCGCGTACGACCAAATCAGACCGCTGACGAAGATCGCGACGGGAATGATCAGCACCGCCTGCGCCAGTGAGCGGGCGTCGGAGATCACGCCGACCAGCGCGGGCGAAGGGACATCGCCCAGGAGGTGGATCGTGAAGATGCTCAACGCCAGGGCGGTCGCGCGCACGTGGGGCGACACCGCGTTCACGATGGCCGAATTGATCGGTCCCGTGGACGCAAACAGGCACAGCTCCGCGACCACGATCGCAGTCCAGTATAGGGCGGGCGCGGATGCGGCCAGGGCGACAAGCGTGAGCGGCGCCGCGACGAGGGTGACAATGCCCGACACCCACCAGTATGCCTGCTGCGAAACGCGCAGCAGCCGGTCACCCACCCAGCCGCCACCGTAGGTTCCGAGAAATCCCGTCACCACGACGATCGCGCCGAACTGGACGGTGGCCTGCGCCTTCGGGATGCCGCGCACCCGCTCGAGAAACGACGGCATCCAGAACGCGAGGGCGCCGATCGCGAACGTGTACGCGGCGTAACCCAGGACCGCGAACATGTAGGGACGATTGCGGAGCAGCGCCGCGTACACCACCCGCGTCGCGCCACCAAGTGGGACTCCGCCGGCGTGCTCCGGCTCCTGCGCCCCGCGCGGCGGTTCGTACAGCCGCCAGGCCAGCAGCGCCAACGCGAGCCCCGGGATCCCGGCGACCCAGAAGGCCGGCCGCCACCCGAAGTAGTGGTCCATCAGCCCGCCCACCACGTAACCCAGCGCCGATCCGATCGGGATGGCCGCAAAGAAGATCGCGAAGACCCGCCCCCGACGCTCGCGGGGGAAGTAGTCGGCGAGCAGGGCCGGCGACATGGTCCCGTACGCCGCCTCGCCGATTCCCACCGCCGCGCGGGCGGCAAACAACGACGCGTAGTTCCACGCCAAGCCCGCGGCCCCAGTTGCCAGGCTCCAGACGGCAACTCCGAGGGCGATCAGTCGCGTGCGTCGCGCCCTGTCGCCGAGCACGCCGAACAGCGGCGCGGCGAGCATGTAGACGACGATGAACCCGGTCATGAGCGACCCGAGCTGCGTATCGGTGAGCCGCAGCTCCGAGTGCTTCATGCTTTCGGCCAGCGCCGCAACGATCCACCGGTCCAGGTAGTTGAACAGGTTGATCAGCGTGAGCACCACGAGCCCCGCTCGGGCCGTGCGGGTGAAATCGTGAGGCGTGGTGGAAGCCATGGGCGCCGGACAAGCATACGCGCCGCGCTGCCGGGCGGCTACCGAAGCGGCTTCATACTCCCGCCCAATGCCGCGAGCGCTCCGGGAACGGGCGACAGAGTGTGCGATGTGTCACTCCCCCGGGGACCGAATAGCGTTACGATTGTCCCCGTTTCGCATCTTTAATAGTCCCTCTTTGGCTCCGGCGCCCGACCCGGGATTCGCACCCCCCGCGATACGGCTGCCGGCCCACGTCAAGCATCGGGGCTGGCATGCACGGCAGTGGTACGGTCGCGCCCACGCGACCCAATACATGGCGACTCGCGGTCATCGCGCTGCTCCTTTGTGGAGCAGCGTTCGCATGCGCGTTGTCTGATGCCCTGACCGGCCCCAGGACCGCCGCCGTCGCGCTCCGGTTTACCGGCGATTCCGTGCTCGTGGTCGGGGACACCGTCGCCTTCGGCGTCTCCGCGGCAATCGATGGAACGCCGCTCGCGGGCCCGCGCTTCCGGTACATCATCGAGGACACACTCGTGGCGGCCCGCACCTCGGCCGGCGATTCGCTCGTCGCGCGGCGGCGCGGTCGCACCCACCTCATCGTCTCGCTGACTAGCCCGCTGTTGCCCCAACCGCCAACGTTGACCGTGGCCCTCCACGTCGTGGTCGGGGCCGTGACGGTCGTTCCCGCGAACGACACCCTCACCAGCATCGAGGACACGCTGGTCCTGGCGGCGCCGGCGTTCGACGCGCATGGCCTCCCGATCGGCGGCGTTGCCCCCGCGTGGGTCTCTTCGGATACGTCGATCGCCGCCTTTGTTGCCCCCGGCCGTTTGGTCGCGCGGCGCAACGGCCAAGTGATGGTGCGGGCGCTGGTCGACAACGACACGGGGACGGGCAGCGTGATGATCGCGCAGCGGCTCGCCCGGTTGCAGGCGTCGCCGTCCATGCTCGTGTTGAGTGCGTTGACGGCCGAATCCACTGTCGTGGTCAGCGCCCTCGACGCGCGCGGACATCCATTGAGCGGGGTGCCGATCAGCTGGGCGAGTGAGGCCGCCACGATCGCATCGGTGACCCCCGCGGGCCGCATCCGCGCCGTCGACAATGGAACGACACGAATTTTCGCGCAGAACGGGTCGCTGCGCGATACCGTGACGACGATCGTCGAACAGCGGGCGACACAAATCGTGATTCGGCCCGATCCCGTGCCGGCGATCGTGTCCCTGGGTGATCAGGTCTCCCTGACCGCGAGCGCGACGGACAGTCTCGGCTTCGTGGTGACGGTGCCGAACAAGAGCCCCGGATGGGCGACGCTCGATCCAACCATCGCGACCGTAGACCGCAATGGTCTCGTGACCGGCGTGGGGGTGGGGACCGGTCGCGTCGTGGCGGTCATGGACGCGGCGCGCGATACCGCCCCCGTCGCCGTCGGCAATCTGCCCGCCTCCATCGTCATCCAGCCGGCGAGCGCGACGCTGGCGAGCGTGAAGGACACACTGCTCCTCACCGCCTCCGTGCGAAACAGCCGGGGTAACCTGATTCAGAACCCCGCGATCATCTGGCGCGCCTCCGACACCACGATCACGCGCGTGGACACGGCGCCACGCCCGCTCGCGGTGGCGGTCCGCGCCGGGACCACGCGCATCAGCGCGGTGTCGGGGAGCGTCGCGGACACGAGCCTCGTCACGGTGACCAACGCGCCCGCATTCCTCGATATCACCCCGACTGCCGACACGCTCACCAGTCTCTGGGACTCGCTCCCCGTTCCGGCGGTGATCCGCAACGCGCGGGGCGACACCCTCGCCTCGACCTCGGTGCAGTGGTCGAGCGATGCGCCGCTGGTGGGCAGCGTCAACGGCTCGGGACTCGTGGTCGCGAGGGATACGGGCCAGACGGTGGTGCGCGCTAAATTCGGCCGAGCACCCGGCGACACGCTGCGGGATTCGATTGCGATCCGGGTGTTCAACCTCCCGGTATCGATCGTGTTGAGCGACCACCGCGATACGCTGACCGCCGTGGGGCAATCTCTCAGCTACAGCGGCAACGTGCGGAACGCGCGCGGCAACCCCATTTCGGGCTACCCAATCGCGTGGTCGTCGACCAATCCCGCCGCGGTCAGCGTATCGCCCGGCGGCGTCGCGACCGCCGCGGGCTTCGGCTCCGCGTTCGTGATCGGCCAGGCCGGCGGCCTGGCCGACACCGTGATTGACGTCGTCGTCAACCCCACGCGATTGATCGTCGACAACGGAGTCGCGATTGCCCCGCGCTTTGGCACGCGCAAGCGCCCGTACGCGCGCATCGGCGATGGCGTGAGCGCCGCCGGCGTGGACGACACGGTCTTCGTCCGGAAGGGCACGGCCCCCTATGCCGAGACGGTGGCTCTCACGAGTCGCGTGACGCTCCTCGGCGACGATTCGGCGTTCGCCGCGAGCTTCCCGAGCAATCCGCTGCTGCTGCCGCTCCTCTCGCACGATACCGGCGCCGCGGGAATCACCGCCTATACGCCGGCGACGGTCGTCATTAAGAATCTCGCGCTGCGCCATACGATCGCGGGACCGGCCATCGATGCGCGCCAGGCCGACCTCCGGGTCCGGGACTTCTATGTCAACCCCCCGGGCACCGTCGCCGCCCGTATCGGCCGCGGCATCGCGCTCGATAGCGCCAATTCCGCGGCTGCCAGTATCACGAGGAGCGAGATTCGGTCCGTGCGGGGCTACGGGATTCGCGTGCGCGACGGCGCGGGCGTCGTCGTCGACAGCGTGTACATCGAGTCGGTCGATTCGATGCCCGGTGTCGAGGCCGGCGCGGGGATCCGCATCCTGCGCGGCAGCGGCCACGCCGTGCGCCACGCGACGATTCGCGGCACCCAGGGCCCCGCGCTGCTCGTCGACTCGAGCGCCGGCGCGACGATCGCCGCGAACGATCTCGCCGGCCGCCAACGGCTCGCCCTCATCCGCTGGAGCACGGGCGCGACGGTTCAGGGCAATCTGCTCGACACAAGGCCGCTGGGCCTCAACGGCGAGGTCTCTTCCGGGGGGACGCTCTTCGAGTGGGCCGCACTCGAAATGCAGTCGTCGTGGCAGGCAGTCGTGACGGCCAACAGCTTCCGCGACCTCGGTGGGGCCAACCAGGATCCCTACAACGCCATGCGCTTTGTCCTCGTGCGCAACCCGTCGTTCCCTCTGCAGCCAGGGGCGCAGGTTTCGAGTAATACCGTGATCGGCAACCGCAGCGGCATTCGCTCGGAAAACTCGAACCTCAACGTGCAGGGCTCTCGCTTCGATAGTACGCTGTCCGGCGTGATCGGGACGGGCAGCGACGCGCTGGCGCTGCAAAACGACACCGTCAACGTCACGCTGCAGGGACGTTGCATCCAGTCGACGAATGCGAGTTTCGTGACACTGACCGGCGACTGGCTTCAGGCTTGCACGGCGGGCGTCGCGCATGCGGTTTCGGTCAGCGGCGGATTCCTCGGCGTGCAGCAGTCTACGTTCATGACCAACCGTGCCGCCGTGTTATTCTCGGGGACGGGCTTTGCGGCAACGGGGAACCTGGTGTCCGGTGCCGGATTCAATCCGGTGCCCGGGGACACCAATGTTGCGCGGGCGGCGCTGGACGCCACGGCGCCGTTCCTCACCATCGTTCAGAACGCCGTGACCGGGCACCGCTTCAACGCGGGGATGCGGGTCGAAGGCGGATCGTCCAGCGCCCGGCTCGACTCCAACTTCATCTCCACCAACGCCGTGGGCGTCCGGCTCGGCTCGCTGTCGAACTTCAGCGCGCGCGACAACGATATCTTCGACAATTCGCCGGCGGGGGTGCTGAACGAAGTCGCTGGTCCGGGGGTGACCATAGCGCAAACGTGGTGGGGGGACGCACGCGGGCCCCGCGGCCTGGCCGACCCGACGGCGACCGGCGACAGCGTGGCCGGCAAGGTGACCGCCTCCAGTTGGAATAGCGCCCCGCTGGCAAGCGGGACGCTCGCCGCCGCCATACGGACCGTGCGCGGCGATGGACAAACAGGGCTCCGCGGCATCGCCCTGGGCAGGGCATTCACGGTGCGAGTCGTTGACGCGGCCGGACGGCCGGTGTCGGGAACGAGCGTCACCTTCACGGTCACCGGTGGCGGTGGTAGCTTCGCGGGCGCAGGCCAGCTCACGGTGACGACCAACGCGAGCGGTCTAGCGGAGGCAACCTTGACGCTCGGGTCTTCATCAGGGACCAACACCGCGACCGCGACCGCGCCCGGTCTGAATACGGTCACCTTCACCGCGACCGGCACGTGACGCGCTGTCCCCGCTGCGCCGCCCAGGTGCCGGTCGGCTTGCGGTTCTGTGGCTTTTGCGGAGCGGCAATCGCCGATCCCACCTCGGCGACCGTCGCCTTGATCGCGCAACACGAAGATCCGCTGCTGGCACAGATTCGTGTCGTGCTCGGCGGCGAGTATGAGATCGAGCGCGAATGCGGACGCGGCGGCATGGCCGCGGTGTTCAAGGCGCTCGACATGTCGCTGCGCCGGCCCGTCGCGCTCAAGGTCATGTTGCCGGCTGCCTCCACCGGCGGCGCGGTCGCGGACCGGCTGCGGCGCGAAGCGCGCCGCGCCGCCGCACTTGACCACCCCAACATCGTCCCGATCTACCAGGTCGGCGAATCCGGCGGGATTCACTACATCGTGATGAAGTTTATCGAGGGACGCTCGCTCGACGCGATCGTCGACGATCAGGGCGCCCTGCCGATCGCGGTGGTCGTCGCGGTGCTGCGCGCCATGGCGAGCGCGCTGGCGTACGCGCACGAACGTGGCACCGTCCACCGCGACATCAAGAGCTCCAACATCCTGATCGACCAGGAAGGGCGAGTCTACGTCTCCGACTTCGGCCTCGCCCGCGCGGCGGAAGATTCAAAGGTGACGCCGAGTGGCGCGGTCATGGGGACGCCGCAGTTCATGAGCCCGGAGCAGTGCGCCGGCGCCCCAGTGGGGCCACAGGGCGATCAGTACTCGCTGGGGATCGTCGCATTCCAGATGCTGGCCGGCGAGGCGCCGTTCGAGGCGAGCTCGGTATTGGCCGTCGTGCAGCACCAGTACTTCACGCCACCGCCGGACCTCCGCAGTGTGCGCGCCGATGTCCCCGACGCACTCCTGGCGATCATCGCGCGCCTGGTCGCCAAGGATCCCGCGCACCGGTTCACCAACACCTCCGATCTCGTCACCGCCCTCGAGGCCCTGCCGTTCTATGCCGAGGAGCAACGCGTCGCGAAAGACATCTTGCGGCGGCTGGCGCGCGGCTATCACGTCCCGATCGTCGAAACCGGAGTCCTTCCGCCGCTGCCGGACGCCCGCGACTCACGTGCGGCAGCCGCCGTCGCCCTCCCGCCGACGCTGCGTCGATCCCGTATCCAGGTGGCGCTTGGCCTCGGAGCCGTGGTGCTGATATCGGGCGCGTGGTTCGCCATACAGGCGACGCGAGCGGAGACGCGCGCGCCGGTGGCCAGCACGGCTGCGCCGCCTGCCCCCGTCCCACCGTCTCCCGCGCCGGATCGTCCCCAGCCGGCGGCGACTCCTCCGCGCAGTGCGCCCGTCGGTCCACCGGGGCGCGTGCGCATGCGCGCGGACCCGGCGGACGCCGTCATTTACATCGATGGTCGCCAGGTGGGGGTCGGCACGGTCTTCGATGTCGAAGTGCCGTCAGGAACACGCCGCCTGCGGATCAAGGCGCCTGGGTCGGCGACTTTCGACACGACATTTCACGTTGCCGCCGGCAACACGACGCGCCTTGGGCTCATCACCCTCCGCGACCTGCCGTGAGACACGCCGTCGTCGCCGGGCTGCTGCTCGTGGCGCCGGGAGCCGCGGTTGCGCAGGGCAACACCGCTGACCAGCTGGAGCAGGCGGCGCGCTATCACGCCGCCCTGGACGTCGAGCGAGAGCTGGTCCTGCTCCGGCGCGTCATTTCGCCCAATTCGCCCTTCGTGGTTACGCACGAGCAGCGCGTTCTCGCCTACAAGTATCTCGGCGCGGCGCTCGTCGTACTCGGGCAGCGAGACTCCGGCCTCGTGTACTTCCGGGCCGCACTCGAGCGGGACCCGTTCGTCGACTTGGAGCCGCAGAAGTTCACGCCGGCCGAGCTGGCGGCATTCAGCGAGGCGAGACAGTTGACCTTCGGCCTGGGCATCCAAGCCATTGCGTTCGACACGATCGATCCCCGTACCGAGCGGCTTGGCTTGACGGTTCTCGCAACGCATGTCGCCGACTTGCGCGTCGAACTGCGGAGTGCCGGGGCGCCGTCGGGGCTCGTCCTGTACCAGGGAGTCACCGACGGACCGAGGGAGCTCCAGTGGGACGGCTTACTCGCGGATGGTCGGTTGGCGGCCAGCGGGCGCTACGAGATAATCCTTGCCGGTGTCAGCCAGCTCCTCCATCGCGGTGACTCCGTCCGTCTGTATTTCAGCATTCAGCAAGATCACCCGCCCCTCGAGGACACGGTTGCTGCGCTTGGACCGCAGGATCTGCTGCCCGAGCAGCATGCTGCCGCCATGGCGCGGGGAGAGCTTTTCAAGAGCCTGGGAATCGCGGCCGCGGCCTTCCTCATTCCACGAACGGTGGCGAACGGTGAGCTGCACGGCGGCGGGCGCGCGTTTGCGAACGGCATCGCGGGCGCGGCTGCGGTGGTGGGCATTGGGAGTTTCATCTTTCACCAGCGGCACCGGGAGATTCCGGCGAACATCGCGGCGAATGCGGAGCGCCGTGCGCAGCGGGCTACCGCCAACGCCGTAATCCACGATCGCAATCAGGCCCGCCTCGCGCAAACGCGTTTGATCGTCGCGCCGGCCGCGGGAATCGGACCGTGATGCGGTGGAGCCCCGTGTCCGCACTGGCCATCCTGATCGCCGTCCCTTCCCTTGCGGCCGGGCAGGTTTCCGTGCAGGGCGGCGTGCTCGTCGGCCGTGCCGAGCATCGGGTCGTCGACGCCGACACGCTCGTGGCGCTGTCGGGCACGCTGTTCGGCGGCACGTTGGGCGTGACGATTGGGGAGCGATTTCAGATTCATGGCGAGGCACTGGGAGGCCCGCTCACGAGTGCTGCTGCGCCGAGCCTGGAAGACCATGATGTCGCAGAGGCGCAGATCCTCGGCGGGATGAAGGTGCGCCCATGGCTTACCCTGGAGAGCGGGCTCAGCTTCCGCAGTTTCTCCAATTCATTGGCGCGACAGCACTGGACCACGTGGCGGATCGGCGCGGAAACGCGCGTGCCGCTCGGATTTGAAAGTGTGACGGCCGTCCTGCGTGGGTTCTGGATGCCTCTGGTCGCCGTCAGCGGCCTGTCCAAACCCGATGTGGCGCTTGCCCTTGGCGTCGGCCTGGATTGGCGCGGGCGGCGGATGGGCATTAGCGCGCAGTACACCTTCGAACGCTACGACTTCGAGCCGCGCAACGGCGCGCAGCGCCTGGAAGAGCTATCCACCATCCGCGTGCGCGTCGGGATGTGGTGGCCGCGCAGCAGCAGAGCAAAGCGTTCGGCTTAAATCCGGCTTACCGCGCCGGATAGGTGCCAAGGACGCGAATGCCGAATGTGAACGCCCGCAATTCCTCGAGCGCCGCGCTGATGCCCTCACCGGTGTCGACGACATCGAGATAGAACAGGTACTCCCACGGGCGTCCCGGCAGCGGCCGAGACTCGATCTTCGTCAGATTCAATCCGCGCGCGGCGAATACCCCCAGCGCGCGGTGTAGCGTGCCCGGCGTGTTTCCCAGCGACACCATCAACGACGTCTTGTTCGCTTGCTCACGCGGCGCCGGATCACGGGCGATTACGAGAAATCGGGTGTAGTTCTCCGCGTGATCCTCCAACCCCTCCGCGAGCACGTCGGCCCCGTAGAACTCGGCGGCGAGTTTCGAGGCGATGGCCGCATCGGCGTCTACGTCGCCTGACATCACATCACGCACACTGCCGGCGGTGTCGTACGCCGGCACGGCAACGACATCGGGGTGCGTCAGGAAAAAGTGCCGACACTGCGCCAGCGCGACGGGGTGCGAGGCGACGCGACGAATCTGCGGCAGCGTAGTGCGCGGCGGGGCGATCAGGCAATGACGGATCCGCAATTCTGTTTCGGCGACGACGTGCAGCGCGTGTGCGCTCAGCAGGTCGTAGTTCTCGTGCACCGACCCGGCGAGTGTGTTTTCGATCGGGACGATCCCACGCGTCGCCTCGCCCGTCTCGACCGCCCGAAACAGCTCGACGAACGTGGGGCACGGCACGAGCCGCAGTACGGGCCCATGGATCTCCAGAGCCGCGGCGTGACTGAACGATCCCGCTTCGCCCTGGATTGCGACTGCGTCAGGCATCTGTCACAGCGCCGTGACTGCTGCTCGACACGAGCCGGGCGTACTTTGCCAGCACGCCGGATGTGTAGCGCGGGGCCGGCGCTTTCCATTTTGCGCGCCGCGTCGCGAGCACGCGGTCGGCGACGTTGATGCGGAGGTCACCGCGGGCGGCGTCGATCGTGATCGGATCGCCTTCCTGCACGAGCGCCAAGGGACCGCCCAGCGCCGCCTCCGGAGCCACATGTCCCACGACAAGCCCATGCGTGCCGCCGGAGAACCGGCCGTCCGTGATCAGGCCCACCGTCTCACCGAGCCCGGCCCCGATCAGCGCCGCCGTCGGCGCCAGCATCTCGCGCATCCCCGGCCCGCCCTTCGGTCCCTCGTACCGAATCACGATGACGTCGCCGGCATGAATGCTTCCCGCCAGAATCGCCGCGAGGCACGCCTCTTCCGAATCGAACACGCGGGCGGGACCGGTGATCTCGTGCGAGCCGTGCCCACTGATCTTTGCGACCGCGCCTTCGGGCGCCAGGTTGCCGCGCAGAATCACGATGTGCCCCTGCGGCGCCAGCGGCCGATCCCACGGCCGGATCACGTCCTGATCGGGCGACGGCCGCGCCGGCACGTCCTTGATCACCTCGGCGACCGTGCGGCCGTCGAT
>Ga0137390_10006169_pt1 | contig 10191 bp, 3 predicted proteins | sample 15con2h24AmetaG_FD_104937 | JGI IMG/M metagenome (GOLD analysis project Ga0137390, IMG submission 104937) | Vadose zone soil microbial communities from Angelo Coast Range Reserve, California, USA - 15con2h2.4A metaG | ecosystem: Environmental > Terrestrial > Soil > Vadose zone > Saprolite... | reverse complement strand
GACCCGGCTGAGAGCAGGATGACTGAAAGTGAACTGGACAAAGAGATCGTGGAGCAGATCCTCGGCCTGTTCACGATCGCCGTCGGTCAGGCGTAGAGCCCAATTTCTCAAGCGCTGATAGCGCTGAGTGAATGCCTCCTCAGGCTTAGGAACGAGTTTTAGGGACTTAAGCATATCGCCCGGCCCGTCTCCGACTGTTGCAGGATTCTGATTATATGACGCTCGGAAGGGGCACGATCCCAAATGGGGAGGGATGAAATATTTTCGATGCCTTCATGTACGTCGGTGTATGTACGTCGGCGCATCAGTTGGTGTACGCCGCCATATTAAGTGCTGAAGTTTTGCAGGTTTCTTGCTGAACTCGCGGTTCAGCACTATATCTACAAACGATGGCGTGCCGGCGGCTCCGATCAACTGACTCTGAGACCAGCACTTAGGTGAGGTCTCGCTGGCCCTCTCGCCCCACCCCAGTTCAGCAGTTAATCTGCAAACACCTGCCGGATCAAGCCCAAGTTCAGCAGGAAACGTGAAAAAATCGATCAGTTCAGCAAGTTAACGTGCAAACGAGAGGCGCACATCCACCGGCCATAAACTAATCAATGGCCTGCACTTACCGCTGATCTTTGAGCTTCCTGCCCGGATCGGAGTTCAGCAAGATATGTGGCGGGGTACACAAAGCTAGTCGAACCGCGCCTTTCTTTCGTAGATAGGTTTTTACCGGATCCGTCAGATCGTGGAAATAATACTGAGGCCCACCTTTTAGCCGACTGCCACGTTTAGTCTGTTGAAGATGCATAAGAAATATGTCTTCGCGAGATAAAATGTATAGCCCAAATGCTAATTGCGCGCAAACCACAGTGTACGCCGTCAGCCTGCGTACAGTGGATCTCGTCCGCGGGATGAAAGAGCAAAGTCGCAGGTTTACACGAGCGAGTCCGAACTCCGTACGTCTCGGTGTAGGAGCCTTGCACCACAAAGCGTCGCCCGGTATGCGTTTAAGACGCAGTGGGCCAGCCAAGGGTCGAAATCGATTCACTCGGTCTGCGGCGCGAGTCCTCTAATATAAGGAGTAGCCAGCGCCAGAATTGCCGCGGCCACAATCGTCACCAGAGCCACGGTGCCAAACAGCCGCAGCAACGCACCGTTCTGGTCTGCCCGGAAGAACCCGGCCACCCGCCCGGCGGCAAAGTTGCCCAAGGAGGTTGCCAGAAACCAGACGCCCATTGTACCCCGCCTCTGTTGGCTGGCGGGGTACACCAGTTCGCGTGGCTTCGTTCTTCTCCTGCAACTTCCGCAATTCGCGCCAGCGCTTGTACTGCTCGGCCTTGGCAGGATCGGAATCTTCTTCGTTTTCAAGCCAGAACTTGAGCCAGTCAATATTTCGTTCGTATATTTCAAAGCGGTGCTTCGGCTGGTTCTTGATGTGGATTTCGTTCGGATAGACGAACAGTTCGACCGGTTTCTCAAGTTGCTCCAAGGATGTAATCCACTGAAGTCCGGCAACGTACTCTGTATCAGCCGCGTTCGATAATAGAGCAGCGTGCACATGGTCAGCATTTAGGGCAGGTGAAAGCTTGGCCCACTTTCCAGACGACTTGCCTTCGGGCCAGCCGGGCAAACCCAAGTCAACAAAAGTGTCGTGCCAAACCTTACCACCCAAATAGAAGAAAAGCGGATCCTTTCCTCCGGGGCCGCTTTCAATCGCTGCGTGGAATAGATCAGTATGACTGATAGCATATTCGACTATCTCGGCCCCGTGGCTTGCGCCCGTGATTCCGATCTTCGTGGGATCTACGATTCCCATCGCTGTGAGCTTCCCGATTGCCGCTTCTATTCCCGCAATCGGAGATTGCCACTGAAGAATCGCTGTGTCGAAGTCTCCCGGTTTAAAATTTCGCCCGTGGCCGACATCGAAATCGAGTACCGCGAATCCGTTCGCAGCAAAAACCTGTATCGGGTACTCGTCGCCTAGTGCACCGCGAAGAAATCCACCGCGACTCTTATATGTTGTGATGATCAGGGGATAGCGCTTACCCGGTTGGTAATTGTGCGGCAACACGAGATTACCGAAAAAGGCGTCCCCCGTATCGGTTGTAACCTCTATTCTCTTTGCAGGGCTGAGTACATAATTCTGGAATTCGGGATTCACATCAACCAAAACGCGAACCTCTCCCGTAGAAGTATCGGCAAGGGATACCTGCGGTGGAGTAATGCTGTTTTGGCGAACACACGCTAGAAAGCGGGAGGTACGATCCGCAGAGAACTCGGTCAGAAACTCGGTGCTGGTTAAACGTTCTCGTGGCGCTCCTCCTTTCGCACTTATCGCCATTAACTTGAATGGATAACCATTGTCCGCATCCTCTGCGTAGTAGATTTCCTTACTGTCGGGGCTCCACCAATATTGTTCGATGTTGTAAGCACCTGGAGTCAGAGCCACAGATGTTCCTCCTAGAACAGGCTTTGAGAATAGAGGAAAGGAATGCCTAAAGGATTCGGATGGATCTTCTAAGTAAAGCTGATACGCGACGCTTTTCCCATCCGGAGAAATCTTTGCACTTAACACCTGATGCTTCTTGGTCTGCTTTTGGCTAGGTACTTTGCCGTCTAAATCGCTCTTCCACGTGCCGTATCGATTGAGCTCTTCCTGATTGGCTTTGCGTTCATTGCCCGATTCAAGCTCATGTATCCACGTTTCCGTATTTCCCTTGGTCTCATCTGTTAGTTCATTGAGAATTGGTCTTGCGCGCCAAGCTCGGACACTACCGTCATAAAGTACGCCGTGTTCCGCAAGTTGCTTCAGGGTCCCCTGATTGAATACCTTGTTGGCAATGAAGATGAGTTGCGTGCGATCTGGGGAGAGCCCAAAGCTGGTCACGTCATACTCTACACGCGTCAGTCGGATCGGCGCCCCCCCTTCCAGATTCCATCTCCACACCTGCCACGTTCCTGAAGTGTCCAAGCGGTAATAAATATATTGGCTATCGGCAGACCACTGTGGCGCATCCGATGCCCATTGACCAAAGCGGTCCCAGTGCGGTGGGCCGGCAGTGCCTAAGCAAGTGGGCTTGCTGCCCTTTGCCGTGCCCACGACGAATAACCCACTGCGATAGCTATTGGTACTGTATACCGCTTGGCCAACCACAAATGCCACGTATTTTCCATCAGGCGAGATCTGCATGCCGTGAAGGTCGCGCAGATTTAGCAGCTCAATGCTCGTGATCGCATGCGCCAGAGTCTTCGGGATACTCGGAAGCTCTACCGGCGTGAGGTCAACCCCGGGACCACTGTTTATTTGAGCTGTGGCTCGAAGACAGATAGTAAATAGGCATAGCCATGAAACGTAGCGTCTGCTGAAACTGCGCACGCAGTGTCCCGGAAGTGAAGTCCTTCTGCCTAGACCAGAAACTCGGGCATCCAAGTGCTCAGCCATCAGAAATTCCTTAAGAGGAGAACGGAACAGAGAGATCGAACAATTTTCTTAAAGACAGTTTCAGAGCGGACTGGATTGAGCCCCGGTGTTGATGCCAATAGAGTCCCTCCGCAAAATGAAAGTCTCTGAGTCCGAAGCGATCTCTCTTAGCACTGCTTTCCGTGTTTGAGCTGAAACTAAAACTGCGCTTTCAACGATAGTTGAATCGAGCGTGGTCCTCCCGTCTGGTAAAGTGGATTGAATCCTCCATTGAAACCACCGGTCCCGAGACTTCTCCCCAGCATTGAAGTTGACAGGCCAAACGAAGGGCTCGGGAGAAAATTACCCTGAAAATTGCCGGGATCCCCGAAATTTGGGTGGTTGAGTATATTGAAGATCTCGGCCTTAAATTGCAGCTTCAAACGTTCCGTTACGTCGATCTGACGGCGTAGCGCTAGATCTACCTGTGAGACTGGAAATCCGCGTAGGGTGTTGCGACCAAGTGTTCCTTGCCTACCGGCAGGTGGCGTGCTAAAAGCCGCCGGGTTAAATCGCCTTCCTCCTGGCGCCGCCGGATCGTTGAGGTAAAGGGGAATTCCAGGTATTACGTCAGGACGGATGAGCGCCTGGGAACCACCGGTGAAATCGAATCCTGCGAATATGTCGACAGGCGTGGCGGATCGAGCGGTAACAATAGTGTCAATGGCCCAATTGCGGAGAAAGACCTTACCCACAGCTCCCACTTCCGGAGCTGGAATGTTGTAGGTTACAGCCGCCGTGAACACATGACGCACATCAAAATCAGATGAACCACGATCAACCCCGGGACCTCCCAAGCGGCTGGGCGTATTGGAAGATGAGTCATTAGATCCATTGTCAGTCGAGTGTGACCATGTGTACGAAGCGAGTGCTTGCAAGCCTCGTGAGAGCCGCCGCAGGAACTGGAGTTGCAGCGCATTGTACTTTGACGTTCCTGTATTTCTCGTCACATTTACATTAAAGGAGCTCGGGGTGATTAAGAATTCTTGTATCAAGAGACGGCGACCCGCAGCACCCACATATGAGGCAGACAGCGTTTGATTGGAACCCAGGGACTGCTCTGCAGTGACATTCCATTGATAAGTCCGGGGCAATTTCAGGTGGGGGTCTGAGACAACGGCTGTACTGCCGGCTGGGAACGAAGTAAGACTGAAGGCTGGGGGTGCGGCCTGCGTCGGAGTAAGTGGGAAGGGCACGAAATTAAGTGTATTAGTGCTGAAGTAGGGGAAAGAAGCAGCCGCAACACCAAGTGAGCCAGATCCGAGATCATAGAAGACACCAAAGCCTCCACGCAACACTAACTCCCGGCTATGCTTTTGGTACAACTGGTAAGCCAACCCAATTCGGGGAGCAAAGTTATTGTACGTCGTTTCGTACAGCGGCGTGCCGCGCGGGGCGACGGTTAGCGCAGCTAAATTATCTAAGCTCTGAAAGGTGAAGAGGTCTTTGCCGTTTTTTCCTCTAGGCGCGGGATTAACTTCCCATCGCAACCCATAGGTAAGAGTGAGTCTCCTTGTAGCTCTCCAAGTGTCTTGTCCATAAACGGAGAGGTTGTGAAAGACAAGAGCAACCACTTCTTGGGCGTTTACATTAACACGTCGTGCTATTCCTGACAGGACAGAGCCAGAAGGCGCAGGTATCCCCGGTGCCGTGATGCCTATACTGCTGAACGTGGCAGCTTGGTTGTAGGCCCGCGGGCCACCGATTGGCGACAGCCAGCGATAGTCAACGCCGACTTTCACTTGATGAGATCCTTTACTGACAGACAGATTGTCAACCAGATTAAATTGACGTTGCACGTTGGTTGCATTCTTGCCGACCCTTAATGCCTGCCCGCCGGTTATGCTCAGCGAAAAAAGGCTGTCTTGAGGCGACGCGAAAGACGGAAACACCACTGAACCAGGCGGAGGAACTGCCCCACCCAAACTATCAAGCCTGAAGATATTACCTCCTTCGCTCTTACTGTAGTTGGCTCGGATCTCGTTACTTATGCCTGAAGTAAGGCCCTGCGTTGCGCCGACCGTTGCAGTTTGGGTTTTGAAGTTACTATCGCCCAAGACGTTCACTGCGCTATTCCCAACCCCGCGTTGAGTTGTTACCGAGGGAGCGTAGTTGTATCTGCCAAAGAGCGTTAGCTTTGGATTTATTGTGTGGTCAAGTCGAATGCTAGTTGCGTTCAAGGTTGACGGATCTGAGTAAGTCGCAGCAAATCCCGCAAAGCCGTTGGCAAAGACAGCACCATTCGGAACCGGGTATGCATTCAAGAACGGTTGAATCTGCGTCGGAGCAGCTTGCCGCACAGCCAAGGAGGGGACACTCGTAATCGCAGTTTGGGGAAGCCGTAGACGTAGCGCCTCGTAATTAAAAAAGAAGAAGGTCCGATTCCGTCCATTGTATCCTGGTTGATGCCCTCCCTCGCCAAAACGCGGCAAAAGTAGTGGCCCGCTGAAAGTCCCTCCAAAATCATTCTGCCGTTCTTTTGGCTTGGAAAGGCGATTGGCATTAGCGAACCAATCGTTTGCATCAAATGCGTCATTCCGCAAATAATCAAACAACGTCCCGTGAAACTGATTTGTACCAGATCGTGTAATAATTGAGATCTGTGCACCCGGCGTGCGGCCAAACTCCGGCGCAAAAGTTGATGTTTGAATCCTGAATTCTTGCAGTGCGTCCACCGAGACAAGGCTGCTCGTGCCGCCAGCAGCGCTGAGCGCGGGCAGCGCTCCTCCTGCAGACTGAGCGAGATTAAGGCCAGCGCTAACTCCTGTGCTTGCGCTGACGCCATCAACCGTGAAGTAGTTAGCATTAGCACGCTGACCGTTGACACTAAACTGTCCCTGTTCACTAAAGTTTGCCTTGGTTACGACAGTTCCCGGCGTAAGCGCAATCAATGTCTGAAAACTACGACCGTTCAGCGGCAGGTTCTCAGCAAATTGCCGATTCACGACCGTGCCCACCCCCGGTGACTCGTTAATCAAAGGAGCATCGTTGACCACTTGCACGGTCGCGTTGATGTCGCCGGCCTTCAACTGAATCTGCAGCGCCTTCTGATCGCCGACGTTGAGCACGACATTCTTGATATCGAGTGGCGAAAAGCCCGGCCCCGACGTTCTTACGGTGTAATTGCCCGGAGGGAGCAATGGTATGGTGAAATACCCATTGCCGCTCGTCGTCGCCCCGCGTTGCATCGCAGTGGCCGTATTCACTGCGGTGACAGTCGCGCCCGGTATGACCGCGCCGTTCTGATCTTCAACGGTTCCGCTCAATGTTGCTGTCGCGCTCTGGGCGGAAACAGTGAGCAGGGAGCAGTGAGCCGTGAGCAGTAGAAGAACAGTAGGCAGGAGGCGGCGGGCTGTAGGCAGCAGGCAACTATATTTGAACGACGAGGGGCTACGCTGAATCATGGTGTTATCCTTTCCGAAGTTCGTACTTTGGACTTTGGTTCCTTTCTGTTTCTCTGTGTTCCTCGGTGCTGTCACACTAGTGTTACTTACTAGTCTTGCGCTGCGCGCTGAAGTCTGATTGCGAGTTTTTGGACAATGCCCAGCGACCGCCAGAATCGTGGCGTCTTGATGACCTGAGCGCTCGACGCATCGAGCGAAATGGCGAACACGGAACTCACCATTTGCTCGTTCGCGGAACACATTTGAAAAAGACGTTCCGCCGCTCGTCGAAGATCTGCGTCATCTTTGATCTCAGCTTCGTCGCCCTCGCTCGAAGATACGGACGGAAACACGACGTTGAGTTCACGACCGAGGCCTTCGGCTTCCTGCTGAAGCGCCAGTGCGTGTTGGCGAATGATCGAATGCCATTTCGCGCGCGCGTCGGGGCTGAGTGTGCGCAGGTCTTCACCCGAGAATTGCTCGACGAGACGTTTGAGTGCGCCCGCGTGCATCAGGACGCGACGCGACCGAGTCAGAGTCCGCGCAACAAAAGCGTGAACCTCATCATCGAGCGCGTTGCCCGACAGTCCTTTCGCAGAAAAGTAGCGGCGCAGGTCGGCGTCAACGGGAACCGAGTTGGTCGGCGCTTCTGTCCTCTCAACCGTGATCGAGGCAGACGACTTTGGCGAGGGCGGCATTCGCTTGAGAGCTTCCGCGACTGTGTTGATGTCAATTCGCACAGCGGGGTTATTGGCAACATGGCTCAGAGCTTGCAGGATTTCACGCTTGCGCTGTTCAGTGTCGACAATCCCTTCGACCCGCAGCACTCCGACTGAGGTGTAGGTAACGCTTACCTGCTCGCCCAGGTCCGCGCCAACCTGGTTGAGGGCGTGCAGTACTTCGACTTCTAACTCGGCAGTAGCCATTACCGGGGTTGCGGGTCGGACGTCAGGGGCAGGACTTGTTCGCGCGGATTTCGAGTTCGGAGTCTCGGTTTTCGCTGAAGATAGCAACTCCGGGTCGGGGTCAAATACTGAAGGCGCTACCCCGTTCGGAGAGTGGCGCTCAAAACTCGCTTCTATAAATCGGTACTCGCGCTCCTCGCCTCCGATCGCGATTCGCAATGTTTGCTCAACAGCGCGCATTTCATTGCGGCTGATTACAAGCGTTGCCTTTATCAGTCCGCTCGTGCTTCCGCTTGTGTAACTAATCGCATAGGTTGAAGCGAGTTGCTCAATAGTCGCGGTTTGTGAGTTGCCGATCACTCGCGTGAATTCTTTCGCCGATGGTTCTAGTTGCCAAACGTCGTCGAACGAGAGCAACGCACTCTCTGGCTTTTCGGGGGCGAGCTGGAGCTTGGGCTTGGAGCCGTGATGGTAGAGCGTCTGGACGCCATCTGATCGTCGCCAATCACCGGCGATTAGTAGTCCTTTTTCGTCAAAGAGCCGTCGCGCGGTGATGCCGCGTTCCGCGCTCTGCCAAATCTCAATCGTGCGGCGAGCGATCGGCGAGCCCGTGGCCCTTTTCTCTTCGAAGTTTATGGTCCGATACACGACCTGATCGCGGTTGGCGGCGATCGTGTCCTCCGCCACAGCCGATCGCTGAAGCAGGTCTGCCGCCGTAAGCGGCGAAATCGGAGTGCGCCATCGCGTGAACAAGAGCGCCGCCATTAGAAGCAGCATGATCAGGGCGGTGATTGTCATTGGCCTGAGCCAAAGGCTCGGCTGCACTTGGCGCCGCCAGATCCGACGAAGGTTGGTAACCAAAGTTGACCACAGCGCTTTGATGGATGTTCCGAGGCGCGAATTGAAGCGAGTTCCTGGCTGTGGTCGAAGCGTATCTTCTGATTGGGCGCTCGGTGAGTCCAACAACGGCCCGACCGTCTCGATCTCTTCGATGGATTTGAAGAGGGGATCGTAATAGCTGAAATCCAGCGTTGGCCACGGACCATTGAAGCTCACACTGACATCCAGTGTCCGGCTGTCGCTCAATTGCAGGTGCGCGAACTGCTCGGCTTCGCCTTCGGGCGGTGGCTCGACATTGAGCAGCATCAGCCGCGTGCCGCGCTCACTGAACACTTCGATGAAGCCGATGCGTTCGGCAAGATTGACGTTCAGGGTTTGCTTATTGACTTCCGCACTAACGTGGTGCGAAGTGAGGATGAAGCCGTTCACTGAAATAAGCAGTTCGCGCGGTTGATGTTCAATGACCTCGCGCAAACGCTGACGACAACGTTCGTGAAACTGCTTCTTGGCATTTGCTGGAAACTGGCTCTTCAACGTGCCACCTCGTGATCTTGAATCTGGCCCCAGCGCGTCGCTCGGGGAGCGGTCGGAACGTGGGGGAAGTCCAACCAAGCGATTGATCGCGTCCAGGCACGACGGACAGCTCACGATGTGTGCCAACGTCAAACAATCTACAGCCCTTGGTGCTCCGCCGCCGTAAATACCTTGAAGCTGATCAGCGGACAAACATTTTCCACGACGCGAGCGATAGATCTCCTCGCGCAGTTCAGCGAGCAGGTCCCCCGTCGTCTTCGGCGCTTCCGCTTCTGTAAAAGTCTTCCTGGCCTTGTCCGCTGAGCCGCTCGCAGCCGGCATGAATTTCACGGCTGTCGGATCACTCAGATAGAGCTTCGCTTCGCGGCGCGCTATCCACATAAGGTCATTGACCACCGAGCGCGTAGCGCCCATCAATTGCGCGATCTCGCTGGGGTAGTAACCGTGGAAGAAACGCAAGATTAGGACGCTTCCCGCTTTGGAAGTCTCCTTACGCAGGCAGGCATACCGGCAAATCTGGCGCAGTTCGTCGCGCACCTGCACTTGCGTATGTAGTTCCATGCTGCGCAATCCGATTTCAACTGAGTCGTAGTCGGCAATCGAGAGCGACAGATGTTGAACCTGTGTCATGCGGCGCAGTTGCGAGAGATGAAGATTGCGCAATGTCGTCCGCAGGTAGCCATCAACGTTTTCGATATGTTCGAGGTCTGGTCCCATCAGCGTGAACTGGATGAAGGCGTCATGCAGCAGGTCTTCGGCGCGGTCGCGCTCCCCGTCGGTCAAATGCAGAGCCCAGCCCATCAGCCGCTCGTACCGGGCTAGGAAAAGCTCCTCGCGGCTTTCGTAGACGCCCGAATTGATTTTGGGCTTCAGCATGCGACGCCCTTTTTTCTATCTACACTACAATGACGCTTTGAGAATGCTTCGTATCTGGTCAGGTCCAAGAACATTTCTGTACGCAGGTGTACTGTACGCCGCCGCATCAGTTGCTGATTTTTGGCCGATCAGTTGCTGAACTTGAGAGTTCAGCAGAGACCTGCAAATTCCGTGAGGGATAATGACCAGTTATAACTTGTTCAGG
>Ga0137390_10006167_pt1 | contig 10191 bp, 7 predicted proteins | sample 15con2h24AmetaG_FD_104937 | JGI IMG/M metagenome (GOLD analysis project Ga0137390, IMG submission 104937) | Vadose zone soil microbial communities from Angelo Coast Range Reserve, California, USA - 15con2h2.4A metaG | ecosystem: Environmental > Terrestrial > Soil > Vadose zone > Saprolite... | reverse complement strand
CGTCCGGCTCGATTTCTCCGGCATCGATGCCGGAAAATTCCGCCACCCGGCGCGTGAGGCCGGTGAACTCCATCGCCTTGAGGAAGGCGACGAGGCGCTTGTACTCGGGCTCGTGCACCGCGAGGTCGGCGAGCGGCACCTCGAGCGTCACCCGGTCGTCGAGGGTGACGAGCTTCTTCGACAGCCGCGCCTTGTCGGCATTGTCGATCAGCGCCTGGCGCCGCTTCTCCTGCTTGATCTCGCCGGCGCGCGCGAGCAGCGTTTCGAGATCGCCGTATTCGGAGATCAGCTGCGCGGCGGTCTTGACCCCGATCCCCGGCACCCCCGGCACGTTGTCGGTCGAATCGCCGATCAGCGCCTGCACCTCGATGACCTTCTCCGGCGGCACCCCGAATTTCTCGACCACCTCGGGGATGCCGATCCGGCGGTCCTTCATGGTGTCGTACATGACGACGCAGTCGTTCACGAGCTGCATCAGGTCCTTGTCGGAGCTTACGATGGTGGCGGTGGCGCCCAGCGCGCAAGTCTCCCTGACATAGGTGGCGATCAAGTCGTCGGCCTCGAAACCCGCCTGCTCCAGGCAGGGGATGTCGAACGCGCGCACCGCCTCGCGGATCAGCGGAAATTGCGGGCGCAGGTCGTCCGGCGGGTCGGGCCGGTGCGCCTTGTAGTCCGGATACATGGCGGTGCGGAACGTCTTTTCCGACTTGTCGAACACGACCGCGAGATGGGTCGGCCTCTCCTCCGGCTTCATGTCGCGCAACAGCTTCCACAGCATGTTGCAGAAGCCGAGCACGGCGTTGACCTGCAGCCCATCCGACTTGCGCGACAGCGGCGGCAGCGCGTGGTAGGCGCGAAAGATGTACGAGGAGCCGTCGACCAGGAAGACGTGGTCGCCCTTTTTCGGCGGCCGCGCCTGGGAGGCGGGGGCGCCGGGAGTGTTGCCGGAGACCTTGGGCTTTGCTGCGGGCATGGGCGCAATGTGGGCGGTCCACCCCCCATTAGCAACGCCGGACCGGCAGGGCCACCCTTGCGGCGGAGCGGGCGAAGGGACGAGGCCGGCCGATCAGAACTTGATCATGTCGCTGCGCGTGAGCGTCACCTGGTCCGTGATGATGGCGGGTCCGCCTTTGTACAAGTGCCAGGCGGCATATTGCTCCATGTAGGGGTCTTCGGACGAGATGGTGTCGACCGGCACGACGACCTTGTAGCCGCGCTGCGCCGATCCGCTGCCGGTGCCGATGACCACGCCTTGCGCCGAGGTGCCGGTCACGATCACGGTCTTGATGGCCTTGTCCTTGAGCCGCTGCTCGAGATCGGATCCCAGGAACTTGTCCGGGCCGCGCTGGTACACCCATTCGCCGTCGCGCGGCGTCAGTCCGGCGTCGACGATGTCGGCCGCCGTGGGATTGCCCCGGCCGACGAAGGTATAGAACAGCATTGCACCCGAGGCGCGGGCCGCATCGTGCAGCTTCTTGACGCTGGGGACCGTCGCGACGCAGCGCGGACGGGCGCTGCAATTCGCTTTCATCATGTCGAGGATCAGGAGCGCGGTGGTCTTGCCGTCGAGCGTCACGGGCTTGAGCTCGGGCACCGGCGGCGGCTTCACCGTCGTCCAGTCCACGATAATGTCGCCGGCGCGCGCCGGTGCAGTGCCAAGCGCGGCAAGCGCAAGCACTCCCACGACCGCGACCGTGCAATGACGGAACGTGGATTTCATGAGGTCCTCCCGTGTTGCGCTTGTTTCCGTGCCCACCATGGCGCGGGGCCTCGGATCGTACCATGCAATGCCGCTCGAGCGGATCACCTTGGCTACGGCGACCATGTCCCCTATATCGACGTGATGAAACCCACGCAATTCGAGCGGACCGTCTTGCTCTTGCAGGGCGGCGGCGCCCTCGGCTCCTATCAAGCCGGGGTCTATCAGGCCCTGGCCGAGGCGGGTCTCCACCCGGATTGGGTCGCGGGAATTTCAATCGGCGCGATCAACTCGGCGCTCATTGCCGGCAACCCGCCCGAGAAGCGCGTCGATCGATTGCGCGAATTTTGGGAGACCGTCAGCAAGTCTCCGTTGGGCGTTCCGTATTTCAAGTCCGTCGAGCTCAAAAATGAGTTCATTCATCAGCTCGTCAATCAAGCGAGGGCCATGAACATCCTGTTGTTCGGGGCGCCCAACTTTTTTGGTCCCCGTCTGCCGCCGGCGGCGGTATGGCCGGGCGGCAGCGCCGACAAGGCCAGCTACTACGATACTACCCCCTTGAAGGCGACGCTCGAGCGGCTGGTGGATTTCGACCGGATCAATGCCGGATCCATGCGCTTCAGCGTCGGCGCCGTGAACGTGCGTACCGGGAATTTTGCCTATTTCGACTCCACGACCGATCGCATTCGACCCGAGCATATCGTTGCCAGCGGCTCGCTCCCTCCCGGCTTTCCGGCGACCGAAATCGACGGAGAGTTTTATTGGGACGGCGGACTTGTCTCCAACACTCCGCTGCAATGGGTGCTCGACAGCCGACCGCGGCAGGACACGCTCGCGTTCCAGGTCGATCTCTGGAGCGCGCGCGGGGCCTTGCCGCACGATTTGACCGAGGTCGAGGTGCGCCACAAGGAAATCGTGTATTCAAGCCGGACCCGGGCGGCGACCAATCAATACAGGAATACACAGAAGCTTCGTATCGCGGTTGCGACCTCTTGCAGCGGATTCCAGAGGAGTTGCGGAGCAGCGAGGATGCAAAGCTGCTGGAACGGGAAGCGGACGAGAAAGTCTGCAACATCGTCCACCTGATCTATCGCGCCAGAAGCTACGAAGGCATTGCCAAGGACTTCGAATTTTCCCGGCGGACGATGGAAGAACACTGGAAGAGCGGCTACGACAACGCGCTGCGCACGCTCGCGGAGCCCGAAGTGATGCAGCTTCCGGATCGGATCGAGGGCGTGCGCACTTTCGACGTCTGCAAGGACGACCCCGCCTAGCACCGGTCGGGTGGCTGACCGATCGTGATCAGAGGAGGCCCGCGATGAAGGAAACCGAAGTGCGGCGTCGCGCATTCGCGATGCCTTTGACCAGTCCGGCCTATCCGATCGGTCCCTACCGTTTCTACGATCGAGAGTTTCTCGTCATCACCTACCGCACCGATCCGCAGAAGCTGCGCGAGCTCGTTCCGGAGCCGCTCCAGGTCGACGAGCCGCTCGTCAAATTCGAATTCATCCGCATGCCGGATTCGACCGGGTTCGGCGACTACACCGAGAGCGGACAGGTCATTCCGGTTTCCTTTCAGGGCCGCAAGGGCAGTTACTCCCATTGCATGTTCCTGGACGACCACCCTCCCATCGCCGGCGGCCGCGAGCTCTGGGGTTTCCCGAAGAAGCTTGCGAAACCGACGCTGCGTGCGGAAATCGATACGCTGGTGGGAACGCTGGACTATGGGCCTGTTCGAATTGCCACGGGCACCATGGGCTATAAGCACAAAGCAGCGGATCATGACGCCATCAAAGCATCCCTGCTGGCGCCCAACTTCTTGCTCAAGATCATGCCGCACGTGGATGGTACGCCTCGCATTTGCGAGCTGGTCGAATACCAGCTGCTCGACGTCGATCTCAAAGGCGCGTGGACCGGGCCGGCTGCCCTCAACCTGCTCTCGCACGCGCTTGCCCCGCTGGCCGAGTTGCCGGTGCTCGAGGTCGTCTCCGGAACGCACATCCTCGCCGATCTGACGCTCGGTCTCGGCAAGGTCGTGCACGACTACTTGGCCTAGCAATCGATTTTGCGTCCAAAGAGGAGTCTGCCATGCGCTTGCAAGACAAAGTCGCGATCGTAACCGGCGCGGCCAGTGGAATCGGCAAAGAGATCGCGCTCGTGTTCGCCCGCGAGGGGGCCAAGGTCGCCATTGCCGACCTCAACCAGAAGGCAGCCGACGCGACTGCGCGGGAGATCGATTCGACCGGCAAGCGCGCCATCGGCGTGGTCATGGATGTGACCGACGAGCGGCAGGTCGATGCCGGCACCGCCAAGGTGATCGAGACGTTCGGCGCGCTGGATGTCATGGTCAGCAACGCCGGAATCCAGATCGTTGCGCCGATCGTCGACTTCGAGTTTGCGAAATGGAAGCAGTTGCTGTCGATCCACCTGGACGGCGCGTTCCTCACCACGCGCGCGGCGCTGCGCCAGATGTACAAGCAAAAGAGCGGCAGCGTCATCTACATGGGGTCGGTTCACTCGAAGGAAGCCTCGGTGTTGAAGGCACCCTATGTGACCGCCAAGCACGGCCTCATCGGCTTGGCGAAGGTCGTGGCGAAGGAGGGGGCCGCGCATGGGGTGCGCGCCAACGTGATCTGTCCCGGCTTCGTCCGCACTCCCTTGGTCGACAGGCAGATTCCCGAGCAGGCCAAGGAACTTGGAATATCGGAGCAGGACGTCATCAAGAACGTCATGTTGAAAGAGACCGTGGACGGCGAATTCACCACCGTGGAGGACGTCGCGGAGACCGCGTTGTTCCTCGCCTCTTTCCGGTCGAACGCCCTGACCGGCCAATCGATCGTCGTCAGTCACGGATGGTTCATGCAGTAGCGAATGCCCTTGCGCTTCCGGCACCCCCTCGACGGCGACTATCAACGCTGCTTGGCGGATGAGGCTATTTCGCCGGCTGCAGCAGCAGCGATCGCTTGGGTTCGTCCTTGGGCACGTCCCTGGGGGCGATCCGGAATCGGTCCGGCCGCTCGAACAGGAAGCGCAGCGCCGTCGTCCGTACCGCCCAGAACAATGCCAGCGAGCCGACGATACCGACCGCGGTGACGATCGCCGAGATCGTGCCGACGTCGGTGATCCAGCCGGTCTTGATCAGCACCGCCCGGCTCGCCGCCATCGGCAGGAAGAAGGCGAGATAGATGACGATCGAATTGCGCCCGCAATAGCGCAGCGGCATCGCAAGATCGCTCCGCGCCAAGAGCGCCGAGACCGAGATCACCGCCGCGGCGCCGGCGAGCCCGAGCACGAGCGAGACCACGGGCAATTCGGCGAGCCCGTTGAAGGCGAGCAAGCCGTTGATCAGGCCCCACGTCGTGAGGCCGGCGAGCGCCGATTCCGGCTGCTCGGCCGCGCTCCTCGCCAGCGCGAAGATGCGTGGCGCGAACAGATAGCCGGAATAGAAATAGACGAAGCGGCTCGCGAACTCGTCGATCACGGTCGAGCCGGTGTGGACATGCGCGATTTCGAGCGCGGCGCCCGCGACCCACACGAGGAGCGGCGGAACGCGCAGTTGCCGCGCGAGCTTCACCACCACGAAGAAGATCGGCAGGAGATAGATGAACCAGAGCGTGCCGAACGGCTCCCAAAACGATTCGACGTAGAGCCAGATCGTGCTCAGCGGGCCGTGCTCGTGCACGAAGAACTGCGCCTTGACCGCGAACTGGACCGCCGTCCACAGCAGATAGAAATAGACGAAATGCACGACCTTGCGATCGAGATAGGTGCGCCAGTCGCGGTCGACGACCCGCGCCAGGAACAGCCCGGAGATCATGAAGAAGTCGGGCATGCGAAACGGCTTGGCGAAGGCGACGACCGGGTGCAGCCAGCCGTCCTGGCCGGCGACGTTCTCGACGCCGAGCGTCGAATGCATCATCACCACGAACACGATGCAGAACCCCTTGGCGTAATCGACCCAGTCGACCCGCTGTCCGGCCGCGCTCGCGTGCATCGAACGTCCCATTTCGGCTCCCATTTGTCTCATATACGGATGAATGCGTTGCCTGCGGATTTACCTGTTCAAGGACGGTGCCAAGGGCGATTTAGGGGGCGATTAACCACGATGCGCTTCAACGGGCCGTTGCCGGTCGACGAGGTGCTGCCAGAGCTCACCGCGGCCTTGCGCGCGGCGAGCGCCGCCGTCCTGGTCGCGCCGCCCGGCGCCGGCAAGACGACGCGGGTTCCGCTCGTGCTGGCCGAGGAGCCGTGGGCGAGGAACCGAAAGATCGTCGTGCTCGAGCCGCGCCGGCTCGCCGCCCGCGCCGCCGCCGCGCGCATGGCGGCGACGCTGCGCGAGCCGGTCGGCGCGACCGTCGGCTACCGTGTCCGGTTCGGCTCCAAGGTCTCGCGGGCAACCCGCATCGAGGTGGTGACCGAAGGCGTGTTCACGCGCCTTGTGCTCGCCGATCCTTCGCTCGACGGCATCGCCGCCGTCCTGTTCGACGAGTTCCACGAGCGCTCGCTCGACGCCGACCTCGGCCTGGCGCTCGCCCGCGACGCGCAGCAGGGGCTGCGCGAGGACCTCAAGCTCCTGATCATGTCGGCGACGCTCGACGGGGCGCGCGTCGGCAGGCTCATCGGCGATGCACCGGTGATCGAGAGCGCCGGCCGCGCCTTCCCGGTCGAGACCCGCTACCTCGGACGCGACGCACGCGCGCCGATCGAGCGCCAGGTGGCCGAGGCGGCGGCGCGCGCCCTGCGTGCCGACGACGGATCGCTCCTGGTCTTCCTTCCAGGCGCTGCCGAGATCCGCCGCACCGAAGCGCTGTTGCGCGAGCGCGTGTCCGATCCCGCGGTCGACGTCGTGGCGCTGCATGGGGCCCTGGAGGCCGACGTCCAGGACCGGGCGATCGCACCCCCGCCGCCCGGCCGGCGCAAGGTCGTGCTCGCGACCTCGATCGCGGAGACCTCGCTCACCATCGAAGGCGTGCGCGTGGTCATCGATTCCGGGCTCGCGCGAGTGCCGCGCTACGAGCCCGACGTGGGGCTGACCCGGCTCGAGACCGTGCGCGTCTCCCGCGCCGCGGCCGACCAGCGCCGCGGCCGCGCCGGGCGCACCGAGTCCGGCGTCTGCTACCGGCTGTGGGACGCGCCGCAAACCGCCGCGCTCGAGGCCGCCAACCGGCCGGAAATTCTCGCCGCCGATCTGTCCGGCTTCGTGCTCGATCTCGCCCACTGGGGCGTCGCCGACCCGGGATCGCTCGCCTTCCTCGACCCGCCGCCGGCCGCCGCGCTCGCCGAGGCGCGAACACTGCTCCGCGAGCTCGGCGCGATCGACCGCGAGGGACGCATCACCGAGGCGGGGAGACGGCTGCGCGAGTTGCCGCTGCCGCCGCGCCTCTCCCGCATGGTGGTCGACGCGGCCACTGCCGGCGAAGCCGGACTGGGCGCCGAGATCGCCGTCGTCCTCACCGAGCGCGGCCTCGGCGGCGACGACGTCGATCTCGTCCATCGCCTCGATGCGTTGCGCCGCGATCGCTCGAGGCGTGCACAAGACGCCAAAGCGATGGTGAAGCGCTGGACGGAAGTTGCGCGATCGGCGACCTCGCCGGAAGCCCCGTCGCGGCAAGAGAAAAAAGCGTCGGGACGAGAGCAGACGAGCCTGTCGCCCGGCGCGCTGCTCGCGCTCGCCTATCCCGACCGCATCGCCAAGAACCGCGGCGCCGGCGGCGCGTTCCTCCTCGCCAATGGCCGCGGCGCGACCATCGATCCCGCCTCGGCCCTGTCGCGCGAGCCGTTCCTCGCCGTCGCCGAGATCCGCGGGACGGCCGCGCAGGGCCGCGTCGTGCTGGCGGCGGCGCTGACGCTGGGCGAGATCGAGGCGGAATTTTCCGACCGCATCGAAAGCCGCGACGAGATCGCCTTCGACGACGCGAGCGCGGCGCTGCGCGCCCGCCGCAAGCGCTCCCTCGGCGCGATCGCGCTCGCGGAGCAGCCCGCGCCGATCGTGCCCGACGAGGCGACCGCGCGCATGCTGGCCGAGGGCATCGCGCGGCTCGGCATCGCGCGGCTGCCGTGGACGAAACCGCTGCGGCAATGGCGTGATCGGGTCATGTTTCTGCGTCGTGCCGAAGGCGACGAGTGGCCCGATCTCTCCGACGCCGCGCTCGCGGCCACCGCCGCCGATTGGCTCGCGCCCGCGCTCTCCGCAAAAATCTCGCTCGCCGCATTGCCGGCCGACGAATTCGCGCAGGCGCTGCACGCGCGGTTGCCGTGGGGCTTGCGGCGACGGCTCGAGACCGAGGCGCCGGCCCATTTCACCGCGCCATCGGGCTCGTCGGTGCCGATCGATTACGAGGCGGAGGAGGGGCCCAAGCTTGCGATCCGGGTACAGGAGCTGTTCGGTCTCGACTGCCATCCCGCCGTCGCCCGAGGACGGGTGCCGCTCGTGGTCGAGCTCCTCTCGCCGGCGCATCGGCCGTTGCAGGTGACACGCGATCTGCCGCGATTCTGGCGCGGCAGCTACGCCTCGGTCAAAGCGGAGATGAAAGGCCGTTATCCGCGCCATCCCTGGCCCGACAATCCCTTGGCCGCCGCGCCCACCCGCCGCGCCAAGCCCCGGAGCGATCGCTAAAAAGCGAGCGATCGGCGCAACCTTCTGGTCACCGTGACGCCGAAAGGCGAAACCTCGTGGTCGCGCGTTAAGCAAGCCTTGTGAGCCGGCATGATGTGGTCCCGCGCCCGAGCGACTGCCGAAACCAGGATTGCCACGCGGTCATGCGTCAGATCGCCATCTTAGCCGCAACGGTGCTGGTCGTCGGCGTGCTCGCCGTGCGCATGATCGACCAGCGCGGCCATGCGCCGCCCGCCGCCATGGCGGCGCAGCCCGCGCCCGCGCCGACTGAATCGCCGAATTCGCGCAGCGTCACGCTCTCCCGCGGCCAAGGCGGGCAGTTCTGGACCGAGGCGCGCGTCGACGGCCGGCGTTTGGACCTGGTCGTCGATACCGGCGCATCGGCGATCGCGCTGCGGGCGAGCGATGCCGCTCGTCTCGGCATTCATCCGGCCGCGCGAGACTATTCGGTGAAGGTGTCGACCGCGAACGGCGTCACGCGCGCCGCCCCCGTCCGACTCGGCATGGTCGAGATCGGCAATATCGTGGTCCGCGACGTGCCGGCGCTCGTCCACGCGGACGAGGCGCTCGGCGTCAACCTCCTCGGCATGACCTTCCTGTCGCGGGTGCGGTTCTCGCACGAGCGCGGCAAGCTGATCCTCGAGCAGTAGATCCCGACAAATTCCTGCGATCGCTCGCCGCGGCACGCCTGCGGCGGCGATTCTCACGGCCGGCTTGTTCCCGCTTTCCTGACCGCGCGGACTGGGCTATGTGCTCGGAACAATTGCCGCGGCCCGCGGTTAGAGATTGACATGTTCCCCAAGCCGAAGCCCGCCCTTACCCCCAATACCTATGCCTATGAATCCGAGCCGCTGGTGAAGCCCACCGGCTTTCGCGAATATGACGCGCGCTGGCTGTTGGGGAAGGAAATCAATCTGATGGGCGTGCAGGCCTTGGGGCTCGGCCTCGGCACGCTCATCCGCGAGCTCGGCGTCGAGCCCAAGGTCGTCACCGGCCACGACTTTCGCGGCTACTCCGCCTCGGTGAAGACCGCCCTGGTCTCGGGCCTGATGGCCGCCGGCTGTGAGGTGCACGACATCGGGCTGGCCTTGACCCCGATGGCCTATTTCGCCCAGTTCGCGCTCGACGTGCCGTGCGTGGCGATGGTGACCGCCTCGCACAACGACAACGGCTGGACCGGCGTGAAGATGGGCGTCGACCGGCCGCTGACCTTCGGTCCCGACGAGATGGCGCGCCTCAAGGACATCGTGCTCGGCGGCCGCTTCGAGATGCGCGGCGGCGGCGCCTACGCGTTCGTCGAAGATTTTCCGGCCCGCTACCTTGCCGACCTCACCGACCGGCCCAAGCTGAAGCGCCGGCTCAAGGTCGTGTGCGCCTGCGGCAACGGCACCGCCGGAGCCTTCGCGCCGAAGCTGCTCGCGGCGGTCGGCTGCGAGGTGGTGCCGCTCGACTGCGAGCTCGACCACACCTTCCCGAACTACAATCCCAATACCGAAGACATGAAGATGCTGCACGCCATGCGCGACGAGGTCCTGCGCGTCGAGGCCGACGTCGGGCTCGGCTTCGACGGCGACGGCGACCGCTGCGGCGTGGTCGACAACGAGGGCGAGGAGATCTTCGCCGACAAGGTGGGCGTGATGCTCGCGCGCGACATGTCCGCGCTCCATCGCGGCGCGACCTTTGTCGCCGACGTGAAATCGACCGGCCTGTTCATGACCGACCCGGTGCTGCGCAAGAACGGGGCCAAGGCCGACTATTGGAAGACCGGGCACTCCTACATGAAGCGGCGCGTCAACGAGATCGGCGCGCTCGCCGGCTTCGAGAAGTCCGGCCACTTCTTCTTCAACAAGCCGCTCGGCCGCGGCTACGACGACGG
>Ga0137390_10006164_pt1 | contig 10193 bp, 10 predicted proteins | sample 15con2h24AmetaG_FD_104937 | JGI IMG/M metagenome (GOLD analysis project Ga0137390, IMG submission 104937) | Vadose zone soil microbial communities from Angelo Coast Range Reserve, California, USA - 15con2h2.4A metaG | ecosystem: Environmental > Terrestrial > Soil > Vadose zone > Saprolite... | reverse complement strand
TCCTAGCCCAATGAACCCTACTTTCATTTTCTTGTCCTCCTTCTTTTGTTCATGCTTCTGACTATTCCCATAATTCGCCTCACCATCTTACTTATAGGAATGCCCACAGTCACCGTGGGACTTTTGGCATGGGATGCGGCATGGTGGCCGGTCTCTCGAGAAGGACTGGAGCTCGGTGCGGCGGAAATTCTCTGTCTTGCATCGGGGCCACCCGCCTTCCTGACCGCAAAGCTTCGATCTGTTGCGGCTCGAGAGGTCGTCCTGGATGTTCGGACATTGCGGCACGCATTAGTCGGAACCGGTATAGTCGGTGGAGGGGCGTCGCTCTGGTAATTAACCTCGGAGGACTCATCCGTGTCGAAGGCTGCGGTTTTCCTCTCACCTCGGGAGGAGGCGTTCTCGCCGAGTTTCCCGCTGGCCTCTTCTGCGGATTCTGAGCATGGGCCGGCCGACCGGCCACTTCGGCGTTTTTGTTAGCAGCAACTAATCGCTGTGTACGAACCGGGGGCGGAGATACAGGCTTTCCCGGCGTAAGAGCACTCCTCGTCGGATTAGCGGGCGGATGTGGGATAATCTCCGCCTTTTCGAGTTGTTCTGGGGGGACACGCACAACGTGATGGGCCACGGGCTGTCCACTGCTGAAGACACTTGTCGGCACCGCAGTGGTTGCGATCGTTTTGTACGCGTAATGAATATTATTGATGTTCGTTATGTTCGTAATATTGGTTACGTTCCTCATGTTAGTTACCTTGACGATATTCAGATAAATACCGCTGTAGTGGTACCAGGGAAAAAAGGCTCTCGCGGCCCCAGGGGGAACCAACCCACCAAGCCGGCGCCAATGCCAATGCCAACTGAGAAGTGCGGACCTCCCAGAAACGCCACCAGGGCCGGCACATAAACCGGCACTACGACCAGGGGTGGCGGTATCCAACCCCAAGCCGTTCCGATATAATCCACCGGCCGTAGTGGAAGGGACAAAATCCCCATTCTTCATCTTCAATCCAGGACCAGCCCCAAGGATCAATCCATACCCAATGACCGAAGCGATAAGGCACCCAACCTGCAGGAACAATCGGATACCAAACCGCGCCGTAGTCGATGACGTTCACCCAGTGCCCGTATGCGTCCAAATCGTCACAACCAGGAGTGAAAGGGCTCGCATACTTCGAGGAGCCTGAGGATGCGAGTCGTCGGTCGCGCTCCTCACTCCACGAATCGAAACCATTAGAAGAAGGCATAGGAAGGGATTCAAGTTGTATTGAATCCTGACCTGTCAACCTGACAGCCTGACCGGCCTCCACGGTTTGAGAGACCCCCGGCCCAGTTATTTCCAGACTGCCTTCGTTAACCCGTACCGTCGTACGGTCGCCACTCGGATCAACGTCAACGCGGTACTTGCCGGGCCGTTGAATGGTGAGGGCTCCGTTGGGTGTGTCAATCTCAACTGTCTCACCCGAAGGCAATTGATAGACACTTAGCCGGAGCGTCCCTTGCTCCAGTCCAAGTTGCATGATTTGATCGTTGAGGTTCGTAATTGTCAGGTCGGTTGCATCCGACAGGCGGACAGCATAGGGACCGACTTCCAGTTCTGCCCTGGCGCCGTGATCCGTATAAATGCGATCACCGGTTGTAGCGGGAAAATTAAGAGCGGCTTCGCTCCACTGATCCAGACCCGCCCGCAAGAAAGAAAGAAACCTTGCCTTTCAAGTAGCTGATTCGGGCGACTCGGGAAGGCGGATTGTCGGTTGCGGTGTTCTCCTGGGCGGCACATGGCCGTGGCAACGACGATGACACTAGCAGTGCCAGAATCCAGATGGAGAGTCTTCGAACTTTAGTGTGCGCTGCAAAGTGTTTGGCGAAGTGGTCAATCTTGCAATCCGCCGTTTCTTCACACGCCCGACGTGTATGTTAGCGACCGCATGTCCCAACCACAATTCGTCTTGAGCATCAAATTCGAGTGCGAACTCGCGGTTACTGTCACATATTGCCAGATCGGAGATGTTCGTATGACCTTGGTGTTAGAGAAACCACGCACGTTGCGAACACCCACTGGTTCGAGAATTGGAGAACGGAGCAAACGAGTGCAGGGGTGTATACTCGCCCGCGTTCAATCACTGAATGATTTGAACATCTCAAAACGGAGGAAAACACAATGCATTGGCTAGGAGTAGTGCTGATTGGTCTTGTTATCGGGGCAATAGCAAAGCTTCTGATGCCGGGCAAAGATCCCGGTGGGTTCATTGTGACGATACTCCTAGGCATCGCCGGTTCAGTAGTAGGAACCTGGATCGGGCGAGCCGTCGGCCTCTATCACGAAGGTCAAGCCGCTGGCTTCATTATGTCGGTAGCGGGAGCGTTATTGATCCTCGCCATTTATCACATAATCCGAAGAAAACGTCCGGCGTGACAAGTGGGTAGTGGCTAGTGATTAGCGGCTAGAGCGTCCTGGTGCAACTACGCGCTGGTTTACTTGCCACTACTAATCTACGCTTGCGTAATATGTCCGAGCGATTTGCCTTTCGGGATCTCCGGGAATTATTTGCCAAGGCGAACGAGGAGAAGTCTGGTGACCAGTTGGCAGGGCTGGCGGCGCGATCAGAGCGTGAACGCGTGGCGGCCAAGTGCAGGCTGGCGGATCTGTCACTGGCAGAAATAGTCCAACAGCCCCTGATCGATCCTTCCGCGGACGACGTCAGTCGCCTCATCCTTCAAACCTTCGACGAAGAAGCTTTCCAGCCTGTCAGAAGCATGACGGTGGGCGAATTCCGTGAGTACATCCTGGGGGATGCGACTGGCGAAGCAGAGCTGCGGCAAGTTCAGCGCGGCATCACGCCAGAAATCGCGGCCGCCGTGGCCAAGATCATGAGCAACAAAGATCTGGTGCTGGCCGCGGCCAAGATCCGCAACATCACGAAGTGCCGAAACACCATGGGCCAGCCTGGGGTGTTAGGAATTCGCGTGCAACCTAACCATCCGTCTGATGACGTTTGCGGAATTTTGCTTTCCACTTTTGAAGTCCTGCTTTATGGGTGTGGCGATGCAGTGATCGGCGTGAATCCTGCCACCGATTCAGTGGAAACGGTTAGCTCCATACTGCGCGGACTCGAACGTCTGGTCGATGTGTATAAGATCCCGACTCAAACCTGTTGTCTGGCGCACATTACCACTCAACTTGCCGCATTGCGTGGCGGAGCTCCCGTGGACCTTCTTTTTCAATCCATCGCCGGCACAGAAACAGCGAATCGAAGTTTTGGAGTTACTCTCGCCATGCTGCAGGAGGGACGAGAAGAGGTAATCGAACATCACGAGCGACGTGATGTTGCTTGGGTAGGCGATAATCTGATGTACTTTGAAACGGGGCAGGGAAGCGCATTATCGGCGGAAGCTCATCATGGCGTCGACCAACTGACCTTGTAAGCGCGGGCGTATGGTGTTGCGCGAGCATTCGATCCATTTTTGGTGAACAGCGTAGTCGGCTTTATCGGCCCAGAATACTTGTATGATGAAAGGCAAATCATTCGCGCTGGGTTGGAAGATCACTTCATGGGAAAACTGCTGGGTCTGCCCATGGGTTGCGATGTCTGTTACACCAATCACGCGGCTGCGGACCAGAATTCGGCCGACAATCTCATGTTGTTGCTAGCGGCCGCAGGGTGCAACTACTTCATGGGTGTTCCCTGTGCCGATGATGTGATGCTGAACTATCAATCCACCAGCTACCACGATGCCCTCGCGGTAAGAAGAATCTTCAAACTTCAGCCTGCTCCAGAATTTCTGGCCTGGTTGCAATCCATGGGAATCTATCGAGATTCGGAACCAGCTTCGCTTGATGCCTCGGCGAGGCGTCAGTTGCTGCAAGGGCTGGAGTCGTCGCTAGAAAAGACCGTCTAATGTCTTCTGAGTCGGACGAATCGCTAGCTTGGCCCGAAATCGTTACCAAAATTCGAGCGCGTACTCCAGCGCGTTTGATCGTGGGCCGGTCGGGGGCTGCCTATCGAACCGGTACTCAATTGGAGCTGCGTGCAGCTCACGCTAATGCACGGGATGCTGTCCGCGCAGAACTGGATCTGGAAAAACACCTTGGCGCAAATTTCGTGAATCGGTGGGGCCTGTTCGAGGTTTGTACTCGTGCGAAATCTAAAGATGATTTTCTACTGCGTCCCCCCCTAGGGAGGAGTTTCAGCGAAGCATCTCGAACTGATTTGTTGAAACGTTGTCGCCCAACGAATAATGTGCAGATAGCCATTGGCGACGGGCTGTCGGTAGCCGCGATTTCTGCCCAGGTTCCAACCTTGCTTCCGCTTCTGTGCGAAGGAGCTAAGGCACGAGGCTTTACAGTGGGGCAGACATTTGTAATCCGTCATTGTCGGGTAGGCATCCTCAATGACATCGGGGAGGTACTTCATCCAACGGTTGCCATACTGCTGATCGGAGAACGACCGGGTTTAGCTACGGCGGTGAGTCTATCCGCGTACTTGTCATACTGCCCGCTCGCGAGTCATACCGACGCTGACCGAAATCTCATTTCCAACATTCACGATCGCGGCGTAAAGGCGCATGCTGCCGCCACTCGGATCCTGAATCTCGCAGCACAAATGATGAAAGCCAAAGGCAGCGGCTCGCAATTGAGAGAACAGTCGCCGGCACTTGAAACGTAAAAGCCGGTTTAGTTGAAAACGCCCCAAACCTCCTGCGCGCGGGGGCCTCGTCTCGTGGAAACGGCCACTGCCGCGGAATCCCTTTGATTGAAGGGCAACCCTTTGCCGTAAATTACCGTCCTAACTCAGCCTCTTCCTCTGCACTGCTCAGTCAACGTGAAGTCTCTGAAATCCTAAGTTGCAATTAGAAGGGCCCTTATGTTGAACAATTTTTGCAAAACTTTCCCCAAATCTGGTTTTGCTTTGCCGGCTCTCATTCTCTTCTCGCTCTTTGCGATTTCCCTGAATGCATCTGCTGTTTGCCAACCTGGACCCACCGACCCTTCCGTGACTGTGTGTACGCCTGCGCAAAACCTGATTGTGCCTAATCCTACTCACGTCCAGGCCAGTACCACGGATTCGCAACACAAAGTCACGGCGGTCCAAATCTATGTTGATAACGTGCTCACGACCAAAGTGAATGCCAATACGATCGACACGTATATCAACCTGGCGGTCGGAAATCACTTGGTCACAGTGCAAGCCTGGGACGACAGTGGAGCAACCTTCAAGAAAAATGTAAACGTAAGCATGAGTCCGCCGTGCAAATTGTCGGCAGTGAACCAATCCATTACTATTTGCACTCCAAGTGGCGGAGTCAAGGTAAGTTCTCCGGTTCACCTCGTGGCCGGAACGACAGACTCGAGTCCGGTACAGACCATTCAGATTCTTGAAAATGGAGCCTCGATCTATCAGACCAAATCCCAAACCTTGGATGTATATCTGACTAATCTGGCGGCCGGGACGCACAACCTGACAATCACTGCACAGGACCAGAACGGCGTTTCCTTCAGCAAACCATTGTCTCTCCGGGTAGTTTCGACCAGCGGGATGACAAAGTTGAAGCACATCATCTTTTACGTGCAGGAAAACCGTTCCTTCGATAATTATTTCGGCGTGCTGGGAAGATACCGAGCTTCCAAAAATTTGCCCAGTGCCATTGATGGTCTCCCGCTTGGTGCCACGCTGTATAACACGCAAGGCAAAGCGGTTCACCCCTTCCACTTTCAGACGGTGTGTCACGAAAACCTGAGTCCATATTGGAATGAAAGCCACGGCGATTGGAACGGCGGCAAAATGGACGGATTCATGAAGACCTCCACCTCGGTGCCTTCGAGCATAGATCCCACGGGCACGCGAGCGATGGGCTATTACGACGAAACCGACCTCCCGTACTATTACGAGTTGGCAACTCAATTCGCCACGAGTGACCGGTTTTTCTCGCCCGTGATGACAAATACCAACGCCAACCGGATGTACCTTTTTGCCGGCACATCATTTGGTCACATTTTCCCTGACACTCCGCCGAAGGGAGGATGGTTGCAACCTACGATCTTTGACAAGCTGGATGCGGCAAACGTTCCCTGGCGTTACTACTATCAGGACAACGGCAGCTACTTGCCGCAGTGGTCCACGTACCAGCGCGATGCCACGAAGATGTATCCCATTTCTTCTTGGTATAAAGATGTGCAGAATGAGGCGTCTCTGCCATGGGTAATCTTCATTGAGCGCGCCGGACCTTCCGGTCTGGATGAGCATCCTGGTAACAACATCCAGCTGGGCGAGGCGAATACAAAAAAGATCATCGATGGGCTGATGAATAGTCCCTCATGGGCGTCCTCGGTGTTTATCTTGTCGTATGACGAAGCGGGAGGTTTGTACGACCATGTGTTGCCTGCAAGCGCTGTTCCGCCTGACACCATTCCCCCCATGCTGAAAGCGGGAGATCAACCTGGCGATTTCGCGCACATCGGATTTCGCATACCTATCGTAGTTGTTTCTCCTTGGGTGCGGCCAAACTTTGTGTCTCATACCTGGCGCGATTTGACCTCCATCCTGCGACTGATCGAGGTCCGGTTCAACGTGCCCGCGCTCACCGCGCGCGATGCCGCCGCGGACAATATGCTGGAGTTTTTTGATTTCTCAACGCCGCACTGGTTGACTCCTCCACCGCTACCGGTCCAACCAGCCAACGGGGTATGCGACTTCAATAAGGAAAAGGCACCGGGGTTCTAAAGCGGCACTTAGCATTTAGCACTTAGCATTTAGCCATTACGGACAGGTGATGGTTCCTCAAGGTTGGTGAGGGGCTAAATGCTGAGTGCCTCTTGTCCGCACCTCAACCGCGAAGAGAACCACCCTGTCCTGTAATGGCTAAATGCTAAGTGCTAAATGCTAGGTGCTGCATTCTTTTCCCTCCGATATAATCCAGTGCCTCAATCGCAATGCAGGGCAAGCTTCACGTGCGAGGTGCGATGCAAATACGTCCGGGGATTGAACTAGCCGGCCTGAGCGATGTGGGATGTCAGCGGAAGAACAACGAGGATCGCTACTCCTATTGGGAGCCTGTAAGCGACGAAGAGTTCCGTCGCAAGGGCCGGCTGGCTATAGTCGCCGACGGTATGGGCGGATATGAAGGCGGCCAGGAAGCCAGCGGCATTGCTGTAGAGACTGTCGAGGAAGTTTATGCCGGCACTCTTAACGATGATCCCCGATCATTGCTGAACGCCGGATTTCGCGCCGCCCACCAGCGCATCCAAGAGCAGGCCAGCAAAAACCTAGTGTTGCATGGCATGGGGACCACCTGTACTGCCATCGCCCTGCTCGGAAACACTCTCCACTTTGCTCACGTCGGGGACAGTCGCCTGTATTTAGTTCGCGATGGTTCTATATCCGCTCTTACTCGGGACCACTCCTACGTAAACCGGTTGGTGGAAGATGGGATTCTCAGTGCGGAAGAAGCGGAATCCCATCCCCAGCGACATATTCTTACTGCCGCCCTGGGTTCGGGCGCCGAAGTATTTCCAGAGATGTCACCCGAGCCAATGTCGCTGGAAAAAGATGATGTCCTGGTCCTTTGCACCGACGGTCTATGGGGTGCGGTAGCCGAGAGTGAACTAAAAAGCGCGGTCGCAAGACCACCGCTACAGGCATGCAAGGATCTGGTCGCATTGGCAAAACAGCGGGGTGGGCCCGATAACATCACGGTGCAGGTGCTCAAACTGAGTACGTAGGGAAATAGCAAACGGGCATAACCGGCTAAGACTCATCACCCTTCGCTCGACCAAAACACTTCAGCCAAGTGGAAAACGGCTGCACATTTGAGGCTTCCCGCCTCATCCCATCTCCTCGCAAGTGGTTGAAACAACAATATCTGTTTTGAAATCGCTTGCCGTTCTGACTGGCATCGGGATTGCTAATGTCTTTTATGTCGATAAACTCTATTAAAAAAATAGGGTTTATGGCAGTATAGAAAACCATGAAGATCTCGCAAAAGGGGTTGTACGCGCTGCAAGCCATGATGATGCTGGCCCGCCACTACAACCAGGGCGCCATCCGCATTCGCGATGTCGCGTATGAAGAAGAACTGCCGGAAAAATTCCTCGAACTGATTTTGCTGGAATTGAAAAATGCACGCATCGTGGAAAGCGTGCGCGGCGCCAAGGGCGGATATCAGTTGCGCCGTCCTCCGTCGGAGATCTATCTCAGCGAAATTATCCGCCTGATTGATGGGCCGCTGGCGCCTTTTGGAGATGCCGAGCAACTTCGCAGTTTGATCGATCGCGACGCGGAGCATCGCGCTCTTTACCGCGTGTTCCTCGACGTTCGCGACGCGGCTGCCCGCATCCTCGAGCACACTTCGTTGGCCGATATTGTCAGCGGGCAACGTACAGAAGCATTGAAGGCGAGAAAGAGACGCAAGAAAAAGGAAGCCGAGAGTGGCATTTTGCCGATGGTAGTTCCGGGGAAGAAATGAATAAGGTCCTCATCATATTTGTTTTCATTCTTAGTTTTTCTATTTCAGGCTGGGGGCAAGGGACTGTCATTCGAGTAGGAGCGTTTCCGAATATCACGCACCCGCAAGCCATGGTGGGCAAGGCCAACGGATGGTTCGAAAAAGCGCTCGGCTCCAACGTAAAAATCGACTGGAAGAGTTTCAATGCTGGACCTTCTGCGATTGAAGCCCTGTTTTCCGGGGCCATCGATATGACCTACATCGGTCCCAATCCGGCCATCACTGGCTATGTCCGATCCCAAGGGGAAGCACTGCGAATCGTCGCAGGAGCAACCAGCGGAGGAGCATCGCTGGTTGTGCGCAACGACTCTGGGATCAACAAGCCGGAAGATTTCCACGGCAAGAAAGTGGCGTCGCCACAGATGGGAAACACCCAGGATGTCGCCTTACGAGCCTGGTTGAAGGCGCACGGAATGAAATCCGCCGACAAGGGCGGAGATGTGCAAGTAATCCCGCTGGCGAATCCTGACCAACTCACATTGTTTTTGAAAAAAGAACTGGATGCCGCTTGGGCGCCCGAGCCGTGGGCAACCCGGCTGATCCGCGAAGGCAACGGACGTTTGTTCCTGGATGAGCGTGATCTATGGCCCCAAGGTCAGTTCGTAACCGCACATCTCATCGTGAGCACTAAATTCTTGCGCGAGCATCCGGATTTGGTGAAGACATGGATTCGTGCACACGTAGAACTCACGGATTGGATCAATGATCATCTGCCCCAAGCCAAGAACATACTGAACCAACAGATTCAAAGGGAAACCAGCAAGGCTCTTTCCGCTAGCGTGCTTGATGAGGCCTTCGGCCGGCTGCAGGTTACTTACGATCCCGTGCGAAACGCTCTGCTGACTTCGGCTCGATCCGCCTACGACGCTGGCTTTCTCGGACGTCAAATGCCGGATCTATCAGGAATGTGCGACTTGACCTTGTTAAATCAGGTTTTGGCGGAAAAAGGAAAGAAGGCGATCCAATGACAGCCAACCCAACTCCTCAGCCATCTTTTTCTGGCGAGCATAGAAGTCCAGCTCGTGCCGCATTGAACCGCTGGAAGGCCGGAGTGGGATTAGCCGTAATGCCCCATCCGTCGGCCGAAACGAAGGCCAGCGCCAAAGTCTCATTGCAGGGAATTTCGCTGAGCTACAAAGCGAACGGCGGAACACATCTACTCGCGCTTGAAGACATCAACCTGAAAGTGAATCCTGGGGAGTTCGTTTGCGTTGTCGGGCCCTCGGGCTGCGGCAAATCAACTCTTTTGCACTTGATCGCCGGGCTGCAGCAGGCGAGTTCGGGTAAGGTGCTGATCGACGACAAGGCGGTGGAGGGACCGGGGACAGATCGCATTCTCATTTTCCAGGAACTCGGTCTGTTTCCGTGGCTGACGGTCGGCGGGAACGTCGAATTCGGCATGAAGATGAAAGGGATCTCCAAGGCCGAGCGTCAGGAGAAAATCCAGTACTACCTGCGACTAGTCCACCTGGGAAAATTCAAAGATAGTTACATTCACCAATTGTCCGGCGGAATGCGGCAGAGGGTAGCACTGGCTCGCGCACTGGCTTCCGAGCCGGACGTCCTGCTGATGGACGAGCCATTCGCCGCACTGGATGCGCAAACCCGCGATCTGCTGCATGACGAACTGGAGCGCATCTGGGCGGAAACTGGACGTACCATTATCTTCGTGACGCATAACGTACGCGAAGCGGTGC
>Ga0137390_10006161_pt1 | contig 10195 bp, 6 predicted proteins | sample 15con2h24AmetaG_FD_104937 | JGI IMG/M metagenome (GOLD analysis project Ga0137390, IMG submission 104937) | Vadose zone soil microbial communities from Angelo Coast Range Reserve, California, USA - 15con2h2.4A metaG | ecosystem: Environmental > Terrestrial > Soil > Vadose zone > Saprolite... | reverse complement strand
CGAGCAATATGTTGACGCGGTCGCCTGCTACGTGAACGAGCAGGAACGCGCCGGACTCGACATCCTGACCGACGGCGACACCCGCTTCGACCTCGAGGTGGGCGGGCGCTCGTGGTTCTTTTACGTGATCGAGCGCCTCGGCGGAATCTCGGGTTATCGTGACACCTCGCATTTCCTGGAGTACGCCGACATCAAGCCGGGCCACATCCTGTACGAGGTCCAGGAGGCGTACCATCCCCCGGCCGTGACCGGAAAAATCACCCGTGGCCCGCTCCATTACAGCGCGCTTTGGAAGACCGCGCAGCGGATGACCAGTAAGCCGGTGAAGTTCGGCGCAATCAGCGCGACCTGCCTGCCGATGATGCTGTGGAACGAGCACTACAGGAACGACCAGGAATTGACGATGGACCTCGCGGCGGCGCTCAACGAGGAGCTGCGTGAGCTGGCCGCGGCGGGATGCCCGGTGATCCAGGTCGAGGAGCCGCCGCATCACTTCGCCTGCTGCACGACTCCGCCGGCTACGGAAAAGGACCTCGACTTTTTCACGCGGGCCTTCAATCGCGAAGTCGAGGGCGTGAACACGGAAATCTGGGCGCACACCTGCTGGGGCAATCCGAATCAGCAGAGCTTCTACTGGGAGCGGCCGAGCTACGAGCGCTCGCTGCCTTACCTGATGGCGCTCAATGCCGACGTGGTGGGACTGGAATGCGCGAGTAGCAATGGGCGCGACCTGCCGCTGCTCAAGCATCACAAGACCTCCAAGAAGATCGCGATCGGCGTGATCAATCACACTGCCACCACCGTCGAGCCGCCCGAACTCGTCGCCAACCTGATCCGCAAGGCGCTCGAATACGTCCCGCCCGAGCGCTTGATCATCAGTGCGGACTGCGGCTTCGGACGCGAGGGGCTCTCGCGCCGAATTGCCTTCTACAAATGCGTGTCGCTGGTGCTGGGAACGAATATCGTGCGCAAGGAACTGGGGCTGCCCGAGGCCGAGGTCCGCGCCGCCGACCCGCGCTTCGCATTCAGGGAGGCGTAGACTCTGCCGCGGTGGGTAAAGCAGCCGACGAGAATCCTGTGCGGCATCGCGAACGCGGATGCTCAAACGCTGCCAAGGTGCTATAACGCGATTTGCATCCCATCTGCGTGAGAGGAGCCATGAGCCCGGGTACGCAAACGGTCGGCGGTCCGTTCTTCGACGACCTTCACGTTGGACTCGTCGCCGATAGCGCCCCGTCCTTGACCCTGACCGAGGGAGTCGCGGCCGCGCACGGCGCAATTGTCGGCGACCGGATGCGGCTTGCGCTCGACGCGGAGTTGAGCCGCCGCGTGTGCGGCTCCGCGCTGGCCCATCCGGCGCTCGTGTGGGACGTGGCGAACGGACAATCGACGCTATTCACCCAGCGCGTGATCGCGAACCTTTTTTATCGCGGCTTCATGTTTCGTCGCGCGCCCTCGATCGGCGACACGCTCTATACGAAGACCGAAGTCGTGGCGCTCAGGCAGAACCGGGCGCGCCCGGGACGCGCCGCGACCGGCCTCGCCGCCTTGAGCGTGCGCACGACCGATCAGAAGGGCCGCGCCGTGCTCGACTATACGCGCTGCGCGATGCTGCCGCTGCGCAATCCCGAGGGCCAGACGGGGCACGACGCCGATCTCGAAACGATCAGTGCGGAGCTCGATCCGCATGCGTTGCGCGCACCGATCGAAGGTTGGGACTTGACCGCGTTTCGCGACGCCGTGCCGGGCTTGCACTTTGCCGACCTTGTCGCGGGAACGATATGGGAGGTTACGGGCGGCGACGTCGTATCGGCGGCTCCGGAACTCGCGCGGCTGACGCTGAATATCGCGATGGCGCATCACGACGCCGCCTCGAGCTCGGCGGGGCGGCTAGTTTACGGCGGTCACACGATAGGCTTGGCGGCGGCGCAGGCGACGCGCGCGCTGCCGAACCTGGTCACGATTGTCGCCTGGCACGGATGCGATCATCTCGCGCCGGTCCGCGAGGGCGATACGTTGCGCAGCACGCTCGAACTCGAACGTACCGAGCCGTTTGCGAGCGGCGGCGGACTGGTGCATCTGCGCTCGCGCGTGCGCGCCGACCGCGAGGGCGGTTCGCAAGCTTCGCAAGAGGTGCTCGACTGGCGCCTCGTAGGGGTAATGGCATGAGCGGAATCCTCTCGGGCCTCCGCGTGGTCGAAGGCTCCGCGTTCGTGGCAGCGCCGCTCGGCGGGATGACGCTCGCGCAACTCGGCGCCGACGTTATCCGCTTCGACCAGATTGGCGGCGGGCTCGACTACCATCGATGGCCGCTGGCAGCCGACGGCCAGAGTCTTTTTTGGGCCGGGTTGAACAAGGGCAAGCGCTCGATTCAGATCGACGTGCGCACGCCCGAGGGTCGCGAGCTGGTGGCGGCGCTGATCGCCGCGCCGGGCGAACAGGGCGGCATCTTTCTGACGAATTTTCCCGCCCGCGGCTGGCTCGAATACGACGCGTTGCGCAAGCGCCGCGCCGACCTGGTGATGGTCGCGCTCACCGGCAATCCCGACGGCACCAGCGAAGTCGATTACACCGTCAACCCGGCGACCGGCTTTCCGTGGGCGACCGGGCCGCGCAATCTCGCCGAGCCGCTCAACAGCATCCTGCCCGCGTGGGACATCGCGCTCGGCACGCTTGCGACCGTCGGACTGCTGGCCGCTGAACGCCATCGCCGCCTGACCGGCGAGGGGCAACTGGTGAATCTTTCGCTCTCGGACGTGGCCTTTGCGATGGTCGGGAATCTCGGCCGTATCGCGGAGGCGGAACTCGGTGGCCGCGATCAGCAGAAGGACGGCAACTACTTGTATGGCGCGTTCGGCCACGATTTCGAGACGCGCGACGGCCGGCGTGTGATGGTCGTTGCGCTCACCGCGCGCCAGTGGACCGCGTTGAAGGACGCGACGGGAATCGGCGATGCGTGCTCGAGCGTCGAACACGCGACCGGCCACGATCTCGACACCGAGACCGGGCGCTTCCAGGCGCGCGACCTGATCGCCGCGCTGCTGCGTCCGTGGTTTGCCTCGCGCGACCTCGCCACTATCCGCGAGACTTTCGCCGGCACCAACGTCTCATGGGGCCCTTATCAGACCTTCCGCCAGTTGGTGAAGGAGGACCCGCGCTGCTCGACCGCGAATCCGATCTTTGCCGAGGTGGAACATCCGGGCGTCGGCACCTACCTAATGCCCGGTTCGCCGCTGGACTTTTCCGCCGTGTCACGCGTGCCGGTGCGGCGCGCGCCGCTGCTCGGCGAGAACACCGATGAAGTACTCGCCGACGTACTGGGGATGAGTTCGCGCGAGATCGCCGCGCTGCACGACAAAGGCGTAGTGGCGGGAGCGAAAATCAAACGCTAACCTTTTCGACCTCTTTAGATTATCCTCCGGGGAAGCCATCCACGGACAATGGTCGAGCGCTTCTGACTTCCTCCCCCGTGTCTTGGGGGAGGAGTGAGGTGGAGGTCTATAGGCGGTTCTGAATGTCTGTGAGAACCGCCTCTTGTCTGCATCTGACGAAGGCATCGCGCAAAAAAATAGGACGAGGAAGCGCCGCAGAAAAAGCATCCGGCGCTTCCTCACTCGACCCCCACCCTAACCCTCCCCCAAGACACGGGGAGGGAATAATACATTCTGATTCAAAATTCTGACTACTCAGTCCACTACTCAAACGATACCGGCTTTGCGCAGCCGCGCGATCTCCTCGGGCGGGACGCCGATCATCTCGCGCAGGATTTCGTCCGTGTCCGCACCGAGCATCGGGGGCGCCGAGCTATAGGAGATCGGCGTCGCCGAGTACTTGATCGGATTTGCGACGGAAGGGACCAAGCCAATCGACGGATGCGGCAGGTCCAACTTTAAACCGCGTGCCTGCACCTGCGGATCGGCAAACACGTCGGCAACCGTGTTAATTGGCCCGCATGGAACGCCCGCGCGCTCGAGCGACTCGAGCCAATCGCGCATCGTTCGCGCTGCGAAGATCCCCTGCAGGATCGCGATTAGTTCGTCGCGATTATTCACCCGCGAGGCGTTGGTCGCGAAGCGCGCGTCGCTCGCAAGCTCGGAACGCCCGATCACTTCGCACATCCGCGCGAACTGGGTCTCGTTGCCCACGGCCACAATTATATGGCCGTCGCTCGCGACGAAAACCTGGTAAGGCACGATGTTGGGATGAGCGTTACCGAGGCGCTGCGGCGCGACTCCGGTCACGAGATAGTTCATCGCCTGGTTCGCGAGGACCGCTACCTGCGTGTCGAGCAGTGCGAGGTCGATGTACTGTCCCCCGCCGGTGCGGTCGCGATGGGCCAGTGCGCCGAGAATCGCGATCGCAGCGTAAAGGCCGGTGAAAATATCGGCCACCGCAACTCCGACTTTCATGGGACCGCCCCCGGGGCGTTGGTCGGGCTCGCCGGTGATGCTCATCAGGCCGCCGATGCCCTGGATCATGAAATCGTAGCCGGGCTTGTGCCGATAGGGCCCGGTCTGACCGAAGCCGGTGATCGAACAATAGATAAGGCCTGGGTTGAGCGGCTGCAGTGAGGGATAGTCGAGGCCATATTTCGCGAGTCCGTCGACTTTGAAATTTTCGATCACGACATCGCTCTTGGCCGCGAGCGCTTGTACCAGTTTCTGACCTTCGGGATGGATGAAATCGATCGTCACCGAGCGCTTGCCGCGGTTGGTGGAGAGAAAATATGCCGATTCGCTGCTCTGGCTTCCATCGCGATTGGCCGCGTATGGCGGAGCGTAGGAGCGGGTGTCGTCGCCGGCGCCAGGCTTTTCCACCTTGATGACGCTCGCGCCAAGGTCGGCGAGTGTCTGCGCCGCCCACGGTCCGGCGAGCACGCGGGAGAGTTCCAGAACCCGGACATGGCCCAACGGACCGCCCATCAGCTACTTCCTCTCGTTGTTCAAGTGACTATTTGGCGCAACTGACTATTTCGCCTTGGCTCTGGACGCCAGCGACGTCTCCCTGATCTTGCTCAGCGTCGTCCGCGTCGAGATCGCCTCGGGATCGAGACGCAACTCGATTAGCGCCGCGCGTCCGGACTTGCGCGCGCGCTCGAACGCGGATGCGAAATCCGCCGTGCGCTCGCAAGTCTCGCCGTGCAATCCGTAGGCGTGTGCGAGCGCCGCGAAATCAGGATTGGTGAGCGCGGTGCCGCTGACTCGTCCCGGGTATTCGCGCTCCTGATGCATGCGAATAGTGCCATACATGCCGTTGTTGACCACGAAGAAGATTGGCGCGGCGCCGTACTGGACCGCGGTCGCGATCTCCTGGCCATTCATCAGGAAGCAGCCGTCGCCCGAGAACGACAACACCGTGCGCTCTGGATGCGCGAGCGCGGCGGCCACGCCGGCCGGAACCCCGTAGCCCATTGAGCCGCTGGTCGGCCCCAGTTGCGTGCCGAAGTCGCGATAGCGCCAGAAGCGATGCACCCAGCCGGCAAAGTTGCCCCCGCCGTTGGCGACGATCGTATCGCGCGGCAACTGATCGCGCAGGCTAGAGACGATCTCCGCTAGTTGCAGCGCGCCTGGGTTGGACACCGGCAAGCTGTATTCGAGATACTCACTGTGCGCGGCTTCGGTCGACGCGCCCCACGCCGAGGAATCGACCGGCTTAAGCGCTCGGACCGCAGCCGCGAAATTCACCATGCCAGCGTTGATTGGCAACTCCGCCTGGTACACGCGACCGAGTTCCTCGACTCCCATGTGCACGTGCACGAGGCTCTGCCTGGGACGCGGCACGTCGAAAAGCGTGTAGCTGGAGCTCACTATCTCGCTGAGGCGCGAGCCGACGGCGATGATAAGGTCGGCCTCGCGAACGCGCTCCGCGAGCTTCGGACTCGGGCCGATAGCGAGGTCGCCCGCGTAGCAGGGATGGAGGTTGTCGATGCGGTCCTGGCGGCGAAACGTGCTGGCGGTGGCGAGCCGGTTGGCCTCCGCAAACGCGGTGATGTCGCCGGCCGCTTGTGCGGTCCAGGTGGTGCCGCCGAGCAGCATCATCGGCCGCTCCGCAGCCGCCAGCATCTCGCGCAGCCGCGCCATCTCGGCCGCACCCGGACTCGCCTGCACAGTCTTGTAAGGCGCCGCATCGACGGCCGCCGCCTCCTCACGCAGCATGTCCTCAGGCAGCGCGATCACCACCGGGCCGGGCCGTCCGGAAGTCGCGAGCGTAAACGCGCGGGCCAGCAATTCGGGGATGCGGCCCGGGTCGTCGATCCGCACCACCCACTTGGCCATCTGACCGTACATCCGTTCGAAGTCCAATTCCTGGAACGCCCCGCGCTCGAGGAAGGGACGCGCGACCTGGCCGATGAAGAGAATCATCGGCGTCGAGTCCTGGTAAGCGGTGTGCACGCCCACGCTCGCATTGGTCGCGCCCGGGCCGCGTGTCACGAAGCAGATACCCGGGCGGCCGGTGAGTTTGCCATAAGCGTCGGCCATGTAGGCGGCGCCGCCCTCCTGCCGGCATACGATGAGACGGATTTGCTCGCGCGTGTCATAAAGCGCGTCGAGCACGGCGAGATAGCTCTCGCCTGGCACGCAGTAAGCTGTTTCGACGCCGTGGATGAGGAGCTGATCGACCAGGATTTGCGCGCCGGTGCGCGGCCGCGTCGTGCGCCTGTCCGCGAGAATCGATGCAGGTCTATTGCTAGTCTTATTGTCAGCCATGTCGTGACCTTCCGGTTACGTTCTCGTTACCCTTACTATTGACCGCAGCGTTGCGGTTCAGTGCGCGCCGGTCGAGTGCCCTGGGGAACTATACCTATCCCTTCGACTTGCCCGCCATGCTATCTTCAGATCTGTTGGCTTTGAACAGAATGGCATCGTATGCGGGCTGAGCCGTCAGCGCTCCGCTCCTCACAGCTTTCCTTCGGCCGCGCTTCAGGTGACACCCTGGTACTGGCGCTGGCCGGCGATTGGCACCTCAAACGAGGGTTTACCTCGGGCGCGGCGGTCGAGCTCGAGCTGGCACGGCGGCCGATTCCACGGCGGATCGCGTTCGACGCGGTGGGCCTGGGCGAGTGGGATAGCAGTCTTGTCGCCTTCGTCACGGAAGTGCTCGAACTCTGTCACGCGCACGACGTGGTGGTCGATCCCGCGGGTCTTCCCAGCGGACTCAGGCGGTTGGTCGAACTAGCCGAGTCGGTTCCCGAAACCAGGGACAGCCGTCCCGCTGCGGCCCCCGCGCCGCTGGTCGAGCGCGTAGGCGCCGCGACCATCGCCTACGCCGAGTCGATTCGCGACTTCGTCGCGTTCCTCGGAGCAGTGACGATCGCGCTTGGCCATTTTATGGTCGGCCGCGCGCGTTACCGGCGCGTCGAGCTGATGGCCGCGATTCAGGATTGCGGCGCAAATGCTTTCGGGATCGTCACGCTGATCAGTTTCCTGGTCGGCACCATCCTCGCCTTCATGGGCGCCGTGCAGCTCGAGCAATTCGGCGCGTCCATCTTCGTCGCCGACCTGGTCGGCATCGGCATGGCGCGCGACATGGGCGCGATGATGACCGCGATTATCATGGCGGGCCGCACCGGGGCCGCGTTCGCCGCGCAGCTTGGCACGATGAAGGTGACGCAGGAGATCGACGCGCTCGCCACGATGGGCATTTCACCGATGGAATTCCTGGTGCTGCCGCGGGTGCTCGCGCTCATCCTGATGATGCCGTTGCTTTGCTTTTACTCGGACCTGATGGGTGTGCTGGGTGGCGCGGCGGTCGGCTCGGGGGTCCTGGGACTCTCGTTTACGACCTACTTCAGGGAGACTTTTCACGCGGTCACGCTGGGCGACGTGCTCGGCGGTGTGTTCAAGAGTTCCGTCTACGGGGTGATCATCGCCATCTCGGGATGCCTGCGCGGCTTCCAGTGCGGCAACAACTCGTCGGCAGTCGGCGACGCGGCGACCTCGGCAGTCGTGACCGGAATCGTCTTTATCGTTGTCGCGTGCGGAGCCTTCGCGCTGGTTTTCAACATCCTGGGACTTTGAGCCGATGGATGAATCTACGGCAGCAGCGGGCACAACTTTGGCGGCCGAACGGCCGGTGTTCATCAGCGTGCGCAACCTGACGATGGCCTTTGGCAGCTTCGTCGTGATGCGCGATATGAATTTCACGGTTCGCCGCGGCGACGTCTTTATCATCATGGGCGGCAGCGGCTGCGGCAAGAGTACGCTGCTGCGCCACATGATCGGGTTGCTCGAACCCGCGGCCGGCGAGATTTGCTACGGCAACTTCAACTTCACCAAGGCGGAGCCCAAGGAGCGCGAGCGGATGCTGCGCCGGTTCGGCGTGCTCTACCAGGCGGGCGCGCTGTGGGGTGGAATGACGCTGGCGCAAAACGTCGGGCTGCCGCTGGAGGAATTCACCGACCTGTCGCCGAAGGAAATCCGCCAGATCGCGGCGCTCAAGCTTGCGCTGGTCGGACTCAAGGGCTTCGAGGATTTCTATCCGAGCCAGATAAGCGGCGGGATGCAGAAGCGGGCCGGCCTGGCGCGCGCGATGGCGCTGGACCCGGAGATTCTGTTTTGCGACGAGCCGTCGTCGGGATTGGATCCGCTGAGCTCGCGCCTGCTCGACAACCTGATTCTCGACCTGCGCGACAATCTCGGCGCGACGGTCGTGGTGGTCTCGCACGAGCTGGCGAGCATTTTCGCGATCGGCAACAACAGCATCTTCCTGGACGGGGAGTCGCACACCATGATTGCGAGGGGAGATCCCAAGGAGCTGCTGGCGCACTGCGCCGATCCGCGGGTGCATCGCTTTCTGACCCGCGACGAGGAACAACGCCGGACGGCATAACGATTATGGGAAAAAGAATCAGTCCGACACTGGTTGGAACCTTCGTGCTGGGCGCGATCACGCTGGCGATCGCGGCTGTCATAATTCTCGGCTCCGGCCGCCTCTTCACCCCGCAGCATCTGTTCGGGTTGTACTTCAGCAGCGACGTGAATGGCCTGAAGGTGGGTGCGCCGGTCAAGTTCCGCGGAGTGGAGATCGGTTCGGTGACCGCCATACTGTTGAGTGTCGGGACGCCGCGTCAAAACGAGCAGGCGCGCAACGCGGCCGACCAGTACCGAATTCCTGTCATTATCGACCTCGAGACCGAGAAGCTAATCAGGCGCGGCGCGGCTGCAAGCCTGGACGATCCGGCCCAGGTCGCACAGGCGATCAAAAAAGGCCTGCGCGCCCAACTCAACGTGGAAAGCCTGGTAACCGGGCTGCTCTACGTCGACCTCGATTTTCGGCCGGACACGCCCGCGAATTTCTATATGGGCGCCGATTCGCCATATCCTGAGATTCCGACGGTTCCAACCAAGCTCGAGCAGGCGGCGACGACGCTTTCGAAGATGATGGCCCAGCTCGAGAAGATTAATTTCGACGAGGTGATCAAATCGCTGACCAACACCGCGATCGCGATAACCACGCTCGCGAATTCGCCAAAAATCCAGACCGCGGTGGATTCGCTCAATCTCGCCGCGCGCAGCCTGGGACAGGCCTCCGCAAGCGTGAATCGCCTGGCCGCCAGCCTCGACCGTGAGATCGGCCCGATGGGCAACGATCTGCGCCTGACGACCGAGCAAACCCGCGCCACGCTCAAGCAAACCCAGGACACCCTGGCCGCCGTGCAGATGACGCTCGGGCCGAACGCGCCGCTCAACTATGAACTCGCGCAGACGCTCGAGCAGACCTCCGCGGCCGCGCGCTCGCTGCGCGAGCTTTCGGACTACCTGCGCCGCAACCCCAGCTCGGTGGTGCGCGGACGTTATACATCGGATCAAGGGAAGTGATGCGCTCGCGCCGGTCAGAGCGCGTGGTGGCGGTTATGCTGGTGATAGCCGGTGCATTGGCCACTAGCGGATGCTTTTCGCCGCAGCCGGACCCGTCGAAATTTTTCGTGCTGGCACCGGCCGGAGCGGCGGCGGCGAACTCGATTGCGCCCGCCGGACTCTCACCCTCGTCCAGTCCGACTATCGGGCTCGGCCCGATCAAGCTGCCCGAGTATCTCGATCGCGACGAGGTGGTGACGCGGGTCGGTCCGAATCGGCTCGAGTTGTCCGACAAGGATCGATGGGCCGAGCCGCTCAACGATAATTTCAGGCAGGTGATTGCGCAGGACCTGACGCAGTCGCTCGGCACTCATTCGATCGTGTTTTATCCGTGGGTT
>Ga0137390_10006160_pt1 | contig 10195 bp, 5 predicted proteins | sample 15con2h24AmetaG_FD_104937 | JGI IMG/M metagenome (GOLD analysis project Ga0137390, IMG submission 104937) | Vadose zone soil microbial communities from Angelo Coast Range Reserve, California, USA - 15con2h2.4A metaG | ecosystem: Environmental > Terrestrial > Soil > Vadose zone > Saprolite... | reverse complement strand
TGTCTCCTCAGCGTTCGCCGAGAGTTCTTCCATGCTCGTGCGCACGCTGCCGATCGAGCGATCGATTTGCGTCACCGAGCCGGTGGTGGCCTCGGTCGAGACGAGCTGCTCGGCGGCACTGCGCGCGATCACGCGCGAGCGGCCGCTGATCTGCTGACTGACGGTCACCACGTCGGTTGCGAGCTGACCGAAGCGCCGGATCGTGCGCTCGAGATTCGAGACCAGCGCGCGAAGCGACGATGCCATGCGCTCGGATCGCGTCGCGTCCGCGATCTCGCGCGCCGACAGCGACAGATCGCCGGAGGTGATGCGATCGAGAAATTGAATGGCCTGATCGCGGCGGCCGATGACGCGGCGAAGCCATACTTCGAAGACGACGATGCCCAGCGCGCAAGAAATGGCGGCCGTGACCATCACCTTCCAGAAAATCGTAAAGGTGACCTCCGGCAGCAGGGCGATCGCCGCGCCGAAGATGGAGATGCAGAGGAGCATGATCACCCACATCTGCCGGGTGCGTGACCATTTTCGCTTCGGCATTCTGGCTGAATCGTGATGCTACCATGCGATGCGTTTGAACGAGACGTTCGCCGCACGCCGCGCGCTCATCGACGACTATCTGCACAGCCTCGCGGAGCGCACCGGCGCGCCGAAGCCGCTGGTCGAGCCGCTGCGGCGGTCGCTGAACGCATCGGGCAAGCGCGTGCGCGGAATCCTCACGCTGGCGGCGGGGGAGGCGGCGGGATGCAAGCCCGAGAAACTGGTCGACGCGGCGGCCGCGATGGAGATGATCCACACCTCCTCGCTGATCCTCGATGATCTGCCGGCGATGGACGACGCGATGCTCCGGCGTGGTGCGCCGGCGCTGCATCGAGAGTTCGGGGAAGACCTCGCCATCCTGACCGCAGTTTCGCTGCTCAATCAGGCGTATGGACTGATCGCGAAGAATTACGTTGCGCTCAATCCGCGACAGTGGCCGCTGCAGCAGGTGATGAAGCGCGTCGTCGATGCGGTCGGGTGGGACGGGACGATCGCGGGCGAAGCTGTCGATCTTCATAGCGAAGGATCGAAGCTCGATTTCGATACTCTCGAGTTCATTCATTCGCGGAAGACCGGAGCGCTCTTCGTGGCCGCCGCCGCGGTCGGCGCAATGCTCGCCAACATCAGCGCCGCGGCCCTCAGCCGGATCGAGGTCTTCGCCAAGAACCTCGGCCTCGCATTTCAGATCACGGACGACATCCTCGATGTCGTCGGCGATCCGGAGCAGCTAGGAAAAGATGTGAACAAGGATGAGCAGCGGCTGACATTCGTCAAGCTCGCCGGCGTCGACGGCGCACGCAAATTGAGCGAGGAGCTCGTCGAGACGTCGATGTCGGCGATCGCGAACCTCGGTGCTCCCGCGGCGCCGCTGCGCGAGCTGGCGATGATGGTGCGGGACAGAGTGCGGTAACGAGGTCTCGTGGTTGCGGAGTCTCGAAGTGGGGCCACCACGAGACCTCGCAACCCCGAGACGCGGCCAGCAGGAATGTACGCAAACGGCTCGTGTTATTCTCTCGCGCCGCGTTTCCTGCCTGCCCGATGCCCAGGTAGCTCAGTTGGTAGAGCAGAGGACTGAAAATCCTCGTGTCGGCGGTTCAATTCCGTCCCTGGGCACCATACACAGGACTGAGGACTGGGGACGGAGTGATGCGGTGGCGGACTCAGTCCTCAGTCCCTTGTCCTCAGTCCTCGTTTTTGCGATAGACTCCCCCTCGCCGCCGCCATGGTGGCGGCTTGTCAGCCTAATCCTCGGCGCCGAGGAGCGGGGGAACCGACGTTAGCGACGGCTTGCCACCGTCCGGGGTGAATCCGGCCAGAAGCTGGTAGGGCTTCCCGCCCGAATCCGACAGCTAACCTCGCAGGCAGCCGGAAGGCAGGCCTTCGAACGCCGCGAAGGAATTCGCGGCGTTTGTCTTTTTTGCGCTACACTCGCCCCATTCAATTCAAGGAACGGAATCCTTTTCAACGGGAAGTTGAAGTGGAATGTGTGGACGCCCATCCATTTCGTAACGTAAATGACTCATTTTGTTCACGTTCCGTAGATCACCCCCTCAGGCCGGTGATCTGCACAGTCAGGCAGTCACTCACCCGAGTCTTTGAAAGAAAGGAGCCGCTATGAAAGGGTGCCCCTCCCTTAGGTTTTTGGCGGTCGTTGTGGCCGTCGCGTGCGTCGCCCTCGTTGCCGGCAGTGCGTTCGCGCAGTATCAGACAGGCAACATCTATGGCAAGGTTCAGGCAAAAGATGGGTCGGCCTTACCCGGAGTCACTGTCACTCTGACAGGCGTCGGCGCGCCGCAGGCGAATGCGACGGACGCGCTCGGGAACTTCCGATTCATCAACCTCGCACCCGGAACTTACAGTCTCAAGGCCGAGCTTGCGGGTTATGGGACCGCCACTCGAGTCGGACTCACGGCACGCGTCGGACAGAGCTCCGACGTCACGATGACCATGAATCCGGCGGTCGCGGAGTCGATCACGGTCACGGCCGAGGCGCCGCTGCTCGATCAGCGCAAGACCGGCACGTCGACCAACGTTCCGCGCGTCGAGTTGGAGAAGATTCCGACCTCGCGCGATCCGTGGACCGTGTTGCAGTCGGTTCCGTCCGTGATGGTCGACCGCATGAACGTCGGCGGCAATCAGAGCGGGCAGCAGTCGGTGTACATCGGTAAAGGCTCGCGCGGCGGCCGAGGCGGCAACATCGGATCGGACAACACCTGGAACATGGATGGTGTGACGATCACCGACATGGCCGCGACAGGCTCCTCGCCGATCTACTACGACTTCGACTCGTTCGAAGAAATCCAGGTCACTACCGGCGGTTCCGATCCTCGCATCATGACCTCCGGTGTGCAGCTCAACATGGTGACTAAGCGCGGCACGAACGACTTCAAGGGTTCGGGCCGTTACTTCTACACGCCGGGAAGCACGCAGGCCGATGCAACGGTGCCTGGCGAAGCGGCCGGTTACCTCGATCGCACAAACCGCATCAACTTCGTGCGTGATTACGGCGGAGAGATCGGCGGACCGATTCTCAAGGACCGGCTCTGGTTCTGGGGTGCCCGCGGCGATCAGAAGATTTCCGTGCAGGCCTCCAACACTGTCGGGACAAACCAGAGCGTCAGTGTTGGTTTGTTCGACAACATCATCCTTCGCAACAAGAACCTGAAGCTGAACGGTCAGATCCTCTCGAGCAACAGCGCCGTCGCGTACTACACGTTCAGCGACAAGGTTCGCAACGCGCGTGGACTGGGGCCGAACCGTCCATTCGTTTCCTCGTGGCGACAGACCGGCCCCACGCCGGTCTACAAACTCGAAGACACGCAGATTTTCGGATCGAGCCTCTACCTGACTGCGATGTGGTCGCGAGTGCCGGGCGGCTTCAATCTGGTCGCCAACGGCGGCGAGGGCCCAAGCGCTCCATCGTACTGGTTCGACGCGCTAAATAATCTGCACGACAACTACCTGACGCAGCACATCATTCGTCCGCAGAAGCAATACCGCATAGATGGTTCGAAGTTCTTCGATCTTGCCAAGATGAACCATGAGCTGAAGTTTGGGTTTGGTTATCGCAAGACTCCGGCGACGACATCTGTCAGCTATCCGGGACCGGCACATGGATTCTGGGACTATTCGGTTACTGCGACTCCGACCGTTTGCGCCAACGCAAAGGACCCCGCCCACCCGAATGGGCTTCCGGCAAACTGCGCCTCAGCAACCGTCATCCGTCCCAGACAGTCTCCGAGGCAGGATGAATACAACGACTTCTATGTCGGCGACACGATCCTCCTCGGCAATTTGACAATCCAGGGCGGCCTGCGCTGGGATCGCCAGCAGGGAAAACTCACGCCGAACGCGGTGGACGCCAGTCCGCTGCTCGGCACGCCGCTCACGCTGAACTGCATCAACACCTTGACCTGCAACGGAACTAGTGGAGGGAAGCTGGACGCGCTCCTGCCGGCGTTGACCTTCCCCGGCGACTCCCGCTCGCTCAAGTGGAACAGCGTCTCGCCGCGAATCGGCGCAACCTACACCCTCGGAGCTGACAAGCGAACGCTGGTCCGTGCCAGCTACAACCGCTACGTCAGCCAGATGGGTCTGGTGGTCTCCGGTTCGAATCCGCTGGGGTATACGGCCTTCAGGTTCTACGGCGTCGATTCGAACGGCGACAACACCATCCAGCGCAACGAGCTGCTCTCGATTCGAGGCTTCAGTGGACTCAACCCGACTAATCCGACCTCGATCTCGAAGACCACGCGCATCGATTACAACATGAAGATCCCGACCACGGACGAATTCATCGTCGGGTTCGATCGCGAGCTGCTGACGGACTTCTCGGTCGGCTTGAACTACACCTATCGCAACAACAAGAACTTCACTGCCACTCGAAACGAGAAGACACAGGGCGCTGGCGACTACTACACACCCGCCGATTACGTTCCTGTGATGTGCACGAACCCGGCTGGATGTGGAAGCGGCCCGAGTTTCGTTCAACAGGGCCAGCAGCGACTGGCTGGCGGCACGTTCACGTTAAAGGATCCGATCACCGGCGCGGTGATCACGACCTTCAACACTGCGGTGCGGCCGGTATGGGCGCTCTCACCGACCGTTCCGACGGCGGTGTTCAGCGTGATCACGAACCGTCCCGGCTACACCCAGAAGTACAGCGGGCTCGAGCTGACGGCTACCAAGCGGATGTCGCATAACTGGATGATGCGAGCTAACGCCAGTTGGAACAACTTCACCGAAAAATGCGGCAGCGACTCGCTGCAAAATCCGACGCCTGTCCTCGCCGGCAACCAGATTCTCTGCGGTGGCGGGCAGGTAGCGCCGCAATCGGCTGCTTCCGGTGACTTCGGTGATGACTTTCTCAACGCCAAGTGGCAGTTCAACATCAATGGTGTCTACATTGCGCCGTGGGATATCAACATCGGCGCAAACCTCAGCGCGCGTCAAGGGTATCCTGCGCCGTTCCGCGACACCGTAACCGGACAGCGCGGTGGAAACCTGGCGGTTGTTCTCAATCCGGTCGGAGATATTCGCAATGCCAACGTCTACGAACTCGACCTCCGGCTGGCCAAGGACTTCCGCTTCTTCAACCGGGTCGGGATGACGCTCTCGGGCGATCTGTTCAATGTTCCGAACAAGCGCACCATCCTGCAGCGCGCGACCGGGATCATGCAGAATGAAGCGTCGCTGGCGTCCGGCTACCGCATCCGCGAGCTCCAGTCGCCGCGCGTATGGCGTCTGGGTGCGCGCTTCACTTACTGAGTTTTCACTCCATCGGTTGTTTACAATGCCCGCTGGTACGCCAGCGGGCATTTTTTTATGAGAAAGATTTTGCTCATCGCGGCTCTGTTGCTGTCGGCATGCAGCCGCGAGCGCGCACGCGTCGCGACGTCGAAATCCGATGACATCATTCTGATCACCATCGACACGCTGCGCGCTGATTCGGTCGGCTTCGCCGGCAACACCCGCGTGAAGACGCCGTTTCTCGATCGGATCGCGTCTGAGGGAGTGGTGTTCTCGAATGCCCACGCGCACAACGTCGTGACGCTGGCCTCGCACGCCAACATCGTCACCGGCCTCTATCCGTATCAGCACGGAGTGCGCGACAACTCCGGATTCAAGCTCGATCCGAAATACGAAACCATCGGTACGATGCTGCGCCGCGCCGGATACTCCACCGGCGCCTTCGTGGGCGCCTTTCCGCTCGACTCACGTTTCGGTCTCAATCAGGGATTCGACGTCTACGATGACAACTACGGCAAAGGATCGGCGAGCCTCGATTTCTCGCTGCAGGAGCGGCCGGCGACCGCGGTGCTCGATGCCGCCACGCGCTGGTGGAACGCCAACGCCGAAAAAAAACGCTTCATGTGGGTGCATGTGTACGACCCGCACGCCCCCTACCGCCCACCCGAGCCGTTCGCCACGCAATACGCGTTTGATCGCTACCTCGGCGAAATCGCCTTCGTCGACGACACGCTCGGCAAAGCGATCACGCCCATGCTGTCCGATCGCACGCTGCTGATCGTGACCGCGGATCATGGCGAGGGGAGGGGAGATCACGGCGAGCTGACGCACGGGCTCTTCGCCTACGAGGCGACGCTGAAGATTCCGCTCGTCGTCTGGCGGCGAGGGATGGCGCATCGCGTCGAGCCGTCGTACGTGCGCCACATCGACATCGTGCCGACGATTCTCCAGGCGGCCGGTATTGCTAAACCTGCCACGCTGCTCGGAGTTTCGCTGCTCGACTCAGCCGGCTCGCGCGACTCGTATTTCGAATCGCTGTCTGCGTCCTTCAATCGCGGCTGGGCGCCGCTGACGGGGATCATTCACGGCGGCGAGAAGTACATCGACCTGCCGCTGGCGGAGCTTTACGATCTGCCGCACGATCCTCGCGAGCAAACCAATCTGGTGAATGAACGACGGCGCGACGTCGTGGAAGCGCGTCGGATTCTGACTTCGATTCCGTGGCAACAGAACGTTAGTCCCCCGGCCGTCACCGCTGAAGAAGCTGCGCGACTTCGCAGCCTCGGATATCTGGGTGGCAGCAGCGGATCGAAAAAAACTTACACCGCTGCCGACGATCCAAAGAACCTGGTCGGCGTCGATGCCAAACTCCATCAGGCCATCGACGCCTACGAGCAGCACGATCTCGCGAAGGCCGCGACGATCGCGCAACAGGTGGTGTCGGAACAACCGAACATGTCCGCGGGACGCGAGTTGCTCGCCTTCATACAGCAGCAGCAGGAGCGGATCCCGGAGGCGATCGCCAATCTTCGTGAAGCCGTCAAGACCGGCGGTGAGAGTCCGCGCGTTCAGCTCGGGCTGCTGCTCACCGAAAGCGGACAAGCGGCCGAGGCGGTGAAGATTCTCAGGCCGCTGGTGCGGGGCGAAGATCCGGATGTCTTGAATGCGTATGGAATCGCGCTCGCCGATGAGGGAAAAGCCGACGAGGCGGTGGCGCAGTTCGAGACGGTGTTGAAGAAAGATCCCAACAACGCGCCCGCGTTGCAGAACCTCGGCATCGTGGCGCTGCGGCGCGACGACGTGCCCGGCGCGGAACGGCATCTGACACGCGCTCTCGCATTGAATCCGCGTCTTCCGCTTGCTTTGAATACCCTCGGAGTGGTCTACGCGCGCGAGGGTGATTCGGCGCGCGCCGTTGCCGCGTGGCAGCGCGCGGTGGACATCGATCCGCGGCAGTACGACGCTTTGTACAACATCGGATTCGTCGAGGGGCGCGCAGGGCACGCGGCCGAGGCGCGGGCGGCGCTGTCCCGATTCATCCGCAGCGCGCCGAAGGAAAGGTATGCGAAGGACATCGCGACGGCGCGGCAGGCGCTGGCGGCGTTGCAGTGAGAACCTCGAACCTCGGCAACGCTGCGGCATTGAAGTCATGAGAACCATTCTGGTACCATTTTGGTACCATGACTGATCTGTCGATCAAGAACATTCCGCCTGGGCTTCACCACCGGCTGAAAAAAAGCGCCAAGCAAAACCATCGCAGCTTGAACCGCGAAGCGATCTATCGCATGGAGCTCGGACTTCATGCCATTCCGCAACGAACTCCCGCGGAAGTCGAACGGATCCTCAGTCGAGCGCGCAAACTGCGCCGGCGCATGAAAGGCGTCTGGCTGACCACCGACGAGATCATCGCCGCCAAGAACGAAGGCCGTCGATGATCGTCGCCGATACCAGCGTGCTTGTTCCATTTTTCATCCCTGGCGACCGCACGGAACAAGTCCAGAAGGTCATGCGAAAAGATTCCGATTGGATTGCCCCTCGGTTGTGGCGTTCCGAGTTTCGGAATGTCCTGGCCACTCAAATGCGAGTCAGTGGACTGGCACTCAAGATGGCGGTCCAAGCTATGACGGAGGCAGAAGATTTGTTGCGTGAGCGCGAATTCGAGCCGTCATCCGAAACCGTGCTCTATCTGGCAAACCTCTCGGGGACCACTGCGTATGATTGCGAGTTCATCGCCTTAGCGCAGCTATTCGATATCCCACTGCTTACCCACGATCAGAAGCTTATTTCAGCCTTCCCGGAAACGGCCCTCGCGGTGGCGAGCTGGCTCGCGAGTTGAGACGTAACACTTTCTTGACAGCCGCGGAATGGGGTAAGCTACGGCCGTTTTGGCAGTCCTTAATTCAAGGATCGGAACGCTTCCGAACGTTGGATTGAATTACTGGCCTGTTGTGACAGACACCTTCCGATAGGCAACTCCTGATTTTGCGATGACTTACCAGATTCAAGCGCTTCGGCGAACGATCTGCAGTGACACACCCACTAACATCTAAGAAAGGAGCCGCTATGAAAGGGTGCCCCAAGTTCCTGGTTTATGTCGCAGTTGCGCTGTTTGCCGTCAGCGCTTTCGCACAATTCCAGACGGGTAACATTTACGGCAAGGTTCAGGCAAAAGACGGTTCATTGCTTCCGGGCGTGACCGTCACGCTGACCGGCATCGGTGCTCCACAGACGACCGTCAGCGATGCTCAAGGCAATTTCCGCTTCATCAATCTCTCTCCCGGTACATATACGTTGAAAGCGGAACTCGCAGGATATGGAGCTGTCACGCGAACGGGAATCGGCGTCAGAGTCGCGCAGAACGCCGACGTCTCGATGACGCTCAGCCCCTCGGTGGCAGAGTCGATCACCGTCACGGCTGAAGCGCCGCTGCTCGATGTGCGCAAGGCTGGAACGGGCATCGACGTCTCCAACGTCGAGCTGCAGAACGTGCCCACCGGACGTGATCCGTGGGTCATCATGCAGCAGACCCCCGGCGTGCTGATGGATCGCATCAACGTCGGTGGCAGCGAATCGGGCCAGCAGTCGGGATATGTCTCCAAAGGTGCCACCAGCGATGCGTCGTCATGGAACGTCGACGGCGTGGCGATCACTGACGTCGGCGCGCTGGGATCGACACCGACGTATTACGACTTCGATTCATTCGAAGAAATGCAGATCACCACAGGCGGTTCGGATCCGCGCATCAAGACCCCCGGAATTCAGATGAACTTCGTGACCAAGCGCGGCACGAATGACTTCAAGGGTTCGGGACGCTGGTTCCAGACCAACAGCAGTTGGCAGGCCAAGCCGAAGATTCCGGCTGAGGCAACGAGCTATCTTGCTCGCGTCAACCAGATCGACAGAATCGAAGACCGTGGCCTCGAGCTCGGCGGCCCGCTGTGGAAAGACAAGCTGTGGGGCTGGGCCTCGTTTTCGAGGAACAACATCAACCTGTTATCGGCGACGCTAACCACGACCGGCGCGCGCGCGTTCGATAAGACACTGCTGGAAAACGAAAACGTCAAGATCAATGCGCAGCCGCTGGCGCAGAATAGCTTCGTGATCACCGACATGTACGGTGACAAGATCAAGCTCGGGCGCAACGTCAGTCCGACTCGACCGCCCGAGACCGCTTACAACCAGGCGGACGTTTATCGAGGCAAAAACAGCAAGGGAAGTCTGAGCAACCCGACGGTATGGAAGGCTGAAGACACACACATCTTCGGCTCCAGTCTGTACCTGACCGGCATGTACTCTGAAGTTCAGGGCGGATTCCACTTGGTGGGCGATGCCGGGCTGGGTTGCACGACGGCCGCATGCACGCTCGCCGGTCCGGTGCCGTACAACGATCCGAGTGGCGTTTGGCATCGGAACTTCCTGGTTTATGAGAGCGTGCGTCCGTCGAGTCAGGCCCGCATCGACGGTTCGAAGTTCTTAGACATCGGCAAGATGAACCATGAGCTGAAGTTTGGCTTCGGTTATCGTCATGCTGGCGTCAATTCGCTCACCGCTTGGCCGAGCAATCAGTACACGGTGATGTACGACAACACGAACGGCGCGGTGCAACTGACTGCCTCGCCTGAGAGCAATTTTCACTATCGAGTCAAGTATCAGGATGCTTATGTCGGCGACACCATCCTGTTGGGCAATCTCACCATACAGGCGGCCATCCGCTACGACCAGCAGACCGGTCGAGTGGATGCCGGTTCTCTGGGTGCTAATCCCACGGTTCCCGATCTCATCCCGGCCGTTTCATGGAAAGCCATCAGCGGTTTGAAGTGGAACAACGTTTCGCCTCGCGTCGGCCTGACGTACGCCCTCGGCACGCAGAAGCGAACTCTGCTGCGCGGTTCGTATAACCGTTACATCG
>Ga0137390_10006159_pt1 | contig 10197 bp, 10 predicted proteins | sample 15con2h24AmetaG_FD_104937 | JGI IMG/M metagenome (GOLD analysis project Ga0137390, IMG submission 104937) | Vadose zone soil microbial communities from Angelo Coast Range Reserve, California, USA - 15con2h2.4A metaG | ecosystem: Environmental > Terrestrial > Soil > Vadose zone > Saprolite... | reverse complement strand
CGGCATTTCCGGAAACAGGGTTCCGTTAAAGAACAGTTGGAGAGGAGTGGCAGTCGAGTTCAAGTCGAATTCAAGTTGAGTGGCGCACAAGCCTCAATCTGTGGCGGTTTCGGGAGTCCGCACTGGAAATGCCGTAACCGGGGAAACTCGGTTCGCGAGTTCGAATCTCGCCCGCTCCGCCACCATGGTGCCGCCGCGAAAAAGGCTGCCGGGCGCTCGGCGACCGTGCAATTCTCAGCTAGTTGACTTTGTCGATCCAAAATGTCAACATCGACCCCTCGGGCAGCGTCGGCGGCCGGCTCCGACCGGCCGGTATTTGGGTTCAGGAGGACGTCATGAGCGCGACTGAAGAGGCACTGCGAAACAACGAGGGCTATGCCAGGTCATTTGACAAAGGGCAGCTGCCACTACCGCCGGCCAAGAAGCTGGCCGTCGTCGCTTGCATGGACGCCCGCCTGCATGTCTCCAAGATCCTGGGGCTCAAGGAAGGAGACGCTCATGTCATTCGCAACGCCGGGGGCGCGGTGACGGACGACGCCATCCGCTCGCTGGCGATCTCGCAGCGGCTGTTGGGCACCGAAGAAGTGATCCTGATCCATCACACGGATTGCGGCATGCTGACCTTCAAGGACGATGAGGTGAAGGGGCAGATCCAGAAGGAAACCGGGATCAGACCGCCGTTTGCGCTAGAGGCATTCTCGAACCTGGAGGAGGACGTCCGGCAGTCCATCGCTCGGATCAAAGCCAGCCCGTTCATTCCAAAGAAAAACGCGGTGCGCGGCTTCGTCTACGACGTCAAGACCGGCCGCCTGAACGACGTAACCGAGCGGGTGGCCGCGGGAGCCGTTTCCTAGCGTCCGTCCGATGTCGGCGCCTCAGTCAACCCTACGAGGACACGCACCCTATCGCCCTCTTGGACCGCCCTGGCCATGGCCCGGACTCGACGGCCGCGAAGCTGCAGCTCAACCGGCGATTCCGTCATCAGGTTCCTCCACCATTGTTTCCGTGAAGGCTGGCCAACTGTGACGCTGATTTCAGAGCCCGATGTCCGGTACCACACCGGAATCGTGATGCGGCGCCCGGTCCGGCGACCCGTGTAGGTGATGAGCATGTGCCATCCACTGGCCACCCAGTGGAGGGGAGAGCGCAGCAGCCACAAGAGCAAAGGGATTGAAGATCCAGCGGAAGATCCAGAGCATCATGCAGACCGTATCACGAGGATGCCCCGAGGTCGGGATTTGGGTTAGGTGGGTGGCCGGGCGGGCTCCGGCGGTTCGTCAGTTGTGGCCTCCCCCACGCGGAGGGGCACGGGAGGGGACTGGTGGAGGACCGCCGCGCTCTCGACGTGGGACTCCGACCCAAAGATGTGGATAGCCGCATAGCCTTCGCTCTCGAGGTCGGTCCGGATGTGCCGCAGATTGGCGATCTGCCGCCGGACCACGGTCGGACGGACGACGCGCGGCCGGCTCCGGTTGCGGAGCAGGCAGACCTCGGCCGGCAGGGCGAAGACGATGGCCACGGCTGGCCGCTGGGACCGCCGAGCGAGGTCGAGTGGGGTGGCCCGAGCGAGGCGCTCGAGGTTGGTCGCATCCACGACGGTCAGGAGACCGGCCTCAAGTCTGTGCCCGACCGCCATGCGGAGGAGTTCAAACGCCGCATCGGTGACTCGCTGGTCCGCCTCGTCCCCGGCGAGCAGCCCTCGGAAACGGTCCGAGGAAACGATCGCCTCGTCCGGGAAGTGCCGCTTGGCGAACGTCGACTTCCCCGATCCGGCGGGACCGATCAGAAGGACCAGGGCATCCGCCGGCACGATGATCGGGCGCCGCGCGGTCAGGACCGGGTCAGCCATAGGTGGATGATCCCACGGCGGGCGGAGCAGCGAAACTGGTGGTCGTGATCCGTGTCCGTCTCGCCGAGCCACGGGATGCCGCCGGGGTCCACGCCATCTATGCGCCCATCGTGGAAAGCACGGCCATCTCGTTCGAGATCGAGCCCCCGACCGCTGAGGAAATGGCCCGGCGGATCGCCCGGACCATGCCGGCCCATCCCTGGCTGGTGGCCGAGGATCAGGGCCAGCTCGCCGGATACGCCTACGCGGGTCCGTTTCGAAGCCGGCCTGCCTATCAGTGGAGTGTCGAGGTCTCGGCCTATATCCAGCGCGACTGGTGGCGCCGCGGCGTGGGTCGATCCCTCTATACCGTCCTCCTGGCCGTGCTGGCGCTGCAGGGATACCGGGAAGCCTGCGCCGGAATCACGCTCCCCAATCCGGCTAGTGTCGGCCTCCACCAGGCGTTGGGCTTCGCCCCGGTGGGCGTGTATCGGCGAGTGGGATGGAAGCTGGGGGCCTGGCAGGACGTGGGCTGGTGGCAGCGATCCTTGACCGAATCCCGCCAGCAGCCGGGCGAGCCTCAGACGCTCGATCGCCTCGACCGCGACCAGCTCCGGGCGGCCCTCAACTCCTGATCTCTGCGCCCAGCTAGTGGGAAGCGGCTGCGCCTCTAGGGCGCAGCCGCGACGTCCGCGTCGACCTCGTGCTTCACTTGCCGGACTTCATCGTTTCGAGCAGCTCGGCCAGCCGGTCCATCGACTCATCAGCGCCCTCCTGCATGCCAGAGGCGACCATGCCGTCGCGGTCCATCACCGACTGGAATACCTGGTGCGCGACCAGCCTGGTCTTGTTGCCCAACGGTTCGAACGTTGCGGTCTGCAGGGCGACGTGTCCGGGCGCGCCTTCGTACTCAAACGTGGCGCAGATCCGCTCCGGCGCAACGACGTCGTGGTTGACACCGCGGAATGCAAACTCGCTTCCGTCGGCGCCGCGGTGAACCACCCTCCACTCACCGCCGCGCCGTGAGTCGAACTTGTCGATCTTGACTTCGTAGCGCCGGGGACCCCACCACTGTGCGAACAGCTTCGGGTCGGTGTACGCCTTGAACACCAGCTCGCGCGGCGCGTCGAGGATGGTCGTCGAGATGATCTCCTGCTTTCCGGGTTCAATCACGTACTCGGTCTTGGGCATGGTCCTAGCTCCCTTCTCGGTCATTTTTCTTCTCCTCCTGGATGAGATCCTGCAGAACGTCGTCGAGGCGCTCGAAGCTTTCGTCCCAGAAGCGCCGGTAGTCCCCCACCCAATCCGCTGCGTCCTTGAGGCGGGTTCCGTCGAGGCGGCACGGCCGCCACTGCGCGTTGCGGCTCTGCCTGATCAGGCCGGCGCGCTGCAGCACTTTCAGGTGTTTGGAAACGCCGGGGAGGCTGAGGTCGAACGGCTTGGCCAGTTCCGTGACCGATGCCTCGCCCTGGGCAAGACGAGCCAGGATCGCTCGCCGGGTGGGATCGGCGAGGGCTGCAAACGTGACGCTCAGGTGATCGGTTGCCATAGTTTTCTATCTAGCTAATTAACTAGATGGAAGAATACAGCCAGCCGAGCGCCCCTGTCAAGAGGGCTGGCCGAGGCTTCAGCGCCGCGTACGCGGCCGGGGACCGCCACGCAGGGCACCCGAATCCGGGTTTAATCCTCAGCCGCGGCGGGCGCGAGGGCGGCGACCAGCGCCAGATCGCCAGGCCTGACCGACTTCGGATCGAACTTGCGAACGTTGGCGGCCATCTTGGTCAGCGCCTCGGCCATCCACATGGGGGGCGCGGCGTCCTTCTTCCGGCTGGGCGGCACCCAGCGCACCGGATTGATGCGGGCCACCACCACGGCCCGGAGATATGGGCTCTTCATGCCCATCCCCTGCATGGTCTTCACGTGGGCCGCCACCCGATCATCGATGTCCATCAGCCGAACCGCCCATTGCTCGCGCTGGCGCAGAGCAGCCGGCAGGGCTCGGTCCAGGAACCGATCGACCTTGCGCAGCATTGGCTGGTAGGAGGAGCCGGCGAAGCGGGAGCGTTCCGCGTAGGCACAGCCCAGCGTGAGGAAGATCGGTGATTCGAAGGTCACCGCGTGCGCGTCCTCTTTCGTCCGCGGCTGCTCCTTCGCCAGCTGGCGGGCCATGCGGATAACCTCCAGGCTGCGGTCCCGCAAGTTGTGGGCCTTCTCGGTGTTCAGCGCCAGGATCCGGTAGGCCAGTCTCTCGTCCGGAACCAGGAGGGCGGTGACCGTGCGCAGGCCGAGCTTGCGAGCGGCCTCCAGCCGATGGCGCCCGTTGGGCGACCAGAATCCGTCCTTGGCGGGGACCGCAATCACTGGATCGAGGAAGACTCCGGCCGCGCCGATGGCGGCCGCCAGCCGATCGGCGTGAGTCCTGGAAAGGTCGCGCTGGAAGGGCGTCGCCACGACCCGGCGCAAGGGGAGCGCGGCCAGCACCAGCGGCTGGCCGGCAAAGGGATCGCGATACGCAGCCAGGACCGCGCCGCCCTGCCGCTTCACACGGGCAACCAGGGTCGCGACGGCCGGCGTTTCCAGATCGACGCCGCTCTCGGATGGCTCGGGTCCGCGCGCCGCGGCTGGCTTGCGTGACCGGCGAACCGGCTTCTTGGGTGTCAGCGGGGGGTGGACGGGTGAGGGCCGCCGGTGCCGGTGAGGGCGTCCCCGAGGGACCGCTGTCCGGCGACCTCTCGCTTCAGTTGCGTCAACAGGAGACGGTACTCAGCCAGGAGTTGATGCGTCCGCATTCGGGTGCTGCGGTAATCGTGGAGGCTTGGTTTCGCATCCGCGGCGGCCGTCCGGTACGGCTCGAGCAATTGGACGAGTTCCTCAGAGGTTTTCATGATCGCCATAAAGATCCGGGCCTGCATAACGGGGGAGAGCGAGTCCAGCAAACCAGCGTAGCCCTGGATGAGCGCCACCTGGCTGCGCAACCGGAGCACGGTCGGCTGGAGGCTGCTGGCGGAGGGGCCGGCCGGGGGCGCCCGCAGCGGCACGATGCGGCCCATCCCGGGAGCCACGGCTTCGATGGGCGCGGGCCGCCGGCTATGAGCCTTTTTCATCAGGCGGCCCGGAACCGCAGGGCGTATCCCTGGCGAGCTTGATTGACCAGGTCACACGGCGCGCCCAGCCCGCCAATGCACCGCCGCAAGCGCACGACATAGGTGCGCAGTTCCTCTTCAGACAGCTCGGGCGAATGCCAGGCGCGCTGGATCAGCTGCGAGGCGGAGAAGAACTTGCCCGGGTGCTCGGCCAGGAAGCCAAACAGCTGCGCCTCGCGCCGGGTGAGTGGGGCGGTCCTGCCCTGGTAGGCGATCGTCCGGCTTTCGAGATCGAGCTCGAGGCCGGCCAGGTCGTGGACGCGCCGCCGCCAGAATTCGAGGCGGGAGAGCAAGCGGTCCAGGTGGGACCGAAGCTTTGCCTCGTCGCCAGCTTTCAGCCATTCGGGCTCCGCTGAGGGGTACGGCTGAGTTTGCTGACGGGCGAGCGAGCGTCCCGTGAAGGAAACCAGCTCGGAGTAGATGCCTACCCATTGCTGGGCATCTTCGGCATAGGGACTGTCCAGCGGCTCACCCTCGATCAGGATGGTCGTCGGCGCCAGCATGGTGTCCAGATCAGCCATTGCCATACCCGCCTCTGGCTACCTTACCACCGAAACGACATGCGATACGAGGTTTATCAGCCCGACGGCGCCGGCGGCACCCTAATGGACGAGACTGGGGACTGTCGCGTCTTCCATCAGCAGGATGGCGCCCTCGGGCGGACCCTTCGGACCCATCAGGGGCGTGCACATCACCTTGCAGCGGATGCTCTTCCCGCGGCGGTTGGTGGCGTCCAGGACCACCTGGCGCGAGCCCCCGTCCTTTCCGGCGAGGCAATCGCGGATGGGAACCGCCAGGTCGGCCACCGGCAGCCCAATGTCCAGCGTCAGCAGGGATTGACCGAGCACTTCCTCCCCTCGGACGCCCCAGAGGTCCTCCGCTCTCTGGTTCCAGAGCTGGATCCGCAGGTCCGTACCCACCACCACCACGCCCGACCGGAGGCCGGCGAGGATCGACTCCATAAAGATGTTCAGCTGATCAAGTTGGAGGCTGCGCTGTTGAAGCTCGGCATTGATGGCCTGTAGCTGGGTATTGGTGGATTCCAGTTCTTCGTTCATGGTCTCCAGCTCTTCGTTGCTGGACTGGAGCTCCTCATTGGTCGTTTCCAGCTCCTCCACCGTGGACTGCAGTTCCTCGTTGGTCGTCTCCAGCTCCTCATTCGTCGATTGCAGTTCCTCGGACGCGGTCTCTAGCTCCTGCTTGGATCGCTCCAGCTGGGCATGGACCGCGTTGTAGTTCGAGACATCCGTGAACGCCACGCTGGCACCCAGGAGGTCGCCCGCAGGGTCGAGGAGCGGAGCGACCGTGACGTCGAGGACCTGGGTCGCACCCGACGAGAGGTGGCGCTCTACCTGGCGGACCTCCAGAGGCAGGCGCTCGCGCAGCACCTGGTCCAGGCGAGAGCGAAGCTCGAGCGGCCGGTAGGAGACCTCCAGATCCTGGATCGGCCGGCCGACGTCGGCCGCCACCAAGCCGAACAGCTGCCGGGCGCTGGCGTTGGCCAGCAGGAGGTAGCCGCTGGGATCGACGACGATCTGGGGGACGAGGGCGGTATCGAACGCGCTCTCCCGCAGGCGTATCTGCGGATTGGGGAGGGTCTGAATGTCGATGGCGTCCGGCGGCGTCCGCTCGGGCATGCTCGGCCTGCCGACCTTGGTGAACACGCGGTGCTTCAGGTCAAGCGGCGCAAAGATGGAGTCCCGGCTGAGGAGCATCTCGGCCTTGCCCACGAGCAGGAAGCCCCGGTCGTCCAGCGCATAGTGCAGCCGGGCCAGGATCCTCGCCTGGGTCTCGGCCTCGAAATACATCAAGGTGTTGCGGCACACGAGGAGGTCGATTCGGGAGATGGGCGCGTCCTGCAGCAGGTCATGGCGGCCGAAGATGACCGTCCGGCGGAGGTCGCCCCGGAACAGGTAGCGGCCTCCGTTCGTCTCGAAATACTTCTCGCGCAAGCCGGCCGGCACGTCTTCGAGGTCCTTTTCCACAAAGGAGCCCTGGCGCGCCTTGCGGAGCGCATCCTCATCGACGTCCGTGGCGTAGACCTTTACCCTCTCCCGGAACTGGCTCATCCCCAAGGCCTCGACCAGCACCATGGCGAGGGTGTACGCTTCCTCGCCGCTGGCGCAGCCGGCGCTCCAGGCGCGGATGGGTTCGTGCGCGCCCTTGGCCGCGATCATCCGGGGCAGCACGTCGGCGGCGACGTATTCCCAGGCCGCGGCATCCCGGAAAAAGCTGGTGACATTGATCAGGATGGTGTTGAAAAGGAAAGAGAATTCCTCCTGGTGCTGCTGGAGGTACTCGTGGTACTCGGGGTAGCTCGAGATTCCGACCTGGTCCATCCGGTGCTTGACCCGGCGCAGCAAGGTCGAGCGCTTGTAGCCGGTGAAGTCGAAGCCGCGCGACTCCAGGAGGAAAAGGAGCAGCGTCTCGAAAGACTCGTCGCGGGCGACCGTCGTCACGCGACCATGCCTCGGATCACCAGTGTTTCCAATGCCGCCGGAATCTCGTCCAGGGGAAGGACGAAATCGGTATCCCCGGTCAAGATCGCCGCGTTAGGCATACCGAAGAATTCCGACGACTGCTCGTCCTGCACGATCACAGTCCCCCCCATCTTCTTGATGGCCTTGATGCCCATCGATCCATCGGTGCCGGTGCCGGTCAGGACCACGGCAATCGCGCGGTCTCGATAACTGGCCGCCACGGACTCAAAGAGCAGGTCGGCCGAGGGCCGCAGGAAATGGACCAGTTCTGATTGTGACAGCGAGAGCGTCCCGTCCGGGTTCACCAGGAGGTGCCGATCGGGCGGGGCGATGTAGATCGTGCCCTGGCTGAGCTGGTCACCCTCATGAGCCTGGACCACTCGAAGGGTCGTCCGGCGGCTCAGGATGTCCGCCATCAGGCTGCGATGGCGTGGGTCAAGATGCTGCACGATGACCACGGCGGCGGGGAAGCCAGGGCCAAGCTTGGAGACCAGCAGGCTGAGCGCGGTCACGCCCCCGGCGGAGGCCGCCAGCGCCACGACGTCAAAGGCCGCTCCATCGAAGCGCCGCGGGTTCATACGAGGCAGGCCGGCCGCCTCCCTCACCTCACGCGCAAGAGATTCGGACCGCCCAGTCACCTCCTCCTTGCGGCCATCGTAGCACCGTCCGAACCCGGCACCCGCCCCTGCCCGGCTATAATTCGCTGGCAATGGTCACCGCCACTCGCGCCGGCGCGTCGATCATTGGGATTACGTAGGCACGCAGAGGCTGGCCATCTGCGTGCGTCGACCGCCCGGAGGCGGTCTTTTTTGTGAAACTGCAGGTGGCTCCCTCAGAGAAGGAGGCGGCATGCTGGCGGCGAACGGGGTTCCGGGAGATCTTCCGGTGCGGATCGAGGAGGCAGCCAGGCGGCTGAACGGCATCATCGCCCGGACGCCGCTACAAGTTTCGAAGCGGCTTTCGCGGACCTACGGGGCCAGAGTCCTGATCAAGCGAGAGGACTTGCAAGAGGTCCGCTCGTTCAAGATCCGGGGCGCCTACAACAAGATCGCGTCGCTCGCCGCTGACGACCGGCAGCGAGGCGTGGTCTGCGCCAGTGCGGGGAATCACGCCCAGGGGGTGGCCTTCGCCTGTTCGGACCTGGGAATCACGGGGACCATCTTCATGCCCGCCATCACCCCGCTCCAGAAGATCGATCGCGTCAAGCAGTTCGGTGGCAACGCGGTCGAGATTCGGCTGGTGGGAAGCTCCTACGACGAGGCGGCGGCCGCCGCCCAGCAGTACGGCCGGCAACGGCAGGCGGTCTTTGTGCATCCGTTCGATGATCCATTGACCATCGCCGGGCAGGGCACGGTTGCGAAGGAAATTTACGAGGAGCTCGCTGGAGACGTGGACGTGGTCGTGACGGCCATCGGCGGCGGGGGTTTGATCTCGGGGGTCGCGGCATTTCTCAAGCACCAGAATCCGGCGATGGCGATCATCGGCGCGGAGCCGGAGGGATGCCCATCGATGGCCGAGTCACTCCGGGTCGGCCACGTGGTGGTGCTCGACGAGATCGACACCTTTGTCGACGGCGTGGCGGTGAAGCGGGTTGGCGATCTCCCCTTCCAGATTTGCCGGCAGTATGTGGAGCGGGTGGCCGTCGTCCCGGAGGGCGACGTGTGCACCACGGTGATCGAGCTCTACCAGAACGAAGGGATCATCGCCGAGCCGGCGGGGGCGCTCTCCGTCTCGGCCCTGCCCCAGGTCGCCGGCCAGATCAAGGGGAAGACCGTGGTCTGCGTCCTGAGCGGAGGCAACAACGACATCCTTCGCTATCCGGAGATCATGGAGCGCAGCCTCGTGTCTCAAGGCCGCAAGCATTACTTCATCATCGAGTTCGCCCAGAAGCCCGGGCAACTGCGCCAGTTCGTCGATCAGGCGCTGGGGCCGACCGACGACATCGTGCGCTTCGAATACATCAAGAAGACCAATAAGGAGCGAGGAGCGGCGCTGGTCGGGATCGAGCTGAAGCAGAGCGCCGATCTGGAGCCGTTGTTGCAGCGCCTGAAGGAGATCGAGCTCAACTGCCGCCTCATCAAGAGCGGTGAGTTGCTATATGACCACCTGATCTAAGCGGTTCCAGGCCGTATCGTATCGGCATGCCCGCTAAGGACGAGGTGGTGGCGGTGGCCGGTCGGGAAGTGACGGTCACCAACCCGGACAAGGTCTTCTTCCCCAGCACGGGTCACACCAAATTAGACCTGGTTCGCTATTACCTGGCGGTGTCCGAGGGCGCCGTGCGAGGAGTGGCCGGCCGCCCGATGGCGCTCAAACGTTTCGTGAACGGGGCCGCCGGCGAGTTCTTTTTCCAGAAGCGGGCGCCCACGGCGCGGCCTGAGTGGATCGAGACGGCAGTGCTCAGCTTTCCGTCCGGGCGCACCGCGGAAGAAGTCGTGGTCCGCGATGCGGCCCAGCTGCTCTGGGTGATCAATCTGGGGTGCATTGACCTGAATCCCCATCCCGTCCGCGCCCACGATCTCGACCATCCCGACGAGCTCAGGATCGACCTCGATCCGCTGCCCGGGGTGCCCTGGGGGCAGATTCGCGACGTCGCCCTGGTGACCAGGACGGTGCTCGACGATTTCGGGCTGGTCGGGTGGCCCAAGACGTCCGGCTCGCGCGGCATCCATATTTACTGTCGCATTGAGCCGCGCTGGACCTTTGGCGAGGTCCGCCGGGCCGCCCTGGCGGTAGCCCGCGAGGT
>Ga0137390_10006158_pt1 | contig 10197 bp, 9 predicted proteins | sample 15con2h24AmetaG_FD_104937 | JGI IMG/M metagenome (GOLD analysis project Ga0137390, IMG submission 104937) | Vadose zone soil microbial communities from Angelo Coast Range Reserve, California, USA - 15con2h2.4A metaG | ecosystem: Environmental > Terrestrial > Soil > Vadose zone > Saprolite... | reverse complement strand
TTCAGCGCGAAGGATCCGAAGGCACTCTGTGCCTGGTACAAAACTCACCTAGGCATTGACGTACAAGACTGGGGTGGTGCAGCCTTTGATTGGACCGACGCCGACGGCAATCCGACCAAGGGAACTACGGCCTGGTTGATTGACGCAGCTGGTGGCAACCACTTCGCTCCAAGCAAGGCGACCTTTATGGTCAACTATCGCGTGGAAGACTTGGCAGCGCTTCTTCAAGCGCTCCGCGATGAAGGCTGCGACGTGCTTGAGAAGACTGATGATTCAGAGTACGGGAAGTTCGGGTGGGTCATGGATCCGGAAGGCAACAAGGTTGAACTTTGGCAACCACCGGCCGGGCAATGCGATCTTGAATGAAATGGCAGCGCAAATGGACGATCTCACCGGAAACAGGCAAAAGGTCGCACTCGTGCCGCAAACTGAAGTAGCTCAACAGTTTGCGGGCAAAGAGGAATTTGACTGTTGGGGAAATTCATCCTTAAAGGCAGAGGGGAAAAGCGGAGGAATGCTGTTTTAGGCTTTATCGCCGACCGTGACGACAAATTCTTTAGGACGCAAACTATTGAGCGTCTTTAGTTTAGGACATAAGTCCCGACTTTTTACATTTTGAGCGCGAATCGTCCATTTACGCTGCCACTTCGAGATTCGGCCAACTCGAACTCCTGCTGGAATAATGGATGGTAAGGGATGGGTGACTCGGAAACGTCGGCTCCCATAATCACTATCAGGCGTAGTTGACTGCTTATGTAAACGCGTACGTGGAGCGCTTCATTGGTACGGTGCGCCGAGAGTGTCTGGACCATCTAATCATTTTCAATGAATATTCTCTGAAACGCATTCTGAAAAGCTACTTTGAATACTATGAACAGGCGCGAACGCACCTGTCATTGGAAAAAGATTCACCGGCCTCACGCGCCGTTCAGGCTTGCGATTCGGGTCGAGTGGTCGAGTTAGGTCAGGTAGGTGGGCTTCATCACCGCTATGAGCGAAGAGCAGCTTGAGGACTGTCATTCCTTAACGCCTGTGCTGCGAGGCTCAGACATGGACTCGCCGCCTCGTCATTACAATCGATTACCTTTGAGCCACTCTGTGTGAATGGACCAACCGAAGGTGCCACGAGATGATCTCGCAGGAACGTAAACAGTCAAGCCATCTATCACGCTGGCGCCTAATAGAGTTTCTAGCAGCGACAGCCAGGAGAAGCTGCGCGTAAATTGGAAAAGAGGCTTCTCGTCTACAGCGAAGAGATCCACACCGAAACTGGAGCGCACGCGAAAGTATTAGAGACCTGGGAGCACTGGGCTAAACGGAAAAGATTGGCACGGCAAAAAACTGCAGCCGGGCAAGCGAAGGAGCAGTTGGAGCAAAGGTTGGAACTTCTAAACACACGGTTTGGAGTGGCAGGTCGGTTGCCATGGGCGACGACCGAATCGAGAATCGGGATTGCGGGTCTCCGTAAGGACTGCCGTCTCAGGTAGAATTGATGCACATGGATGTTGCAAGTGCGATGGTCGAAGGGGCGGAGCTGACATTGCGTCGCCCTGTGTCTTCGCTGCGTACCCATTTGGGCTGCTTTTGGTCTCTAGAAACTACAGCTGCCACGCGATTGCGGACGCTGCCGGATGCCTGCACAACTCTCACTGTCGAGTTGAGCGAGGGCGCCCCGCCGGAATGCTTCCTGGTTGGTCCGCGGCTTACTTCTGCCGAGCGAGTGCCTGCGGTCGGGCAGGTTTTCTTCGGGGTGCGACTGCTACCGGGCGTCGCCTTTGTGTTGTCCGGTATACCCGTTCACAGACTAACCGAGCGTCGCACGCGACTGGCAGCCGTGCTTCCTGAAGATGCTCCCCGTTTTGAAAAATTCCTGGCTAAAGCGCAAACGGTCGAAGATCGGTTTGATGTCCTGGAAGAATTCCTCGTGCAGCGACTCGTCGGCATGCACATCGATTCCCGCGTCGAAAGAGCACTCAAGGGAATCGAAGACTCCGCCGGACAGATACGGATGGCTCAACTAGCGCGCGAATGTCGAATCAGCCCTCGCCATTTGCATCGCCTCATGCGCAAGTGGGTGGGCTTTGCTCCAAAGCGCCTGGCGAGGATCATGCGGTTTCAGGCAGTGTTGAAGCGCATGGAAACTGAGCCTCCTGGCAACTCTCGGGGAGTTGCAGCAGACCTTGGCTATTTTGACCAAGCCCACCTGACGAATGAGATGATGCAGTTCGTCCGCGCGAGTCCCGCCAGAATCGTCGCGCATCGTGTGGCCGATTTTTCCAAGACGCGGTGCGAATGAGTTCCTATACTTAAGGCATGCGTAGCACGTTTCGCGATTCCGATGGCAACCTCACGGGTCCGCTGAAATGTCCGATGATGCGTAGTGCTCTTTTCCTCATTCCGTTCTTACTGGTTCACACGGCAGTCGCCGCAAGGCCAGAGTTCAAGAGCGGCTTCTTCAGAACAAATGATGGTGTGCGGCTGCACTATTTGGAGGCTGGCGGTGGGCCGGGAATTTTGTTCGAGCCTGGGTGGACCATGCCCGCTTGGATCTGGGATGCTCAGCTACGGCACTTTGCCGAGCACTATCACGTCGTCGCTCTCGACCCACGCTCACAGGGGGACTCCGATAAGCGCTCCGACGGCAACTATCCGGAGCGCCGGGCCCAAGACATCAAGGAGCTCGTAAGGAACTTAAAGCTCAGCCCCGTCGTGCTGGTTGGATGGTCGCTCGGGGTCAATGAACTGCTGACTTACGCCGAGCAGTTTGGCGGAAGTCAAGTGCGCGCGTATGTGCTGGTAGATGGCTTTGCCTCGGACAAGCAGGACCCACAGTTCATCCCCGCCATTCTCGCCTTATACAGGCAGATGCAGACCAACCGGCGGGATTTCACGGAGAAGTTCGTGCGAAGCATGTACAAGAAGCAGCAACCTGAGGATTACATCGCGCGAGTCGTGGCAGCATCGATGAAGATGCCGACTGACACCGCCATCGCCGTGAGTGTGAGTACGATTATACGAGCAGACTGGCGTCCGGCGATCGCTAAGCTCGATCGGCCTGTGCTCATTACCTGCGAAAGCGCTATCAAGGGTCCTGCGGCCGATCTGATCAAGTCGATGGTCCCATCGACGCGCGTCGAACTGTTCGACAATGCGGGACACGCCCTTTTTGTCGACGACTCCACCCGCTTCAACACGGTACTGGAGGATTTCCTGCAAAACCTTCCGCCGCAAGACTGACGAACTCGGAAATGGGTGGAACCGCGTGAGGTCTTGTGGGAGGACGCTTACACGATGGTTGCGGCGATACCGTATGCGGAGGAACCTGCTGCGCGCCGACAGTCTTGTATAAGAAATGCCGAGGACGGCCGCATGAGGTCCATTACATATGACGACAAAACGAGAGCTGTATAACTTCATCCAAGAGCACAAGCTGGGCGTACTCGCAACCGTTTCGTCTTTGAATCTGCCCGAGGCTGCAGTGGTCGGAATTGCAGTGACCACCGATCTAGAGATCGTTTTTGACACTATTGGAACCTCGCGCAAATCCCAGAATCTAAGGCTCAATCCCAGGATTGCTTTTGTTGTTGGCTGGGACGACGAGATTACGGTGCAGTACGAAGGAGAAGCCGATGAGCCAAAGGGGAGCGAGCTTGCGCGCTGCAAACAAGCCTACTTTGAGAGATGGCCTGACGGGCCAGAGCGGGAGAAGTGGCCCGGGATCACTTACTTCAGGGTGCGACCGACGTGGATACGCTATAGCGACTTCAATAGAATTCCCGCGCTGATAACCGAACAAACATTCTAAGGCTGCGGGCTGACACGTTACTCAGCAATTTCGAACCGAGATTAGGGCATACCAAACCGAAGATTTTCGGTGGTAATTGGAAAGACTTTTGGCCGGGCCGGTCTCATCGAGTGCATTTGTGATCAAAGAAAAAGAAAACTGCGGCCTACCTACAATAGTTCAGCCACATTATCGCAGAGCCCGCAAGCCCCTTGCGCCATGGTCATCAGCGATAATCGAAGCTGTGGGTAAGCCTACGCACACCAGGAAGCAGGGACCGCCACTCTGTCAACAGCGAAGATCAGGCCTTTGAGAGAAAGAAAATGATGGAAATCAAGGACTTCACAGCGCAGAGGTTGTCCAGAGCGAATCAAACTTAACGGACCTTTGTTTGATACTATTGCGGAGGGAGAGGATCGTTTCTCAGAGATGACGATGATCTCAAATCCCGCAAAAAGCTGGGGTCGCTCCGGAATAACTGGTGAGGTAGGTGCCTGTTCCGTTGAGGAGGGTAACAAAAATGAATTGGAAGAAGTTCTTTCTGACGTTCGTAGTAATCCTCCTGGTCCTCACAGTACTTGGGTACATCATTCACGCCGTGCTGTTGGCGCCAGATTATCAGAGTGTTAGCTATCTCTACCGTAGGCAGCCGCTCATGCAGTTCTTACTGCTGGGCAATGCTTCATTCTCACTGGCATTTGTTTGGATTTATGCGAGGGGCGACCAGGCGAAACCGTGGGTAGGACAAGGAGTGCGGTTTGGCTTGGCTGTATGGCTTCTCTGGGCAGTGCCTATTTTCTTGATTCAATATGCTGGGCAGCCTTTTCCAGCCAGTATGATTGCCAAAGAAATTGTACTCGAACTCATCGACATGCTGATACTGGGTCTGCTGACAGCATCGCTCTATCGCAAATAGATTCCATGTTCTGATTATGACAGCCATTCCGCTCAAAGAGGCCATGGTGAGAGCCAAAGAATTGGCGGAGTTCCAACAGATAATGGAGGAATTGCAGAGGTATTGTCAGGTTAAACGTCGGAAGATGTAATCGGACTGTTCCTGCGCCATACTCCACTGATGGGAGTCAATCGCACCGTGCTGGCGCTCTTAATGAGTTGAACCAGAAAAGAGGGTCCTCTGCGTTTCTGCTAATTGTTGCTTCGCCCGGTCGTACCTGGCTTTATCAAACGCCCGGGAGGAGAATTTCGTCCTGCTCGGCGCCACGGACGCAGCAACGAATTCGATTGAAGTCGCGGGTCTTTCAGATTCAACAGATCGTCCACCCGGCGAAATGCGATTAGCGATGCCCATCAGCTCGTCCCAGCTGCGTTCCTGGTCTTCGCGTTCAGGGAAAAACCGGGGGTTGGTCCAATCATGAGCTCCACATGATGGGCAATCGCCCGGCATGAATATCGGCGCACCATCTGGTTCCGATGATCGAAGAATCGAGCCCTTCGATGTCATCGCGTTCGTAGACCATCCACCGCCACCATGCCTGGCGGACGTTGTTGGCGAGTTCGACCCCCCAAGGCAGATATTGGAGCGAGGAATCGATGCCGAGTCTCAACATCTCATCCCAGAGATCCTAAGTTCTCGAAGGGAGGCTAGAAATGAAAGGTTTCGCGGTGCTTCGTTTGCGTGACAACAACGATGAACCTCTTCGACGAATTCGAGTGGCGCGGCATGGTTTCACTCACAAGGAGGACGGACGCCAGAGGAAATGAAGAAGCGTGCGGCGGCAGACGGGGAATCGGCAGGTAATCAATAATTCTGCTGAATCGTATTCGCTGTTGACGACTTTAACTGGACGAGGATGCGTGCCCGAATTTTTCTACTTTAGGCTGGTACTGAAGATGGGGGAGGGTCAACAGCAGCGCTGTACCGCAAATAGATTCCATATTCTGATTCGGAATCATACAGTTCACTCACCCGTCAGCGCAGCACCTGAAGGTTGACCCCAAGGATGCAGCGCCAGCGCCACGAACTATGCGAATCATAATTATCGGAGGCACGGGCTTCATCGGCGCATTGGTCGCAGAACGTCTCCTCAACGCCGGTCACGATCCGATCGTCTTCCACCGCGGTAAAACGGAATTCAATCTGTCGCGAGCGGTGAAACGCATCCGCGGCGATCGTACAGACCTCCCCGCCTTCCGCGGCGAATTCAAGCGCTTGGGCCCGCAGGTCGTGATCGACATGATTCCTTACACGGAGCACGAAGCGCACAAGTTAATGGATACCTGCAGGGGGGTGGCCGAGCGCGTAGTCGCTATCAGCAGCATGGACGTATACCAAGCTTACGGTCGTTTCACCCGACTTGAAACGGGTCCTCCTCATACGGCCACTTTGGCGGAGGAGTCACCACTGCGCGAACGCCTATACCCGTACCGCGATCAGGCCAAAGGCCCGGACGATATGGTTTACAGTTACGAGAAGATTCTTGTCGAGCGGCAGGTCCTACACGATCCTGCGCTGCGGGGGGACTGTCCTACGACTGCCCAAAGTATATGGTCCCGGAGATCGGCAACATCACTTGTTCGCATATCTGAAACGGATGGATGACGGAAGACCCGCCATTCTACTCGAGGAGGGGCAGGCGCGGTGGCGTTGGACTCGTGGCTACGTCGAGAACGTCGCGGCGGCCATCGCATTGGCGGCAACGGACCAGCGCGCTGCCAGTCACACCTATAATGTGGGAGAGGAACGAGCACCGACCGAAGAGGAGTGGGTTCGGCGCATTGGCCAAGCCGCCGGGTGGCAGGGGGAGGTTAAGGTTGTCCCCGGCCGTTTTATGCCTGAAAGCTTGATTCTGCCTTACGACTGGAGACACCACTTGGCGGCTACACTGTGGACGGAGTTTCTGGTAGGGACAGGGCATCTCCTAAACATGCAACCGGGCAGCCGTCATGTAAAAGCTCCCGGACTTCGTTGTCCATCCCGAAAGTTCAATCTAACCATGCGACGGCTTCCTTTTTTTTGATCGACCTTACAGTTCGCTGTCCCGATCTGCTAGGGTGCCCGTCGATTTCGCACCCCAGATCGTCAAAGCAGATAACTGCTCTTCCAAGGCCGAGCGGTTATTGGACCGGTAACTCCTGCCGCTACGGTGTGCTCAATTACTCTTACGCTGCCCGCAAATAGCGATGATGCAATCCGCCAACCTGCGGCAGAGAAATGATCTTGCCCTTTGCTGGCGGCTCGACTTCTCGAGCCAGCGGCGCATTCTTTTCCAAAGCTTGATGCGGCCGCACTTCATTATAGTAGGCAAAGTACTCTCGCAGGATCCGTCGTAGCTGTCTTTCATTGATCACGATCAGATGGTCCAGACATTCGCGCCGAATACTGCCGATCAGTCGTTCGGCGTATGGATTCTGCCACGGTGACCGCACAGTAGTGATCACTTCTTCGATTCCCATTCTCGCTACTCGACTGCGAAACTCCTCCCCATAGATTGAATCGCGATCTCTCAGCAAGAATCGTGGTGCTGTCTCTTCCGGAAAGGCTTCAATGATTTGTTGTGCGGTCCAGAGCGCAGACGGATGAGCCGTGGCATTGAAGTGGACTACCTGTCTCCTGTTGTGCAGCAGCACAACGAAGCCGTACAAAATATTGAAAGTCACAGTGGGTACGACGAAGAAATCAATGGCTACAATCTCATTTGCATGATTCCGCAGAAAGCTCTTCCACGTTTGTGAAGGTGGCTTACGAACTCTGACTCGATATTTTGCCGCTGTCGATTCTGCCACTTTGTAACCAAGCAAATTCAGCTCAGCCTGGATGCGCGGCACTCCCCAGGTCGGATTCTCACGTGATATACGTCGGATCAAGTCACGAATCTCCTGATCAATCCTCGGGCGTCCGACAGGACCAGCTCTGGACTTCCAGCGCCAATAGCACTTGAAGACTTGCCGATGCCACTTAATAACTGTCTCTGGCTTGACGATGACTAGAACCGAGCGCCAGTCGCGCCACAGATTCGACAAGACCACCCAAAACAAGCGATCTCGATCACGCAGCCCAGGTCGACTCGTGTTACGTCGCAGGATCACCAATTGTTGGCGTAGGGCGAGATTTTCAATCACGAGTGAAAGCCGCGGCTTAAGCAGGGCACGGAGTAGTTGATAGAGCGCGGAGCAAACAGACATAGGCGTAACAAGCAGACAGAAAATGGAATCTATCGAGCAGCTGCAGCGTATCTTAAGTCTTAGCTCTAAGTGTAGGGATTTAAACGCTGGATGAGATTTTCGGTATGGACAGTTCATTTGGAAGATATTGTTGATGATGAATTGGACTTGCCAGATAGACTACCCGGCAAAGTGCGATATGAAGGAATTAAGCGTTCATCTCAGTCTAGAAGGAAACGGTAGACGCAAAGCGGTGTGTAAGTCCCAACTGCTCATTTGAACCTGACCGCCACCAGTCCTGCAGACATTCACAGCAAGGCGCGTAAGCGTTCTTTAAGAGCCGCCTCCTTGGGTGTCCGAACCCACGTTCCAGCCATGCTTCGATTTTCTTGACTGGTAACATGTGTTTGATTGAACTGCGAACCTCAACCTCAAATTCAGTTAAGCCGCCAGGGTTGAGATCGTGTTTGCGAAAGGCGCCCAACCCTAAGACTGCGGCCTCATATAGACCGTCAGCCTGCACCTCAACGGAATGACGCACGCCATCCAAATCCAAGAACGATACTATGCACGCGGCCACACGGCGGAGTTTATCACTTTCATTAGTTCCCGCCAATCGGACGATGTGTCATCCGCGGCACATAGCGGAACCATCTTATTTCCGCCCTTGTCAGGAGTGTCAATTGGCGCTCAATTAAGCTTAGGTTCAAAGTCTAGGCGTGTTGTAGCGACGCCCGCCGAATAGGTGAAGGTGAGCTGCCATCCAGCCCTTGGATATTTGCGACTATCTGCCGCGCGATCTCTTGATTGTAGTTAAATGCCAACGTTCTGTAACGAACAAGATCGGAGATTGTACCTCCCAAAATAAAGCCCCAAGTGAACAGGTAAAGAAAACCCATTCCCACTTGACCGAGCCAAAAACGTTGTAGGCCAGGGATAGCGACTAATCCGACAATCGCAGTCAGCAATACCGTGTGAGGGTCCTTTCTTCGTTGTCTATATGCGCCGGCAAATAACTGAGCTTGCTCGCGTGACAATCCCTGTACTAAGTCTTCGATATAGAGTTTTTCGGTTTCATCCAGCTCCGGCAAGTAGTGAGTAATGAGAGGCATATTTCATCTCCAAAAAAGTAAGGATGCGTAATTTTACTGCCGAGCCAATGTAGCTGTCTACTTATTTTGAACTTTCTCTTAGCAGGTCTCTGAAGATGCGCTCCGATGGACTTACCGAACTTCAAGAAGGTTCTCCCCGAAGTATATGGGCAGACTCAACAGCGGCAGATCAGAACGATGCACAGGCCGAACGAAGCTCAAGTCGCACACTTGCTTTGAAGTGTGATCATTCGCTTTCGAAGCGTGGTGCGCGGAATCTTCAATTGCCGAGCCGCTTCTGCCAGCTTGCCCCCAGCTTGTTCTACGCGACGTCGATACAGGTCTAGCTCTTCATTACACCGACATCGACACTGATCGTCGCCTCTGCTATCTACACATTTGAACAGCTTGAAAACCTGGTTCTGCTCTGGTGATTCCACGCTCTGAAGGGCTCTGTATTTAGTGAGTTGATTCAACTCTGGAACCCTGCGCGCGTCTGCCTCAGTAATTATTCCTTCTTCCGCCACTCTAAGAGCCAATCTCTTAATGACGTTTTCGAGTTCGCGCACATTTCCCGGCCACGAATAAGTCTCTAGAATCGCCAGCACGTCAGCTGAGATCTCTTGAGATACTTGGCCTGAGTTCTTTTGGTTGTAGTTGCGAATGAAATGCTGTGCTAAGGGCAAGATGTCATCCAGCCGGTACCGCAACGCAGGCGCGCGGATCTGCAGCACGTTAACTCGATAATATAGGTCGTTACGGAACTTGCCATCTGATACATCGCGCTCTAAATCATGATTCGTCGCCACTAGAACTCGAGTGTCTATGGCAATTTCTTCCGGGTCCGTCCTGCCAATAGGTCGAACTGTTCCTTCTTGGAGGACCCGCAATAACCTCTGTTGTATAGCCAGTGACATTTCGGCAAATTCATCTAAAAGGATCGTCCCTCCACTCGCTGCTTCAAAGAAGCCCTTTTTGTTAGTAATCGCCCCAGTGAATGATCCTTTCACATGGCCGAACAATTCAGACTCAAGCAGAGACTCCGTTAGCGCGCCACAATTGACGGGCAGGAATGGTTTGCCTCGACGTGGACTAACATCGTGGACGGCACGCGCGATTAACTCTTTTCCTGTTCCAGACTCTCCGGTAATCAATACGGTCTCGGCGGACTTCGCCACAACTCGAATCGATCGCTTTAGA
>Ga0137390_10006156_pt1 | contig 10199 bp, 12 predicted proteins | sample 15con2h24AmetaG_FD_104937 | JGI IMG/M metagenome (GOLD analysis project Ga0137390, IMG submission 104937) | Vadose zone soil microbial communities from Angelo Coast Range Reserve, California, USA - 15con2h2.4A metaG | ecosystem: Environmental > Terrestrial > Soil > Vadose zone > Saprolite... | reverse complement strand
TCCAGGGCTACGCGCCGGAGTCCGTGATCCGGGTCGGCTACATCGCGATTGGCATCGGCGTCGTATGCCTGCTGGTCATCGCGGCAATCGCGATCTTCGTGCCCCGTTTATATGGCCCGCCGGTGGCCATCGCCGCGTCCATCGCCTGGGTCCTGCCCATCGCCCTGCTGGCGAGCTTCATCGCGCCCGGCTTCAGGCTGGCCCTCAAGGATCGGAATGCGGAGGCCAAGCTCGTGCAGGGCCAGCTCCTCGGCGCGAGCTCGGTGAGCACCTCGATGCGCCTGGGAATGCTGCAGGTCCGGACACGGGGGGGTGACGAGCTGTTCCTGGTCGCGCCGGCTCGCTTGAAGCAGGTTCCGGGCAACCAGGTCAACGTCATCGTGACCATCACCCCGAACCTTCGCCACGTGAAGTCGGTCGGTGTCATCGGCCAGCGCATGGTCCCGCGCGTCGAGCCGCCCGTCCCGCCGGTGCTGAAGCGGCTGCAGCAGCTGCCGGTCATCACCCCGATCGCCATCTCGGTCGCCGCGATCGTCGGCGACGACGCGGTGGCGCTGTCGCCCATCCCGGCAAGCTCGACGGTGCACGCCGTGCTGGCCGTGGCGGCCGCGATCGTCCTGGGCGGCGCCGTGTATGGCGTGTCCTACCTGCTCCAGCAGCGGCTGACGGCGCAGGCGCAGGCGCTCGTCCCGAAGACCTAGGGCGCTTTCGCTCCGCCTTCGGATTTGGGCGGTTCGGCCGCAGGCTTGGATGGCGCGGGCGCCGGTGCGACCACAGACGCCGGTCGCGGGGTTTGGGGCTTCGAACGCTCCGGCACCAGGGCGCGCCGGTTCGGATAGAGCGCGATCAAGAGGAGGCTGAACGCAAGCCCGAAGAATACGGGCCCGAGGTGAAACGGGGCATGCCAGATGAAGTACGAGCCCGCCTCGAAGGCGAGCACGACAAACCCGTACAGGACGCCGGCCCGAACCCAGCTCATGTTCACGACCGGGTTGAAGGCGGCGGCCATGAGCCCGATCCCCAGCACGGCGCCTGCCGCCGACGTGTGGGTGCCCACCTCCTGGTCGAGCGGGAGCAGCGATGTCGGCACCAGTGCGGCCGCGGCGCCGCCGACCAGGGCCATGCCCATCAGCAACATCGCGATCATGAGCAGCAGCCTTCTCATGGCGGGGAATGTATCCGAACGGCACCGGCTTTAGACTCGGGTTGATGACCAACGACGTTCATATCACCCCGGAGGGCCTCGAGGCGGTCAAGGGCGAGCTTCGCGAGCTGACAACGGTCCGGCGACCCGCCATCGTGGCCAAGATCAAGGCGGCCCGCGAGTTTGGCGACCTGTCCGAGAACTTCGAATATCACGCCGCCAAGAACGACCAGGGAATGATGGAGGCGCGGATCAACGAGCTCGAGGCGATCGTCAAGAACCATGTGCTGATCGAGTCGACCAGGAGCAATGGGGTCGTCGCGATGGGCAGCACGGTCCGCTTCGAAGAGGACGGCGAAGGCGAGGAGACCTACCGCATCGTCGGGCCCGCCGAGGCCGATCCTAAGGGTGGGCGCGTGAGCTACGAGTCCGCGCTCGGCAAGGCGCTCATCGGCCACCGAGTCGGCGACGAAGTCGAGATCAGGACACCGAATGGCGCATACAAGGTCCGAATCGTCGGCATTGACTGACGCCCCGGCGGTCACGCGCCTCGACGGCATGCGCGCCTGGATGACGAGCCACGGCATCGACTCCGCGTATGTCAGCCGGCCGGTGTCGATCGCCTATCTGACAGGCGTGCACGCCGAACCCCACGAGCGGCTGATGGCGCTGGTCGTCACCAACGACAAGGCGACCCTCGTCCTCCCGGCGCTCGAGCGTGAGAACGCCGAGCGCGCGCAGACCGACGCCGAAATCGTTGCGTGGCGCGACGGCGAGGACGCGTACGGTCTCGTCCGCAAGGCGCTGCATGGCTCGGCGCGAATCGGCGTCGAGAGGGAGCACCTGACGCTCGCCGCCGCCGATGCGCTGGGGGTGGACGCGGCTGCGATGGTCGATATCGACCCCGAGATTCGCCGCCTGCGACTCATCAAGTCCACAGTGGAGATCGAGAAGATCGAGCGCGCCGCGGCCATCACCGACGCGGTGACGGAAGAAATACTCGGCAGCCTTCGCTCCGGGCAGGCGGAGCTCGAGGTGGCGGTCGCGCTCGGCGCGGCAATCGGCGCTGGGGGCGGCACGCTCGCGTTCGAGTCCATCGCCCTCTCCGGTCCCAACTCGGCGCTGCCACACGGCCGTGCTTCCAGCCGCCGGCTCGGTCAGGGCGACCTGGTGCTGCTCGACTTCGGCGCAGCCTACGAGGGTTACCGGGCCGACACTACTCGAGTCGCAGTGGTCGGCGAGCCGAGTACACGGCAGCGTGAGATCCACAGCCTGGTGCTCGCCGCGCACGACGCCGCCATCGATGCCGTGCGGCCGGGCGTCACCACGGGCGCGGTCGACGCTGCCGCGAGGCAGGTCATCGAAGCCGCGGGCCTTGGGGACCGGTTCTTCCACCGGACCGGCCACGGGCTCGGGCTGGAGACACACGAGGACCCATCGCTCGACCCCGGCTCGAAGACGGCGCTCGAGGCCGGCATGGTGTTCACCGTCGAGCCGGGAATCTACATCCCTGGCTGGGGCGGGGTGCGCATCGAGGACGACGTCGTGGTCGAGGAGCATGGATGCCGGCTGCTCACTAAGGCAGACAGGTCGCTGCGGGTCGTGTCTTCATGAGTGAGTCCACCCATCAAGCGATGCTGGCGCCCGGGATGCGACGGACGGCGCAGCGGTCGATGGTCTACAACGCGATCGTTCGGCTGGGCGGCCACTGCACGGCGGACGAGATCGCTAGCGAGCTGCAGAGAACGCAGCCGCGATTTCCACGCAGCACGGTCTATCGCTCGCTGGAGGCGCTCACCGCGTCCGGATCGGTGTACGCGGCGCACCTCGGCGACGGACCAACCCACTACGAGCTCGCGAGCGGCGACCACCATCACGCCGTCTGCCAGCTCTGCGGCGGCGTGCTGCACATCGAAGAGGAGATGGTGACCGAGCTGGAACGCCATCTCGAGAACCTCCATCGATTCAAGCCCGTCCACACGGAGGTGCTCGTCGTGGGGGTGTGCGAAACGTGCTCGCGAACGCCCGGCCGCAAGTCCGCGCGCCGCCCCACGCTCGAACACGTCCACCACTCTGGAGGCGGCTCAGGCTCCTGATAGAGTGGTCGCGCAGCCGGCCGCTTCCAGCTCATCAGGAGGCAACATGGACCCCAAGATCGTCGGCACCGTCATGCCGGTGCTCGAGCTGAGCATGCAGCCCAACGAGAAAGTTTTCGCCGAGTCGGGCCAGTTGGCGTGGATGTCGATGGCGATGCAGATGCAGACGTCGACGTCAGCGGGAGGCCAGCAGGGCGGCTTCATGGGGGCGCTCGGGCGTGCGGTCGCGGGCGGCACGCTGTTCATGACCGAATACACCGCCGTCGGGGGTCCTGGGCTGCTCGCATTTGCGGCCAAGCTGCCAGGGCAGATCCTGCCCATGGAGATCGCCCCGGGCCAGGGCTACCTGGTCCACCGGCACGGCTTCATGTGCGCGACGATCGGCGTCCAGTTCTCGATCGGCTTCCAGCAGCGGTTGGGCGCCGGAGTCTTCGGTGGCACCGGATTCCGCATGCAGCGCCTCCAGGGACAGGGCTCAGCCTGGGTCGAGCTGAACGGCGAGGTCGTGACCTACGACCTGCAGGCCGGCAACACGCTCCGCGTGCATCCCGGCCACGTCGGCATGTACCAGGAATCGGTGCAGTTCAACATCACGACCGTCCCCGGCATCCAGAACGCGTTCTTCGGCGGCAGCGGCCTATTCCTGGCCGCGCTCACCGGGCCGGGTCGCGTCTGGCTGCAGTCGATGAGCATGCAGCACCTCGCGCACGCGATACAGGAGTACCTGCCGAAGGCCGGCTGAAAAACCGACTACGGTTAGCCCATGGCCTCCCGGTGGCTCACGTTCGACTGCTTCGGAACGCTGGTCGACTGGCGCCACGGCATCGGGACGACCGGGGAGCTGCTTTTCCCGGGTCGTGGTGCGGAGGTGCTGGCGGCCTACATCGAGTTGGAAGCCGAGGTCGAGAAGGAGAAGCCGTTCCGCCGTTATCGCGTCGTCCTCGCTGAGACGCTCCGGCGGGCCGCGGCGTCTCTAAAGCTCGAGCTGAAGCATGACGATGCCTCGGCGCTGACTTCGACGATCCCACACTGGCCCGTCTTCGCAGACGTCGGTCCCGCCCTCCGCGCCGCTCACGGCGAGGGCTGGAAGCTTGCGCTTCTGACCAACTGCGACCGCGATCTCATCGCTCTCACCGAGCGACGCCTGCCCGAGCCTTTCGATGCGGTGATCACCGCCGAGGATGTCTCCGCATACAAGCCCGACCATGCGCACTTCGAGCGCTTCGAGTCGGTTTTCGGGGGTACGGCCGATGCGTGGATCCACGTCGCGCAGAGCTACTACCACGACATCGTCCCGGCCGCCGAGCTGGGAATTCGCAGGATCTGGATCAACCGCCAGGGCGAAAAGGACGATCCCTCCCTGGCCGACGCGACACTGTCGGGCCTGGCCGACCTCCAGGAAACGATCAGGCGGTTGCTTCTGGCCGCTCGGTGATAACGGCGCACACGGACGTCGTCGGGAGCCTGCTCCGCCCGGCCGAGCTGCTGCAGGCGCGGAAGGATCGCGAGGCGGCCACTATCAGCGCCGCCGACTTCAAGGCCATCGAGGACAGAGCTGTCGACGGCGCCGTCAGTCTTCAAGAGGACGCCGGCATCGACGTCGTCACCGACGGCGAGATGCGCCGCCTGTCTTTTCAGAGCGCGCTCACCGATGCGGTCGATGGATTCGGAGACGTGCCCCTCGACGCGTTTCTCTGGGGCGAATGGCACAGCGACGTTCTCGGCGAGATGGACATCGAGCGGCCGCCCGACCTCGGCGTCACGGCGAAGCTCCAGCGCCGACGCCACCTCGCCGCCGAGGACTTCACCTACCTGCGCTCGCGCGCCACTCGGACGGCGAAGGTCACGCTGACGAGCCCGAGCCTCTACGCCAACCTGTGGTCCAAGGAACGGTCAGGCGAGGTCTATCCCACTCTCGACGACTTCCTCGCCGACGTCGTCGAAATCTACCGCGGCGAGGTGGCCGAGCTGGCCCGACTGGGCTGCACCTATATCCAGCTCGACGCCCCTCACTACCCCCTCCTTATCGAGCCCAAATGGCGAGCCTTCTATGAGGCGCGGGGTTGGAGCGTCGACCGCTGGCTCTCGCACGGGATCGAGCTCGACAACGCGGTATTAGCCGGGCACCCGGAGGTGACCTTCAGCATGCACATGTGCCGCGGGAACCAGGTCAGCCGGTGGTTGGTCTCAGGCGACTACGAGCCGATCGCACGCCAGATCTTCACGAAGGTCGGCGTCAATCGCCTGCTTCTCGAGTACGACGACGAGCGCTCGGGATCTTTTCAGCCGCTCCGTTACGTCCCCGAGGACAAGATGGCCATCCTCGGCCTCGTCACCACGAAGACGGCACGGCGCGAGACGGTCGAAGAGCTGGCGGGCAGGATCCACGAGGCGGCCGAACACATGGACCTCGAGCGACTCGGCCTCAGCCCGCAATGCGGGTTCGCCACCTCCATCATCGGCAACTCGATAACGGTCGAGGACGAGGTCGCCAAGCTCACCACCATCGCGCAGACGGCCCAAAAAATTTGGGGCTGACCAAGCCACCCAGAGGTAAGCTGTGCGCGGGCCGGCAGGTATCGCGAACAGGATGTAGAGCATGAGCAGAGCACGGTCGTTGCGTTCACTTCTGGCGATCACGGGCGCCCTGCTGGTAGCGGTCCTCGGCGGCGTTCCAGCCCTGGCTTCGGCCTCGGATTGGAAGGTCGGCTATTTCACGCCGTCGCCACATGGCACCTTGTCGTTCGCGTCGGCGGATGCGCTCGCGAACGGGGTCGCAACCTTCAACTTCACGAACCAGCCCAACACCGCGCTTCTCGCCACGGACCACGGCGGGTCCGTCGTGCGCGGTGACCTGAGCGGCAAGACGATCACGGCGAAATTCGACATCGGCGGCGCCGCGGGCGCCTTCACCTATTTTGGAGAGGGCACCGCCTCCAATCCTTGCGCATTTCCCGCCAATGTTCGCCTGTACTTCCAGACATCCAACGCAGGCGGCTTCGCCTTCACGAACTTCTGGTGGTCTGACACCGCCTTTGCGATCCTCGCGAACGGCACGTACACGTTGACGGCCACCGTGAGCCCCGTCGGCTGGTCGGACTGGAACGGCAAGGTCGCGGCTGACAACGCGGCCGCATTCAATGACGCGGCCTCCAATGTCACCCTCATCGGACTCTCCTTCGGCGGCGGCTGCTTTTTCGAGAACGGGGTCGGGACGGCGGACGGATCAGGGACGTTCAACCTCGAAAGCTTCGAGGTGACCTAGACCGCGCGAAAGTCGGCGAGGTCGATCCGCGCCCGGTAGACGCGGCGGGCAGGCCCGGACTGGACGAGGTTTCCTGATTTCTCCCGGCGGATGTAGAGGTCGCCGCCCGGCATCTGGATCGTGACGTCGTCATCGACGAGTCTGGCGCGCATGCACGCCGCCGCGACCGCGCTCGCGCTCGTGCCGGACGCCAGCGTGTAGCCGGCGCCGCGCTCCCAGATCTCGATGCGCACGCGGCCTCTGTCGACGACCTCGAACAGCTGCACGTTGGTGCGTTCGGGGAAGGCGGGATGGTGCTCGATGTGAGGGCCCAGCTCGAGGCAGCGTTCGCGCGTGACCGGCCGGCCGAACACTACACAGTGTGGGTTCCCGACCGAGACGAGCATTGCCTCCACCTGGCCCACTGGGGTATCGAGGTGGACGCGGTCGGGCTCACCGTCGAATCGCGCGGGCAGGTCGGCGGCGCGGAACGAGGCGGGGCCGATGTCGAGCTCGGTGGTGACCTCGGCGCCGTCCCGGGCCAGGACGCGTACCGGGTTGGCCCGGCCGACGGTGCGCAGCTCGAACTCGTCGCCCGCGCCGTGCTCGAGCACAGCATGGGCGGCCGCGATCCTCAGCCCGTTGCCGCTCTTGGCAGCCTCTGAGCCGTCCGGGTTGAAGATGCGGACGGATTTTTCCGAAGGGTCGAAAGCCAGCAGCCCGTCCGAGCCCAGGCCGCGATGGCGGTCGCACAGGAGCGGCAGCAGGGCGACGAAATCATCGAGCTGGGCGGGCAGGTCGAGGACCAGGTAGTCGTTGCCCAGGGCCTGGTACTTGATGAGATCGATTCGCATTAGCGCGCCTATCATCCGGAATCAGGCTTGCCGGCCGCCGGTTGTCATAAGATGGCATGACCATGCAGGACATCGTTTGGCCTGCCCAGCGCCTGGTTCACAACCCGGCCTGCTTCTGTAGCTAGGCCCCCGGTCGTAAGCTCGCGCCTCAAAGAGGCGCGCCCTTTCGCCCGTTTCTCTCGAAGCCAATCGGTTCGCATTCGTATTTTTTTGGAGGTTCGGAATTGAGCTCATCGACTTCAACCAAGCCACTCGTCTCGACAGAGTGGGTCGCAGAACATGGAAACGACAAGGGTGTCCGCGTCGTCGAGGTGGACGTGGACCCCAGCAACTACGACAAGGGCCACATCGAAGGGGCCGCCGGCTGGAACTGGAGAAAGGACCTCCAGCACCAGCTCGTGCGTGACGTCGCGAGCAAGGAAGAGCTCGCGGCTCTGCTCGGCAAGAGTGGCATCACGCCGGAGACCACCATCGTGCTCTACGGCGACAACAACAACTGGTTCGCCGCGTATGCGTACTGGGCGTTGAAGTACTACGGACACGACAAGGTCCAGCTCGTCGACGGCGGGCGGGTGAAGTGGGAGAAGGAAGGACGCCCGTACACGACGGACGCGCCGAGCTACCCCGCGACCACGTATCACTTCCAGGGCTCGCCCCGCGAGGACATCCGTGCGTACAAGGACCAGGTGCAGTCGAAGCTCGGCAAGGCCGGGCTCGTCGACGTCCGCTCGCCCAAGGAGTACTCGGGCGAGCTTCTCGCTCCGGAGAACCTGCCCCAGGAAGGCGCGCAGCGCGGCGGGCACATTCCGACCGCGGTCAGCATCCCGTGGGGCACGGCGGTCAACACGGAGGACGGCACGTTCAAGAGCACGGAGGAGCTGAAGGAGATCTACGGCGGCAAGGGCATCACGCCCGACCGCGAGATCATCGCGTACTGCCGAATCGGGGAGCGCTCCGCGCACACGTGGTTCGTGCTCAAGGAGCTGCTCGGCTACGACGACGTGCGCAACTACGACGGATCATGGACGGAGTGGGGAAGCTCGATCCGGACCCCCATCGAGAAGTAATGGCCCTGACCACCGTCGACCACTCCGCGCTCAAGGTCAACCAGACCGGGATCGTGGCGACCGTACTCGTCGCGTTCATCGGCAGCTACTTCTACCGGCCGCTGCTGGTGTTGATACCGCTGCTCGCGATCGTGCTTCTTCTGGGCACGTTCGCGCCGCGGCTGGCCCTCTTCAAGCAGCTCTACTTCCAGGTCTTGAAGCCGCGCGGCATCGTCAAGCCGCGTCCGGTGCAGGACCGGCCCGAGCCCCACAACTTCGCGCAAGGGCTCGGTGGCGTGTTCCTGGCGATCTCCTCGGTCTTGCTCCTGCCGGTGCCGGTGCTGGGCCTGGCGCTCGCCCTTCTCGTCGCGGTGCTCGCGTTCGTAAACCTGGCATTCGGGTACTGCCTGGGCTGCCAGATCTACTACCAGCTCGGCAAGGCACGCGTGATCCGAGCTTGATGACGACTCAACTCTGGGCCCTGGCGGTGGCGGGCACGGTGGTACTTGCCGCTGCCGGCCTGGAGGCATTCCGGTCGGCGCGAGCCCGGCGCCTGGCGGCCGGGGCCACGGGGGCACCGGCGGCGGAGCCGTACATCCTCTACTTCACAGGCGAGAGCTGCACCGTCTGTCGCACCCATCAGGAGCCTGCGCTGGCGAAGCTCGAGGGCGTTCGGGTCGAGAAGGTCGATGCCCTCGCCGAGAGGGAGCTCGCCGAGCGCTTCCACGTCTACACGCTGCCGACGACCGTGGTGATGTCGGCCGACGGCCGCGCGCTCCAGGTCAACTACGGCTACGCGCCGGCGACCAAGCTGGACCGCCAGCTGGCCGCGGCTCGCAGCTCTCTTACGTTGGAGCAAACCGCCACCGCCTAAGCTGGCACGGATGCGGCGGTTGGTCCTCGTCTTCCTGGCTCTCCTGGTGGTGGCTGCCTGCGGCCAGTCTCAGGCGGCGCCCTCACACGAGCTCGTGCTCGGAGCCATCTATCCGCTCAGCGGGCCCCAGGCGCAGGGCGGCAGGGAGGAGCTGGCCGGCGTCAAATCGGCTTTGCAGCTGGCCCAGAGCAGCGGTGTGCTCAAGGTTCCAGTGCGCCTCGACGTCGTCGACGCCACCACCCCGCAGGCCGCGTCCGCCGCTGTCGATCACCTGGTGCGTGACGACCACGTCCCCGCGATCCTGGGGACATACGGCAGCACGCTTTCGGCGGCGGCGTCGGCTCGCGCCGAGGAGCTGAAGACCGTTTACTGGGAGACGGGCGCCGTCGCCGACCCCATCACCGCTCGCCGCCACTACGTCTTCCGGACTGTGGCGACGGGCAGCGCCCTCGGACGCATGGCGGTGACGTTCACGCATGACGTCCTCGTCCCGGCCTACAAGCTGAGCGCGCCCCGGGTGGTGATCATCGAGGTGGGCGACGTCTACGGGCGCTCGGTCGGCGGTGGCGAGCTGGCCCTGGCCGCGAGCCTGGGCCTGTCGGTCGTCGACGTCATCGAGTACAGCCCCTACGCATATGACGCTTCGGCCATCGCGGTGCGCGTCGCCGCCGACAAGCCCGACTTCCTGTGGGACGTGAGCTACCTCGACGACGGGGTTGGCATCTGGCAGGCCCTCCTCCGCGATCACGTCGCCATCAAGGCGGCGGTGGGGACGAGCTCAGCGTTCTGCATGCCCGATTTCAGTCGGCGGCTAGGCGCCGGCGCGATCGGCGTGTACGCGGCCGACAAACCTGATGGCGACATCGGGTCGGCGGCGCTCTCGCCGGCGGGGCGGGCGCTGCTCGACCAAGCCCTCGCGGCATACGCGCAAGCCAATGGCG
>Ga0137390_10006153_pt1 | contig 10200 bp, 3 predicted proteins | sample 15con2h24AmetaG_FD_104937 | JGI IMG/M metagenome (GOLD analysis project Ga0137390, IMG submission 104937) | Vadose zone soil microbial communities from Angelo Coast Range Reserve, California, USA - 15con2h2.4A metaG | ecosystem: Environmental > Terrestrial > Soil > Vadose zone > Saprolite... | reverse complement strand
CTTTCCGGCCGCGTTGAAGTCCTGCGCCGCGACCGTGAGTTGCGAACCTGAAGACAACAGGACATTGCCGAAGGCCTCAAGCGCAATCGTGCCGCCCTCATTACCGGACGCGTCAACAGTCCCGGTCACATCAATGGCGCCACCGTCCGCAGAAACATTAAACACATGCGTCGCTGCGTGGCCATCGAGAAGAACGTTGCCAGTTCGCACCCGAATCGAACGACTCTGTGTGAAGGATGCAGCGTCTAGACTCGCATTAAGCGACGCCAAACTAGGTAAAGTTCCCACATCCAGAGAGAATGTGCCGGCTTGGCCGTTCAAGCCGCCCTGACCGAGTAGTGTGCCGTCAGCGACGAATATGCCTTTCGGCGCCGTGACGGAGAGAGTGCCGGCATCGCCTCCCCCGCCTTGCGCGGCAACTGTAACGACGCTACCCGGCGCGACCCTTACGCTGCCTAAGTCCGAGTTCAAATTCACATGTCCGCCGCTGGTATATTTCGTCAAATCAAAAAACCTCTGTGCTGTTCCGCCGACATCGATTAGGCCAGTGGCCAATACATCGCCCCCGGTCGCATGTAGCGTTAGCGTGCCACTCGGCAACACTAGATTGCTACCACTTATAACGCTGGATCCCTCTAAGGTGAGGCTGGCGCCAAGCCCGCCCACGAGTGACGAATCGGTTGCGCCTGCCGACGTCGCAATCGTCCTCAAGAGGCCACCGGCCGCGATCTTCTGATTCGCCCCAGTCGAGCCAGTGATCAAAGGGGACCGGATTGTCAGATTGTGCTGCGCGTCGAGCCCACCCGAATTCTGCACAAGGATGCCGCGCGATGCAGTCAGGTTAAGATTCGCAAACTGGTCAACATTGAGGCTATTCACACCTAATCGAATGGTTTGAGCCGAAAACTCGAGTGTACCCATAGGTGTGGAAACGGGACCCAGAACAGCCCGCCCAGGAGTATTATCGAGAAGCACATCTTTCGCAGCGAAGGAGACGGTGCCGCCAACATTGTTGAAGCCGCGGATTTCAGGCGCGTGCAATGCGAGGCTGGCGACGACAGGCACCCCTGCGGCATCTAGCGTCCCCACTTGGCCGGTGCCATAAATATCGATGGAAGAATAACTCAAGAGCGAAAACGCTTGCGCCGCCGCTTGCAGATTTCGCAACACTGGCCCGGAGAGGATCAAACCTGTGGTGGGGTTTAGCGTTCCCGGATTGGACACAACCAAGCTGATCTGGCCGCTGTTCAGTGCAACTGCATTTCCACTGAGCCTGGCGCTCGGATCTATCGACGTCGCGTTGGTAGAATCAATCGTGAGCGACTGACCCTCAATACGTGCATTAGCTCCTATGGAAAGGTTTGGCAAAGTAGAGGAACTGACTCCAGACCGGAAAATCTGGGCGGATGGATCGCCGCTCACACGCAAGAGCGTGCCGTCGCCGCTTCCCAGGAGACTTGCGTTACCAAACACCAGTCTTTCAGCTGGGCCCGCAAGCGCACCTCTTTGCTCTACATCGGCACCGGGTGCTAGCGTCAAGTTCTGAACTGCGACGAGTATCACTTCCGGGCCAGCCAAAACGGAGCCAGCGTTATCGACTGTTAGATTGCCGGTTTCCGTTGTGACAGACGTTCCGGCCTCACTTTGCTGCCGGAAGCCTCCAATGAGGAGGCTCTCCGCCCCAAACGCAGTCAAGGCATTTGGATTCAGCAAGAGAACGCCGGGTCCGCCGCCTGAGGTCGCTATTAAAATGTCGCTTGGGCTCGAAATGTCGACCAGACCGCCAATGCCTCCTACCGGTGCCTTTGCCTCCAGCCCGCCTTGAACAGTCAGCGTGCTGATTGCAGCGAGTAATAACTGGCCGGAGTCAATCGGTAAACGTGGCACTGCAAGGTCACGCGAGATCGCGCCCTGACGCAGGTAACTGTTGGCGGAGAAATTATCGTAGGTAGCACGCGTTTGTACGACAGATGCAGGAGCGACTTCAAAAAGCGTGCTCAACGGCTGTCGCGCTTGTGAAGCGTTAAGATCGTTGAAACGATAGCCCGGAACAACCGTGGCTCCGTCGGGCTGCAAGGCACTTCTACCCGATGGCACGCCGTTCTTTGGTGTAATGAGAAACGCACCTGGTAAAAGCGCATATCGGGCTGGCAATACTGTGTAAGTTCCAGCAGCGAGCCCGCTGCTTGCGCCGAGATAAACTCGGTCGCCTACCGACACGCCTGTGCTGGAGTAGCCCGGATCGAACGGCGCATAATTAAGCTGGTAAGACGGAATTACTGCAAAGCTCGAAGACGAACTCAAGATGTCTTGCGTGCCGCCAATTCCCGGATCAAAGCGGTAAGCATAGAGATCGCCGCCACCGCGAATATCGATCGAAGAGCCCGGCTGATCGGCTACGAACAGAGCCGATATGTTGATCGTTTTGCCGGGAACTCCGCTCGCAGTTATATCCGTTCCAGTTGGGTCAATCCACGATATGCCGTTCAAATTTGTTCCGTAAGGAATTACCAAGCCACGTCCGGTAGAGGAGTCGATCGCCGAAACTGACGTCACGCTGCCCGGTGCGAGAGTTAAGGGTCCCGTGGCCGCGAATGGCTGATTTGAGATGGGATCAATAGGACTTGGACCCAAAGCACCACTGCCGAGATTGATCGTGCCGATAGGTGCCCGCAATACACCGGCCTGGTTGATGACAGAAGCATAGATGTTCAACTGGCCACCGGCAGATAATGGCGGTTGGCGATTACCCGCCGCTCCAATTGCAATAGAGCCTAACAGGCTCGTTCCCTCGACGGCGGGATCGAAGGCTGCGACCGTGAAGGTAACTGCGGTCGCTGGGTATATCTGCCCGGCGATGATCGAAATAGCGCCCGCTACTTCAAATGTGCCATCACCGCGGATATCGCCATTGTTCGCGATCAAGTTGGCGGCGCCGATGTTTTGCAGCGAGAGATTGCCTATATCGATGAGTGTCGCGTTGACCGTCAAGCTCCCGGATCCGAACGTCGGCGAGAAGTAAAACGGCTGATTTCCGACGGTGAAAGGTGGAAGTACGTCCAACGGCGATACCGGTCCTTGGAACGCGGTTCCGATTGCAATATAGGGCGCGTCCAAACTGATGGCGCCATCTCCAAAAATCACGCCACCGGTTGCAACCCTCAGCTGGCGGTTCGCCATCAGCCTGACTGCACCCGAGAATTGAACGGTGCCTTCGAGGCTCACAGAATCGAAGCTTCCGTTGCTCAAACTGCTCGCTGCGAAGTGGCCCAAAGCGGCCGCAACTGTGCCATCGGAGTTAAGGACTGCGTGGCCGATCGCTGTCTGACCCGGCGAATAGAACGGAGCGGGAATGGTCGGACCGTCTTGTCTGATAAGCAGCGTCACGTCCAGCGGCGTGAGAGGAGTGGTGGCATTAGGATCGAAACGGCCGGATGAGATGGAAAGGCTGCCACCCAAGGCCGATGGGCCACCCGCCCGGCCAAGAAGCAGCGCGTCCGTGAACAGTTCCTGACCGCCGCTCAAAACAATCGATCCGGCATCGCTCTCGACGCGCGTTGGCACGACCGGAACGGCCGCTGGATTATTGCTCGGGATCATGCCGCTGAAACCGGGGGCAAGATCCAAGACGCCGCTCGTGCCCGACACATCGAGTAGGGCGCCTGATTCCGCGACAATATTGCCAGAAACTGTAATCGACCCGCCGGCCAGAATAGATCCGGTCCGAAAGCCCAACGGGTCTGGCGTCAGCAGAGTTGTCCCTGCCACGGAGAGCACGCTCTTAGGGCCCAAATCGACCGTGGGCAGAGCTTGTCCTCCACCTGCGAAGAGAATACTTGAATCCCGCGCTCCGCTTACCTCGATGTTGCCTCCAGGGGCGATAATTGCACCCAGCTCGGTAACGGTATCGCCGCTTAAGGCAACGCTACCTTTGGCGCCTGCCCGAATGAAAGCGCCGGCGCTCACCACTAAGTCACCGCGGGCTAAAAGAGTACCGCTGAAGGCGTCTCTCACACCTGGCGCACTGAAGGAAAGGCTCAGGGGTGAGCGCAGCGCTTCCGGCACCAAACTCGGAGCGAGCGTGATTAAGTTCGCGTCTCCGTTCGATACCCAGCTGTGGACCACCGGCGCGAGGATTGTACCGGGAGCGATCAACACCCCCGGAACATATTGATCCGGTTGAGTAGTCCGCGCTCCAAGTCCGCTTAGAGTGAAACTGGCGAATCCACCCTGGCTGAAGAAATTTGGCGCGAGCACTAAAGTATCCATATTCGCCGTCAAGCCCCCGATTTGGATAAGCGGTGCCAGGATGCTGAGCGAACCTCCCTTGTCGTTGCCCGCATACCCGCGCAACGTGGCGCCGAGCGAAAGGCGACCCCCGAGGACCGAGGGGATGTTTGGATCTTGTCCGGCGTTGATCACGATGCGGCCGCCACTGCCAAAGCTTTGCTTACCGACCTGATCGACCGCAACACCGCCGGAAACATCAATTAAGCTGCCGGCTACAAGGTTCGCGCTGTAGCTCTTGATGCTTACGATGCCACCGTCGGTAACGAGTGGCGAAGTGTTAGGAGCCGATGCAAAAGGGCGATTGTCGACAATGAGACCGGCCGTGGTTAATGATGCTGTCGCACCTAGAACAAAGTTTCCGCGCGTTGGATCCGGCGGAGGCGTCTGCGACCCCGGAGTATTATTTAAAGTGATGAGCGTGAAAGGCGAAAAATCCGGGACGGTGAAACTCAAACTGCCGCCCGGCGCAGTTATTTTTCCCTCGATGTCGACATTTGCCCCAACCAGGGAGATCGATCCACCGGCAACAGTCGTGAGCGAGACACTTGCCGGGATGAAAATATTGCCGTCGCTGTTGTCGATTCGAAGGACTCCAAAGCCATCCGTGCTGACCAAATCAGGAGACAGGATCACCTGGCTCCGGCGATCGGCCCGTAACGGCAGGGGGTTACCCGCTGCGTCGAGTGCGAACGGACCCGTGGGCGGCACGAGGGAGTTACCGCGGAAGACGATGCCCGGCGGTGTGGGCGAAAAGGGTGAGAACAGTGGAGCGGTTGAATGTTGAGCCTCAAACGCCAACGATAACGTACTAGGATTCGGCGCGGTCGCTTGTTGGCGAGGGCCGAGCACTGTCGTGCCTAGCAAGCTGCCATCCAGAACAACTGACGGAGTTGTCAGAGCGATGGTTCCGCCGCTCCCTCCTTGGATGTATTCCGGTTCAAACAGCGAATTGTTTAGCAATGGGCTAGTCGATGTTTGAACGATCCCCCATTTGGAATGGACTACCGTGAATCCACCGTAGATACCGTCGTAAACACGGTCAGGAGTCGCCTGCGAAATGTCGAAGATGCGACCTTCCGAAACGACTTTCGACGTTTCGACAAGCCCACCTTGATAATTGATCCAGCCGCCCGACACGTCGATTTTCGAACCGGGCTGCATAACGACCGAGTCGCCAGCGCTGAGCTTCACCGAGCCACCTGATGTAGTTAACTCACCCACCGAGCGCTGAACCAGCGCGACGTACCCTGAAGTATCAGCAAGCGGCGTCCCCACCCAGGTGTAGCCGCCGCGACCATGGTTCAATGTCGGATCCCATGGACCGTGCTTTCGAATGTCAATCTGGATTGTTTGGCCTCGAAGCGGTCCATTTCGCTGTAAAGGAAAGTCGGCAAGTTGAGCGCCACGTAGTTGCACTGGAATGATGTTCTCGGTGACAGAGGCATTCACATCTTGCGATCCCGACACGTCAATTAATGCCCCTGCATCGAGATAAACCTGACCGCCGGAAAGAGTGAAAGCGAATCCCTCTGAGAATGGAAGCCACGTACCGGCACCCATGGTGACGTCCGCGTTAGGCGAAACCAAGAGAGCGTTCTCGGCTAAATGGATCGCTTTGTCCTGCACGTTTACTTGCGAAGGCAAGGCCAATTCGGTACCTACAACTCTTTGGTTGCTGGAGAGTTCGGGGAGGATCTCCGTAACGCTTCCCAAGCCAAGAGTCACTGTGCCCGACGCCGAAGGATTGAAATGTGGCACACCCAGAACGATAGATACGACCGTGTTGAAGTCAGCGAGCAAATCGATGCGTCCGTTTAACGCGACCGATGTGCTGCTCTCGACGAAACCTAATTGATTGACGTCCTTCCCGACGATCGTGAGATCAGCACGGGGAACTTCAATCAGTCCCGAGTTTTTCGCGGTCCCGCTCAACATATCAACCGCGCCCACGAAGACATCGAGTCCACGCAGGCTCGGATCACCACTTGGGTGTGCGGTGAAGCCAACCTGCTGACCGGCGGCGAGAATTGTCTGGCCGTCGGGCGTCGAAATAGTCCCATCATTCGTCACGCTGGGTCCAATCAAAGCAATCCGTCCGCCGACGTGATCCGGCGTGGTAGGGCTGGAGAGAATAGCGCCTCGCTGGACAGTAATATCGCCAATCCGTCCGCCGGGCGTGTTAGGCGGTGGTGGCGGAGTAAACGCCGGCATCGTGCCACCGCCAGGCAAAATCGGAATCGCGAGCGACGAAAAGAGAAATTGATCGTCTGGGTTATTAAGTAGTCCGCGACTAACCAGGTTGTCGTTGATCGGCAATGATGATGCAATAAGGGAATGCACGTTCAGCTGAGAGGAGCCGCCGAAAATAATTCCGTTTTGATTGATCAAATAGACCTGTCCAAGGGCATCGATTGAACCGAGGATCTGCGAGGGAATACCCGATGGGTCGTTGATTTTGTTGAACGCAATCCACTGGCTTACATTCGCTCCTCCGGCGCTCTGATCGAATGTAACCGTCGTGCTTTTGCCGACATTGAACGTCTTCCAGTTCAAAAGCGCTTGCTGAGCCGTTTGCGTGACGTTAACGATCGTGTTGCCTTGGGTAGTGGACTGGGTCGGTAAATTTGCACCTCGCCAGAGGGACGGATTCTGCCCAAGAGTCGGGTGCGCGAGATTGCTGGGAACACCCGGAGCTACCTGAAGACCGCCGATCGTCAGACCGTTCGGAACGTTTGGCAATTGCGCACCTGGATGGTTAGGATCCAATCCCAAATTATTCGGTCCGCTCCGGGCGAGATTGCGGGCCGCAGTTTGCATTGCCTGCACGGCTTGAAGTGCTAGAGCCGTGCGCGCCAGTGAGTCACTTGCCGTTGGCCCGGTTGGCATAGTCGCTCCTGGATTGGCAGTGCCGGATGGATTACCTGGCAAAGCGCCACCGACACTGCCACCTCGGAGAATATCGCCGGCGTCAGCGGTGAAACCAACGCCGAGGATCAAACAGCAACGAAGCGCGACAGAAAATGTCCCACAGATTGGCGAGCGCTGCCCGCGCAGACTACAAGATTTTAGAAAAGGCATCGGTGTTGTTTAGACAAAAATTTTAACCCTCGCGAAAAAACAGCTCGCTCTCGAAATGGCAGGACCGCTGCATGCGTCACCGTTGCAAAAAGGAGATCGCAACGCAACGCGTACCGTGTGACAATTGCGTGAAATCATTCTCAAAGTTCGTGAACGGCAGAATCTCACCATGAGAATGTCTATGCGCCGATTCACGCGCCTAACGAATGCGTTCTCGAAAAAGGTTGAGAACTTGGAACACGCGGTTGCACGGCATTACATGCACTACAACTTCTGCCGGATTCATCAGACTTTGCGCGTCACTCTAGCAATGCAAGCAGGCGTGACCGATCATGTCTGGAGCTTGGACGAGGTTATTGCTTTGCTAGAGCCGAGCCGTAGCTAATCTTATTTCTTATGAGCACGAGCATCCGAAATCATTTACCCGGCACGATTGAGCAGATTGTATCTGACAAGGTCGTCTCAGAAATTGTCATCAATACTGCCGCTGGGCCGGTGACTTCGATCATCACAACCGGCTCGGTCAAACGGATGAACCTCAAAAAAGGAGACACCGTTTTTGCCATAATCAAAGCGACCGAAGTGTCCGTCGAGAAGTAATCATCGGCGCGGGATTCAAACTGAGCCACTACCCGCGATTCCAGCACCTGTATCCGCAGATTCAAATGTGTTCACCTCGCGTGCGAACTGCCGACAGATGAAGTTGAAGCCGCTCTCCAAAATCTAGGAAAACAAAACACGCTGGGAACAGCACACCATTTTCATGGCTTGCTTGCTTGTTCGGGAAGATTGCTGCTCGGCGTCTGAGTTTTTCGCGTGGGGTTGATCGTTGTCCTGCCTTCTTTCTCCGGAAGTTTTTCGCCGGATGGTTTAATTTTTTCGTCGGTCAGCTTGTCCTGATAGTCTTGCACGAGATTCTCGAGTTTGACCCGCGCAATACCGATAAATGGTTCTTTGGCGGCAAGTGCATCCCCCAGACCGAAATGCTCGTAGCGTGTCAGAATCTCGTTCCCAGTCCTAAACATCGCGGCATTCCTGTTCTGCTGATCTGCCACCCGACGCTGTAATACGATGACATCGCTCGCGAGTTTGGCCCGCGCCGATTCTTTTACATTCGCCAGGTTAGCCGCCTCTTTGTAAGCCGCCTCCCATCTTTCCAAAGCTTCCTTAAACTTGACAACCTGCGCTTCTTGGTCGGCGATGGTCTTTTCTGAGGCAGTCGTTTGTTTAGTTAACGTCGCGACTTGTGCCGTCAGCGCCTTTAGTTTTTGTTCGCTTTCCGCTTGGGATGCCTGGACCGCGGCGCGCTCATTCTGTGCGGTGCGTAGTTGTAGCATTGTGTTCCGCAACGCTTCGCGGAGTTTGGTTTCGGCGTTGTTGTCAGCGGCGTGGAGGGTTCCAATCGAGAATTGGAAAACCAGACAAAATAAACTTAAGGAAATCGAATACCGCAGCATGTTAAAATTGGGCGTTCACATCGAACTGGACGATATCATTCTTAAAAGTTGGACCCGCAATGCTGTCCGCGCTCAGCCAGCGCAGGCTGAGCCACACGTGTGAGGCGAGAGCCATGCTTCCGCCAATCGTATAGCCTTTCAGATTTGTGCCGCCCAAGCCGAAATCGGAATCAGTGAATCCATCAACGACTGCATCCGTCTCGACGTATCGGTAACCAATTGCGGCATTCCAATCCCAGCGCTTCTCCAGGGCGGGCTTGCCAACCTTCAAATTCACGATCCAACCGGTGTCGCCACCCACAAAAGGTCCCGGAACGCCTGGTGAACGGTCGGGGCCGCGGTTGTTAATCGCCTTGCTCTCGATGTTGTTTCGATTGAAGGCGAGGTTCTTCACGAATTCTCCGGAAACAGAGAGATGGACTGGATCGAAGTGACCGAAATCTACGCGGCCGGTCAGCGCAAGGTCTCTAAATGGCGTCGCCAGGCCGAAATACTGGAATTGGTTCGTTGTGCCGAAGTTATTTGTCACGTCCGGGACGATGTTGCGGATTGGGAAATAAGTGTTGCCTTTTTGCGCGAAGGCCGGGCGGCTGTCGTCCGTGTTGCCCGCGTCCTGTGCCGTGAGTGGAGTGAAAGGAACAGAAAGGCGACCTTCGATGTTTTGAAAAAAATAATAGGCGGCAGCAAACTTCACACTCCACTCGTGGCTGATCCTCCAGTCGGTACCTACCTGCCCGCCGTAGAGGTATTTGTCATAGCTCGTAAACTTATCAGGCCGATTCGACGCAAAATTAAAGTCAGTGTTGAAGACTGGGAATGCCCCGGCTACGGCGAATGGGGTCACGCCGTTCACGACTTCGTATTTTCCTTGAATGACAAGGCCGTCGAATCCGATGTCATCATCCCAAACGATATCGCTGCAGAAAAAAGGATTGTCGAACCGGCCAAGCGCGATGGAAAAGTCCTTACTGGGCTGCGCACCAAGCTCATACCTAAGGAAACCGCGGTCGAGCCAGATTGCATACCTGCTAAAATTCCCTCCCTGGCCCTGATTAGCTAGTCCGAGCGACTGATTAGTCGAGACCGGGGAGTTATTCTCTCCTGTGGCGATTCGCATCCCGGCTGTAAAGTTTTCGCCGAGATCAACTGCCACCCCGAATCGGAGACGCAGCCGGAAACGTTCCCTGTCTTGATCGACATTAATCTGCGGCGAGAAGAGAGTGCCGCGCACATCGAAGGGCGGGCCCGTGTTGATCGCGTTAAAGTTCGGAAACGCACCAGTGTTGTCATTGCCCGCTGGGAAGAAATCGCCTTCGTAGCGGTTGCGCACATCACCAAACAACTCAATGTGCGACGCCCAATCTGGGAAAGTTCG
>Ga0137390_10006149_pt1 | contig 10203 bp, 3 predicted proteins | sample 15con2h24AmetaG_FD_104937 | JGI IMG/M metagenome (GOLD analysis project Ga0137390, IMG submission 104937) | Vadose zone soil microbial communities from Angelo Coast Range Reserve, California, USA - 15con2h2.4A metaG | ecosystem: Environmental > Terrestrial > Soil > Vadose zone > Saprolite... | reverse complement strand
TACCCGAATCGCCAACAGCGCGGGCGCCCCGCGCGCCGCAAGGCGGTCGAGCAACGCCGGATCATTAGTAAGTTCGGCGGTGCCATTGACGCGCAAAGTCTCATTGGTGCCGGGCACCAGGAAAATTATCCCGACCTGCGGATTATCCAGGATATTGCTCAGCCCGAATGTTAATTTGTTGCCCTTGCGTTCCGGGATCAGCATGGTGTTCTCGTTTTCGACGGCGACGAAGCCCGGACCGTCACCCTTTGGCGACGCGTCCTGGTTGCCACCGGCGTCGGCGGTGCTCAGCACAATAAATGGCGAGCGCTTAATGAAAGCGAGCGCGGTCTCGTCGAGTGCGCGGAATACTTTTTTTTGAGTCAGGGGATGCGGTTCACCTATCAGGGACCGCAACTGCTCGCTCGACTCGATACGATAGTCGCGATTTTCCATTACTCAGTCCTCTCAGATGCGCGTCGATCCCGATTAGTCAGTTGCGATAGTCAGTCACAAAACATGTCATAGCTAGGCTTCCGAATCCCAGGCCGCAACCGAGCTTGCGATACCGTCCTCCAGATTCGTGAAAGGCTCCTGATATCCACTGCTTCGCAGGCTGGTCAGATCGGCTTCCGTAAAACTCTGGTAACGTCCCGCAAGGCTCTTCGGAAACGGCACATAATCTATCGCGCCGGCACCGATTTGGCGAATCAGCGTGTGGGCGACGTCATTGAAGCTGCGCGCCCGTCCCGTGCCGACGTTGAAAATTCCGCGCCGAACGGCTCCCTTTGCGAGTGCTAGATTCGCGCGCACTACGTCGCCGACAAAAACGAAATCACGCCGCTGGTCGCCGTCCGTGTAGCCGTCGGTGCCCTGGAACAATCGCGCACGGCCGGTCTGTTTGAGCTGGCGATATAGCTGGTACGGCATCGAGGCCATTTTATTTTTGTGAGCTTCGCGCGGACCGTAAACGTTGAAGTAACGGAGGCCCACGACGGTGCTCTCGCTGCTCGCGATCACGGGGCGGACGTGATTATCGAATGCCAGCTTCGATTGTCCGTAGATGTTGAGCGGACGCTCGTTCTCGGGCGATAGCGCAAAAGTCCTCGATGCGCCGTACACCGCGGCGCTCGACGCATAGACGAATGGAATTTCGCGCGCGATCGCGAAATGCAGGACCGTTTTGGAAAACGTGAAATTGTTTTCCATCATGTAGCTGACGTCGTCGCAAGTCGTGTCGGAGCACGCGCCCTGGTGAAAGATGGCCTCGATTTTTTCAGGCAAACTGCCGTGCTCGATCGCGCGAGTGAATTCCTCGGGCGGGATGAAATCAGCGAAACGCAGATCGTCAAGATTCCGGAAATTATCGCCCAGACGATCGACGACCATCACATCGATGACGCCGTCGGCATTGAGCGCCTCGATCAGATTGCTGCCGATGAAGCCGGCGCCGCCAGTTACAACGATCACTTCTTATTGCCCGTCCCAAGTACCGCGGCGATCATTCTAGCTGTTTGTCTGAGTCGCGATCATCTTGCGCAAGCGCGCGCGGATTCGCGCCGCGAACCGAGAATGGAATTGAATCGAGCACGCGTCCGAGGGCATCCACCAACGAAAGAGTATGCGCACCCGGCAGCGGAGCCCACAAGAAGATGCTTGTGGCGGGAGAGATACTGCGGCCATCGAGGCGCCATCGCGAATTGAGCGGCGCCTCACGCGCTTCGAACGCAATCCTTTGCAGGCGCGGCGCCAGATCGGGATCGAGCGCGATGATAGTTCCCGGCGCGGGCGAAATGATTCGTGCGGTATTGTTGTCGAGTCGCAAGGCCTGCGAGTTCGGTTCGGTACCATCGATAAACCATTCGCGACGCGCGGGCTCGATCGAGCCGGGAAATTTCACCGCGCTCGCGACAACGCCGGCCGGACGCGAAACTTCGGCGCCACCGTAGCGGTCATACAAGTAATTCATCACGTCGAGCCAGACCGGAGCGGCGCCGGTAATACCGCTCACGTCGCGCATGGGCGCGCCCGAAGAATTTCCGACCCACACGCCGACAGTGAATCGGCGCGTATAACCGACGCACCAGTTATCGCGCATGTCCTTGCTGGTGCCGGTTTTGACCGCGCTCCAGTAGCGCGTCGCGAGACTGTTTTCGAGTCCAAACGTCGCGCTGCGGCTCGCGCGATCCGCGAGCACATCGGAAATCACGAACGCCGCTTGGGGTGAGTACACGCGTGCGCGCGAATCGCGATCGTTACCGGCAGGAGTGAGACGAAGCTCCGAATACTCTCCACCGTTCGCGAGCGTTCGATAGGCATTCGTCAGTTCCCACAAGCTCACGTCGGCGGAACCCAAGGCCAGCGCAGCGCCGTAGTAATCACCTTCCTCGCGGAGTCCGTGGAAACCAAGATGCCGCAAATGTTGCGCGAGTGCTTCGAGGCCAAGCAGCTCGGCGGTACGCACCGCGGGTACGTTGAGCGACGAGGCGAGGGCGGTGCGCATCGAGACCATCCCGCGAAACTGGCGATCGTAATCGAGCGGGCGATAGATGCCTCGCTGCTCGGAAAGCTCGAGCGGCGTGTCCTCGAGCAGCGAAGCGGCGGTGAGCAAATGCTGGTCGACGGCGAACGCGTACAGGAACGGCTTGAGGGTCGAGCCGGGTTGGCGAATCGCGCGGACGGCGTCGAAGTAGGGCGCGTTCGAGAGATCGCCTGCGCCGCCGACGTATGCCCACACTTCGCCAGTCTCGTTGTTGATCACAATCGCTGCGCCATCATCGACGCGCCGCTCGCGAACCTCGGCAACGTGCCGCCGGAGCGTGTCGGCAGTGAAATTTTGGAGATCACGATCGAGCGTGCATCGCAGCGCGCTGGTCTGATCGCGCAGTAGTCGCTCCGCAAGATGCGGCGCGAGTGTGACGAGCGCCGATGATCGCGAATGCGCGGCGAAAGCGTGATCGACATCGATGGCAACGGTGTCATGAGTCGCGACGTCGACTTCAGTCCTCGCAAGCAAAGCATCGGCACGACGCGTGACAGCGTCGCGGCTGGCATTGGGTGCGCGAATCAATGACGCAAGGATCGCTGCCTCGGGCGCGTCGATGCCGTGCGGCGACTTGCCGAACATAACGCGCGAGGCTGCGCCGATTCCCTGCAGTTCGCCGCGGAATGTGACGAGGTTCAAGTAGGCTTCGAGAATCTCGCGCTTCGACCAACTTCTTTCGAGTGCCAGCGCTGCGCGGATCTGGCGGAGCTTTTGAAATATCGAGCGTCGCGCGTTCGTACGGCCGTTCGATTCGATCAGGGCCGCGAGCTGCATCGTGATCGTACTGGCGCCACGGCCGTGACCGTTTGTAAATGCATGCGCGATTGAACCGATCAACGCGACCAAATCGACGCCACGATGGCTCCAGAAGCGGTGATCCTCGGATTCGACGACCATGTTCCTCAGCGCCGGCGATACTGCATCAAGCGGAGTCCAGGCCAACCGTCGGCCATGTCGATCGATTCGCAACTCGTGAACCGTGTCTCCATTGCGATCAAGCAACTGAAGATCCGACGGACGCCAGCGGTTGCGCACCTCGGAGAAAGATGGCGGCGACGGACCCGCGAGCATCCAGATTGCAGCGATCGCCACGACCACGATCGCGATGCCAGCGCCGACCCGTTTCATGGCGCAACCTCGAACGGCGCATTAGGCAATTCACCGAGCATCTCTGGTTGGTAGAGCGCCTCGACGCGCGTCGCAGGCAGCTTGAAAGTGCCGGATTGATTGAGGCGAATCGTATATTCGATATCGAACTCCCCCTTCGGCACGTATTCGTAGTACGCGTGCAACCCGTCGAAAGCGCGCTCGATAAACGCGGGCCAGATAAAGCTGTCGTTGGTCTGATTCTCGCCGCTCGCGGCGATTTGCGAGTCGCGCCCAAGCCCGGTTCCGATGTGCGATGCGCCGGCGGGGATCGGATCGTTGACGACCACCCACGTCATGTCGGTCTGCGCTTCGATCTTGAGATGCACGCGGAGCAGGTCACCGCGTTTCCATCCGCTACCGTGTCCGGCTTCGAGTGGCGTGAGCGTGCGAGTGATTCGGTAGCCGCTTGAAAATGGCTGTGAGAGCGGAATCGCCGCGAGCGCGCGAATCTCGGCCCATGGATTTCCGTTGCCGGAATGATCGAGCTTGAGATTCGCCTCGACTGGCGGCCATTCAAACGAGAGCGTCGCGCCTTTCGGATCGTGCGCCCAATCGAGTTTCTGCGAGGCCGCGAGGATCGACGCGCTGGTAACGCCCGCGACCGGCGTCGATTCGAACGCGTGCACAAATTTCTGCACAGCAACGGTGCCCCACGCATTGGTGATCGTTTCGGGCCACGCGCCGCGCGACTGCAAAGCGATCGCACCGCGCATCACGAGCGGCATGTCGTCGTGCCAGAGATTATTGTCGAGCAGCAGCACCGCGAGCCGCAGCATGTTGCGATCCGGCGATACCATCAGCCACCACATTTGATTGCGCGCATCGCTCGCGAGATGCAACGCGGTTCCCTGCTGATTCAAGCGCGATCGCATGACTTGCTCGATGTTCTTCAAGCGGCGATCGCGATCCTTCAACTGGGGCATGCGCAGCAGGATGCTCCACCAGTCGATCACGCCGGAGTCGGGCCAGAGATTAGGTTCGATCGTAATACTGCCGAGCAGCTTGGGATCGGCTTTACCGGCGCTGGCGAGCGCATCGATCGCGGCGAGTTTTCTTAGCGGCAAATCGGCAGCGAAAATCGGGCTGGCGTACTGAATCTTGCCTTCGATGAAGTCGCGCAGGCCGTTGGTGATAGTCGTTTCGGAATCGGGCGGAATAGTCAGTCCACTAGCATGTGCTATTGAAACTACATACGCAGTGAGTACTTCACTGCCGTGCGGTTCTGTGGTCGGGAAATACCTCAGCAATCCGTCGGAGGCGATGTACGAAGGAAGATCGGCGATGATGCCACTCCACAATTTCGGATCGCCAATAGCCACCGCCCGCGAGACGCGTTGCTCGAGGCATGAATACGGATACTCGCGCATCGCCTCGCGCACGCCGTCGAGACTTGCGGCCAGCGACGGACTAAGCGCGACTTGCACGCCACCCTCGCCAACGAGGGCATCGGTGGGCCGCGCGACCGGTTGTTCGAGCGGCTTGTCCAATTGCGCCAAGGTTGCCTGAAAAGTTCGAACCGGAACTGCGGAAATCACGCGTTGAGTGATCAACAGATGATCGGACGGCCCGTGCTCGACGCTCGCATCGACGCGATATTTGAGTTCGCGCACCTTCTGCGGCACCGCCACATTCCATGAGATACTTCGGCCTTCACCGGGCCCGAGCGCAACCTTGAGCGGTGGTTGCGCCGCCGACGCGAGGCCGTCAATGTTCGCATTGATGCTGGCGTCGAACGGATGCTCGGAGGCATTGCGCACAGTGAACTCGGCCGCAAACGAATCGCCATTGCGAATGATCGGCGAGACGCCCGACAGCAGCATCAGGTCCTGCGTCGATCGGATGGTCGCGGCGCCGGTGCCGAATTGATCTGCGCCGGCGTCGGCGATCGCAACGATTCGAAAACTGGTGAGCGAATCGTTGAGCGGCACTTCGACGCTCGCATTGCCATTTGAATCCAGCGGTACCGACGCCTTCCAGAGAAGCAGCGTATCGAAAAGTTCGCGCGTCACTTGCCGGCCACCGCCGCCGCCTGGCGGAATCGCCTTCAGACCGAAGTGACGCTTGCCGACGACTTGCATCTCAGCGATGGAGGTCTCGACCTGGTACCCGCGCCGACCCATCATCGCGTCGAGCAGTTTCCAACTGTCGTTAGCGCGCAGCTCGAGCAGACCTTCGTCCACCGCGGCGATCGCAATTGAACTGCCGGGCGCTGGCGCCTTGCCCTCACTGGTGCGCACCGCGATTTTCACCATCGCTTTTTCGCGCACATGATAGACGGTCTGCTCCGGCGTGACGTCCACCTTTAGACGATGATCGCGCCACCCGACGCGAATCTCCGCGATGCCGAGTTTGAAGGCCGGCTTGCCGAGGTCGATCATCGCGGTCGGCTGCACGCCTGCGATTCTACCGCGCACCGCCAGCACCGACACGAACACGTTGGGCGCATAATCGCGCACGGGCAGAGTGAGAACCGGATCGCGTCCACTCAGATGCACGATCGACGCGGCCAGGATGCCCTCGCGTTCGACCGTCACGAGCGCGGTCGCTTCCGCAAACGGCATCCGCACCTGGAAGCGCGCCTTGTCGCCTGGCTCGTAACCGGGTTTTTCTGGCAGCACGTCGATTCGATCGTCATCGCGGACCGCGAAGGATTCGCGATCGTCGCCGGGAATGTAGATCTCGCTGTTTGCCGAACTCGAGTTGCCGGTATCGTCAGTCACGGTAGCTTGCAGAATCGCCTCACCGGTAATCGGCGGTTTCGTCTCGCAATTGATGCGACCGCGATCATCAGTCGTGCCGGAACAGAGCGCTCCGGCCGATTTCGTCTCAACGATATTTTCGTAAGCGTAGAAGCCGCCGACCAATCGTTTGCGATACGCGTAACGCGTGCGCCCGAAAATACCGACGTGAACCGGAATATGCGCAGCCGGCTTGCCCGCATCGTCGACGACCACAAAATGCGCGCGGATCTGCCCTGGCGACGACGCCCAATCGTCGAGCTGAATCCCGACCAGCAACTTGGCCGGCCATATCGTAATGTTGTTCGAGACGGTCTGGCTCTCGCCGTTAGGGTCGCGATACTCGAGTTCGGCGTGCACCTGAACCGGAGTCGCGATCCGCGGAATATCATTGATGTCAGTGCGCGCGCCGCCCGCCGCATCAAGAATGAGATCCTTGCGTTGATGCACTCCTGGCGGCTGTTCGACGGTGTCCTCGGCCGAGAAATCATTGCGCACGATTCCCGTCTTCACGACGCCGTTGGCAAATGCGAAATCGTCAAGGTCCGCGAAATGCGGAAACCAATCTTTGACAATCTGGCTTCTCAGCGTGACCGGCAGGCCCTTGGCCGCACCACCAGACAAATACTGCGCGCTAAGATCGAGCGGGAACTCTGTAACGGCGACCAGTGGCTGCGCCGGAATGCGAATCGCCGCCTTCATCACCGGAATTCGGAACTCCTCGACGCGGAAACTTCCAGTCGTCAGCGACTGACTGGATGAATCGTTGCTGTCTGGCGAAGGCGTCGGAGTGGGACCAACGCTTCGACGAGACATCGTTACTGTGTATTCGCCGAGCTTCGCATCATGCGGTATTTGCCAGTCGTTGTCAGCCGTCCCCGAATCGTTCCACTTGAGATCGAAATCATAATGCTGATCGCCGTCGGCGAAGGTGATCGCCAGCACGTTCGGCAGATGGTCCGACGCGACGCGAGACAATCCTTGCATAGTCTTGGCCCGAATGAAGTGCTTCATGTGCACTGTTTCACCAGCGCGGAGCAGTGTGCGATCTAAAACCGAGTGAGCTTCATAGGGCGACGGCTGATAGTCAGTCGGCAGGTGAAATCGCCACGACTCAATACCCTGTTGCCAGGTCGAATGGACAAAGCTGAAATCATCACCGCGACGCGCAGTGACTAATACGCCATGACTCAGATCGCGGATCGATTCGACTTGGTTAGAATCGTAGTCACTACTATGTTCGGTCTGGGTAGAATCGCAGCGCGCGAGATTGTCGAAGGAGGCCAGCTTGGGAACCATAGCGAGGCCGCGACCGTCGGTAATGCCAGTCCAAAGTTCAGTGCCATGACAATCCGCGATCGACACGCGAGCGCCAGACACCGGATGTCCAGTCTCGAGCGCCGTCACCCAAACGATCGAGTTCGCCTGTCCCTGCTTGAAATGCACCGCGAGATTGGTGACCAACGCCGCCGTCGGAACATACATCGGGCGGGGCTCGCCGAGCAGAACCGAGCCGAGACGAGTGCTCTTGAGCTCAACGATATAGAGCCCGGGGCGGCGGAGCGGAATTCCGATCACCTCGAATGCCTTCGCACCGTTGGGCTTCGGCATCGAGAATTCCTGCGCGCCGGTGGTGGATTCGGCACTGAACACCGATGTCTCGCGCTTCGCCTCTGCGACGCGCGTGAGCCACGAAAGCACCTTGCCGCCATCGGGCTCGGGAACGCGCCATAGGGTCGCTTCGAGCCGACTGATCAAATCGCGAATGCCCGAGCCCGAAGAACTGCCGTCGCCGAGCTTGAGCTTCGCGCCCGCGATCTGCGCCTCGAGATTGCGCACTGTAACCGGCAGGACTGGATCGGCCTGCTCGATGATTCCGAAGCGTGCCGAGAATTTTGCGAGCGGTGGATACTCACCCATCTCGACTGTCATCGGAAATCGCGATTCGTTGGCGAGTGCGCGCCCGGTATCGTCAACAAGCTTGGGCGGAAGCTCAATCTTGTACTGCGACGATTCCTTGAACGGTCCTTTGAAGCTAATCGAAGAAACATCGGAGGGGTCGGTGAGCTTTGCGAATTGCCGCTGTCCGTCAGGCGCAATCAGCACGATCTGCTTCGCCTGCACGGCGCTAATTTGATCGGTGAACGAAACGGTGATCGGCGTCAGCGGGATGCATCCGGCCTTCGGGTTTTCGCGTTCGCACAGGAGCTTCGCCTCGAAAACCTTGCGCGTCGTATAGTTGAAAGTCTGATCCTGATCGTTGGCGATGCCGCTCTTCGACTTGATCCCCTTGCCCCAGACCAGCGTGACCGCGGTGTTGTTTGGGAAGCGCTGCCTGGCTTCGAGAATGATCACCGATTGCTTGGCCGTGATTCTTTGGAACCGCTTCAACAGCAGGTCGCGGTCTTGGCCGGTCATGATCGTGACGCCGATTCGCTCGGGCATGCCTTCGACGGAAAAGCCGGCGTGCTCGAGCACCGAACTCTCGTCGGCCTCCGTGTCGAGCACGAGCACGAACGCCTGTTGCTCATCGATACCGTTGCTCCCCGACCACGGCCGGGAATCGGTGATCGCGGGTCCGCCGGTATCAAATGAGAAAATCGACGCCGCGGTTAAGGCCTTGCCGCCGAGGGTCTTGAGCCCCGCGCGCAGTTTGAAACTGCATGGGATTCCGGCGGGCAAATCATGATCGAAATCGAACGACCAGTTGCGGCTGTCGATCCATCGCGCGGAGCCATGCATCGGGCAATCGATCTCGAACGGCATCGCAGTGTCACGCGGATCGCCGAGTGGCACCATCGGCTCGGAGAAGCGCGCCGTTACCTGTCTAACCTGTTTGACTGTGCCCCGAGGGCTGAACCGCACGACTGAAGGTGTCACAGCTGCAGATGCGCTGGCCGCTAGTATTGAAAAAATCACGAGCACAGTTGGCAAAATCGTGGACGAAGAGACTAGAATTCCGAAGAAAGACCGCAGATGAGCAATAGTTAGTGTACGACTGATCGGACTTCCTCCCCGTTTGTGCGAATAGCTAGTGACTATATAGTTGCGCCGCTTTGAGATGGCGCTGCGCAACGTTTCGCCTCAACTCACTAGGCTTCAGTACTTCGACATACGGCGACATTCCCATTACCCAGTTCTCGAGTTCCGCAGTGCCCCGAACTGTCATAGTAATGACAATCTTGCCGTCGCGTCTGCGAATAAGTTGCTGAGTCGGATGCAGCTTGCGCGATTTCAGGTAGGTCTCCGTGTCAGCATTGAGTATCAACAGCTCGACCTTGGTCTCAGGACCGTCAACTATCCCGAATGTCCCTTCGGTGTACGATGCAGGATCATGCGTCCTGGGATAGGAAAAGCGCGCCGGCTGTCCGTCCTTTTCGAGCACCATCGCGACCGAAAGCATTCGTTCGACGGCGAAATAGAGAATTTTGCGCGCGAGCCGGCTATAGCCGAGCAGATAGAGACCGCCGCGATAGTCGATCAGGGTGTACGGATCGAACTCGTGAATTTTATTTTTTCCGCCGACGCCCGTGTAGTCGATCCGAAGCGTCGTCTGTTCGAGCAGCGCGCGCAGAATTGTATCGAGCTGATCGTTGTAACCTGAGTAGTCCTTCGGCGCGTAAGGCACCGTGTAGAACTTGCGATCGAGGAAGGACAACTTCCCTTGCTGCGAGGGCAGCAGCTTGCCGTACACGCGTTGCCAAAGACCCTCGATGCCTTCCTTGAGGACGGTGCCTTCGAGAAATTTGAGAACGCTGACACCGAAATAAAGAAACGCGGCATCGTAAGAGC
>Ga0137390_10006148_pt1 | contig 10203 bp, 8 predicted proteins | sample 15con2h24AmetaG_FD_104937 | JGI IMG/M metagenome (GOLD analysis project Ga0137390, IMG submission 104937) | Vadose zone soil microbial communities from Angelo Coast Range Reserve, California, USA - 15con2h2.4A metaG | ecosystem: Environmental > Terrestrial > Soil > Vadose zone > Saprolite... | reverse complement strand
GGCTGCGCAAGCTCGACGAGATGCTGGCCTCCGGCGAGGCGCACGGCTACACCAAGAAGGAGCGCCTCACGCTCACCCGCGAGCGCGACAAGCTCAACCGCGCGCTCGGCGGCATCAAGGACATGGGCGGATTGCCCGACCTCCTGTTCGTGATCGACACCAACAAGGAGGACATCGCGATCAAGGAGGCGAAGCGCCTCGGCATCCCGGTGGCCGCGGTGGTCGACACGAATTGCGATCCGGACGGGATCACCTTTGTGGTGCCTGGCAACGACGACGCCGGCCGCGCCATCACGCTCTATTGCGATCTCATCTCGAGGGCCGCGATCGACGGCATCGGCCGCGCCCAGGGCGAGATGGGCGTCGACGTGGGGGCCGCGGAGAAGCCGGTCATCCAGGAGGAGCTGCCGGCCGAGAAGACGCTTGGCTTCGAGGCGCTCTCGGGTCCGCGCGGCGTCGCCGACGATCTCAAGAAGCTCACCGGCGTGTCGGGCGCGATCGAGAAGAAGCTCAACGATCTCGGCCTCTTCCATTACTGGCAGATCGCCGCTTTCAATCCCGAAGCCGCGCACAATGTCGGCGAGGAAGTGGGATTGCCCGGCCGGGTCGACGGCTGGATCGCGCAGGCGAAGACGCTCAGCGCCGAAACCGAGTAGGCCGGCGCGGCCCCGGTGCTCATATCGATAGGGCCGGCCCGCAAAAGGCCGGCCGCATTCCCTTGGAAGGACGCAAACGCGATGGCGAACGAAATCACCGCTGCGATGGTCAAGGACCTGCGCGAGAGGACGGGCGCGGGCATGATGGATTGCAAGTCGGCGCTGGGCGAGACCCAGGGCAACGTGGAATCGGCGGTCGACCTGCTGCGCAAGAAGGGCCTCGCCAAGGCGGCGAAGAAGGCCGGCCGCGTCGCCGCCGAAGGCCTGATCGCCGTCAACGTCGCGGGCAACAAGGGCGTCGTCGTCGAGGTCAATTCCGAGACCGATTTCGTCGCGCGCAACGACCTCTTTCAGGGCCTGGTCAAGATGGTCGCGCAAGTCGCAATGGACGTCGGCGCCGATGTCGAGAAGATCAAAGCCGCAAAGGTCACGAGCAGCGGCACCAGCGTGGAGCAGGCGCTGGCGGATGCCATCGCGACCATCGGCGAGAACATGACGCTGCGCCGCGCCGCCGCGCTTTCGGTCAGCAAGGGAGTGATCGGAACCTACGTGCACAACGCGGTCACCGATGGCCTTGGCAAGATCGGCGTGCTCGTCGCGCTCGAGAGCTCGGGCAAGAGCGACGAGCTCGGTGCGCTCGGCCGCCTGGTCGCCATGCACGTTGCCGCGTCGAACCCGCAGGCGATCGAGCCGGGCGGCCTCGATCCCGCCGTGGTGGCGCGCGAGCGGGACGTGCTCGCCGACAAATTCCGGCAGCAGGGCAAGCCGGAAAACGTGATTGCCAAGATCGTCGAATCGGGACTCAAGACCTTCTACAAGGAGGTTTGCCTGCTCGAGCAGGCCTACGTGCATGATCCCGACAAGACGGTCGCGCAGGCGCTCAAGGAGGCCGAGGGCAAGGTCGGCGGCCCGATCAAGGCCGCAGGCTTCGTGCGCTACGCCCTCGGCGAGGGGATCGAGAAACAGGACAGCGCGTCTGCGGCCGCCTGAGCCGGCAGTGCTCGCAGCGATCCGACTGGGGGGATCGCGCCATGCCTGAGCCCGCCTACCGTCGCGTCGTCCTCAAGCTCTCGGGCGAAGCCCTGAGCGGATCCGAGCCGTACGGCATCGATCACGCGACCGTCGATCGTTGCGCTGCTGATGTCGTGGCGGCGCGCGCGCTCGGCGTGACGCTCGGCGTGGTGGTCGGCGGCGGAAATGTGCTGCGCGGCGTCGATGTCTCCAAGCAGGGCGTGTCGCGGTCAACCGGCGACGCCATGGGCATGCTGGCGACCGTGATGAACGCGCTCGTGCTCGAAGCGGCGATCGAGCGCGCAGGCGCTCCCGCGCGAGCCATGTCGGCGCTCGCCATGCCGCAGGTCTGCGAGACCTATGAGCGCCAGCGCGCGTTGCGCCATCTCGAGCAGAACCGCGTCGTGATCTTCGCCGGCGGCACCGGCAACCCGTTTTTCACCACCGACACCACCGCGGTGCTGCGCGCGGCCGAAATGGAAGCCGGAGCGGTCCTCAAGGCGACCAACGTCGACGGCGTCTACAGCGCCGATCCGAAGAAGGATCCGAAGGCCACCCGTTACGAGCGGCTCTCGCACAAGGAGGCGCTCGACCGCGACCTCAAAGTCATGGACGCCACCGCCTTTGCGCTTGCCCGCGAAAACCGTATGCCTATCATCGTGTTCTCGATCCGCGAAAAAGGCGCGATCGAAGCCGTGCTGCGCGGCAAGGGCCGCGCTACCATCGTCGGCGGCTGAGCGGGCCTGCGTCCGGCGCCGCGCGGCGGAGCGGCACCAGGCGATGCAGATGTCACGCCGGGACTGATATCCGTTTCGAAGAGAGGCGCCCATGGCAACCGCGAACTACGACGTCAACGAACTCAAGCGCCGCATGCAGGGCGCCATGCAGGTGTTGAAGCAGGAGCTCAGCGGGCTGCGCACCGGCCGCGCCTCGCCGCACCTCCTCGATCACGTGCAGGCGGAGGTCTACGGCACGCACATGCCGCTCAATCAGGTCGCCACCGTGAGCGTGCCCGAACCGCGGCTGATCAGCGTGCAGGTATGGGATAAGTCGCAGGTGCACGCGGTCGAAAAGGCGATCAGCGCCGCCAATCTCGGGCTCACTCCCGCGACCGACGGGCAGACCATCCGCCTGCGCATCCCCGAGCTCAACGAGGAGCGGCGCAAGGAGCTCGTCAAGGTCGCGCACAAATATGCGGAAGCCGCGCGCGTCGCCGTGCGCCACGTGCGCCGCGACGGCATGGATCTCCTCAAGAAGCTGGAAAAGGATCACAAGATCAGTCAGGACGACGAGAAGCGGCAGTCCGCTGAGGTCCAAAAGCTGACCGACCAGACGATCGCCGAGATCGACCAGACGCTGGCGCACAAGGAAAAAGAGATCATGACGGTCTAGCCAACCGTCTCCGGAAGCGGAGCGAGGCAGCACGATATGCCGGAAAGAGATGCGGCGTCGGCCCTGGGCGGCGAATTCGCGGCGCCGCGCCATGTCGCCATCATCATGGATGGCAACGGCCGCTGGGCCGCGCAGCGCGGGCTGCCGCGCGTGGAAGGACACCGGCGCGGCGTCGAGGCGCTGCGGCGGACCGTGCGCGCGGCGGGCGAACTCGGCATCGAATATCTCACGATCTTCTCCTTCAGCTCGGAGAACTGGTCGCGGCCGCCGTCCGAGATCAGCGAGCTGATGGGCCTGCTGCGCCGTTTCATTCGTAACGATCTGGCCGAACTCCATCGCAACAATGTGCGCGTGCGCGTCATCGGCGAGCGGGTCGATCTCGATCCGGAGATCGGCCGCCTGTTGCAGGAGGCCGAAGACCTCACCCGCGACAACAACGGTCTCATTCTGGTCGTCGCCTTCAACTACGGCGCCCGGCAGGAGATCGCGCGCGCGGCGCGGCGGGCCGCCGAGGACGTGGCGGCGGGAAAGATTGAGGCCAACGCCATCACTGCCGAGGCGCTTGGTCTCTATCTCGATGCGCCCGACGTGCCCGATCCCGATCTGATCATCCGCACCAGCGGCGAGCAGCGCCTGTCGAACTTCCTGATGTGGCAGGCGGCCTACAGCGAGCTCGTCTTCGTGCCGATCTATTGGCCCGATTTCGATCGCGCCGCGCTCGAGGACGCCATTCTTGAATTCCGCCGGCGCGAGCGCCGCTTCGGCGGCCTCATCGCGCGCACCGGGTCGTGACGTGAGCGGCAATTCCCCGGCAGGCGCGGCGACGTCATCGGCTCGCTCGCGCGACGGCCTCTTGCCTCGTATCGCCTCGTCGGTCGTGCTCGTTCCGCTCGCCATCGGTACGGCCTATGCGGGCGGCTGGCTGTTTGCGATTTTCTGGGGCGCGGCCGCGCTCGTCGTCGCCTGGGAATGGAGCACCATGGCGGCAGTCGGCCGCTTGGCGTTGGCCGCGGGCCTTGCTGCGCTCGCACTTGCGGGCGTGCTCGCCCCGTTGAACCAGGCGGCCGCATGCGGCGCCGTGCTGCTCGGGGCGGCGGCGGCCGGAGTTCTTGCGGAAGCGCCGCATGGACGTTCCCGCACGAGCGCCTGGGCGGCAGCCGGGGTTCTCTACGCCGGCGCGATCCTCACGGCCCCTGCGGTGCTGCGCGCCGATGCGATCTGGGGGTTTGTCTCCATCATTTTCCTGTTCGCGATCGTTTGGGCGACCGACATTTGCGGCTATTTCGTCGGACGCTGGATCGGCGGACCCAAACTTTGGTCCGTGGTGAGCCCCAAGAAGACCTGGTCGGGCGCGATCGGCGGCGCCCTCGGTGCACTCGCGGCCGGCGTGGCCGTGGCCAAGTATGGTGGCGCCCCGAATCTGCTCGCGACGGCCGTGCTTGCCCTGCTACTCTCGGCGGTCTCCCAAGCCTGCAAAAACTACGAGTCGGCGATCAAACGGCGCTTCGGCGTCAAGGACGCCAGTCACGTGATTCCGGGACATGGCGGCATCATGGACCGCCTCGATGGTTTCGTGGCTGCCGCCGTGCTCGCGGCGATGATCGGAATTGCGCGTGGCGGGCTGAGCGCGCCGGCGCGTGGACTGCTGGTGTGGTGAACGATGGACCGGATGTTGCGATGACCAGTGCCGTTCCGATGTCCCGTTCCGCTCTCTCGACCGCGCCCGCCGTGCGCACCATCACGATTCTCGGCGCCACCGGTTCGATCGGCGCGAGCACCATCGATCTCATCCACCGAAATCGCGAGCGCTTCCGCGTTGAAGCCGTGACGGCGGCGCGCAACGCGCAATCGCTCGCCAAGCTCGCGCGCGACCTCGGCGCGCGTTTCGCGGCGGTCGCGGACGACAAGGCCTATCCCGAGCTCAAAGCCGCGCTCGCGGGATCCGGGATCGCGGCCGGCGCGGGCGAGGCGGCGGTGGTCGAGGCCGCGCAGCGTCCGGCCGACTGGGTGATGGGCGCGATCACCGGCGCGGCCGGCTTACGGCCCACGCTCGCCGCCGCCGAGCGCGGCGCGATCGTCGCGCTCGCCAACAAGGAGACGCTGGTCTGCGCCGGCACGCTGTTCATGCGTCGCGCCGCGGCCGCGGGCGCCACTGTTTTGCCGGTCGATTCCGAGCACAATGCCATTTTCCAGTCGCTTGCCGCCGGCACGCGCGAAAATATCCATCGCATCGTGTTGACTGCCTCCGGCGGCCCATTCCGTACCTGGTCGGCGGAGGCGATCCGCGCCGCAACGCCCGAGCAGGCCCTGCGCCATCCCAACTGGTCGATGGGTCCGAAGGTCACGATCGATTCCGCCACGCTGATGAACAAGGGCCTCGAGATCATCGAGGCGCATCACCTCTTCGACGTGCCCGCAAAAATGATCGACGTGTTCGTGCACCCGCAGTCCATCGTCCATGGGCTGGTCGAGTACTGCGACGGCTCCATGGTGGCGCAGCTCGGCCCGACCGATATGCGCGTCCCGATCGCCCATTGTCTCGCCTGGCCCGATCGTATCGGGGCCGCGATACGGCTCGACTTTGCCCGCCTGCAGAACCTGACCTTCGAGGCGCCGGACCCGGTCCGATTTCCGGCGCTGCGCATCGCGCGCATGGCGCTCGAGGCAGGGGCGGGGGCGCCCACGGTGCTCAATGCAGCGAACGAAATCGCGGTTGGGGAATTCCTCGAAGGCCGTCTGGACTTTACCGGCATCCCTCGGCTGGTCGAGGAAACCATCGAGACGGCGGCCGCGCGCGGCATTCTGTCCGAGCCCGCCGATGTGGAAAGTGCGCTCGCTATTGACCATAACGCGCGAACGCTGGCGCGCAGCCTTGTGCCCGAAATCGCCTTAAAGGCATCTTATTAACTTCAACGGGTTTTAACTTCGGGGGCCGCGCCCGCCGGAGCTGGAGGACGCGGCCGATGGTTTGGAATTTTGTTGAGAGTTTCAATATGTTAGGTAGTTCCGTCCTGGGCGTTCTTCTCCCGTTCCTATTTGTCCTCACGATCGTGGTGTTCTTCCACGAGCTCGGTCATTTCCTCGTCGCGCGCTGGTGCGGTATCAAGATACTGGTCTTTTCGGTCGGATTCGGCCCCGAATTGCTCGGCTTCACCGATCGTCACGGCACGCGCTGGAAAATCGCGGCCATCCCCCTGGGCGGCTACGTAAAGTTTTTTGGGGATGAAAACGCCGCCAGCGTGCCCAACCCGAACGCGCTCGCCGCCATGACGCCCGAAGAGCGGAGCGTGAGCTTTTTCCATCAGCCGGTGGCCGCGCGGTCCGCCGTCGTCGCCGCCGGTCCGATTGCCAATTTCATCCTGGCGATCGTGATTTTCACCACGATCTTCATGACCTACGGCAAGCAGGAGACCGCCGCGCGGGTCGATGACGTCGTCCCGAACAGCGCCGCGGCCGCGGCCGGCTTCAAGCCCGGCGACCTCGTCGTCAATATCGCCGGCAAGGCGATCGAAAGCTTCAACGACATGAAGGAGATCGTGTCGCTGAGCGCGGGCGAGCCGTTGGACATCACGGTCGAGCGGAACGGCACGCTGGTCAAACTGCGGGCGACGCCGGCATTGACCGAGGAGAAGGATATCTTCGGCAATGTCCACAAGATCGGCGTGCTTGGATTGCGCCAGTCGATCGCGCCGACCGACATCAAGACGCGCAAATTCGGCCTGCTCGAAGCGATGCAGCAGGCGGTCAAGCAATGCTGGACCGTGGTCGACCAGACCTTCACGTATCTGGGCAAGCTTGCGGTCGGCCGCGCCTCACCCGATCAGCTCGGCGGTCCGCTGCGGATCGCGCAGATGTCCGGACAGATGGCGACGCTCGGCTTCGCCACGCTGATGAACTGGGCCGGTTTCATCTCGGTGTCGATCGGTCTGTTGAACCTGTTTCCCATCCCGCTGCTCGATGGCGGACACCTCATGTTCTACGGCATCGAGGCCGTGCGCGGCCGGCCGCTGTCCGAGCGCGCGCAGGAGGTCGGGTTCCGCATCGGGCTCGCGATCGTCGTCATGCTGATGATCTTCGCAACCTGGAATGACATTTCTCACTTCATGGCCTCGTGAGTTGGTGTAGCGATCATGCAACTTCCTTGGGATAAAGTCGCAAGTTCCTGAGGCTAAAGGAGAATAAGGAGGAATCTCCGTTTGGCATTACACCTCAAAGCCTGTACAAACGGAGCGAGAATCCAGCGGTCCCGACAGAGGGGTTCGGGGGGTTAGAGGGGAATAGGGCGCAGAGCGAATGGGACGTGGCGTGCGGGGTATTCGAGGGCTGGGCGTCGCCGGATTGGTCCTCGGGGGAATGCTTTTGGCTCTTCTTGCCGCCTCGCTCGGGGCGAGCGAGCCCGCGCGCGCGCAATCGGTATCCCAGATCGTGGTCGAGGGTAACCGCCGGGTCGAGGCGGAGACGATCCGGTCCTATTTCCGTGCCGGCGGCGGCGACCGGCTCGATGCCGCCCGCATCGATACGGCCCTCAAGGCGTTGATCGGCACCGGTCTCTTTCAGGACGTTCGCATCAACCAGGCCGGTGGCCGTCTCGTGGTCACGGTGATCGAGAATCCGGTCATCAATCGCGTCGCGTTCGAAGGCAACAAGAAGGCCAAGGACGAACAGATGGCCGCCGAGATTCAATCGAAAGCGCGCGGCACCTTCTCACGCGCCATCGTCCAGTCCGACGTCTCGCGTATCGTCGAGATCTATCATCGCAGCGGCCGCTACGACGTGCGGGTCGAGCCGAAGATCATCGATCTGCCGAACAACCGCGTCGACCTCATCTTCGAGATCAATGAGGGTCAGAAGACCGGCGTGGCGAGCATCAGTTTCGTCGGCAATCGCCGCTATTCCGACTATCGCCTCAAGGACGTCATCAAGACCGGCACCACGAACTGGCTGAGCTTCCTGAAGAGCAACGATATCTACGATGCCGACCGCCTCGAGGTCGATCGCGACCTCTTGCGCCGGTTCTATCTGAAGAACGGCTATGCCGACGTGCGCATCGTGTCGGCGACGGCGGAATACGATCCGAGCCGCAAGGGTTTCGTCATCGCTTTCACGATCGAGGAGGGCGAGCAGTACCGGTTCGGCATCGTCGACGTGCAGTCGAGCGTCCAAGCGGTGCCGCCTGAATCGATCCGCTCCAGGATCAAGGCGGTGTCGGGCGCGGTCTATAACGCCGATCTCGTGGAAAAATCGGTCGAGGACATCACGATCGACGTGGCCAAGCGCGGCTATCCGTTCGCGGCGGTGCGGCCGCGCGGCGATCGCGACTACGAGGCCAAGCGCGTCAATCTCGTCTTCACGATCGAAGAAGGCCCGCACGCCTATATCGAACGCATCAATATTCGCGGCAATACCAAGACGCGCGATTGGGTGATCCGGCGCGAGTTCGACATCGTCGAAGGCGATGCCTACAACCGCGCGCTGATCGACCGCGCCGAGCGGCGACTGAAGAACCTCAACTACTTCAAGACCGTCAAAATCACCAACGAACCCGGCTCGGCGCCCGACCGCATCGTGATCAATGTCGATGTCGAGGAGCAGTCGACCGGCGAGTTCTCCTTCGCGGGCGGCTATTCGACCGCCGACGGTCTGCTCGGAGAAGTCAGCGTCGGCGAGCGCAACCTGCTCGGCCGCGGCCAGATGGCGCGCGCCGCGGTGCAGTACGGAACGCGCGCGCGCGGCTTCGAGCTTTCCTTCGTCGAGCCCTATCTGATGGGCGAGCGGCTCGCGCTCGGTCTCGACATCTTCGCCAAGCAGACGACGTCGGCGACCTACGTTTCCTACACGTCGCAGACGATCGGCGGAAACATTCGCTTCGGCATTCCCATCACCGACAACTGGGGCACGACGGTCAAGTATACGGCGTATCAGCAGAAGATCTCGCTGCCCCAGCAGTTCATGAACTGTAACAATATCAATCCGAGCAGCGCGAACGGCACGTTTCCGACGCCGGACCAGCAGGGCCGGACCGATCCGGCGACCGGCTTGCCGTTCACGCAGAACTGCTTCCAGGACGGCGAAGCTTCGCTTGCGGTCCGCAAGGAGCTCGCGGCGGGTCCGGTGTTCGTCTCGATGGTGGGATACGGGTTCACCTACAACACGCTCGACAACAACCGCAATCCGACGAGCGGCCTCATCTTCAGCGTGACGCAGGACTTTGCGGGCGTCGGCGGCGACGTGCGCTTCATCAAGACCATAATCGACACCCGCATGTACCACGAGGTCCTGCCCGACGTGATCGGCCTCTTCCGCTTCCAGACGGGTCATGCGGCGGGCTGGGGCGGCCGCGAGCTGCGCATGCTCGATCACTTCCAGGGCGGGCCGAACCTGGTGCGTGGCTTTGCGCCGGCCGGCTTCGGACCGCGCGACCTGACCTCAGGCACCAACAACGACGCGCTCGGCGGATCGCTCTACTGGGCGTCCACGGTTGAATTCCAGACGCCGTTGTTCTTCGCGCCGAAGGATTTTGGCATGCGCTTCGCGGTCTTCGCGGATGCCGGTCAGCTCCTCAACTATCGCGGGCCCACGAGCTGGGACGTCACCGGCGAGCAAATGACCACGTGCATCGGCGGCACGCCCGGACAGAACTGCAACGACACGATGGTGCGTTCGTCCGCCGGCGTGGGCCTGATCTGGGATTCGCCCTTCGGTCCGCTGCGTTTCGACCTCGCGTATGCGCTGACCAAGCAGCCCTACGACCGTCTGCAGCTGTTCCGGTTCGGCGGCGGGACGAAATTCTGACGTCCGACCGGCCGGCCACGGAACGGGTGGCATGAGCGAGCCGTTGTTCTTCAAAGCCTCCAAAGCCCTGACGGTCGGTGAGATCGCGGCACTGACCGGCGCCGAGCCTCACCCCGGCGCCGATCTCAATCGGCCGATCAGCAATGTGGCGCCGCTCGATCGCGCCGCGCCGTCCGACCTTGCCTTTTTCGACAACGCCAAATACGGCAGCCAGCTTGCCGCAACGCGCGCTGGCGCCTGCCTGCTGGCGGCGCGACTGGAGCCGCACGTGCCGAGCCATGTCGCCGCGCTGCGCGCCGCCGAGCCCTATCGTGCGTTCGTCACGGTCGCGCGCGCGCTTTTTCCGACGGCC
>Ga0137390_10006147_pt1 | contig 10204 bp, 10 predicted proteins | sample 15con2h24AmetaG_FD_104937 | JGI IMG/M metagenome (GOLD analysis project Ga0137390, IMG submission 104937) | Vadose zone soil microbial communities from Angelo Coast Range Reserve, California, USA - 15con2h2.4A metaG | ecosystem: Environmental > Terrestrial > Soil > Vadose zone > Saprolite... | reverse complement strand
TTTTTTGCACCCTTCTGGTTGCGGAGGGTTTGCAGGAATGAGAGAAAGTTGGCAGCGTCAGCCTGCGATACGACGTTGCAACCAATTCCTTGTCGACCCGGGAACTCCCAGCTGTGATCAGGATGAGCAACCGAGACTGGACAACCGAAATGAAAGCAAACGCACTCGAATTCAACCCCATCTAGTTTATACTGCGAGACGGCCTTCATGACTGTCTGAGCAAAGGCAGTGCGATTTGCCTCGGTAGCTACGGCAGAGGAGAAGTATTGTGAACCGCCCCAACCTCCGATGGACAGGATGGCGTGTACGTGCTGGCAATATTGTAATTCATGGGTGCAGCTGATAAGAGGGCAGGACGTACATTCTGCTTGGCGGCATTGACAAACTGGGGGAGTAACTGTTGATCCGATTGCGCAAGGCCGAGAGTGTGGACATCCGGTGTTGTGGATCTGAAGAGGGCGTCACGTCAAAGTTTCACGCCGTCAGTCGGCCGTCAGACTCACGCAAAGGCGTAGGTAACTGAGGTGTATTTTGACCAGCTAACGTCCGATAGAGGGAAATCACTGCTGTGCCACGACGCGTACCACGACGAAGCTACGTGGGATCCGCACTTCTTATTCGAGGACCTGCTAGCTAGGCCGCCTAAGAGAGTGGAGTGGGAACGTTTGTTTTGGGTATCTGAATGGCTCGAGGGACTGGCGCTGCTCAGCTGAGCATAGAGGAATATGTAAAGAACGACGAATACTCTCATGGTTGGAAAACGCACGGAAGCTGAGTGGGGGAGGGCAAGGGTTAATGCTTTTATAACCCGCAGCAACGCGAGACAGATCTGTCACAAGTCTAAACTTTAGCTCAGGGCAAACAAACTACATGGAGGGCTATGATCCCTAAAAGGGAACACTGGCATGTGTCCGGACGATCCGGGTTTTTCAGGGACCACGCATGACTAGAGCAAGGGCGCGGACCCTCTTTCATGTTATAGTTCAACTCCTTCCAGCCACTGAAGCTGGAGAGCAGATGCATTGGCCAAAGTTGCCCTCTTTTCGAGTTGGGGGGTCAGACCAGGACGGCGCTGGCGCTTAGCAAGTGGGCGCACGGTCGATTTCTCCTGTCGGCCACCGGGCCGCCGATCAGGCACGGAATGCATCAGCGAGGCGCCGGCGCTTATTTGTTCCCGTTCACGAACGGGGCCCGAGAAAAAAGGTCCCCGTTACGATGGGGCAACCTATCCTTCCTGTCTCCATGAATCACGACTTGGCTCGTCGTGCGCAGTCGTGCGTAACGGTTATACAGTGCGTCGAGCCAGTTCACCATTCGAGGAACCGAACTTGGTAGCATGTGATTAAATTCGCTCACGCGCTTCCATTATTTTCCCTGATCATGTTCTTGTCTACTGAGGTCTGAGGGTCAATTAGCCTATTTATTACGACACTCCACTAATTATCATCACGCTAGTCATTCGCTGATCTGGTTAGGTAATTGCGATACAGTTCATCATCTTATGTTGAACTGAGGTTCAGGTCATAGACTCATAGGTCTAGCTTCCTCGCCATATACGGTATTCAGGGCAACCGATGCACCACTCGTAGGCCAAGTGCCGTACGCTTCTCAGTTATTGAGTAAAACAAGCAAGGGTGTCCCCTGGGCCACTACAGTAGGCTTCCTTTCCACGAAACGCATGACATTTCCTTACGGCACACCTGAAGCGATGAACTTATTCTCTTCAGCGTCCGCGTCAAGACCCCCTTTAGACCAAAAAATCGTCCCGCTAGACTCGCCTCGACCCGGTCCCAGACCGCACATTATATGTCTCTTCTGAAGCACTGGGACCAGGTTTTCCAAAGTGCTCGAAAATGGAGTGGTATTCAAGACCGCAGCCAGATATGAAGTGTCACATGCCCGGGCCAGCGGTGGATAAATGATCTTCGATCTGCTGGTTTCTGGCCACCGTCTCAACGTTTTACGTACCCATATATACGCATGTGGATGTAAGTGTTCCACCATCATGATGTCGATTCTTCCACCGGCTGCAGACGAAGATCAAAACAGCACTACCAGAGGGCTAACTTGTGCAGTACAACAGCATAAATATCTACGCTATTGCTGACTTGGACAGTAATAGTCGAAATTAAAACCACCTAGGGCTTGTTCCCGACAGCGGAATTGATGGCATCAAGTAGGATGTTGTGCGAATCTCCAGCAGTTTCCCAAATCGCAAACCCTGCGAGGCCTGCAGACTTGATGTATTTGCCTTTTGCAACTATTTGGAAATGTGAGTAGACGACCCCAAAGGTAACATTGAGAGCCATACCGAAGGAGGCAGCATTATCGTAGGACACCATGACCTGGGATTTACGGTTGTATATGAAAGGCTTAGTTTTCGAGGTCATTAATGATTGACATGATTCCAGACCCGTTGTTGATCGCTTACCGTCTGGCTACATTGATCGAAAGTGTAGTCGATCCCCTTGGCCACAGTCCCGTCCTTAGTAAGGAATCCATCATCGATCAGCTCCCAGAAGTCGGGTACACCATCGACAACTTGAACGATTCGACCGTCACAAACGTCGACGCTGTCTGCAATGGAGTCCCACTTGCCTTCCGTGAGCTGCCGAGATTTGTCGAAGGGCACGTAGGGTTTAAGTTTACCAGACGCGTCGTAAGCATTGCTCGATTGGACATGGTAAGAATGACCATATGCTGGGACGCCAAGAATGATCTTATGGACTGGGAACCTGGCGTTGGTCCAAGCCTTGACGGCCGACTTTGCAGAGCCTTGCGGCGAGGGCGCACACGAGTCATCCAACGGCGCATTGGGTCCAACGGAGGGCGACCAAGGACCCCAAACATCATAGTTTATGATTGCTGCGCGGCTCACATCAGAGAACGCCCGTCGAGATTAAAAGGACGAAAAGGGACGAACAAATATAGTTGAGGACCTTCCCGAACGCTGAGACGTCCGACAAGGGCTTGCCATCCGAACCAACGAAGGGGGTTAACGAAACTGCGGCAGATATGATAAGATCTTTTGCTCCCTCCTGGTTGCGGAGGGTTTGCAGGAAGGAAAGGAAGTTCGCAGTGTCAGCTTTCGATACGATGTTACAACCACTTCCTTGTCGACCCGGGTACTCCCAGCTGTCACGGTGATCAGGATGAGCGAGCAAGACTCCTACAAGACAAATCGAAAGCAAGCGCACTCGAATTCAACCCCATCCAGCTTGTACTGCGAGACGGCCTTCATGACTGTCTGAGCAAAGGCGGTACGACTTTCCTCGGTAGCTACGGCAGAGGAGAAGTATTTTGAGCCGCCCCAACCTCCGATGGACAGGATGGCATGGACGTGCTGGCATATTGCAGGTCATGTTGGCAGCTGATAAAAGGGCACGCAGGACGTACATGCTGCTTGGCGGAATCGACAAACTGGGGGAGCAATTGTTGATCCGATTGTGTAAGGCCAAGAGTGTGGACGTCCGGGGTTGTAGTTCTGAGGACGGCCTCGCGTCAAAGTCTCGCACAGTCAGACGTCAGACTCACGCAAAGGCGTACGCAACTGAGGTGTATTTTGACCAGCTGACGCCCGACAGAGGGAGGTTGCTGCTATGCCACGATGCGTACCACGACGAAGCTACGTGGGATCCACCGGCATGGGTCCTACGCGTCTTATTCGAAGACCTGCCATCGAGGACACGAGAGAGAACGGAGTGAGAACGTTTGTTATGGGTATCTGAAAGGCTCGAGGGAGCGGCCCAGCTCAGCTGAGTATAAAGGATAATGCAAAGAACGACGAAGAGTACCCTCATAGTTAAGGAAAGCACGGTGGCTACGGAGACGAGAGGCAAGGCATTTTATAACCCGAGAGAGATTCAGTGGGTCCGAAAAAGGGAACCCTAACATTATTCCGGATGACCTGGGGCCAATTCAGGGGCCTGGCTGACCGAGCACGAATGTTAGAGAGGCACGATTAGAGCAAGGGCGCGGGTCCTCTTTCACGTTGTAATTCGACACCATCTGCGAAGCCAAAGAGCAGTTACATTCAGACTTCAAGTTGGTCAAAGTTGCCCTGTGTTCGAGAACTTCGAGTTCGGGTTCAGACCGCAATTCACGATGAGGTGACGACTTGGAACTGTGTCGGAATTACCTAACCATATCTGCGAATGACAAGCGTGATGACATCAAACAGTACAGTACAATAATGGAAGCGTCACGGTGAGCGTGAGGATGTGTGCGCACCTAATCACGTGCTACGAAGTTCGGGTCCGAATGGCCCGGCGGGCTGACACGGTACCATACCATGACTGTATAGTAGTAACCTTATACACCGTGACGAGCCAAGTCGTGATTCATGAAGATCAGAAGGATAGATTTCACCACAGTATCGTAATGGGGGACCTTTTTTCTTGTACCCCGTCTGCGAACGGGAACAACTTGAAGCACGTGTTTGATGCATCATTCCGTACCACCACCGTGACTGGCAGGCATGCCTGATCTGCGGGAAAGAAATCGACATACGCCCACTTGCTCAGGGTCGCAGCCCAGGATCAGGTTCAAGTTAGCCTAGGCATCAAAACATGTGAGTGAAGCCCGTGGGTCTAGCTTCCTTGCCATATACGGTCTTGCCAGTGGGGGCAATCGATAGACCACTCGTAGGCAAGTGTCCTTCGCTTCTCAGTACTCAGTTATTGAGAAAAACAAGGGATACTAGTAGGCCTCCTTTTCACGGAATGCACGACATTTCCGTGAGGCATACCTGAAATGCTGAACTTATTCTCTTTAGCGTCAAAGCCCCCACTTTTGATCGTTTTGTCGCTTTGACATACCTCTAGACTCGCCTCGACCCTGTCCCCGACCACACAATGTAAGAATCTTCTGAAGCATTGGGACCAGGTTTTCGAAAGTGCTCGAAAATGCAGTAGTGTTCAAGCTTCAAGACAAGATATGAAGTGTCGCGTGGTGGATAAATAATCTTCGATATGCTGGTTTCTTGCTCTCTCGAGGAGCTTTACGCCCTCATATATGTGCTATGGATGTCGCTTCATAAGCGTTCAATCATGTCAATTCATCCACCACCCGCAGACGAAGATCAAAACAGCACAACTAGTGGGCTAACTTGTGTTACACAACAAATATAGTACACATCACGAGCGGTAGAAAGCAAACAAACAAACGAACCTCGCGTGAGGAACATAGAAATATAGTAGATTATTACTGACTCGGACAGTAATGATTCGAAAACCACCAATCACCTAGCGCTTGTTCCCGACAGCGGAATTGATAGCATTAAGTAAGATGTCTTGCGAGTCTCCAGCAGTTTCCCAAATCGCAAACCCTGCGAGGCCTGCAGACTTGATGTAATTGCCTTTTGCGGCTATTATGGAAATGTGAGTAGATAAACTCCAAGGCATTCAGAGCCATACCGAAGGAAACGTCATTATCGTAGGACACCATAACCTGGGAATTGGGGTTGTATACGAAAGGCTGAGTTTTCGAGGTTATAAACGATTTGAACGAGGCCAGAGCCGTTGCTGATCGCTTACCGTCTGGCTACACTGATTGAAAGTGTAGTCGATCCCATCAGCCACAGTCCCATTCTTAGTAAGGAATCCACCATCGATCAGGCCCCAGAAGTTGAAGATGCCATCCGGGCCGGCAACGTTTGGATTGCCACAAACGTCGACTCCGCTTGCCGTGCCATTGGAATCCCATTTGTCGCCCATGGGCTGCTGAGATTTGTCGAAAGGCACGTAAGGTTCAAGTTTGCCAGACGCGTCGAATGCGTTGCTCGAGACGACGTGATAAGAGTGTCCATATGCTGGGACACCAAGAATGATCTTATTGATCGGAAAGCCAGCGCTGGTCCAAGCCTTGACGGCCGACTTTGCAGAGCCTTGCGGCGACGGTGCGCACGAGTCATCCAAGGGCGCATTGGGTCCAACGGAAGGCGACCAAGGACCCCAAACATCATAGTTCATGATTGCTGCGCGGCTCACATCAGAGAACGATGGTCAAGATTCAAAGGGCGAAAGGGGACGAACAAATGTAGTTGAGGACATTCCCGAACGCCGAGACGTCCGACAACGGTTTGCCGCCCGAACCAACGAAGGGTGTCATCGAGACCGTGGCAGATATGATAAGATCGTTTGCTCCCCCCTGTTGGCGGAGGGTTTGCAGGAAGGAAAGGAAGTTCGCAGCGTCATCCTGCGATACGATGTTGCAACCAAGTCCTTGTCGACCCGGGGACTCCCAGCTGTGATCAGGATGAGCGAGCAAGACTCCACAAAAAAATCGAAAGGAAGCGCACTCGAATTCAACCCCTTCTAGATTGTACTGCGAGACGGCCTTCATGACTGTCTGAGCAAAGGCGGTACGATTTGCCTCGGTAGCTACGGCAGAGGAGAAGTATAGTGAGCCACCCCAACCTCCAATAGACAGGATGGGGTGGACGTGCTGACATATTGTAAGTCATGTGGGCAGCTGATAAAACAGCACTGCGAGACGTACATACTGCTTGGCGGCATTGACAAACTGGGGGAGCAATTGTTGATCCGATTGCGCAAGGCCGAGAGTGTGGACGTCCGGGGTTGTAGTTCTAAGGAGGGTCTTGCGTCAAATTTTCTCAAGGAGTCGGTCGATCCGTCACTCACGCAAAGGCGTAGGTAACTGAGGTGTATTTTGACCAGCTAACGTCCGATAGAGGTAAATCGTTGCTATGCCACGACGCGTACCACGACGACGCTACGTGGGATTGACCCGTCGGATTTGATTGACTCGTCGAATTGGATTGACTCGTCGGATTGGATTGACTCATCGGACGGAGTTTACATGTTTTACTTGAAGACCTGCTAGCTAGGATCCCCGAGAGAACGGAGTGGGAACGTTTGTTATGGGTATTTGAAAGGCTCGAGGGAGCGGCCCAGCTCAGCTGAGTAGTATAAAGGATAATACAAAGAACGGCGCATACTCTCATAGTTGTAAAAAGCATGGTGGGTGCGGGGACAAGGGGCAAAGGGCAAAGCCCTTTATATCACGAGAGAGATCCTGTGTTTAGCTTTGGCGCTTTAGCTCAGGACAAGCCCACCGTGTCCGAAAAGGGAACGCTAACATTATCCGGAGGCTCCCGGGTAAATTGGCACTAATTAATATTCATGGGCCAGGCTGGCCGAGCACGTGTTGGGGCCTTGAAGGCATGGCGCCAGTAAGGACACGGATCCTCTCATGTTAAAACTCGATTGGTGATCCACCCACCTCTGAAAAAGCAGAGAGAATATACATTAACTGCCCCCCATGTCGCCCTACTTTGCGCGGGCGGACAAAGGCCGCGCCGAGAAAACCGGCTGGCAGAGGTTTTCTATCCGTCGCTTGTTGCTTCCAATCGAATCTGGTCAATCAGGCACAGAGTCTAGGAAAACTTGAGGCGCCTGCTTGTTTCCCTGACCCCGGGCCCGACTGACGGAGCAAAAGGAGGTTCGTGGTTTTCATCATAGGAACCGATTGACATTCACAAATGTCAGGGATCACCTGCGAGAGCTGAGGCGCTGAGGCCTGAGGTGCTGAAGCTTGACATGAAAGCTGAAGACTGCGTTTTGGTGCTCTTGTCATCATGACGACAGTTTTTGTGCGGCAAACCCCGTGATAAACGATTTGAATATTCAGTTTTTTGCAGTACACGCAATGTTTTTCCGTCGTGGATAAAACGACATTTGAGTTTATTCTGGAGTTTCAGGGTATTTATTTGTGCGAAAACATTCGTCAGTTTTCAGCGCAAAACCCGTCTCATGGCTCACGGTGATATTTAGTTGGGTTCAGCAATACTGTGGTCACTATTAATTAATAAACAAGGCTTACGGCTTACAGCATCTGAATCTGAAGACTAACCCAACGCCGCCAGGAGCCTGGTTACCCTTGTCGCGTTTTCTCATATTTGGCATGGCAAAGGTTCCCCTGACAGCAGAGGGCGTTTCAGGACAACCCAATGTCGTTTGTAAATTTATGTTAAGGGCAATATGGTATAGCGGTAAGTTATCTTTCTGAATGTCAAAGTTGGTATGCATGGTATGAGCTGCGATAGCGCGTATAACCCTGCAGAACAGATTGGAGCCTGACTCGGAGGACACCATCGACAGTCCCATCGAACTGGACATGTTGGCAACTGAAGACCTACCGAAAATGTAATGGAGCAACGAGCGAGTTGGCCTCACCGTACGCCTGAAGTGATCATATCACATTGCAAATCCGTGCGAAGCACGGGGAACTAATGGCAAATTGCCAATTCGAGACAATCATGTTAATTCAAGAGTGGAGAGGGGAGTGTTTGATTACTATTCGGGCGTTGGCAACCCGTATACTAACAACTTGAACTTACCGCCCTTCAAAGGTCATCGATGGCTTGATATGTTTGACATAGGCAACATCTCACCCAAGAAGAGTTTGATGAATCAACTTCTCTACATGCCAACCATTGGCGACTGCGTGCAGATACAAACATCGCCGCGGTGGACAGACGTGACTCTGATCGACTCGGAATAGTCTCTTTCATTCATACTCTCTTCCATCCCTGCCAGTGGTCCCCCCGCTCCTGATCGCACTGTCCCAGCATCGATATGCGCGTGGTTGCCTCAATGGAGTTACCATTGTTATTGTTCCAGCCTAGCCACTGGCAGCTATGCAAAGTGTTGCTTCACTTTTCTGAAACTCGTCGGTGCCTTTTCCGTAACTTCGGTAAGCGTACGATGGTAACGCGAAGGGCTCGTCGCCATCGGCCTCGGTGACAGAGCTCTACGTTCAGTCCCAGACTCGATCGAGGAAGCCAGAGACTCCCGCCCGCTGAGGCTAGGCGGCGGCCACAATTCTTCAACGCCAGGAATTAGGAGAACCGCCGGCTGTGCGGCTGTTTCGGTGGGGGGTGGAGGATACTGTACTCCGAACCAGTCCCTCGATGGCTTCCTCTTGGCCTGGCAACTGCGTCTTGCCCGTTCAGCGCATGTCCCACGACTCGGGCCCTAAAACTTGAATCTCCCTCCCCAGGACTCTTTTCTGCCTGCGATTTCAACTCCCAATTCTGCATCTGCACATCGTTGTTGTTGTTGTTTTGCCCCGGATTCTGATGGTTGTTTTTGGTTGCTGTCTCATCTTCGTTGCGAGCGCCGGACCCGCCGTGTGCCGCGCAGTTGATGCTTGATGCTACGGTTGCTGCTGTGCGCGTGGAGGATGCGAGGGCCGTCCTCTCGCCTGTTCTGTCCCTGTGGCCCTCCCGGAGGCCCTGCGGGTGTTCAAACGTGCGGAGCACACCCACCTCAGGCAGTTCACCACATGGTGCACAGCTACGCCGGGGGATGTGGTGGCCGGATCTGGCTCTGGGCCCTATTAAAGCCGTTAGCAACGATCGATCCTTGTCACTTACGGCTCTTCTTTGCCATCGGGCCACCGCTCACAGGGTTCGAGGGACTGCCCGCGGTCAAACTTGAAGGAGGTGGGTCGCTGCCAGAACCTTCTTGTCTTTGTTTTCCCCTGGATGCTGCTGCGGCATTATGTGGAGTTGGGGAGAGGGGGCTGGCGCTGCTGAAGGTTTGGTAGTGTCTCGGTGTGAAAGGGAGTCCGACTCATCGCACATTCCGGTCGGTTTTGAATGCGCCGTTCCGTCGCCTCCCCTCGGTTGTGGGCCAAGGGCACAATCCGTAGATCCGGCATGGTAGCCTTGTGGGAGCCTGTAATAGCCTTCATCCCATATCAAGCAAGGCCTGCATGAAATCCTTTGTCGATATCATTGAATCACATCCGTGTTCGCTCCGCGGTCTCAGTCCTTGTTGCTTCGTTATAACTAAACCCCGCTATTGGCTCAGAAATCGAACGAAAGATGCATTTCACTACAGTCCCAACCCAGTAGCCCATCCCACCCGGGAATTGCGCGTTCCGATTTTACTGTTCAACCGGGGCGAGGAAAGCGAGAGAATGGGTTTATTGCGGCTCAAACACATGCGGTGCCCAGGCGTATCTACGCTTCTTTTATTGATGTACTAACGGGTACCACACCTTCGTACCCCTCCACTCCTTCGTATTTTTTAATTTGCCTGTTCATCCCTCATCCAATTATCACAAAATTTCATACATGTAATTTAGTGGTGTCTGTTAACATAGTTCATACATTTTTTGGACAAGAATTGTGCTGTGTTGTGAAAACAGCAAAAGTGTGGTTTGTCACACCTGCCGA
>Ga0137390_10006144_pt1 | contig 10204 bp, 8 predicted proteins | sample 15con2h24AmetaG_FD_104937 | JGI IMG/M metagenome (GOLD analysis project Ga0137390, IMG submission 104937) | Vadose zone soil microbial communities from Angelo Coast Range Reserve, California, USA - 15con2h2.4A metaG | ecosystem: Environmental > Terrestrial > Soil > Vadose zone > Saprolite... | reverse complement strand
ATATCTCCGCTCCTCCCTCGGCGACCTGCTAATTCTCGCCTTGCTCGACAAATATCTACAACGCATGCCCGAATAACCCTGCGTCTGCAGCTGTCGAGGTGCTTCCGCAGTCGCTCAACCATCGTACAGAGGGAGGCGTCATGCATCTGGCCCTTTTGATGACTCTGCTCTGCAGCGGGCTATTCCAGGCAGGTTCGCTGCGTGAATCATCCAACCCAGAACCCAACCGACCCGATGCGATCGTCGAGGAGGTCCACTTTCGCCATGGAGACAATGTCCTGGCCGGGTCCCTCTTCCGCCCCGCGCTCGGCGGCCCACACCCGGCGGTCGTGCTGGTTCTCGGCTCGGGAGCACAGGATCGCACCTATGGCGGCGTGGGCACCACCCTCGGAAAGCATTTCGCCCGCTCCGGCTTTGTCTGCCTGGCCTGGGACAAACCGGGCGTAGGTAAATCGACGGGTGATTACCATGCACAGACTTTCCGCGACCGGGCCGAGGAGGCGTTGGCGGCGATGCGTTTCCTTCGGGCACGGGCCGACGTTCAGCCCGACCGCATCGGCATCTGGGGGCACAGCCAGGGCGGCATCGTCGCGCCGCTGGCCGCCTCTCTCGCCGATGAAGTGGCGTTCGTCATCGAGGTTTCCGGTTGGCAAGGGCCAGTCTGGCACCAAGACCTGGTCCGGGTCGAGGCCGAACTACGTGCCGACGGATTTAGCGAAGCGGATATTCAGAAAGCGACAACCTTCGCCCAGATGCGGATGGACCTTATTCGCGGAACTGGTCCTTTCGAGGAGTTGGATAAAGCGCAAGAGGCGGTCAAGATGCTCTCTTGGTTTGAGCATGTCCACCGCTGCGACCGGGCGCTCTTCTACTCTGCACGGCGAAACATCGGTTACGATACGGGGCCGAGCTGGGAAAGGGTCCGCTGCCCAGTCCTCGTGATTTACGGCGACAAAGATACTTCGTCGGGACCGCCGGAAGGGCTCGTCGCCATAATTCGCCGCGGTCTAGCGAAGGCCGGAAACCAGGATGTTACAGTAAGAATCTACCACAACGCGGATCACTCCCTTCGGAAGTCCGAAACGGGCGGTCGAAAGGAAGGAGAGAGACGCGCTCAGCTGCAGAAGAAAGAAGCCGGTGCGGATTTCGTGCTCGGCTATCTCGACACGATGACTGCCTGGCTGGACAAGAGATTCGGCTCTGGGCGATGACTTTTTCAGGCACTCTTTCGTAGCTGCCGTTGCTCTCCCTTGCGCAAGACGCGCTCCCTTTCCGCGGCGGACTGGTCGAACAGATGGCGGAACAGATCCGCGTGCACTTCAGTAAGCGTGGCTCCGCGCCGGCGCATCACTTCCCGAGCTGTCTGCAGCAATCCAAGCAGATCGTTGTTCGCTACCGACCTGTCGTTCCAGAAAATGGAGAAGGAGGGAAGGTGCTTGGGCAGAAGCTTTCCGCAGGGCAATAGGTTACAAAAGACCCCTGCACTTGTCCCGGTATTGAGCAAGACTCCCAGGCCGGTCTTGGTATGATCGCCGAGGAAGCAGCCGACCTTGCTCAATCCCGTCGCCACCGGCCGGCCGGTCACCGTAACGGTCACCTCACCATAATCGTTCCGCAGGTCGCTGCTCTGCGTGCCGGCGCCGATGTTTACCCATTCCCCCACGTAGCTGTGGCCCAGGAAACCATCATGGTATTTGTTGGTATTGCCGTGGATGATGCTGGCCTCCACCTCGCCACCGATTCGGCAATCGGGGCCCAGGGTCGTGCCGCCGCGAATCTTTGCGCCCAGGACTTGCGAGCGCGGACCGATGTAGCAGGGCCCTTCCAGACGGCTGAAGGCGGTAATCACGGCCTCGCGGTCGATAACCACCGGTCCGCGCGTCGTGTCCGCCACGATCATGGGATCCAGTTGGGCCGTAGGCTCGACGAGCAAGCAGTCGGCCGGGCCAATCAGCGCGGGCGTCGCCTCGAGGTGGCGAGGCGGCTGTCCCGTGACGGTGAATTGGTAGTCCCCGACGAGCTGCTCGGCATTCCGTTCGATCAGGTCCCACAAATAGTGGATCAGCCAGCCACCGGCCGGCCGCCGCGGCAGGCTGTTTTTCCAGCTCTCCAGGCAATCCGCAAGCGTATCCGGCGCGCAACCGGCGAGATGTTCGGCATCGACGACGGCGTACGCGACTTCATCTCCAATCATAGCCACACATGCGCCGTCCAGCGTGGCCAGCGTTTCGCGCGTCTTCTCCGCGCTTACGCTTCGGGCTCGTGTGGTCAGCGAGGTGGGCGGCAGCCAGCGGGCATTGACCAAAATCGTAGCCTCTGCCTGCAGCCAAGCGAGGTCGTTGACGAGGATGTCCGGTTGCTGCAAGCGATACAGAGGCGCCAGGTAGGGCCGAATCAGGGCACCGACCTCCTGGGAACGGAAGGTGCGACACTGTTTGCGCCGCAACGAATCTTGACCGCATAGGAGCTCAAAGACCGGGCGGGTGAGTACGAGTGGTTCGAGGTTGCTGACGTCCTGATCCTCGAAGAGACACACACGCATAACCCAACTCCTTTCGGGCATGGCTTTTTCATCCAGAAGGCAGCTGGAACTCTAGAGGAGTCGGATTATATAGAAGATCCTCCCTCGGTTCCTAGACCGAAAGGATTACGCCCGCCGTTAATGGCTGCGCGGTTAGCACGTCGGCCGTCAGAAAAAACGGCTTTGCCCAGCACAGAAATGAGTGCAGCATGATAAAGCTTTCTAATCGTGTTGCTTATTTCTGCTCCGCCACGGTAAATCCCCATGGCGAGACGCTGGGGCAGTGGCACTCCGGCCGATGCGCGTTGATACTTTGAGTAGCCGTCCGCTGCTGCTTGCGTTTAGGTTCGCTTGTCGTGGAGCGAACGTTAAACGCAAGCAGCAGGGAGACGGCCTCGGGAGATTGCGGGATGCCCAATGATGCCAAACTCGGCCTCGTTGTCGGAGTGGCCGTTGTGATCGCGATTTCCGTCGTTTTCTTCCGCAAAGCACCGGGCCTGTCCGGACCACGCGGAGCAGAACCAGCGGCGGCAGCTGTCGGCGCCAACAGCGTCCCGGCCAGCCCGACACACAGCTTGAGTCGCCCCGTCAAGGATGAATAGCGTCAAACCATCCCGGCGGAAGAAACGGCCGGATCAGGGTGTAAGCCCCAAGAAGAATTCCCATCACAAGAACTAAGAGGAACAACCCGGTGGAAACCCAGGCACCGGCACTCGGTTCGGGCTCCTGACTCTCAAGCAAACCGGGGCGCAATTTGTCCATATCGGGGTAAGGTTCGCGACGAAGTGGGAGAATCTCCGCCGCGCTGGACGGACGGGCAGCCGGCGTCGCTTGGGATGATTGCGGCGGGCGCGCGGAAGGCGGAGAAGCGCTTGCCGACAGCGGTCTAACATGCGATGCTGGCCGAGAGGGGCTTGCTTTTGGCTCTTGTCCCGTATCCATAACACGAAAAACCTTTAATTCTTCGCCCGCTGCCGACGCCTCGATGCGCGGGGTGATTTCGAGCTCGGGGCTTCTTTTGAGGAACGGTGGGGACGGGGAGGTCGCGTGCTCGCCGCCTTGGCGCAAGCCTTCCAGCAGATTCTCCGCTTTCTCGTAGGGGTGGCTTCGGCGTAGGGCGCTGACGTAATTCTGTACGTCCGCAGATTTCATGGCCTCTGCAAAGGAGTTGTAAGGTTTGAGCAGATGGTGCGGGTTATGCTGGAGGAGCCGGCCACGCAGGCGCTCGGCCTCGGCGTCCTGACCGGCGGACAGGGCAGCATCGGCGGCCAGCACCAAGAAGCGGTCGCGCATCTGCGCCTGTCCCTGGCGGCCATAATCCTCCGCCAACTCTCGGTAGATCCGTGTTGCCTGCTCGGCGGAAGGCATAGTTGGTCTCCCGGATAGTTGAATCCGCCACGTCTCCCAACTCTCTACAATAATTCATGGAATTCGCTTTGGCGAGTCCGCCTTTTCGCGTTCGCCCCTGCTGCTTGCGTTTCGCGTTCGCCGACCACAAGCGAACGTTAAACGCAAGCAGCAGCAGGCCGAGGACACTTCATGCCCATTGACCCCACGTCACCTTTGGCCGGTGTCCGCGTCCTGGACGCCTCGAGAGTGCTAGCCGGGCCGTTTTGCGGCCAACTGCTCGGCGATCTTGGGGCCGAGGTGATCAAAGTCGAACGCCCCGGCAGCGGCGATGAAACGCGCTCTTGGGGCCCTCCCTTCGCCGGTCCGCTCAGCGCTTACTACCTTTCTTGTAACCGCAACAAGCGGGCCATCACGCTCGATCTGTCCCGGGAAGAGGGGCTGCAACTGTTTCAGCAGTTGGTCCGCAAGTCGGACGTTCTGCTCGAAAACTTTCGCGCCGCCAGCGCGGATCGGCTAGGCCTGGGTCCCGAAAAGCTCCTGGCGCTCAACTCGCGACTAGTTCTCTGCTCGATCTCCGGCTTCGGCCGAACCGGTCCCTTGAGCGAGCTGCCCGGTTATGACTTCGCCATTCAAGCTTTGAGCGGCTTGATGAACATAACCGGACCGGTCGAAGGTCCGCCGTGCAAGGCCGGCGTCGCGGTTACGGACGTCTTGACCGGCCTGTATGCGGCGGCAGTAGTGCTGGCCTGTCTGCACGCGCGGTCCCGCTCCGGACACGGCTACGCCATCGACCTCGCCCTGCTCGATTGTGCGGTGGCGGCGCAGGTAAACATGGCCCAAGCCTATCTGACGAGCGGAACCGGACCGCCGCGCCAGGGCAATGCCCACTTGCAGATCGTCCCCTACCAACTGTTCGCCACCGCCAACAGTTGGCTCGTGCTGGCCGTCGGCAATGACGGTCAATGGCAGCGTTTCTGCGAGGCAGCAGGCTTGGAGGATTTGGCGGCCGATCCGCGCTTCACGACGAACACCCTGCGCGTCCAGAACCGGGCCGTTCTTGTGCCGCTCTTGGAAGAAGCCATGAGCAAGCTGAGCACAGAAGATTGGCGGGAACGACTGCGAGCCGCGGAAGTGCCGCATGCGCCGGTCTGGGATTACGCCACACTCTTCGCCCACCCCCAGGCGGCGGCACGTGGCCTGCATTTGACCGTGCGCGATGTCGAAGGCCGGCCGGTCGACCTCGTGGGATCGCCCTTCCACATTGCTGGAGCAGAATTACCGGCCGCCAAGGCGCCGCCAACGTTGGGTCAGGACACCGACCGGGTGCTGGGTGAGTTGCTTGGTGTCGATGCTGTTCGGCTGGCCCAGCTGCGGCGGCAGGGAGTGATTTGAGACTGTTCGGCTGAATGGACTGAAGTCATCCACACTAATTGCCTCCGGTTCTCATGAAACCAAGGGCTATAGCCGTTCCGATTGCAGAATGCTCCCCACCGCTTCGCAAACCCCCGCCGTCACTTTCGCCAGAAAGGCATAATCCAGCGTCTGGGGCGTATCGCTCGGCTGATGATAGTGCGGGTTGCGGAGGAACGACGTGTCCGTGATCATCAGTGCCGGGTAGTCGCGGTCCCAGAACGAGCTGTGGTCGCTCAGGCGTATCTCAGGGAGAACCTCGCCCTTGCCGGGGACGGCAAGAGACTCCACGGGCAGCCCTGGCACGGTTTTCATAGCTTGCGTCACAGCCTGCAACAGGCGTCGCGATGCCTCATTGCCACAGACGCCGATGAAGTTCCCCACGTTCGGATACAGCTTGGCCAGGTGCGGTGGCAGATGCTGGCTGTGGGGACGATGGTCGGTGTAGCCCAGCATCTCCAGCGAAAGCATGCCGCGCACGTTCGTTCCGGAGCGTTGGACTTCATGACTGTGGACAAAGCTCCCGACGAATCCGTACTCTTCCAGGTCATATGCCACCAGCTCAAGCTGACAGAATCCTGTGCCTGACGAAACCAAACGAAGTTGAATCCAACGGGCCAGCTCCAGCAAAGCGGCGACGGCGCTGGCGTTGTCATCCGCTCCCGGCGTGCCGGGGACGCTGTCATAGTGGGCTCCCACGATCAAGAGCGGCAGATCCGCGGGATTGGGTAGCGGTCGCGCCAACAAATTGGTTCCGACAAAGCCCCCTTCATCAAAAGGCATCTCCTGGACGCCCAGACCCGCTAGCTCAAAATGATGGCGAATGTACTCCGCGGCCTGACGATGTTCCTTCGACCCCGGAGTGCGCGGAGTCCGCGCCAGCGCCGCGACGTGTTCCTGGACGCGCTGGGTCAGGTCGGCGAGGTCAAAGTTCTCCGCCATGCGCCCGCTCTCCTCCGCTGCATTGTTACTCGTAGGCAATCGCCTCGGTGATGTGGACACGCAGGGCACGGAGTGCCGGCCAAAAACCGGCGAGCGTGGCCACAGCCAGGGCCAGGCTTATCAGGATGCCCGCCGCTACCCAGGAGATCTGCACCGGAAAAAGGAAGCCCGATTCTTCTACCATGATAACGCGGACAGCGTACCACTCCAGCGGGATGCCGAACAGGATGCCGATCGCGGAGCCGATCAACCCCATCAGCGTTGCCTCTGCCAAGACCGAGCGCAGCACCTGGCCCTGCGAAGCGCCGATGGCGCGCAGCAGTCCCAACTCCCGGCGGCGCTGCAGGACCGAAATCAACAGCGCGGTCACCACGCCGAGCGCGGCGACGATGCCCACAATCCCCTCCTGCACGTAAAGCAGGCTGTACAAGCGCCGGATTGCTGAAGATACTCCGCGGCGTAATTCGTCGCGGGTCAACGCCACCAGCGCATGCTCCGCTCCCCAACGACGGGACAAGGTTTCGCGGACCGATTCGGTATCGCTTTCGGGACGGCGGAGATAGACATCGAATAAGTCGATGAGCGGATCTTGGAAGTACTCTCGATAGAAGGCACGGTCGATGAACACCGTCCCGCGGCTCCAGGTGTAATCCACCAGGGTGCCGACCACCTGTAAATCCAGGGGCCCCCGCGGGCTCGGGATCTGCAGACGATCCCCCTCACCCACGCCGTAAAGTACGGTAAAATTCTCCGAAACCAACACCGTGCCTGGCTTGCTCAAACGCTCGTAAGCTTGTCGGCGCGAGGCCGGAACGCGTTCGGACGACACAGAAAAGTCGCTAACACCGACCGCGAGCAACGAGACGATCTTGTTGTGGTAATCGATGCGCTGGAAACGCACGGGGATGACGGCTTCTACTTCGGGCAGCGCCGCAATCTGCTGTGCCAGGTTGTCCCGCATCGGGACCGTTTGCCCTCCGCTGGTGATCGGGCCGTTGGCAGTGACATACAAATCGGCGGCGATGAGGTCGTCAAGCCAGGCAAAGATGGCGTCCTCGCTGGTCGTGATCACTCCGGCCGTCTCGAACATCAGTGCCACCACGGCGGCGACGGCGGCGATCACTAGCCCTGTCCGCCCGGGGCTGCGCGCGAGATTGTCGGCGGCCAGGCGCCCCTCAATTCCCAGGAGAAGCCGAGCAGGGGGTTGCAGCAGCCGCGCCCCCAATGCCGCCAAGAGCGGCGTGGCTATCAGCAGGCCCAAGAAGATGAGCACCACGCAGCCGAAACTTCCTGCCCGAGGTGGCAGAACGTCGCGCAGCGCCAGGCAGCCCATGCCGGCGGCGATCAGCAAGCCGCTGGCGCCCGTTTGGAGCAGACGAGACGCTAAGCCGCGTCGGCTAGGAGTTCGCCTCACGACTTCGGCCGGTTCGTGCAAGGCGGCCTGGATCGCGGGCACGAGTGCGGCCGAAAGGGACGTGAGCAGGCCAGCGCTGACGGCGGCGATGAAGATGACCGGAGTGACTGCCGGCGGGCGTGCTTCCAGAGGCACGAAAATGTCGGTCAAGACCTGCTCGATGAAGCCTAATCCCAGGTTGGCCAGAGTCGCCCCCAAAGGCACGCCGGCTAGCGCCCCCGTCAGGCCCAACAGCCCTGCTTCGCCCGCAAACAGCCCGGCGATTTGTCCGCGCGTCGCCCCCAAAGAGCGTAGGATGCCGATCTCCGGGCCGCGCTCCGCCACACTGACCGACAGCGCGTTGTAGACGAGAAACAGGCCTACCACCAGTGCCGCTAGGCCGCCGAGCGAAAAAGCCACCTCCAGCCCGGCCATGATGTCGCGGATGGACTCCACGTCGGCTTCTGGGGTGCGTACCTCTGCCTTGCCGGCAACCCGGTCCTCAACCAGCCGGCGAACCTGGTCTCGGTCGGCGCCTGTTTCCAGCGCGAGGTGAATTTCCGTGACCATCTGGGGCTGCCCCACAACCGCGGCCGCATCGGCGATTCTCATCACCAAGACGTTGCCGCCCAGGGCTGCAGCAGGCCCATGGGCGTCGATTGTGCCGGCTCCTGCCAACTGCTGTTCTTGGCCGCCGGCGCGCACACGCACTGTCGTGAAGCCACGCTCCAGGCTCTCGGCCAGGTTTTTGCCCAGGAAAACCGCTTTCCGTCCTGGCAGGAGTGCGAGAGGGTTGGTGATCCGGACTTCCAGCCCCCACGGGTTGTCGGCCGTTTTGTCCGCATCGAAGCCGACGCCGAGCAACAGGGCCGAGCGGCTGCTCAGCTCAGGCAGGACGACTCGGCCAACGACGAGAGGCTGGATACTCTTCACACCGGGAATCCGAGCGTGCGCTAGTTGGTCAGCCAATTCGCGCGGGACGCCGAAATCGCTGTTGCTTATCTCCAAATCGTACGTGCCCGCCAGGGGATTGGCGGCAGCCTGCCCGGCCTGAATCATGCTTTGCTTGAGCATCTGGGTGGCGACCAAAATGGCCACGCCCAGCGTGATGCTGACCACGATGAGCGCCGCCCGTGACCAGCGCCGGCGCAGGTAACGCAAGCTAAGCGTGCGGTACAGGGAGAGCATGGCGGCCTCGCAATTGTTTCTCACCGTCCACCAGGCCGTCCCGGATGGTGACGATGCGATCGGCGTGAGCCGCGGCGCTTGGGTCGTGCGTCACCATGACGACGGTCCGGCGTCCGGCCTCGGGCAGGGCTCGGAGAATGGCAAGCAGCTCGGCACTGGCCGCCGAATCGAGGTTACCGGTCGGCTCGTCGCAGAGCACGGCTTCCGGTTCGGTCACGAGGGCACGGGCGATGGCGACGCGCTGCATCTCGCCGCCGGAGAGCTCCTCGGAGAAGTGGTCCGCCCGCTCGGTCAGTCCCATCTTGTCGAGGGCGAGCATGGCTCGCGGCAACGCTTGTCCGCGCGCTGTGCCGCCCAGCAGGAGTGGCAGGGCGACGTTTTCCGCCGCGGTCAACGTCGGCAGTAAGTTGAAGAATTGAAATATGAAGCCGATGTGGCGGCGGCGCAGCAGCGCGCGCTCGCGGTCGGAGAGCGTTTGCAAATCCTGGCCCTGGAAGAGGGCGTGGCCGCTGGTCGGCGTGTCCAGTGCACCGAGGAGGTGCATCAAAGTAGACTTGCCGGAGCCGCTCGGCCCCATGATGGAGACAAACTCGCCGGCGGCGATGCGCAGATTGACACCGCGCAGAGCGTGCACTTGGCGCCGGCCTTGTTGGTAGGTCTTCGTGACGTTTTGCAGTTCCATCATGAGTCTGTTGGCGGCCGGCGATAGTCGGATGGCGATGACGATTCGGGAGCTAGCCGGTTCCGTGGCTACATGTCATCTTATGTAAGAAAGGCTTCCTGAAATGTAAGCGCGCAAAAAAAGGGCGGAGTCAGCACTTTGCTGGCCCAACGCCCTTCACCGTAGCCATGAGAGCCATCCTGGCTTCAAAACAAGCCTAGGTCACACTTCCCACCGAAGCAAATCCGGCGTGGGAATCTTTGTCATTACAATCCCAGCACGTCGTTCATCGAATACCGCCCCGGTGGCCGACCGGCGAGGTATTTGGCGGCTTGCAATGCACCTCGGGCATAGCAATCGCGCGTATGGGCACGGTGTGTCAATTCCAGCGTCTCGCCCAGCGTGCTGAAGACGATCGTATGTTCTCCCACGTTATCGCCGACGCGAATGGCGTGCACACCGATCTCGTGAGCGGGACGTTCCCCGACCAGCCCCTCCCGGCCGTGGCGTAACTGCGTCTGCCCCATTGCCTCTTGAATGATGCGGGCAAAATGCAAGGCCGTCCCGCTGGGGGAGTCCTTTTTGAAGCGATGATGCCGCTCCAGGATTTCCACATCAAAGCCTCGCTCACGCAAAGCCTGCGCCGCCTGGCCGGCCAACTTCATGAGCACGTTGACCGCCAGACTCATGTTCGGAGCCATGAGCAGGGCGATCTCGTGGGCGGCGGCCTCGATCTCCT
>Ga0137390_10006142_pt1 | contig 10207 bp, 4 predicted proteins | sample 15con2h24AmetaG_FD_104937 | JGI IMG/M metagenome (GOLD analysis project Ga0137390, IMG submission 104937) | Vadose zone soil microbial communities from Angelo Coast Range Reserve, California, USA - 15con2h2.4A metaG | ecosystem: Environmental > Terrestrial > Soil > Vadose zone > Saprolite... | reverse complement strand
GACCTACTGGACCGACGGGCAACACTGGAGCTTCGGGACCGACCGGTGCGACGGGCAACACTGGACCGTCTGGTCCGACTGGCGTGACCGGCAACACTGGACCATCAGGTCCAACGGGCGCGACGGGTAACACTGGACCGACTGGAGCGACTGGCAACACCGGACCTACTGGTCCCACGGGCGTGACCGGCAACACTGGACCGTCTGGTCCGAGCGGCGCCACCGGCAACACTGGGCCGTCTGGTCCGACTGGCGCGACCGGTTTCACCGGGCCTACTGGACCATCCGGCGCGACTGGAGCCGGCGCAACTGGTGCAACCGGCGCGACTGGTGCCAGCGGAGTTTCGGGACCGAGCGGACCGGCTGGACCGGCTAGCTTCATCCTGATGAGCAGCGGAGGCTCGGCCCTCAGCGGGGCAGATGAGCAGGATCAGTTCATCGGCTTGGCGACAGCGCCTGTGTCGCTGACGAACGAGAAGAACGTCGAGCAGGTGGTGGGTGCGGGTCAGACGACCGGTACGTCCATGGGCCATTTCAATTCCATCTACTGCGAGGTACCGAACCAGCCGACAATGAATACCGAGGATGTCTGCACGTTACGCGACAATGCGACCGATACCACGGTTACGTGCACGATCGCGACCGGGAACAAGACATGTAGCACAACCGGCCTCAGCGTCGCGTTCAATGCAGGTGACTTACTCGACGTTAAAGTGACAAACGGGAACAACAACGTACCGATTAGCTGTGCTATCGGCGTCAGCCCGTAGGCGGGTGTGCCTGGAGCGGCGGGCTGACCCGCCCGCCGCTCCACATCATCAGTTATTATCCGGTAAGAGAAAGGGTAGGAGCAGTAAAAAATGGGACGATACTTACCAGGAACCAGGGGCCCGCTGATCGCCCTGTTGGTGGGAACAGCGGTGCTGTGCTGGTCGGCCTCCTCATTCGCAGCCTCACCGGCGCTCGGACCCGATTGCGGTACTGGAGCGGCGATCGTTGGGGCCGACTCCGCAGGCAAGGTGACGCTGGGCGCTCCTGCCGTGGCGGGCAATCCCATGGCTCCAACATGCACACTTGGTTTTTCGGTGCCACCGCTGAATCCGCCCGCGTGTACCGCGACGAACGAAACTAACGGCGGAGGAGCTGCCGTCGCAGTGGGCGTGCGGACAACGAAGACGGCCATGGAGATGGACCAGCTCACGCCTTGGAATCAGGGCGACGTGATCAGTTACACGTGCACCGCCTACTGACGCTCAGTACCGTTCCCGCAAAGGAGCAGTGATTATGCGACATCGAGTTATGAGAAAGACGGGCGCGCTGGTCGTTATGATGGCAGCGGCGGCCGTGTTGATAATGTCGGCGACCTCATTTGCGGGCACGCCGAGCCTGGGATCCGGATGCGGCGGCGGCGCGGCAATCGCCGGCTCCGACACTGCCGGCAAGCTGACGCTGGGGCAAAGCAACACCGTCTGCGTTCTGACCTTTTCGACACCGTTTGCGAATGCCCCCGCCTGCACGGCGATGAACGAGACCAATGGCGGCGCGCATGCGAATGTGGCGGGCGTGAAGTCAACCCCGAGCACGCTCACAATCGATGCGGCCGCGCCGTGGGCCGACGGCGACACCATCGCGTATATCTGTCAGAGCTACTGATTTCGCGAGTTCGGTTCTTATCCTTAGGAGACCCACCTGGGAATGAAAACCATAGTCTACAACGGTAGTTGACCCATCTCGCATCGTAAATTTACCTTGGTTCCTTGCGCTTCTCCGCTATCGAGGGGATGCGAAAAAATCGTGACCCGCGCCGATCATTCAGCAAGGCGTTCGGTCAGCTTGCATGTCGGGATGGTGACGGAGATGTCGGCGGAGGATAGCGCAGACTCCGAGGGGGGGGACGGGTCATAGCGTGCCACCGCCAGTTCTTAGGGGCGACGACAAGCCGTCACTTTGGGGGTTACTCGTCGCAATCTTCGTGTCCGCGGTGGCTCACGTGGCGTTCTTTATCCTCGTCCTCGTGATTCTGCCCGGTTATCTGTACCCGGAGAAGGCGCCACCGCCTGCCTTTACCGTCGAGGTCGTGGACCAGCTTCCGGCCGGCGAGCTCGGAACGCATCTGCCGGAGCTCGCTCCCGAGCCTCATCATGAGCAGGAACAACCCCCTCCGCCTCCCGACAAGTCGAATCCTGAACTGCCCGAGCCTGCGATGCCGTTGCCTCCGCCGAAAAACGACAAGAACGTAATCCTGCTCAATACGAAGCTCCTGCCGCATACGCCCACGCCGACGCCGACTCCCACTCCAACGCCTGAGCCGACGCCCGCGCCGACTGGGACACCGCTCCCGACGCGAACAAATACCCGTCCGCAGCCGACGCCGACCCCTAAGCCACAGCTTACTCCGACTCCCGCGCCGACCCCGACTCCGAAGCCGCAGCCGACTCCGACGCCGACTCCGAAGCTACAGGTGATTGCGAAGGCGTGGCCGACTGCGAAGGCGTGGCCGACTGCGAAGGCATGGCAGGCTGCGAAGCCGTGGCCGGCTGCTGCGAGGCCGTGGCCGACTGCCAGACCGACGGCGGAGGTAGTGCAGCGGGCGCATACGCCAAATGTGAAGTCCACGCCTGCCCCAGAAGTGATAGGGAAGGCAGAGCCAACGCCGTCTATCAAGCGGAAGATGGAGCAGGTTCGCGAGCAGCTACTCGCCGAGCATCTGAAGGAGGTCGAGGCAAAGGCGGCAGCCAAAAAGAAGTCCACGAAGCGCAGCAACGGGGAGGGCGGGCGGGTCGAAGCGAACGTCGAAACTCCGGGCAAGGGTGCGGGCGTCGGCTCGGGCGAGGGCAGCGTAGGCATTCAGCAGGAGGCGGCGTTTCTGCTGTACTACAAGCAGGTGCAGGACAAAATTAAGAAGGCGTGGAGTTTTGGCGGCAGCAATCCGGAATTGACGGCAACGGTTACCTTCGGAATCAACCCCGACGGTACTCTCAGCGCATTAAAGGTTAGCAGCAGTTCGCACAACCGCGCCTTCGACAATTCGGTGGTTCGCGCGATCCGGCGGGCCGCTCCATTTCCACCGCCACCCGACAAGTATCGTTCGCAGTTCGCGCAGGGGGTCGACGCCGTATTCAAGCTCGGCGAACTGAGCTCATGAGAATCCGGCTTTTTTCGATCAACTGAAGAAGTGAAGATGCATACCTATTCGACTGGTTGGGCGCACCGCGTCCCCGGATTACTTGCGCGCGCAATCCTTTGCCGGCGCAATAGGATCACATTGGGCCACATCCTGGCGGAGCACCATCGATCGTCATGCTAGCGCAAACTCAGACAGCGCGACGCGCATTGAGCGCCGCGTTCCTGCTGGTCTCCGCCGGGATGGTTCTGCTTACTGCGTCGAGGAGTCTCATCTTCGGCTCGGCCAGCGGCGGCTGGACGTATAGCTATGTGTCCGGGTTTCGGGCGGACGCCGTCCTCACCGGCATCATCGTTGGCGTGGCTGTCGCGGTGCTTCTATGGTACAGCCGGACGCTGATAGATCAGTACGAACTCCTGGTCGTTGGTGGATGGGTCGCGGTTGGATTCGCCGGCCAACTGGTTTTGCATTTCTTCTATGTTTATGGCATCGCCGATATTGTCCGAAGCCAGAATGCAAACCCATTCTATAATGTAAGCTTGGCCTTCAAATCGTACGATTTCTTGAGTCAGTATCATGCACTGATGACGAGCATGCCGGCTCACGTCAAGACGAACATGCCCGGGAAGGTGTTGTTCTATGAGGGTCTACGCTTCTTCACCGAAAATCCAACCGGTTTGGGAATTGTGATTGTCGGGATTTCCGACTTGGGAGGAGTGCTCGTCTATTTCCTGGTCAAGGAGCTATATAACAACCGGGCGGTTTCGTTGTCGTCGCTGGTCTTGTACCTATTCATTCCCGCCAAAGTATACTTCCTGCCGCTGCTGAATATCGTTTCGGCAATTCCCGTCATACTGGCGCTGCTGCTGCTGGTGAAATTCCTTAGGACCAGGCACAGAGCGCTCGCGTCGTTTCTGGGGTTCGCCGTATACGCAGCGGCATTCTTCGATCCTCTGACACTAGCCTTAGCGCCGTTCTTCCTCGTACTCATTATCAGAGCCTGGCGCCTCGGTCAGGCAGGCTTTGGTGATGTGCTCACCTTATTGGGGTGGGCCGGGATAGGATTCACGATTCCTGAAATAGGCGTGTGGATCTTTTTTCATTTCGAGTTATTTCGTGGACTCGCGGCCATATCGGCCGACGCCCGGCAGTTCTATATCAATTACGGCCGGCCGTACGAAGTCTGGTTATGGGTGAATCTTTACGAGTTTTTTTTGAATGCCGGCGTAGCCTCGTCGATTGCCTGCCTGATGTATGCGGCTGTTGTCATTGGCCGGCGCATCCGCTCGGCAGCGCTTGGAGCGCCTCCCGACCACGCGTTGTCACCGCACTTCGGAATTGGAGTCCTGATGTTGGCGACATTCTTTGCCACGGTGGTCGTGCTGGATCTATCGGGCATCATCCGTGGCGAGGTTGTGCGGCTTTGGATTTTTCTAGCAATTTTTCTCGAGATAACGGCTGCCGATTTTTGCGAGCTTGCAGGTCCCGGAATTGCGGAAATCGTGGTTTTCTGCAGCATAGTCCAGACGGCGGCTGCGATCTCTATGGTCGGGTTTATATTTTAAAGCAGTATCGAAAGGATCAAGTTCCATCCTCGGCTGAAGGATCCGTCGCTTTCCATAGATAGTAACCCAAGAGCAGCGCCGTGCATCCAAGCAGGAGCACAATGCTCACAATCAGGTCCGGATCATGGGCTTCGCCGCGGACCCGCGGCGTATCGAGAGGTTTGATCATGGGCAGGCGGAGCATTGAGTCCAACGTCTTTGCTTCGGGATTTGACGGGTCGAGGAGCAACGCCTTTGTCACCTCTGATTTCACCAGGGGCAAAACTCCACCCGCTCTCATATAGGCCTCCGCGAGCCTCAGGTGAGCCTGAACATCTCCGGTGATGTCGTAGACGTAGATCGAGTATCCGATCTTTGCGATCGGCTTCCGCTCGTAGAGCCAACCGAAGAAATTCTCGCTGCCTGCCCACATGGTTTCCTGAAGATTGACCACACTTATCGCTAATAGCTCTCGCGTGCCTAAGGGAGGACCGTCGTTAGTACAGCATTCCAAAGTGTACGCGCTGGGGACGTATTGATATCGAATCCCGTAGTAGCTGGGCGGGGCGGTCCCGAAATAAGAGAGGTAAATATGGGTCAGACCGTCATGATCCATGTAGGTCTTAAGGCCCTGGAGATCCTGACCCCAGTCGATGTTGGAGTCGCTCAGGTAGCGGTATCCGTTACCAGGTCCCCCGGCAAGCTCGTTGAAGTAGGCCAGTTCGTGCGGAGCCACCCTGAAAGACGAGACCGTCGACAGCATCAGCGGCAGGCCGCACATCACGGGCGCGATCCAAGCGCGCCGGAAAGGGACGGTGGCGATGCGAGATGCGAGGACGAAGAGGAGCGGATAGATAGGGAGGATATGGCGAAGGCCGATGTCGATCTTGCCGAGCGAGGCGGCTGCAACAAAGGCGACAGCGGGAACGATGAGGAAAATTACTTCCTTTCGGCCCAACGGCACGCCCACCCGATACAGAGCAAGAGATGCGAAAATTAGAAACAGGCTGCCAACCGGAGTCTTCAGGAGGAACGCCACCAGGAAATAGGTCCACCATCCTCGAGCAGAATATTCGCCCATGAAGAAGGCACGAAACCCCTGCGCTTGCTGTGTTGCCACCTCACGCAGACCGGCGATTGAGGTGGAAAACGCCTGGCTGAAGCCAAAGTAGACGACCGGGATGACCAGCGCAGCAAACACCAAAATCAATCCGGCTGCGGCCAATCCCTCCAGTAGTTTTCCTGCGGGTCCTCTTGCCCTGCCGGCTAGTTTGGCGGGCAGCGGCAACCCGTCTCCGAGCACTACTACGGCCAGGATCCCGAGCAGTAGCACGGTCGAAAATTTAGACATAAACGCGAGGCCCAAACTGATCCCGGTAGCGGCCAGAAGCCAGCCGGAGACGCGTCGCTTATACTCCCAAAGAAGGTACAAAGTCAGGAACGTAAACAACGCCGGAGCGAGGTCGGACGTAACCAGCGAGGAGTTGGCTACCAGGTTTGGATCAACTGCGGCCAGCCAAATTCCCACAATCGCAGCCGCAGTGCCCCATAGACGATAACTCCACCATCCTACAAGAGCAACCAGAATGGCGCCCAACAGGAGGTTGGGGATTCGGCTGAGCGTCAGGAGCCGACTTGCCGGTACGGATGAGCCGTAGAGGAAGTCTCGTCCAAGTAGCCATTCGCCGAACGAATCGCCGTAAAAGTAGTGCTCTGGCCGGTTCCAGAGTTCGGGCGCCGGCTTGAATGGCAGCCGATACCATAGATAAACGGGAAGAGCCGAGAGCTCTGGCACTAGTGGTGGATGCTGCGGAAACAGGCGAAAGTCCCGGGTCGTCAGATAAGAGTAACCAGATACGAGATGAATCGCCTCATCGAAGGTCTGGGAGTTGGCGCGGATAAACATCAGACCCTGACCGAGAAAGACCGCCAGCATGATGACGCCAGCGATCCGGGCCAGCTTCGCGCTGGTGCCGGTTGTCACCTTTGCGACCATATCCAACTCGTCGGCCATAGAATGTCCAGCACCGGCGCTGACGCGATCGGCCTCGCCAACTTCAGGCTCGGTCGACAGCTCCTGCGACGGTGCGCGCGGCCAAAGCTTTTGAAGCCGTGCGCCGTACGGGGCCGCAGCAATCGCCAACAGCAGTGCCGCCAGGCTCAGCAGCGAAAGCATGAGCGCCAGGTGGCGCACTCGCGTCGGCAGCAGCTCGAACTTGATGTCGTGCTGTCCAGCGGGAACCGCAAACGAGATGAGGCCGAACGTTGGCTCGGGCGTGATACCCGTTTCATGGCCGTCAATCGTCACGGTCCATCCGGGATAGTAATCGGTCGTGTCGATCGCCAGCATCGGCGAACGCGTTACAACGGAATACTCGTGGCTGGTCGAGGTCCAGTACAGCTCACGAACCGACTGCCAGAGCGGCGAATTCAGAAAACCGTTGCCGACGCCCCACATCCGCTGCTTGACCCATCGCGGCTCGTACTCCTCGCGCGTGGTGGTGTTGAGACCTCTTTGCGCGATCGATGCGGGTTCATAGAATTCTTCGTCGTATGTGAGGTAACCCTTGGGTTCGGTGTGAGACAGGTTCACCAGCACGACCGCCACAATCAGCAGAGCAATCGACTTGGGGCCGAGACGGTCAAAAACGTATAGCGCCAGCAGGGGAATGAAGAGTGCGGGGATGCATAGTGTTCGCCATGGGTAGGCCAGGTACTGCAGAGTGGTTGTGTGAGCCCATATTGGCGACGTCCATTCGGTGGCCAGGAGCGCTCCAGCCATCGCCGCTCCAGCGAAGATCAAGGCGTCGACCCGGCGCATCCGACTCAGTGCGCGGATTCCAATGATCAATCCCGCAATCGCGAGGGCCATGTGAACCCAGCCCAGCGAAAAGGAAATCCCGTCATTGGGTCCGGCGACCGAGTAGCCAAAACCCCACTTGCCCCAGAACAATTGCCACGGTGAGATTATGTGGATACGCCAGTCGAGGAAGTCCGTGCGCAGAAGGTCGGTCTTGACAAAATCCTTTTCGAGTAACGCGGGGAGCCAGAAGAAGCAGCTGAGAGCAAGTCCGCCAGCGATCGCGGATGCGCCAGCGGCGGCGGTCCGGAGCGGACGATCGGAGATGGCTGTGCGTGCGAGAATAATCCCCGCGAAGATCGGGAGCATGAGCAAAGCGATGGCGTTGTGCGCCAGCGGGAGCAAAGCGATCGCAACCGCACCGAGCGCGACGTTCAGAATCGTAGGGTTCTGAAGGGCGGTTATCAGACCGAGCAGCGCAACAGGCGCCATTGCTATTGCGGAAGACTCAGCGAACCGGGCGGACACATACACGTCAAGGGCCTGATAGGGGGCGAAAAGCCATACCGCAGCTCCGCCCAGGGATGCGATACGCGAGAACGACATTCTTCGCCCGAGCAGATAGAGTGCGACCGCGCCCATTGCGAATAGAATTACAAGGCCGAACTGGAGAGAATCCGCCAGCTTCACGCCACATTCGTAGAAGGGCAACGCCATCAGGTAGATTAGCGGCGGGGCGAATTCGAAGAGCGGCTGACCGTGCCCGTTGTCTAAATCGGGCGCCCAAACCGGCGGAAATTGATGTTCGCCGATTATCTTCGAGAATTCCGACAATCGCGGCGGATATTCACCCGAGTCGTGGCCGGCGATTAGTTGGCCCTGGAACAACGCCCTCGTGAATATGAGAATCAATAATGCGAGCGCGATGGCGGTCTTCACGCGGTCGGTCGTCAACCATTCGCCCCATACGACGAACTGCCGCTGCAGTCGATCTTCGGCGCTTTCCCAGGCTTGAAGCAGTGGTGGCCGCGCGGCGAGCACGAACAGCGCGAGACCGACTAGAAAGAGTAGGGGCTTGAGCGGTCCGGGCTTATAGCGAACCTCGACGTCATGATGGCCCGGAACAAGCGCGACAGCCCCGAAGTCAGGAGAAACGCGCAAGAGCGGGGCGCGTTGTCCATCGACCCAGGCAACAAGTCCCGGGTGGTACGTGATTTTGATGAGGGCATAGCATAGGCGCTGAGCGTCGATGCTGGCGCGGTAATCCTCTCCAACCTTAGTTTCAGCAAGGATTTGGCCACGCGGAGTCATGAACTTGGGATCCGGCGCCGGTAGCTGTTGCCATCGCGCGATAACCGGGGCCGTGACGGCACGGGAATCGAGCGCGATCACCTCGCCCGCGTGCAGCATAGGGCTCCGCAGCCATCCCGAAATCGGGTCGAACCATGTTGCCGGGCCGCCTTCGTAACGCGCTCCGATATCGACGAGGCTGAAATAGCCGGTCGGCGAGGCCTCGTAGACTGCGAAGCGTCCATGTACGCCTCGCTTGCGGAAATAAGGCGGCAGCTTGAGCGTGACGGGTGCCAGCACCGCGCGAACCCCGAACAGATCTTCATGAATGGGGTCATTCTCATCGCGCAGCACCATGAAATCGGAGGTCAGCGAGATCGTGTGATAGAGGAAGCTCGCCTCATCCATCCCGTTGAGCGCGATGAAGGAATACACTTTCGCGGAGCCGAGGTTGAAGGTTCCACCCCAATCCGCCGCCTTCCCCCCCGATACACGGCCCGGTCGTTCGGCGAGAATCGTCCGCACGTCGGCCAGCGCCGAGTCGAGGTCGCCCCGTTCGTGATCGAACGCCGTCAGGTTGCCTTCGCCCCACTGTGCGTTGAGGCTGAGATACTGCACGCGCTCCGCTCCGATTAGTACGAGCGCGCCGCCCAGCACCGCACCCATAGCAATGGCGACAAGTCCAGGACCACGAATGGCGGCTGCGATGATTCGCTCAAGCCCCCAAGCCGCAAGTAATACCGCGAAAAATTCGAAGGCGGCTTCCAACCGGTGCAGGTGGAACTGGCTGGGAATTCCGGCCAGCACGAGTAGATGGCCCCAGGTCGGACGGCCAAAATAAAGTGCGAGCCAAAGGCCTGTGAGCACGAGCAGCCGTCTCGCCAATGAATCCTTGATCTTGAAGGCCGCTATCAACGCTCCTGCCGCGACCATCAGCGAAAGCACTGGTAAGCGGCCGAAGTCCAGCAATTTGCCGGAGAAAAGCTCCGTCAGGATGACCTTTGCACCGTAGGAATCGAACTTGTAGGCGGGGTCCCATCTGCTGCGATTGACCTCTGCGCCTCCAAGGACCATCGGGGCGACAAACCACGCCAGGAGCAGCATCGCCTTGGCCGATATGGAGACCGCCCGCGTGATTCGCTGTGCCCGGCCGTCACCCGGCTTGACCAGCGCCCAAAATGCGATCGAGACGAACGCGATGTAACCGAAAAATATATGCGATAACGCGGTCAGCGAGAGCGCCAACGCCGCGGTCGTCTCCCTTTTACCTGAGTCAATCGCACGCGCCACGAGGCCAAGCGCCAGCATCAGCATTTCGAAGGCAACCAACTCACTGAAAAGGCCCGAGCCTCGCCATGCGTAGGCGTCGAAACTGAGTCCGTAGCGGCTGAAGTCGCCTTCTTCGGCTGGAGCGAGGATCAAGATGGACGCGAGCCCTGCCGCTAAGGG
>Ga0137390_10006139_pt1 | contig 10207 bp, 12 predicted proteins | sample 15con2h24AmetaG_FD_104937 | JGI IMG/M metagenome (GOLD analysis project Ga0137390, IMG submission 104937) | Vadose zone soil microbial communities from Angelo Coast Range Reserve, California, USA - 15con2h2.4A metaG | ecosystem: Environmental > Terrestrial > Soil > Vadose zone > Saprolite... | reverse complement strand
TGGAAGGTAAAGAGTGAAATTTAAAAAAGAGCGGTACGAAAAATGGCCGGGCCCGCGAAACGGTTGCGAAAGAAGAATAGGAAGAAGCTTGAAAGCTTGACGGAACAAAGGCACACAAGTCGTGTGGAACGACGAAGGCCCGGTGTATGCGGCGAAAGTTGGTCGGCCACAGAATCAGGGCGCAACGTGACAACCCAGCTTTTTTTAAGACACCGTCCCCGTCCAGGTCGCGCAGAGGCACCCAACCGACCGATCAGCGCTCAGCAGCTCAGCTCCAAAGGTTTGCCACCAATTGCCCATCGCCAACACGTCCGACACCCTTGTGTTTCTTCAAATTCATATCACGAAATATCTAGAAATACCTGGTAAGTGTTTTCTCTCGGCTACCTGACTCTTTCTGGGCAACAACGCTTGCTGCTTCGCCCCCGCCCCCCCCCTTTCCTCCACCCATCCAAAAAAAGGCTAGTCACTGTCGGATAACAATTCGAGAAGATAGACCCGACAACTGGGACGAGGGTCTTGGTAAGCCAGAGTTGTGGCTGGTGGTGAAGTTGTGGTAATGGATGGATGGACGGATGGTCAAGTAAATATCATCCGTGTGCATCTCTCACTTCGGGAGGGGTTGACAACGATATCGAGCATCTGGCCGACCTAGGAAAACTCCCTTGCGAAGTTCATTCCAGACGTTCCAATAGCAACTGCCAAGCAGCATCTCAAGCCCACCATGCTCCGAGCATTAGGGGAAAAAAAATTCTGCTACCGCCTACAACTAGTAAGATTAACAACAAGTAGAGATGTCATGAATCGTAAATCATCAAGGGTCGTTACAAGTCGTACATTAGTCGTAAAAAAAATAGGACATTCATCGTGCAGTCGTGCTCTCCGCAACCTTTGCGGTCACGTCGCGCCAGAACGCCTCCCATCGTTGTTTCCTTGCTAAAACACTCTCCCCTTGCATGCCAGGGTTGGCCGTTGACGGGTCCGAACCCGCAGAAGAACCGTACGCTTGGGCCTGAGCAGCCGCGATACGGTCCACCGCGCGGATGAGTGACGGTGTCATCGGTACTGCGCCAACGGGCTGCGCAGGATCTGCGACGTTTGGGTCGTGCCGTGCGAGAAACGGCGGCTTCCAATCCGGCGATTCGCGATCTTCCCTGGCTTCCGTTTGTACATTGGTCACGTCCTCCTCATAATCCGAGTACTCTGGTGCGCCGTCATCCTTGCCTCGTAATGCGGTGCGCTTCGCAGACGCCACTTTCTCCTGCTCTCTTTTCGTCAAGGAAATGCGCCGAGAACCCGAGCTGGATCCATTGGTAAGCGTCAGACTGGAGAACGTCGAGGTGCGACGGGCAGGTGGCGGTGGTGGGGCAGACAACGGGTCGTCCTCATTATCTGAGCTGAGATCATCGGGGTTCGCCGCACTGAACTTTAACACCTCGCGCTTGCGGTAGCCATGACCTTTTGTTTTCCTCACGCCGTGAAAACGAGAGAGAGGGTGCTGAGTTTCCTCTGGAAGGAGACGAATCGAATCATCCAGTGTAAAAAGTGGCTGGGCTGCTGGCCGCTCGGAACTTTGACAATGATCGAAAGACAGGGGTGGAGTGTGTGTGTACTTGTCATTGGGGGGGAACAAGTAATCGGATGGAACGAGTGACTTTGACCTGTGCGTCCACGGGAAAAGTCGATCCCAAAGATTGGATGAAAGTGGCCGGAAGATGCCCGCGCGGTCACGGGAAATGGGAAGCGACGAGGCGTATTCAGCGAGGTACGTATCCCATTCCTACAGCCATACAGTCAGAATGATCGGAATGTAGCGGCGTGAGACATACCTGGTCAGGGTTACCCCCACAAAATCTCTTAAGCGCCCAATCCGTTGAACACCCGGCTATGAGGATGAGCCAATAGCCAGCACTAAGAGCTTGCTCTGACCCGGTACTCCATACATTGCCGTCACTTATCCATAACCGCTCCCAGACATTTGACCAGGGTTGGACGTCTGCAAGCAGGGCAATCGACAAGATCAGACCGAAGGTGCCAGAAGCAGAGGCAGCTAGGCGAATTGAACGACGTTGTGTGCGAGCAAAAGGCGCCACCGTTAGGATACAGAAGATGGGAACCAGGAGTGCAAGGAAGATACGTCGCGTCAAAAGATTGGGATGGATCGATACGGACAGGGCCAGTGCTAATGACGTTCTAAGAGGAAAGGGAAAGACATCAGATAAGATGATCGTGCAAAGGTGCAGGATAGATTTACCCGCCAGTGATACCCGTGAGTGCGAAAGCAACGTATTCAAAAAGACCGGAAAAGATGGCGAAAGGAATGGAAGATAACACCCAGACAGCCACGAAGGCCTTCGGGCTCAATGGCACAGAAGTGGTTTCATTGGGAATGACGAGTGCGAGAAACGTTGACAAATGGACTGGGATATTCTCAGCAACCTTACGGCACAGGACACAGATAAACGTACGACCGAAAGAGTACCCGATGGCTACACCACCAAGGCCACCCTGCAAGTAGAGGCGAACCCGTCTCGACTTCTTGGTAAGGTTTAAATATCCGGGTACGTGGAGGGGATCGCTACGGGGCCGGAAGGATCGAGTTCGGTCGAGAGTGAGGAAAGCGCCTGCGAAAGCAAGGAGGAGAGATAGCGCGAAGAGTGGGAGATCGTACGCAAGGCGGTAAGGTAAGGATGATAAGAGATCGGTCAGTTCTATCAAAGAGTGGTTCGCAGGGGTGGTCATGATAAGTTAATGGGCTGTCATAAAATGAAGACGGGATGGGGTATCACTGGAGGTCAGGTCAAGGCAGGCTGAGTGGAGCGACAGGCGCAGCGCGTGGTGTTATGGCCTTCCGGTCGGCCCGGCTGCCTCCGCCTTGGAGAGTCTCCGTAATGTCGCTCTCTCGCTTTCTCGCTCAGCCAAAATTATTATTATATCCTCGCATTTCCTCGCATTTCAAGTTCCTGTCCTCATCATCGCCCCCTCCTAGTTATGGAGAAGGAATAGAACCCCCTTTGCGGGGAATCCGAATTCTTGACCTGACGCGTGTTCTTGCGGGCCCAACGGCGACGATGCTCCTTGCGGACCTTGGTGCGGACGTCATAAAGGTCGAGGAAGTTAAGCACGGTGACGATACTCGTTGAGTAGAATTTCATCCTATTTTCCTCTATTTATGCAGTGCATCCCCTAGGATCGTGGAGTCCGCCGGCTGCTCCGTTGTCCGAGAACGCGCCAAAGGCCTCGTCACATCTTCCCCCGGAATCTGCATACTTTCTCGCTGTGAACAGAAACAAGCGCTCCATCACCGTGAACTTCAAGAAGCCAAAAGGCTTGGAAATCCTCCATCAGCTTGTCGCAAAAGCAGATGTATTGGTAGAGAACTTTATACCGGGGAAATTAGATTCCATGGGACTCGGTTATCCGGATTGTCGCCTTATCAACGACAAGTTGATCTACGCATCCATCACCGGCACGTGTGTTCCTCGTTCACCCCGTCCTCTGTTGACATCGGTCGTCGTCTCAGGCTATGGACAAACAGGTCCTTATCGAACAGCGGCGGGATACGACGTCGTGATCGAGGGTGAAGCAGGGCTTATGCACATGTTGGTAGAACGCCAATAAACTGTCCGACGGACATGAATGGCCAATTTACTGACCATGGGTTCGCAGAACTGGGGAACCCGACCGTTCGCCATCCAAGGTTGGCGTCGCCGTGACTGATATTTCTACTGGGCTGTATGCACATGGTGCCATTATGGCTGCACTTATGTCGCGCCAGAAGACGGGGAAGGGTGTCTGGATCGATTGCAACCTATTCGAGTCACAGGTATGATGTCACGTACGCGGAGTATTCGCAAATGTCTGATTTCATGAGATAAGATCGCGGGTCTCGCGAATATTGCGTCCAACTATCTCATCGCTGGGAAGGAAGCTCATAGACACGGCACAGCACATCCCTCAATCGTTCCTTACCAAGTATTCCAGTGCAACGATGGTTATATCATGATTGGCGCAGGCAACGATAAACAGGTATAACCGGTGCCCCTTTGCTCTTGTCTCGATGCAAACACCTTCCTCAGTTCAAATTGCTTGCGGAGAAAGTCCTTCGTCAACCCGAGTTGTGTGATGATCCCAAATTCAACACCAATGGCGCGAGAGTTGCGAATCGTGAGCTTCTGGTGAAGATTATCACGGAGACGCTCATGCAAGAACCCCTGGACCACTGGCTTGATTTATTTGATGGACTCGGGTAAGCGTGAATTCAATTTGGCCCCAGATTCATATTGAAGGGCTTTTAAGCGTGCCATTTGGCCCCATCAATAACATCGAGCAGACGTTCAAGCATCCCCAGGCCGTTGCACGTGGTGTGATTGCAGAGGTCCAGGTAGTGATCACAATACACTTTCTATTACAGCCTCTCAGTTTACATCTAGCACCCGCGCGCTGGAAAGATCAAGCTTGTGGGTCCCGCAGTCACATACAACGGGAAGAAGATGCCAGTGAACAGGCCCCCACCGTGGCTTTCCCAGCATACTGACGAGGTGCGGCGATGAAGTACGGTCCGCTTATATGATGACATACGATTGCGAACAGGTACTGACTGAGCTCGGTTACGATACGGGACACATCGCGCAGCTTCGGAAAGAGGGCATTGTGTAAAGAGAGGCATGGATAGAGCTTCATAGACCATGGTATAATACATCTACAGTCTTCGTACGTCTGGGGCAACAGAAATACCTAGCAAGCGCGTCTAGTTCTGAAAGTCAAACTCCTTCTCCGCCTCTTCTATCCATACACCGACCTTTTCCCAAACGTCCTTCGCTGTCTCACTCCACTCAATCTTCTTACCCTCCACACACTCATCGCATAAACCCATTTCTTTCCAGGACAACGACGCTATGCGGTCAAGGGCCTCGAGAGGGCGGCCTACGTCGCCATCTGCGAGCGCAGGGGTGATTACGTCGGACATCCAACGTTCCGCGATGACGTCCGTGCACGCCATGTGGGATGCGGCACTGACAGTGAATAGCACAGGCGTGAAGTCCGCGATAAGCGAGGCGAGCAAGCGGTGACATATACGAAGTGTTCGCGGCGAAAGTGCGGGATGCGGTGCACCTTCCGCTGATAGGTCATGATTTTCTGAACCAGAGGGGTCATACTCGCCCTTTGGGTCAAAGTCGGTTGAAATGGCGACACTGTAAAATAACGCCTTTTTGGTCTACGAGAGCGGTTGTCAGCAAACGCCATTCGCTGCAAATTAGCAGTACCACCTCCGATTCGATGCCGCATTGTAAAGCAAGCTCCAACGCTTCTTCTAAATGTTCGGTGCGATGTCGGTGCGCAAAGGGAACAGGCCCTCCGGGAAAACGAGCGGCAAGATCACGGTTGGCGATTTCGAAGATTGAGGTGATACTGAGTTGCCGTGGAGACGACACGCGTAAAATACAGGCGAGCTGGCGGAATGAGCTCTCAGGCCTCAATGGACTGCGCAAACCGGGTTGGGACCCACCCACGATACGGGTCAACCGACGCGCGACCGACACACGACACGAACGCGCTTACGAATCGTGGTACAAGTGTGCCAACAGCGTCTCGAAGTCCTCTACTTTGATGTCCAAATTGCCCGGGACGACTATACACGGCGTTCCGACATGACCGACAGCCTGCGATAACACAAGCGCGGTGGAATCTTTAGCATCGTCTAGAAGCCACGTCGCGAATTTTGATGAAAGCCGGTCGAGAATGGACTTGTGGAGCTTATACACTGCTGGCGCTAAGCTCACAAGGACAGAGCCGTCAGCAAACCAAAACCGATCGCTTTTCCGTGGCGATTGAGACTCGATACCGTTTGGAAGGGTGAGTGGCATCCCGCTTGTGATAACAAGCGGAACGAACGAGCATCCCAAGTCGGCGGGTCTGTGTAGTGTTACTGGGCATATATTCCTATTTAGGTCAATTATCACATGCCCCATGGCTGAGTTGGTTACAGCGTCCGACTGTTAATCCTTCGGGAACGGCGGTATCGGAAGGTCGTGAGTTCGAGCCTCACTGGGGCAGATCTTTTTCATGTACCTCTATCACGACTGATATATCAACTCAAAAGGATATCGTCCCCGAATCCTCCCGATCGTGAGTATTTCGAGGCCACTCCAGCTGCCCCTTTCTAAGGCCTCCTGGCCACAAAGTTTGAACTTGACGAATCGGGTCTGCCACGGGCGGGAATCAGAGTGATTCCCTAAGGACGGACTTATTTGATCGGGGAAGCTTAGGTGGTTCTCGGATCCCACTTTTACCCGTGATGGTCGCCTGGATGATTTCTCTGGAAAGAGTGAGATTCCAATTCGCAACAGCACCCGTTTTCTGCCTTCCGGGTTGATCCAATGCGAACGTTTTAGTTCTCATGCTTTCATGAACCCGTCGGACTTGAATGTGATGGCACGTAGCCGTCTGGGGAAACCACAGCTCTTGTTCTGGCATGTGACCCGCCGTGGCCGAGCTGCCCACACACACTTGCCCTTTCCGTCCATACCGTCCGGATTTTCAGAGGGGGCGCTTGGAGGGCATTGCCTCGCTGATATGTCAAGCTCCGTCAATCCATCAGCCTCGCACTAAGCTCCGGAGCACGTCCACCCCATTATCGCGCGATCGCGGCACCGCACGTTCCACTGGAAAACGTACTCTAGTGGTACTTATAGTTCAAATTCCCCTCGTCCCATGCCCCACATTCCCCGTTAAATGGAAGTCGTGGGTTCAGGGAGCGTTCATTTCATAATGAGTCACGATTAAGTTCTGAGTCATGTCCTTCATATAACTTCATAGGTTCATTTGTTTTTATGTTTTTATTTTTGGCTGAAATTTTTTTCCAGCCCGAATAAGGCCGAATGAGGCTGTGCGAAGGACCACCTCAATGCGGGCACGGTGACTCGGTCGATTGTGCGTCCCGTTTCTGGCTTCCATATGATCTACACAGTCGTGAAAGGCGTGTACACTAGTACTATATGCCCTTTGAGAGTTCAATTAGGCGTTGTTTATTTCAGACGCGGGGCTGTCCGACGCATGTTCACCTTCTTAGACTCGATTCTCCGCACTGGTATTATTGTTGCCCTCCAGCATCTTTCCGCATGTAGCATGTGTTTTTTTGTTTATCTTTGGTCGCCGGGCTTTGCAGCTGCGAGCGCGTTCCCTACCTTACCCCAAAGAGTTTTTCTCTGGAGCCCCGCATGCCCCGGTGCGGTATCAGCGGACTTCCGTGATCTAGACTGGAATGTCTGGATCACTGATAAGAGTGTGGCCCAACTCCGTGATTTGTCCTGTCCATATTCATAAAACGGTAGCAGCAGCAGCCCCTCTCGAGGCGGAATGGAATCAAGGGCGGAAAGCACGGATTATTAGCAAATTCACGTGCAAGGGGCGAAAAAAGAAGTTGGACACAAACAGAAACATGCGTCGGCGTCGCGGTCACGGTCATCTCGGGAGACACGACAGTACTAGTGGAGTTGCTGCAATGCTCAGTTATTCTACTCGAATCAATGCATGGCAAAAAAAAAATAGATCTGACGGTCGTTGCCGCAACAGCAGGCCCCGCACTCCGCCCCGAGAGATGGTCTGCAGGTTCCACTGGGAGTCCACCCACCCCCAAAAGAAGTGTTCTGCTTTTCCGTGCAACGAACCCTGGTCGCGACCAATAATGGGGGTTTCACGCCTCACCCCCATTGAGCCGAAACCTCAACCCCGTGGGTCCCGTGGGTGCGAATGCTGCACCCACCCCCGCTTCCTTCTTATCAAGGCGTTACCTTGGATTTCGTTCACGCGACGGCGTGGCGGGTGGGGTTTTCTTGTTCTGTGATCATTGATCCTTGTTGTCGGGAGGCACCGCCGCAGTTGACTCAGTGAATGAAAGGAGTAAGTAGTAAAGACCATCGTGCCCGAGCTCGGCACCAAACTTTGTTAGCAAGGGAACATCATCATCAATATCACTACTGTAGACAGCAATAGCACCGCGGGCAGAAAGTACAAGGCGCCGCTGAATCAGCGGCCGCGTTGCCGCACACCCACTCTTAATAAGCACCGCCAAGTTGCGCAGCGCAAGTCATGATGGTCATGTCATGATCCGGCGGTATCCACAACCTGGGGGTTGGGTGGGGGGATAAGAAAGTGGCCGTGGCCGTGGGTACTGCGCCGCGTACAACCGACTGAATTATGTTGATGATTGATGATGACGAGTTGATGATGCCAGGTCGCCACGGCACCACACGCCGCCTCCCCACGCCAAGCCTCCACGCACGCCCCTTTGCCCCGTGCATTGTGTTGCCGGCCGGCGCAGCGCGCGCAAAGCCGTGCCGAAAGGGGCGGAGTGGCGGTCTCTTTTTTTCTTGGGTCCGCTGTCGTCGGTTCGAGGAGTAGCCCCTAGAGCACGCGGCAGCGGGGGGACACGCCACGCCGCACGGTCACGGCGACGCCGCCTGACCAGGCGGAAACCCTTCGGGGGGACTTGCGCAACACACACGCACACACGCACACGCTTTCAGGTCAAGGCCTGAATCCGAACGCTTACCCGAACCCGGTACCCCACTGTAGGGAACGTGGGGAAATTTGGGGCCAGCTGACTCCGCACTTCTGCAAGTTTGCCAACTTCTCTTCTGGCGGAACGGCACCGCCACGTCTGGGTCTGCTGATGTCCCCTTTATGCCCACTCCGGCTGTCAATACACTGCCCGACCGGCCTGCCTGCGGAAGGCACTGCGCGCCACCGGTCCCTTGCACCAGTACCGAAGAGGTATCGAACTGTCCCCGGTCGAGCAGTGCAAAGACAAATGCGCAGAAAAACACCGTATCCCGGTACAAACGAAAAATAACATATCTGTGATATTATGCCGGTGCGCCCGACTTGTGTGCTACGTCATGATCAAATCGCATCGCTCATCGTAGTAGTCATGACCGCAACCAGGTTTGCACCGAAATCGCACACATCCAAGGGCTTCGACACAAGGCCAAAAAGGTCAGACAAAAGTCCCTTGTTTTATTGGCGTAGCAAAGGCAAAGGGAGGGCTATATCATGTGCCCGTAACACACCTGTGTAAGTAAGACAACTGCTGAAACAATCGTAAATAAATGCGTCTGTTGGAGAAACGTGATGTCATGGAGAACGTCAATGGAGTGGTGGAATTCGCGGTGCGGCGACAAATGTCAGCGCGTATACCGTTGAGGGATATAAATGGCAGCCATAGGTAATCATATGTAGGGGGACGATGAACGCGAGTCGGGACTACATGGATTGGAAATGGGAAAGGGAGGACTCGCTGCGCAGAATAGGGCACCGTTGCACAAATATAGCGGCAGAATACACCAGCCAGCCATTGTGCCGCGGCGTAATCGCTGTACCCCAGCTGGGATGTACGGCAGTCGATAGCCGTGGTCGAAACCATAAAAGACAATGTCATTGAAGACGATGGTCGGGTGAAGATGATGAGGTGGTATCATCGGTGTTAAGCACCGAGTTTGCGTCTGATCTTCCTCTGGGCGCGGAAGATCGAGAAACGAACGCTAAGCGTGAGTGCTTGCCATTGGCGGCGGAACTGCTGGCCACAAGTGGGACTGGAAAGGTGGCAGCCCCGGGTGAGTGACACGGAGAAAGGGCGGACAGGAAAGGATGAAAGTGACTCACGTCCAGTCAGGCGTTTCCTTGCGCATCGGCACGTACATCTCCTGTTTGGGTTCTCCGGATATCACGCCGGGCTCATCCACCACGATCTGAGTGGTCTCATAGTGTGGAGAGTGGCTCCTCGAGCGGAGCTTTTGGGAGACGCGGCTTTGGCGGAGACGCTCTTCGACGATCTCGTCGAACGAGCGGCGGGCGTAGGGCAATGACTGCTCGTAAGCAGAGTAGCGGGCACGACGGCGCTCGCGGGGAGAGACGCTGCGAAGGCGGGCGCGTTCGTCGAAGTCCTCTTGATCAATTTCATCATCGTCACCGCCACGCTCCCAGGCGGGCCGGCGAGGCGAGGCGACGGCGACTACTGGGAAGTAGCGATAGTCGGGATCGTGGAGATTGCCGTCCGTGTCTTCATATACTGAGGTCGGGGAAGACGAGGCGGAGGAGGATAGGTAGGATGGGTCGAGGATGCGGGAGACATCGGCCGCCTTTGCTTGGCGGCGGTGGGTAAGGTTGCGCTTTGGAGTGGTGGTCGCCGGGTGCGACAGGCGCATTG